>Ga0134122_10002515_pt1 | contig 13520 bp, 12 predicted proteins | sample KB302_FD_96461 | JGI IMG/M metagenome (GOLD analysis project Ga0134122, IMG submission 96461) | Terrestrial soil microbial communities without Nitrogen fertilizer from Kellogg Biological Station, Michigan, USA - KB3-0-2 | ecosystem: Environmental > Terrestrial > Soil > Unclassified ... | reverse complement strand
GTGGGGTCCGCACATGCTGCATGAGCTGCAGCGCGAGTTTCGCGTGGCGATGCTCGCTGACGATGCGGGCGCCGTGGCCGGGCGCGTGTGCGCCGATGGCCTCCAAGCGCACGCGCGGCTGTCCGTCTATCGCCATCACGTCTTCACCAGCCTGACCGCAATCTTGCAGTCGACCTACCCGATCGTCGTGCGGCTGGTGGACGCACGTTTCTTCCGCTTCGCCGCCGACCGATACATCCGGACGCATCCGCCGACGAGTCCGTGCCTCTTCGAATACGGCGCCGCGCTCCCTGATTTCCTGGCGGAGTTCGCGCCGAGCCGGCGGCTCGCCTACTTGCCCGACGTGGCGCGTCTGGAGTGGGCCATGAACGTCGCGCTCCACGCGCCCGACGTGGTCGCGGTCGAGCGCGCCGCCCTCGCGCGCGGGCCACGGATCGCGCTGCACCCGTCGGTCACCCTGCTGCGATCGCCGTGGCCGGTCGACGCGATCTGGCGCGCCAATCAGCCGGGGGCCGCCGACGACCGCGTGGAGCTCGACGGTGGCGAGGTCCACCTGCAGGTGTGGCGGGCGGGCGATGAAGTCCTGTTCCGCGCGCTGTCCCCCGCGGCCTTCGTCCTGCGCGAGGCCATCGCCCACACGGGCTCGCTCGAGGCCGCCGCGGCCGAGGCGCTGGCCCTGGATGCCGGCATCGATCTCGCCGCGCACATCGTCGAGCTCCTCGACGATGAAGTCTTGATCGCGAGATCCTGATCGCAGCTACAATCGGCCCGTGAGCCCTCTGGGGCATGGCCGGATCGCTCAGCTCAGCGTTTCCCCCGGCGGCGTCCCCAAGCGCGCGGTACCCGGAGCCCGCGTCACCCATCTCGGCCTCGAGGGCGACTCCCACGACTACCGGCACCACGGCGGCCCCGAGCGGGCGGTGTGCCTGTTTTCCCTGGAGATGATCGACGCGCTGGCCGCCGAGGGCCACGCGATCGAGCCGGGGGCGATCGGCGAGAACGTCACCGTCGAGGGGATCGACTGGAATCTCATGACGCCGGGCGTCCGGCTGCGGCTGGGCGACGAGGTCGTCCTCGAGGTCACCCGCTACACGAGCCCGTGCTACAAGATCGCCCCCGTGTTCCTCGGCGGCGAGTACGGCCGCGTCTCGCAGAAGCTGAATCCGGGCTGGAGCCGGGTCTACACGCGCGTGCTGGTCGAAGGCGCGCTGCGGGCCGGCGACCCCATCCAGGTATTGACCGAGCGCGCGGCCGCCGAGGTCGACGCCGCCGCCTCGTGATCCGCACGGCCGACGTCGTTGTCGTCGGCGGAGGCGTCACGGGCGTCTCGATCGCGTTCTCGCTCGCCGCGCGCGGTGTTCGTCGCGTCCTCGTGCTGGAGCGCCGGTTCCTGGCCTCCGGGGGCACCGGCCGCTCGGTCGGGATCGTGCGCCAGCTCTATCCGACTCCCGAGACCACGCAGATGGTGGTGCGCTCGCTCGCCGTCTTTCAGCGCTTTCACGACGTCACCGGCGGTGACGCCAGCTACGTGGCGTGCGGCTGCCTCATCGGCGTGGGGCCTGCCATGCGACCGACGCTGGAGGCGACGGTGGCGCGGCAGCGCGCGCTCGGCGTGAGGGCCGAGATCCTGGCGCCGGCCGATGTCGCACGCGTGGAGCCGCGCATCGATCCCGCCGGGCTCGGCGCCGTCCTGTGGGAACCAGACTCGGGCTACGGCGATCCGACCGCGGTGACCCTCGGCTATGCGGAGGCCGCCCGTCGGTCCGGCGTGACGATCGAGCAGGGCGTGGCGGTCACGGCGATCGAGCGAGCCGGCGATCGCGTGACCGGCGTGACGACGTCCTCCGGCAACCGCGTGGCGGCGCCGGCGGTGGTGATCGCCGCCGGACTGTGGGCGCCCGCGGTGGCTCGGATGGCCGGCGTGAGCCTGCCGATCGTCGTCGGCCGCCATCCGGTCTTCGTGGTGGAGCGCGACCCCGCCTTCGGCCCGCCCCACGTCGTCTATCTCGACCTCGCCGGCGGCGCCTACGTGCGCCCCGAGACCGGCGGCCTCACACTGACCGGCTCGCTGACCGACGACGAGACACAGCACCCGATGGACCCGGAGGCGCTGGGCGGTGACGTGGGCAACGACGAGGCCGCGGAGACCCTGGAGCGGACGGCGCGCTCGGTGCCACGGCTCGCCGAAGGCACGTTCCGCCGGGGCTGGGCCGGCGCGTTCGACATCACGCCGGACTGGATGCCGATCCTCGATCAGACCACCGTCGGCGGCCTGTGGGTGGCTGCCGGCATGAGTGGCCACGGCTTCAAGCTCTCCCCGGCCGTCGGCGAGATGATGGCGGCGCTGATGACGAGGGCCGAGCCGCCGATCAGCGCAGCGCCATTCCGGCTCGATCGGTTTGCCACCGCCGGGGCGGGCGGCACATTCGTCGCATCCTACCTGTCGTGACGCCGGCGGGGCGCGACCGGTGACACCGTCCGTCGCCGTCGTCCTCGTCACCTACTACGGCGCGACGAATCTCGATCGGCTGTGGGCGAGCCTGCAGGCCCAGAGCTATCCGCGCGAGCGCTGGCAGCTGATCGTCGTCGAGAACGGTCCCGAGCGAGCGGCCGCGCAGTGGTTCCGCGAGCGTGCGCCTGGGACTCGCGTGCTGGTGCCCGGCGACAACACCGGCTACGCCGGCGGCAACGCGCTCGGCATGCAGGAGGCGCTGGCCTCCGGTGTGGACTACGTGGTCGTCGTCACCCAGGACACCGACCTGGCGCCCGACGTCCTCCGCGCGCTGGTCGACACCGCCGAGCGACATCCCACCGCCGGCGCGGTGCAGCCCAAGCTGATGCGCCGCGAGCGCGACGGCCGCGCGGTCATCCACTCGCGCGGCAACGAGCTGCACTATCTCGGCGTGGGCTTCGTGGGCGGAGACGGCGAGCCCGATCGCGCGCTCGACGAGGAGCCCATCGCCTACGCCAGCGGCGCCGGCGTGCTCTACCGGACGCGCGCGCTGCGCGAGGTCGGGCTCTTCGATCCTGCGCTGTTCATGTACCACGAGGATTCGGATCTCGGCTGGCGGCTACGGTTGGCCGGCTGGGAGAGCGTGCTCGCGCCGGCGGCGGTGATCTATCACGACTATGACTTCACCCGCACCGCGGCGAAGTTCTACTGGGTCGAGCGCAACCGGCTGATCAACGTGCTGACCCACTACCGCGGCGCCACGCTCGCGCTCCTGGCACCCGCGCTGCTCGCCTTCGAGCCGGTCAGCGTGCTCTACGCGGCACGCAGCGGGTGGCTTGGTCAGCGACTGAAGGTCTACGGCTTCTTCGCGCGACCGGCCAGCTGGCGTTATCTGCGGGGCAAGCGACGCGCGGTGCAGGCGCTGCGCCGACGTCACGATCGCGAGCTCCTCCCGTTCTTCGCGTCGCGATTCCGGTTCGGGCCGGTGGCCACGCCGGCCGTGCGCTTCGTCCTCGACCCCGTGTTTGCGGCCTACTGGAGCATGGTCAGCCGGCTGATCGCCTGGTGAAAGCGTTGTCGCCCACGAGCGCCTGGTGCTCGCGCTCGAGCGCGGCGGCGCTCACGCTCGGCGCGTAGCGCTCGACCGCGAAGCGCCGCGCGCTCTCGCCCAGCCGGTTCCGCTGCGCCGAATCCCGGAGCAGCTGTGTCACGGCCGCCGCGAAGTCGTCGGACGAGTCCGCCACCAGGAGGTGCTGGCCGGGGATCGCGCCGATTCCGTCGTTGCCGAGGGTGGTCGTGACCACGGGACAGCCGGCGGCCAGTGCATCGAGTGTCTTCCCCGCGATGCCTCCGGCGATCCGTAGCGGTGCCACGAACACGGTGGCGCGCGCGTAGACCGGCTCGAGCGATTCAACGAAGCCAGTGACCTCGACACCAGGCGAGGCGGTGAGGCGTTCGATCTCGGCCGGCGGTCCAGCCCCGGCAATCGTGAAGCGCACGTCCCTGATCTGCGTACGCACGCGCGGCAAGATCTCGTCGTGAAACCAGCGTACGGCGTCGACGTTGGCGTCGCGATACATGGCCCCGACAAACAGCAGTTCGGCGTGGGCCCGCGACACCTCCCGCGCCCGCGCCAGATCGAGGCCACACGGAAGCGGCAGCACGCCCACTGAAAGCGAGGGGTCCCGGGTCAACAAGGTCCGGCGATCGAACTCGGACATTGTGAGGACGCGGTCGAACTTCCGGCAGATGCGGGACTGGAGGCGTCCAATCGCCCGCCAGTAGAGCCAGGCGCCCAGCCGTGGTCCGACACCACGGGCCAGACGCAGCCGGTGGAGGGCCGGGCGGGCGAGCTCGTCGATGGCGACCGCGACCTTGGGCACCGCCGCGGTGCGGTCTATGGCGAGCCCGGCTTCCAGGTACTCCACGTGGAGGAGGTCGAAGCCGCCCGCGCGAAGCAGGCGGTTGGCTGCGCGGCCCAGCCGAGCGTAGGAGACGGCGATGCGCGCCGTCGCCCCCGGCCCCGCCGGTCGGCCGAACTCCTGCAGGTGCAGGCCGGCCAGCTGCGGCGCCAGCCGACCGGCTTCGGCCCGCTCACCTGGCTCCACGCGACAGAGCAAGGTGACCCGGTGACGCTCGGCGGTCCAGGCCATCCAGCGGGCTCCCGCGCGCCCGCCCGCGTGGGTGGCGTCGATTTTCGGCAGGAAGGGGCTGACCCAGAGAATGTTCATCCTTATGGATCGTGGGGCGTCCTTACTATAATTATCAGAACACCCATGAAAGTCGTGCTTCTCGCCGGAGGTCTGGGCACGCGTCTGCGCGGGGAGACGGAGTTCCGTCCCAAGCCCATGGTGGCGATCGGCACCCGTCCGATCCTCTGGCACATCATGAAGACCTACGCCCACTACGGCCACAACGACTTCGTGATCTGCCTGGGCTACAAGGGCGACGTCATCCGCGACTACTTCCTCAACTACGAGGTGCGTCATCGCGCGGTGACCGTCACGCTCGGCACCGGGGCTCTCGAGGTCCACGACGACCACGCCGAGGCTGGCTGGCGCGTCACCCTGGCCGACACCGGGGAGGACACCCGCACCGGCGGGCGCCTGGGTCGGGTGACCCGCTACCTGGGGCGCGAGCGCTTCATGGTGACCTACGGCGACGGCGTGGCCGACATCGACATCAATCGGCTGGTGGCCTTTCACGAGTCGCACGGCAAGCTGGCCACGCTCACCGCCGTGCGTCCCTCGTCGCGGTTCGGTGAGGTCGTGATCGACAACGACCTGGTCCAGGTGTTCCAGGAGAAGCCGCAGGTGCAGGGCGGCTGGATCAATGGGGGCTTCTTCGTGTTCGAGCCGGGCGTGCTCGACATCGTCGCCGGCGACGAGGAGAGCCTGGAGCAGTCGCTGCTGGTGAAGCTCACCAGCCTCAAGCAGCTGGCGGTCTATCAGCACCAGGGCTTCTGGCAGTGCATGGACACGCCGCGCGAGATGGATCTGCTCAACGAGATGTGGCGGCACGACAAGGCGGCCTGGGCCGTCTGGCGGTGAGTCATGGTCACGCGTGAGTTCTGGCGTGGCCAGTCGGTGTTCGTCACCGGTCACACCGGTTTCAAGGGCGGCTGGCTGACCACGTGGCTCACCGACATGGGCGCGCGCGTGTCCGGCTACGCGCTGAGCCCGCACACCCAGCCCTCGTACTTCCTGCGCTGTGGCCTGCCCGATCGCGTCGCCACACACATCGCCGACGTGCGCGACGCCTCGGCGCTGCAGGCGGCGCTGGCCGTGGCGCGGCCCCGCATCGTCTTCCACCTGGCCGCTCAGCCCATCGTGCTCGTGTCCTACCGCGCGCCGCTGGAGACGATCGCCGTCAACGTGATGGGCACCGCCAATCTCCTGGAGGGCGTGCGCCACACGCCGTCGGTGGAGGCGGTGGTGGTGATCACCAGCGACAAGTGCTACGAGAACCGCGAGCGCGAGGAAGGCTATCGCGAGGACGAGGCGCTGGGCGGCCACGATCCGTACAGCGCCAGCAAGGCCGCGGCCGAGCTCGTCGCCGACGCCTACCGCCGCTCGTTCTTCGCCACCACCGGCCCCGGCATCGCCACCGTGCGCGCCGGCAACGTCATCGGCGGCGGCGACTGGGCGGAGGCACGCCTCGTGCCCGACGCCGTGCGCGCGCTGGTGCGCGGCGAGGTCATCCGCGTGCGCAATCCAGCCGCCATCCGTCCGTGGCAGCATGCGCTGGAGCCGCTGCGCGGCTACCTGGCGCTGGCCGAGCGCCTGTGCACCGGCGGCCGCGAGTGGTCGGGCCCGTGGAACTTCGGTCCGCGCGACGAGGACTCGGTGCCGGTGTCGACGCTGGTCGACCTGATCGCCGGCGCCTGGGAAGGCGGACGCTGGGAGTCCAAGCCCGAGGGCGACGCGCCTCACGAGGCGACGCTGCTCCGCCTCGACTGGACCAAGGCGCGCACGCGCCTGGGCTGGCAACCGGTCCTGTCGATCAAGGACACGGTGGAGATGACGGTCGCCTGGTACCGCGCGGCGGCCGCCACCGGCGATCGCTCGATGTACGACGTCAGCGTGGAGCAGATCCGGGACTACGAGAAGCGGTGGCGTCTGACGCAGGAGCCGTGACCGGGCGCAGCTGCCTCGGCTGCGCCGCTCCCTCCCTCGACCCCGTGCTCGACCTGGGAGCGCAGCCGCTGGCCAACGCGTTCCGGCTTCCCGAAGACGCCGGCCGGCCGGAGCCGCGCTTCCCCCTCGCGGTCGCCTACTGCGTGCGCTGCCATCTGGTGCAGCTCACCACGCTGGCGCCGCCGGAGGCGATGTTCGAGGAGTATCTCTACTTCACCTCGTACTCCGACCACTTCATGGCTCACGCCGAGACCATGGCCGCGTCCTTCACGGACCGCTTCGGGCTGGGGCCCAGCAGCCGCGTGCTCGAGATCGCCAGCAACGACGGCTACCTGCTCAAGTTCTTCGTCGGCCGGGCCATCCCGGTGCTGGGCGTGGAGCCGGCGCGCAACATCGCCGCGGTGGCCCGGGACCGCGGCATCCCGACGCTCAATCGCTTCTTCGGTCCCGAGGTCGTGAGCGAGATCGTCGGCGACTTCGGCCGGGCCGACGTCGTGATCGGCAACAACGTCCTGGCCCACGTCCCCGCGATCAACGACTTCTTCGGCGCCGTGGCCGCCTGCCTGGCGCCGGTCGGCGCGGCGGTCTTCGAGTTCCCGTATCTCGGCGAGATGCTCGAGCGCACGGCGTTCGACACGGTCTACCACGAGCACGTCTTCTACTACTCGCTCGCCGCCGTCGCCGGGCTGGGCGCGCGCGCCGGCCTCGAGGTCTTCGACGTCGAGTGGCACGTCGTGCACGGCGGCTCGCTCCGCGTCTTCTTCCAGCACCGCGGGGCCCGGCCGATCGCACCGGCGGTGCCGCGCCTGCACGCGCAGGAGGCGGCGGCGGGACTGACCTCACGCGCGCGCTACGCCTCGTTTCAGTCGCAGGTGACGCGCTTCACGACGGAGCTCACGGCCCGGCTGCGCGCGTTGCGCGGCGAGGGCCGGCGGCTGGCCGCCTACGGTGCGCCCGCGAAGGGCACGGTGCTGCTGAACGCCTGCGGCATCGACACGAGCCTGCTCGAGTTCACGGTGGATCGCAGCCCGCACAAGCAGGGCCGGCTGGTGCCGGGCGTCCGCCTGCCGATCCGGCCGCCCGAGGACCTGGTACGCGAGATGCCCGACGTCACGCTGCTGCTGCCCTGGAACCTCGCGGAGGAGATCGTCGCGCAGCAGGCGGAGTACCTCGCCAAGGGCGGGACCTTCCTGGTGCCCGGGTTGCCTCCGCGGCTCGTGGGCGCCGGGGCTCGTCCCTGAGCCTTGCCGACCTGCAACCTCTGCGGCTTCCCGGTGGTGCGGCTGCATCCGGGAGCGGCCGGACCGCGGTGCCTGCGCTGCCTCTCCACGTTCCGCCATCGTGCGATGGGCGCCGTGCTCGTCCGCCTGGCGCTGTCGCGGACGGCCGCCGTCTTCGAGCTGTCCTCGCGCGGCGCACTCTGTCGCTACCTGCGCCGCACCTTCGCGCGGGTGACCTTCTCCGAGCTGTGGGACGACGTGGCGCCGGGCGAGTTTCGCGGCCGCGTGCAGTGCCAGGACGTGCAGCAGCTCACCTACCCCGACGCCAGCTTCGACCTGGTGACGAGCACCGAGGTCTTCGAGCACGTCCCCGATGACCGGCGGGCCTTCAGCGAGGTGTACCGCGTGCTGCGACCGGGCGGCCGCCTCGTCTTCACCGTGCCGCTGATGGACGCTGGTCCCACGCTGGAGCGCGCCGAGATCCGCTACGGTCGCATCGTGCACCTGGTGACGCCGGAGTACCACGGCGACCGCCTCCGCGGCCGTGGCCGCGTGCTCGCCTTCCGTACCTACGGTCCGGACATCCTCGACCGCCTGCGCGCGGCCGGCTTCGCCGCGTCGCTCGAGCGCATCGAGGAGCCCGCGCACGCCATCACCGACGGCCGGGTGCTCGTTGGCCGGAAGGCCGCGTGAACACCGTCGGGCGAAACATCGCGGCCAACGCGGCGGGGGGCGGGCTGAGTCTCGTCGTGTTCCTCGTCGCCGTGCCTCTCTACCTCCGGCTGCTCGGTGCCGAAGCCTACGGACTGGTCGGGCTCTTCACGACCGTGATGATCACGGCCGCCGCGCTCGATCTGGGCCTGGGCGCCACGCTCAACCGCGAGGTGGCGCGGCTGACCGCGCGCGCGGACGGACGGACCGACACCGCGGACGTCACCGCCACGCTGCAGGCCGCCTGCTGGATGGTCGGCATCGTGATGGGCGGCCTCTTCGCCCTGGGGGCGCCGGCAATCGCCACGCGCTGGCTACGCTTCTCGGCGCTGTCCGCCGACGAGGTGCGGGGCGCGCTGACGCTCATGGGGCTGGCCCTGCCCGCGGTGATCGTGCGCGGCGTCTACCTGGCGGGGCTCAACGGTCTGCAGCATCAGGCCCTGGCCAATCTCCTGCAGACCGGCGGCACCGCCGCCCGTGCGATCGTCTCCATCGCCGCGTTGCTGATCGTCGCACCCACCGTACGCGTGTTCTTCGTCACGCAGGTCGTCCTGCTCCTGGCCGAGGCGATCGCCCTCGGGGTGGCATTCCGTCGGGCGTTGCCCGATGCGGCCCGCGGCGGCCGCGTGCACCCGGGCGCCCTGCGCCCGCTGTGGCGATTCAGTGGCGGCATGGCCGGCACCATGCTGCTGGGCCACACGCTGAACTCGCTGGATCAGGTGATCCTCAGCGCGATCCTGCCGCTCGCCGAGTTCGGCTACTACACGCTCGCCGTCGGCGTCGCCGCCACGCTCGGGCTGGTCGTGACCCCCGTGACCACCGCGGTGTACCCGCGCTTCAGCCAGCTCGTGGAGCGCGCTCCGCGCGACGTGCCGAGCGAGTACCACTTCTTCTCGCAGCTCGTGGCCGTGCTGGTACTCCCGCTCGGCGCGATCCTGATCTGCTTCCCCGCCGACGTCCTGGCGCTGTGGACGCGCAACCCCGACGTGGTCAGTCACGCATCCACCGTCCTGAGCCTCCGCGCGGTCGGCACGGTGCTGAACGCCCTCATGCACGTCCCCCACGTGGTCCAGCTGGCCTTCGGCTGGTCGAGCCTCGGCGCCTGGGCCAACGCCATCGCGGTGGTGCTCATGGTGCCCGCGACGATCGCGCTCAGCCGCACCTGGGGCGGCGCGGGCGCCGCGCTCGCCTGGATCGGCCTCAACGTCGGCATGCTGAGCGTGGCCATGGTGCTGATGCACCGCCGCGTGCTGCGCGGCGAGCTCGCGCATTGGTACGCGCGCCTGCTGCCGCCGGCGCTCGCCGTGGCGCTCGTGGTGGGGACGGCCCGCGCCGTGATGCCCGACGGCCTGTCCGCCCCGGCACGCCTGGCCTGGCTGGCCGGGGCGGCCGCGCTCTCGGCGGCGGCCGCGCTGGCGGCGGCCCCCACCGTGCGGCGGCGGATGGTCGCGGCCGTCCGGCCCGCCTGAGTCGCGATGGCCGACACCTGCCGCGTGTCGATCGGCATGCCGGCCTACAACCGCGGCTCGACCATCGAGCGGGCGATCGAGTCGGTCCTGGGTCAGACGTTCCCGCACTTCGAGCTCGTCATCTCCGACAACGCGTCCACCGACGAGACGGAGACCATCTGCCGGCGCCACGCGGCGAGGGATCCGCGGATCCGCTACACGCGCCACCGCGGGCCCATCGGCGGGTTCCCGAACTTTCGCTTCGTGCTCGACGCCGCGCGCGCCCCCTACTTCATGTGGCTGCCGCCCGATGACTACGCGCTGCCCCGCCTGCTCGAGCGCGCGGTGGCCGTCCTCGACGCGCACGCCGATGTCGTGTGCTGCGTGCCGCAGATCGAGTTTCTCGGCGACGACGGGCACCGCTGGCCGGCGGAGGGCACGTTTCCGCTCGTCGGCACCTTGACGGAGAATCTCTGGCGCTTTCTCTACGACCCGCGGGACAACTCGCGCTTCTACGGTCTCTATCGCCGCGAGGTGCTGCGCCGCGTGCTTCCTCCGTCGGGCTATCACGCCTTCGACTGGACCATCTCGGTGGGCACGCTGATGGCCGGCAAGCACTGGGAGCTCGACGAGGTCCTCCTGGTGCGCGAGGCCAGCGATCCCACGCGGTACACGAAGATGATCGACCAGGCGTTCTCGAGCCGACTGGCGCGCCTGGTGCCGCTGCTGCCGTTCACGCGGGCCGCGCTGTTCGAGCTGCGCGTGCCTCCGCGCCCCTCGACGCTGGCCCGGCTGTTCCGCCTGAACCTCGTCTACCACGTCATGTACTGCCAGTACCGCTATCCGCGGTACGGTCAGCTGGCCTACAGCATCGCCGCCCACACCGAGCGCGCGATGGGCGCGCTCTCGCGCGGCCTGCGCGGCGCGCGCGGGCCGCGGACCGCATGAGCGCGCCGAACCAGGTGCGCCTGGTGTGCGTCGCGCCCGACACGGTGGTGCCGCCGATCAGCGGCTCCGCGGCGCGCACCTACGGGCTGGCGGCGGCGGTGCGGCCGCACCTGGACCGCGTCGAGGTGCGCTGCTTCTCGAGCGCGCCGGCGCCGGCCTCGTCGCCCGGTGGCCTCGACGTCGTCCACATTCCGCGGCCGAGCGCAGGAGCGGCGCGCGTGCGCTATCTGGCCACCGCGCTGCTCGGCCGTCGGCTCGGCTATCAGTTCCCGCCATCGTCGTTCGCCGACGGGCGGCTCGTGCAGCTCGCCTCGCCGCTGCTCTTCGAGGGCGCGCGGCGGGCCGGTCTTCGACGCTTCGTCCTCGACGCCCACAACGTCTACCAGGACATGACCGGGTTCCCGCAAGCCACGCTGCGCGATCGCGTGTTCTATCGCCTGACCCGGCGACGCCAGGCCCGGATGGAGGCGGCGTGCTGGGCGGCGGCCGCGCACGTCTTCTTCTGCTCGACGATTGATCGCAAGCGCGCCGAGCAGCTGGCGCCGGGGATCACCGCCCGCTCGACGGTCGTGCCGAACTGCGTGGACACGCGCGGCTTCACGCCGCGGCCGGCCGCTGCCTTCGCCGGCGGCGGGCCGGTCGTCTTCATCGGCACCACGCGCTATCCCCCCAACTTCTTCGCCGTGCAGGAGATCTGTCACGAGCTCGCGCCCGCCCTGCCCCACCTGCCGTTCTGGATCATCGGCGAGGCGCCGTACCGACCGGCCCGCATCCCCGCCAACGTGCGCTTTCTGGGCCGGGTGGAGTCGACCGCGGTCCCGCTGGCGACAGCCCGGGTGGCCCTGGCCCCGGTCCGGCACGGCAGCGGCACCCGGCTGAAGCTCCTGGAGTACTTCGCGGCGGGCCTGCCCATCGTGTGCACGGCCAAGTCCGCCGAGGGGCTGGAGGTCGTGGACGGCACCCACCTGCGGCTGGCCGAGACGCCCGCGGCGTTCGTGGACGCCGTCCGGGACCTTCACGGCGACGCCCGCGCGAGTGCAGCGCTCGGGGCCTCGGCCCGGGCGCTGGTCGAGGCCCGCTACGACTGGCGGGCGTGGGTGCCAGGGCTCCTGGAGGTCTACGTGGCTCAGGCCCCCACCTGCTAGAGTGGGAGCACGGCCCCTCGAGGCCCCCGCGATGGACGAGATCGAGCGGTTTTCAAGCGAGGTCCGCGCCAACGTCGACCGCCTCCTGGGCGATGCCGACATGCAGGCGCTGTCGCGCGCCTGGCTCCTGGAAGTCACGCGCCACCGCTACACGTACAACTTCAGCTGGCTCGGTCGCCCCGTCATCCAGCTGCCTCAAGATCTCATCGCCGTCCAGGAGCTGATCTGGCAGATCCGCCCTGACCTCATCGTGGAGACCGGCATCGCGCACGGCGGTTCATTGATCCACTCCGCCTCGCTGCTGGAGATCCTGGGGGGTGACGGTCTCGTCGTGGGCGTGGACGTCGAGATCCGCGCGCACAACCGCCGCGAGATCGAGCGCCATCCCCTGGCCCGCCGGATCCGGCTGATCGAGGGCTCGTCGACCGACGCGGCGGTGCTGGCGGCAGTGCGCGAGCAGGCGCGCGGCCGCCGCGCGGTAATGGTCATGCTCGACTCCAACCACACGCACGATCACGTGCTGCGCGAGCTCGAGCTGTACGCGCCGCTGGTGACGCGGGGCAGCTATCTCGTGGTCTTCGACACGCTCATCGAGGACCTGCCCGACGAGCTCTTCGCGGGGCGACCGTGGGGCAAGGGCAACAATCCCAAGACCGCCGTGTGGGAGTTCCTCAAGACCACGAACCGCTTCGAGATCGATGCGCGCATGCACGGCAAGCTCCTGCTCACCTGCGCGCCCGACGGCTATCTCCGGTGCACCGGTGACTGATCCGACGCCGCCGCCCATCCCCGTGTTCCAGCCGCACATCGGCGTGGACACCATCAAGTCGGTGGTGGATGCGCTGCACGTGGGCTGGCTCGGCATGGGGGCGATCACCCAGGCCTTCGAGGCGGGCATCGCGCGGTATCTCGGGCTGCGCGACCGGCACGTGCTCGCCACCAACACCGGCACCTCGGCGCTGCACCTGGGCTTGCTGGCCGCCGGCGTGCGGCCCGGCGACGAGGTGATCACCCCGGCCTTCAACTTCGTGGCCGACCACCAGGCCATCGTGGCCACCGGCGCCTCCCCGGTGCTGTGCGACGTCGAGGACGCCACGCTGGGGGTCGATCCCGACAAGGTCGCCGCCCTCGTCGGCCCTCGCACCAAGGCGATCGTGCCACTGCACTTCGGCGGCGTGGCCGGACGAGTCAAGGAGCTCTACGCGGTGGCCGAGCGTCACCACCTGCGGATCGTGGAGGACGCCACCCACGCGTTCGGCACGCGGGTGGACGGCCGGCCCATCGGCAGCTTCGGGGACGTGACGTGCTTTTCCTTCGATCCGGTGAAGGTCATCACCTCGATCGACGGCGGCGCGGTCATCGTCAACGACGGGGGCGACATCGAGCGGCTGCGCCACTGGCGCTTTCTCGGCATCGACCGGGAGACGCTGGCGCGTTACCAGAACAGCCGTGCCTGGGAG
>Ga0134122_10002510_pt1 | contig 13525 bp, 13 predicted proteins | sample KB302_FD_96461 | JGI IMG/M metagenome (GOLD analysis project Ga0134122, IMG submission 96461) | Terrestrial soil microbial communities without Nitrogen fertilizer from Kellogg Biological Station, Michigan, USA - KB3-0-2 | ecosystem: Environmental > Terrestrial > Soil > Unclassified ... | reverse complement strand
GTTGGCGTAGGCTTCCTGTAGCTCCACGCTCCAGTAGCGCAAGTCCGGCAGCATGATGGGCTCGCCGGTCACCGCGCAGCGCACGAAGTCGCCGGGGCTCAGGACCTGGAATTCGCCGTCAAGGTAGCGCAGCTTGGCTTCGCCTTTCAGCCCGAGCAGTTTTTCGAATCGGTTCATCGCCGTGGAGTTATTGCTGTGGAAATTTCCCAGACATTCAGGAGCATACAAGGGATGCGAGCATACAGGCCACGACTGGCATAGGCCAGCGTGATAGCACGATGAAGGCAAATCCCACACTGGGTTGCAGGTGTTTGCCCTCAGGGTCAAGGCGCGATCCCAGCGGCTAGAACAGCGAACCCTGGCCCTCCCCACCGCGCGCCTTAGCCCTGGCCCTGCCTTTAACCGGGAGGCGAGGCGCGGGTTGAGCCTCCCCGACCGCGCCCGCTTCCGCCCTGGCCTGAACGTGTCCATCGGCAAGCTCGATATCAAGGCGCTGGCCGGCGGAGACGGCACCCGCCGAGCGGACGCTGCGCCCCTCACTGTCGCGCAGCAGCGCATAGCCGCGTTGCAAGCTACCGTGGTAGCTGAGCGACCTCAGCAGCTTGGCTGAACCGTCGAGGTGGCTGCGCCGGCCGTCGAGGCCGGCAAACGTGGCGCGTCGCAGGCGTCCGGCGAGCCCCTCGAGACGCTCCCCGGAGCGCCCGAGCCGCGTCCGCAACGGGCTCGGCGACAGGCGCCCGAGGATGCGCTCGAGCCGGGCACGTTTGGGCCCGGTGCCGCGCACCAGGGCCGACAGCGTGCGCCGCCCCAGCGCTTCGAGCCGGTCGCGCGCGCGCGCTTGGCCAATTTCGAGGAGCCGCGGCCGCAGCCTGGCTGCGGTGCGCGTCAGGTGCATGGCGTGCGCGCGCGTGTTGGCCAAGAGGGCGCGCGCCAGCCGCGCCTCCACACCATCGAAGCGCTGGCGCGGCAACGCCAGCAGCTCCTGGCGTCTCGGCAGGCCGCGTCCCGCCGCGCGCAAATGCGTGCGCAGCTCCTCCAAAAGGCGATGGGTGCCGGTTTGCAGTCGGCGCGTCAGGTCGCTCAACTGTTGCACGAGCTCTAGATAGCGAGGCACCGCCCATTCGGCAGCCTTGGTCGGCGTCGGTGCCCGCGCGTCGGCGGCAAGATCGATGAGCGTGGTGTCGGTCTCGTGCCCGACCGCCGAGATCAGCGGGATCCGGCTGTCGGCGGCCGCACGGACCACGATTTCCTCGTTGAAGCTCCATAAATCTTCGAGGTTGCCGCCGCCGCGCGCCACGATCAAAAGATCGGGCCGCGGCACCGCACTGGCGGCATCGAGCGCGTTGAAGCCCCGAATCGCGGTCGCCACCTCCGCCGCGCTCAGCTGGCCTTGCACGCGCACCGGCCAAAGCAGCACGCGCACGGGAAATCGTTCGGCAAACCCGTGCAGCATGTCTCGGATCACGGCTCCGGTCGGTGAGGTGACGATGCCGATGACGCGCGGCAGGAACGGCAGTGGTTTCTTGCGCGCGGGGTCGAACAGGCCCGCCGCCGCGAGTTTCTTCTTGCGCTCCTCGAGCAGGGCCATCAAGGCGCCGATCCCAGCCGGTTCCAGCGTGTCGATGACGATCTGGTAGGTCGACTTGCCCGGGTAGGAGGTGACGCGGCCGATGGCGATGACCTCAAGTCCCTCAGCCGGCCGAATGCGCAAAGTACTCAAGGTGTTGCGCCAGATCACGGCGTCGATCCGCGCCTTGTCGTCTTTCAGCGTGAAATAGCAGTGCCCCGAGCCATGCACGCCGCGGAAGCCGGAGATCTCCCCGCGCAGGCGCACATAGCCGTAGGCACCCTCCAGCGTCCGCTTGATGGCGTTGGAGAGCTCAGAAACCGTGAACTCGGCAAGGTTGCCGCCCTGCCGGGCGCTGGGCGCTAGCTCGGCCACGCATGCCTCCCGGCTTTGTCGAGCGAGGCTGCAAATGTTACATGGGTTGGTTGGTTCGAGTGGCCCTCGGTTGACGGGCCTCTGAGAGCGTTCGTGGGGTCTTGGCTGATGAATGTCCTCCTGATCGGCTCGGGTGGCCGCGAGCATGCGCTGGCCTGGGCCCTCTCGGCAAGTCCGCTACTGAGCAAGCTTTACTGTGCGCCCGGCAACGCCGGCATCGCCGCCTTGGCGGACTGCCCCAGCCTCGATATCCGCGATCACGGCGCCATCGTGCGTTTTTGTAAGGAGCAGCACATTTTTCTGGTGGTGGTTGGGCCGGAGGCCCCCTTGGTGGCCGGGCTTGCCGACGATCTGAGGGCCGCGGGCATCAAGGTGTTCGGGCCGTCGAAGGCGGCGGCGCAGCTCGAAGGCTCGAAAGGCTTTACCAAGGATCTTTGCCGCGAGTTTGACATTCCGACCGCCGCCTACCGCCGCTTCGCCGAACGCGAAGCGGCCCTGGCCTACGTCGATAGCCATGCCCTCCCCGTCGTCATCAAGGTCGATGGGCTGGCCGCAGGCAAGGGCGTCAGCGTGGCAGAAACGCGAGCGCAAGCGCGGGCCGCGGTCGAGGCCTCATTGGCCGGCGGCGGAGAGGTGGTGATCGAGGAGTGCCTGGTCGGCGAGGAGGCAAGCTTCTTTGCCCTGGTCGACGGCAAAAACGTGCTGGCGCTCGCCACGGCGCAAGACCACAAGCGCGCCTTTGACGGTGAGAGGGGTCCCAATACCGGGGGCATGGGGGCCTACTCGCCCGCAGCCGTGATGACGCCGCGGCTGATCGGCCGCACCATGGACGCGATCATCCGGCCGACCGTGCGCGCCATGGCTGAACGCGGCACACCCTTCCAGGGTGTGCTGTTTGCCGGTCTGATGATCACCGAGGAGGGACCCAAGCTGATCGAATACAACGTGCGCTTCGGGGATCCGGAGTGCCAGGTTTTAATGCTGCGGCTGAAATCGGACCTGCTTGCGGCTCTGCTAGCGACCGTCGACGGCGTGCTCAATACCTTCGACCTGCGCTGGCATGAGGATGCGGCGCTGACGGTGGTGCTGGCCTCCCGCGGCTATCCCGGCGAGCACGCCCAAGGCACGGAACTCCGCGGCACCGAGGCGGCGGCGGCCGTCGAGGACGTGCAGGTGTTCCATGCCGCGACCGCGCGCGTGGGCGCACGGCTGATTGCCACCGGCGGTCGCGTCTTGGCCGTGACGGCTCGCGCCAAGACCGTAAGCGAGGCGCACAGGCGTGCCTACGCAGCGGTTGCTAGGATCGACTGGCCCGGCGGCTTCTATCGCACCGACATCGGCTGGCGGGCGATCGAACGAGAAGAGGGCACATGACGGCAGCAAGAGATCTGTTCCCCCGATGGGCCGAGCGGCGGATAAAGACGCAGGGTGCCGAGATCGTCGTGCGCACCGGTGGGTCGGGACCGCCTTTGCTGCTGCTGCACGGCTATCCGCAGACGCACGCCTGCTGGCACAAGATCGCCGCCGAGCTGGCGCGCCATTGCACGCTGGTGGTCGCCGATCTGCGCGGCTACGGAGCCAGCTCGGTCCCCGCCGATACACCCGGACACATGAGTTACGCGAAGCGAACCATGGCGCAGGATTGCCTGGGCGTGATGGGCTCACTTGGTCATGCGCGCTTCATGGTCGGCGGGCATGATCGTGGCGGTCGCGTCGCCTACCGGCTGGCGCTCGATCACCCGGAAGCCATTATGGCCTTGTTGCCGATCGATATCCTGCCCACAGCCGAGGTCTGGCGGCGCGTCAGCGCCGAGAGCGCCGTGGCCTCCTACCATTGGGGGTTCTTGGCACAACCTGCGCCGATGCCGGAGCGGTTGATCAGCACCGATCCCCTGTTCTACCTCGAGCACACGCTCAAGAGCTGGACAAAATCGGGCGACCTGTCGCCGTTTTCGGTCGAGGCGCTGGCGCAGTACCGGGCCTTGCTGCAGGATCCAAATCGCGTGCACGCGGTCTGTGAGGACTACCGAGCCGGCGCCGGTATCGATCGGCAGCTCGACGAAGCGGACCTGAAATCCGGGCGAAAAATTAGCTGTCCGACCTTTGTTGCCTGGGGCCGCGACTACCTGGGCAAGCGCGGCGCCGAGCCTTTGCAGGTCTGGCGCGCCTGGTGCAGCGAGCTGTCGGGGGCCGAGATCGACTCCGGCCATTTCCTGGCGGAGGAGAATCCGGACGCCATGCTTGCCGCCGTGCTGCCGTTTCTCGTCTCACAGGGGACCACAGCTGGGGCCGGACATGGGGAGAGGCGATGAGTGAGCCGGCCAGCGGCAAGGCGCTTGCGGTGCGCAAGACCGGCCCTGTCGTGTTGCGGCCGAGTATCGCCCTGGCGCTCGGTGGCGGCGGTGCCCGCGGCCTTGCCCATATTCTGATGCTGGAGGTGTTCGACGAGTTGGGCCTCAAGCCCAAGATCATCGCCGGTACCTCGATCGGCGCGCTGTTTGGTGCCGTCTATGCCTCCGGGCTTCCGGCCGGGTTGATAAGGGCCCACGCCGAGCAGATCTTGAGCCAGCGCCTCGATATTGCCCGGCTGCTGTTTGCGGCCCGCGCCGAGCCAATCATGAAGCTGCTCAACCTGCTGCCCGTGCGCTTTGCCCTGTTGAAACCGGAGCCGCTGCTCGAATCGCTGCTGCCATCCCGCGTTGCCCGGGATTTTGCCGCTTTGCAGATTCCCCTGCGCGTGGTGGCAACGGACTTTTACGCGCAAGAGCAGGTGGTGCTCTCTGCCGGGCCATTGCGAGCCGCCGTGGCCGCCAGTATGGCACTGCCCGCCATCTTTGCCCCGGTCGTGAGCCAGGGACGCACGCTAATGGACGGCGGGCTCGTCAATCCACTGCCGTTCGATGTTATTCGCGAGGAGGCCGACATCACGGTTGCGATCGATGTCAGCGGCGCCTCGATCGGCCCCGGCAAGCACCCGCAACCATCGGCGTTTTCGGCTCTGATGGCCTCCTCGCAGATTCTGCAGCGGTCGATCGTGCGCGAAAAACTCAAGGCGCAGCAGCCGGACATCTATATCGACGTCGAGGTCGACGAATTTCATGTGCTGCAATTTCATCGCTTCAAGGCCGTTCTAGAGGCCGCCATGCCGGCGAAGGAAAAGCTGCGGCGCCAACTGCTGCGCGTGCTCGCCAGTCAGACCGCCGAAACGTTGCCGGCCAATCCGGCCCCGGAGCCCGAGCCGGCGCGGGGCAAAAATCGCCTGCCCCGCCTGAAACGCCTGGCGCCGGGGCGCCGACCCTGAGGGCGTTTGGCACTTCTCAAAAACGGAAGTGTTTCCGTGAGTTGCACCCTGACCCTAAGTTACGAACTGCACAATTGCCACAGCCGCACAGCTTTTTGCCTCGGTTTGGTCGATTTGCCCGTCTTACACGACCGAGCGGCGCTAGCCTCGTCGCCAGGTCTCGAAAGGGCTGAGAATTGCGCCGCCGGCGGCAGAACGAAGGTTTTCGCATCGACGTCGACCTCGAGCACGCGCAGAGGGAAGGCGAACGCGTGCGCGCGCTGCTGGAGGCCTTGCGCCGCCGTCATGATCTTGCCCGCTATGAGTACACTCGGCTTGTGCGGATCGTGCCGGGTAGCGATACCTTCGCCCATCCGATCTTGACGCTCGGCAATCGCTTCGCCGACAGCGAGGACCTGCTGCTTTCGACCTACCTGCACGAGCAGATGCATTGGTACCTGTGGCTGCTGGGCACACCGGAACACGATCCCGTAGCGCCGTTTTTCGACGAGTTGGTGCGACGCTACCCCGAGGCACCGATTGGCCTGCCCGACGGGGCGCGCAATTACGAATCGACCTACCTGCACCTGGTCGTGAACTGGCTCGAAATTGCCGCCGCCGCCACGCTGATCGGCCGGGCCCGCGCATTTGCCTGCGCCGACGCTCAGCCGACCTACCGCTGGATCTACCAGACGGTCCTAAGAGACTGGGACATGTTGGCCGAGCTCTACGAACGCCACGGCCTGTTGCCGATCCGCCGGGCCGACGAGCTGCGTCAATCCAGTCTGCGCGCCGGCCAGGGCACGCTCAACGGCGGGCAGCGAAAAATTCCCGCAAGAGCGCCGCGGCCCGTACCTCCTCGATCCCGCCGTACACCTGCGGTGCGTGGTGACAGGTCGGCGAACTGAAGAAGCGCGTTCCATGCTCAACGGCGCCGCCCTTCGGGTCGGCGGCAGCGAAATATAATCGCCTGATGCGGGCAAAGGATATGGCCGCCGCACACATGGCACAGGGCTCCAGCGTCACATAGAGATCGGCGTTCTCGAGCCGATCCGAGCCGACGCTGGCGCAGGCCTGCCGGATGACGAGCAGCTCGGCATGCGCGGTGGGGTCGGCCAAGGCCCGGGTGCGATTGCCCGCGCGCGCCAGCACGCGGCCGTCGACCACCAACAGGGCGCCGACCGGCACTTCGCCACGCCCAGCCGCCGCCTCGGCTTCGGCCAGCGCCGCCAGCATATAGCTCTCCCCGGCACGAGCTGTCATAAGGATACCGTCCTCGATCGCAACCCAGCGCGAGCATTGCATGCTGCGTAAATCCTCGCCAGGTCAACGCCGCGCCGCAGCCGAGCCGGCGACCGGCTGGCCGATGCGCGTTGCCAAGGCGATGGCGCGGGCGGGACTGTGCTCACGGCGGGAGGCGGAACGCTGGATCGAACAGGGGCGCGTCAGGGTCAATGGCGGCCTGCTAAAAAGCCCCGCGCGCGACGTGTCCGAGCAGGATCGCATTACCGTCGATGACAACCCGCTGCCGGCGGTCGAGCCGCCGCGCCTGTGGCGATACCACAAGCCGAGAGGACTGGTGACGACCCACCGTGATCCCGACGGGCGACCCACCGTATTTGAGGCACTGCCCCAACATTTGCCACGCGTCATTTCCGTTGGCCGTCTCGACGTCAATACGGAAGGCCTGTTGCTGCTTACCAACGACGGAGCGCTGGCGCGACATCTGGAGTTGCCATCCACGGGCTGGCTCAGGCGCTACCGCGTCCGCGCCCACGGCACGGTAGCGCCGGCGGCACTCGAAGCCTTGAAGGAGGGAACCGAGGTTGCCGGCCAACGCTATGGCCCGATTGCGGCGAGCCTCGACAAGATACAGGGGGCCAACGTCTGGCTCAGCCTAGCGCTGCGCGAGGGCAAGAACCGGGAAGTGCGCACCGTCTTGGAAAGCCTCGGTCTGACGGTGAACCGGCTGATCCGCGTCTCCTTCGGCCCCTTTCAGTTGCTGGAACTCGAACCGGGTGAGGTCGAGCCCGTGCGACGCCGGGTGCTGATCGATCAGCTGGGACCACAAGTCGCGCGCGAGCTTGGATTGAACGACGAACCGTCCCCGGTGGCCCCAAGCCCCCCCTCCAGCACGCGGCATTGGCGGTCCAGCGGCCAGAAGCGGCGGCGATGAGAATTGTCGGCGGAAGGTTCGGCGGGCGCCCGCTTGCGGCACCGACGGGCGCGGTGGTACGCCCAACATCAGACCGCGTGCGCGAAGCCATCTTCAATATTTTGGCGCACGGCATCGACGACTTTGCGCTTGAGGACGCCAGGGTCCTCGACCTTTTCGCCGGCAGCGGCGCGCTCGGCCTCGAGGCGCTATCGCGCGGCGCCGCCTACTGCCTGTTCATCGAGGAGGCGGCTGCAGCGCGCGCCAGCATCCGGCGCAACGTCGAGGCGTTCGGGCTTACGGGCGTGACCAAGATCTTCCGGCGCGACGCCACCGACTTGGGCGTGGCGGGTCATCACGGCGCCGCACGTCTGGCGTTTGTGGACCCGCCCTACGGCAAGGGTCTGGCCGAGGGCGCCCTGCGCTCGCTCGTCGAGGGAGGCTGGCTGGCGCCCGCGGCGGTCATCGTAATCGAGGAGGCCAAGACGACGCGCCTCACCCTGCCGCCACCCTACCGGGCGATCGATCAGCGCACCTGGGGCGACACGCAGGTATTGTTTGCCGGCTTTTGAGCCACTCGCTCTTGACGCGGCGCGCCAGGAGCGCACCAATGCCGCCATGCCAATGCCACCCCACGCGCCGGGCCCAACTCTCGACCCGGTCGAGCGCGACCGCTTCGCGGCGCTGGCCTCCGAATGGTGGGATCCCCGCGGCAAATTCCGGCCATTGCACCAGATCGGTCCGGCCCGGCTCACTTTCCTACGCGACGAGCTCGTGGGCCACTTCGGCAAACCGGTCGGGGGCTTGCGGCCACTGCAGAGCTTGCGGCTGCTCGATGTGGGGTGCGGTGGCGGCCTGATTTCGGAGCCGCTAGCGAGGCTCGCGGCCAGCGTCACCGGTCTCGATCCGGCGCTCGAAAACATCGAGGCGGCAAGACAGCACGCGTCTGGGCAAGACTTGGCGATCGATTACCGGGCCGGCCGCGTTGAGGACCTCGTCGCCGAGGGGCTGCTTTTCGACGCGGTCATCTGTCTTGAGGTCGTGGAGCATGTGCCGGACGTGGGCGCATTTATCGCCACCTGCGCCCGGCTGATCCGGCCGGGCGGGCTGATGCTGTTGTCCACCATCAATCGCACGCTCAAGGCCTATGCGCTGGCCATTGTCGGCGCCGAATACGTCTTGCGCTGGCTGCCGGTCGGAACGCATCGCTGGGATAGGTTCGTCACTCCGCAAGAGTTGCGACAGCATCTTGAGGTCGCCGGCCTTCGCGAACCGGCGCTGAAAGGTCTTCTCTACAACCCGCTCAAGGACGAATGGTGGCTCGGCACCGATACGGACGTGAACTATCTGGCGTCTGCCGGCAAACCGGGGTGAGGGGCGGCTCTTTACCCAACGAGCGCCAGCCGCTCGCCACGGCCGAAATTTTCTGCTCTGTGGACGGCATGGCAGGCAAGACAAAGGGCAAGGTCGCCATCGTGACCGGCGCCGGGCAGGGCATCGGTGCCGGCATCGCCCGGGCGCTCGGCGCCCAAGGCTGGCAGGTAGTGTGTGCCGACATTGACCGCGAGAGCGCCGTTGCCGTGGCGGCAAGGATGGCCGACGCGGCCGCCATCCAGTGCGACGTCGGCAGCGAGGTGGAGGTCGAACGCCTGGTGGCGCTGGCGCGTAGCCGTTTCGGGCGCATCGACGCCATCGTCTCGAACGCCGGCATCGGCAAGTTCGCGCCGTTGTCCACGACGAGTGTAGAGGACTGGAACCGGGTGCTCGCCACCAATCTGACGGCGACCTTCCTTCTGGCCAAGACCAGCGCCGCCGATTTGCGCCGTTGCAGAGGAAGCATCCTCGTCATCGCCTCGACGCGCGCGCACATGTCCGAGGCAGGCACGCTCGCCTACTCCGCCAGCAAGGGCGGCCTTGTGGCGCTCACGCATGCGCTGGCGATCACGCTGGCACCCGACGTGCGCGTAAATTGTGTGTCGCCCGGCTGGATTGATACGGGCCGCCAGGGGGCCCTCACGCCCCGTGACCACGCGCAGCATCCCGCCGGGCGCGTCGGCCGGCCCGAGGACGTAGCCGCGGCCGCCTCCTATCTGTTGTCGGATGCGGCCGGCTTCGTGACGGGCGCCGAATTGATCGTCGATGGCGGCATGACGCGTAAGATGATCTACGCCTGAGGTCTCGGTCCGACCCGGTCTCTCGACATTGCCGCGAAGAAGCGTCATAGGTCCAAGCCAAGTTGGGCCAAAGGTTGGGCCCACAAGTTGGGCTCGTATGGGGACGGATCATGGCGCGCACGGCGGCTTCGCAGCGAAAGGCCAAGGCGGATCGGGCACGACGACTAGCCGGGGGCAGATCGGCTGCGGTGCCCTCGAAGCGACACACGCTTGCAGCCTCCCGTCGCGCCAAGAACCCGTTGCTCGAGCCCTGGACGGCGGCCTTCGAGCTGCCGCCCTTCGATCGCCTCTCGAGCCAGCACTTCCTGCCAGCGTTCGACCGGGCGCTTGCCGACAACCTGAAGGAGCTTGCCGAGATCGCCGGACAGCGGGGCGCGCCGACGTTTCAGAACACCATCGAAGCGCTCGAGCGCAGCGGTCGTACCCTGGATCGGGTTGCGTCCGTGTTCTTCAATTTGTCGGGCACCGACACATCGCCCGAAATCCAGGAGATCGAACGCAAAGTCGCGCCTCGGCTTGCCAAGCACACCATGCGTGTCTACCAGGACGCCAGGCTATTCAAGCGCGTGGCCACCCTGGTCGAGCGGCAAGCCGGCCTTCGGCTGAGCGAGGAGCAGGTGCGTGTGCTCGAGCGCTACCACCGTGCCTTCGTTAAGGCGGGCGCTTCCTTGAAGACCGGCGCCCGGCGGCGGCTCGCCACCATCGCCGAGCGCCTTGCCAAACTCGCCACCAAATTCAACCAGAACGTGCTCACCGACGAGCAGGCCTTTCTACTGGTGCTGGACGCCGGCGACCTAACGGGTCTGCCCGATGCGCTACGCGCCGCGGCAGCCGAGACCGCCAGCGCGCGCGGCCTGCCGGGCAAGTATGGGATTTCGCTATCGCGCTCCAGCATCGAACCGTTTCTGCAGTTCTCCGCCCGGCGCGATCTGCGCGAGAAAGCCTTTCAGGCCTGGACCCATCGCGGCGCCAACGGCGGCAAAACCGACAATCGCAAGCTCGTTGCGGAAATCTTGGCCCTGCGCGCCGAACGGGCGCGGCTCTTGGGCTTCGCGACGGCGGCTGCGGCAACACTCGAGTTCTCGATGGCAAAAACGCCCGAGGCGGTGCGCCGTTTGCTGATGGAGGTGTGGCACCCAGCACGAGACCGCGCGCTCAAAGAGCGCGACGCCTTGCAAAAGAGCATCACGGCCGCCGGCGGTAATTTCCGCCTGGCGGCGTGGGATTGGCGCTACTACGCGGAAAAGGTGCGCAAGGCCAAATTCGACATCGACGAGGCCCTGATCAAGCCCTACTTGCAGCTCGAGAATGTGATCGCGGCAGCCTTCGATGTGGCCCATAGGTTGTTCGGTGTCGTCGTCACCGAACGCAAGGATCTGAGCCTCTATCATGCGGACGCGCGCGCCTTCGAGATCAAGGATGCGGCCGGCCGCCACCTCGGCCTGTTCGTCGGCGACTACTATGCCCGGCCCTCGAAGCGGTCGGGTGCTTGGATGTCAAGTTGGCGCGATCAGCACCGACTCGATGGCGAGGTGCGTCCCTTGGTGGTCAACGTCATGAACTTCGCCAAAGGGGCTGCCGGGGAACCCACGCTGCTCAGCAGCGACGATGCGCGCACGCTGTTCCACGAGTTCGGCCACGCCCTGCACGGATTGTTGTCGAGCGTCACCTATCCCAGCATATCCGGCACCAGCGTGGAGCGCGATTTCGTCGAGCTGCCCTCACAGCTTTACGAGCACTGGTTGCTACAACCGGAGGTGCTGCGCCGCTACGGGCGACACTACAAGACCGGCAAGCCGATCTCGCCTTCGCTGATCAAGCGCCTGCAAGCGGCCCGCAATTGCAACCAAGGCTTCCAGACCCTCGAATACCTGGCTTCGGCAATCGTTGACCTTGACCTGCATGTCCTAAAGGACACCAAGGGGCTCGATGTCGATAACTTTGAGCGACAGACGCTCGGCAGCATCGGCATGCCCGAGGAGATTGTCATGCGCCATCGCATTCCGCATTTCCAACACATCATCGGCGGCTATGCGGCCGGCTACTACAGTTATTTGTGGTCTGAGGTGATGGATGCCGATGCCTTCGAGGCCTTCGAGGCGACCGGCGACGTCTTCGACGCCAAAACCGCCCGCCGGCTGTATGAGACCATCTATTCTGCCGGTGGTCGGCGTGACCCGGCGGCGGCTTATCAAGCCTTTCGCGGCCGGCCACCCACCACCAAGGCGCTGCTCGCAAAGCGTGGCCTGGCCAGCGATGGGGAGGTGAGACATTAAGGCTCAGGCGTTGATTGGTTGCGATCGACGTCCGAGCTGCCTACACAGGCGAAAGGCCGCCCAAGGATAGTCACCCATGCCCGAGCGCTTCCGCGAGATGCTGGAAAAAGCCCTCGAGGGCACTTTGTTTGCGAGCCGCTGGCTGCTTGCCCCGTTCTATCTCGGGATTGTGCTCGGCGTCGTCATCCTGCTCATCAAATTCGTACAGGAGTTGTGGCACCTGGCACTTGGCGCCTTCAGCGGCACGGAGGCCGATGTCATTCTCGGCGTGCTGTCGTTGGTCGACCTGGCCCTGACGGGCTCCTTGTTGTTGATCATCATATTTTCGGGCTATGAGAATTTCGTCTCCAAGATCGACCACTCAACACACCGCGATTGGCCGGAATGGATGGGGACGATCGATTTCACCGCTCTCAAGTTGAAATTGCTGGGCTCGATCGTGGCGATTTCCGCCATCCACCTCCTCAAGCAATTCATGTCCATTCGCATCGGTCAGCAGGGCATGACGCCGGCCACTGATCGCGAGCTGTTCTGGTACGTCGTCATCCACGTCGTGTTCGTGGTCTCGAGCGTGCTGCTGGCCTTGTCGGACCGCATTTCCGAAGGCACCGCCCACCCGGCCAAATCCGTCCTACCCGAGGCTCACGACGGCAAGCAATGACGAGCGCAAAACTGAGCCCCGAGGATCTGGAAGCGCTCATTGCTCGGGCCTTGCGCGCCGCACGCACGGCGCCAGCCAATGCCGCCTCGGTAGCGCGCGCCCTCACCCAAGCCGAGATCGACGGCCAGAAGGGGCATGGGCTGAGCCGCGTGCCGAGCTATGCGGCGCAGGCGAGGGTGGGAAAAGTCGACGGCTTCGCCACCCCTGCCGCCGCGCAGCTGCGGCTTGGCACGGTGATGATCGATGTGAAGCATGGCTTCGTCTTTCCCGCCGTCGATCTCGCCGTCGAATTGCTGCCCCGGTTGGCGCTCAAAACGGGCATTGCCGCGGCTGGGTTCGTGCGCTCGCACCATTTCGGCGTGGTCGGCAGGCACGTCGAGCGTCTGGCTGAGGCCGGCTTGGTCGCGCTGGCCTTCGCCAATACGCCCAAGGCCATTGCGCCCTGGGGCGGTCGGCGCCAACTTTACGGCACCAATCCCATTGGCTTTGCGGCGCCACGCCACGGCCATCCGCCGATCGTCATCGATCTGGCCTTGAGCCAGGTGGCGAGGGGAAAGATCCTGACCGCGGCGCAGAAAGGCGAGCCCGTGCCCAGTTCCTGGGCCACGGACGCCGACGGCAAACCGACCAGCGACGCCAATGCGGCGCTGCGGGGAGCCCTGCAGCCGATCGGTGCTGCCAAAGGCGCGGCGCTGGCGCTGATGGTGGAGATCTTGGCGGTCGGCTTGACGGGTGCAACGCTGTCGGCCGCCGCCAGCTCGTTCTTCGACACGGACGGGCCACCGCCCGCCGTTGGCCAGCTGCTCATTGCCATCGATCCGGGGGCGCTCGGCGGTATGGAGGCCTTGACGCAACGGCTCGGTGCTCTGGCGGAGGCGGTCGAGGCCGACGGGGACGCCCGCCTGCCCGGTTCCCGTCGCATCGGTCTGCGTCAACAGGCGCTAACAGATGGGGTCCTGGTCGACGCCAAGCTCTGGCGCGAGGTCACGGCAATCGCCGACGGGGCGGGCTGAGCGCATTCGGGACGCTTCGCGTTG
>Ga0134122_10002509_pt1 | contig 13526 bp, 11 predicted proteins | sample KB302_FD_96461 | JGI IMG/M metagenome (GOLD analysis project Ga0134122, IMG submission 96461) | Terrestrial soil microbial communities without Nitrogen fertilizer from Kellogg Biological Station, Michigan, USA - KB3-0-2 | ecosystem: Environmental > Terrestrial > Soil > Unclassified ... | reverse complement strand
GTGTCGCTCGTCCGCTGCGACCCGTTGCGCTTCGAGGCCCAGTTCAACGTTTTCCAGCACGGTCAGCCAGGGAAACAAGGCGAAGCTCTGGAAGACCATAGCGACGCCTTCGGCTGGCCCATGCACAGGGTGGCCATCTAGCGATACGTCCCCTGTAGTGGCTGGCATTAACCCGGCGATGACGCGCAAGAGGGTCGACTTGCCGCAACCCGATCGACCGAGGAGGCCAACGATCTCGCCCTCCCGCAGGTGCAGCGTGACGTCGTCGAGCACCAGGCCACGATCATAAAGATGCCGCAGGTGCTCGACGGTAACTAGTGTATCGGCTTCGGCGACCGGTTTGGCGAGTTGGCTCATGAGGCACCTCCTCAGTCCAGACGCAGCTTGCGCTCGGCATAAGCGTAGAGCGGCCGCCACAGAACGCGATTGATGAGCAGAACGAAAAACGACATCACGGCAATACCCAATACGACGCGATGGAGATCACCGGCCTCGGTGGCGTTGGCGATGTAGGCGCCGAGCCCTGTTGCCTCCAGCTTGATGTCACCCCAGCTCGCAACCTCGGCAACGATGCTCGCATTCCACGAGCCGCCGGAGGCGGTGAGCGCACCGGTCACGTAGTAGGGAAAGATGCCCGGCAAGATCACCTGGCGCCACCATTGCCAAGAGCGTAGGCGATAAATACTGGCCGCTTCCCGCAGGTCGGTCGGGAAGGCGCTGGCGCCGGCGATTACGTTGAACAGAATGTACCACTGGGTGCCGAGCACCATGAGGGGTGAAAGCCAGACGTTGGGGCTGAGATTCCAAGTGGCGATGCCCACAACAAAAAAGGGAAACAGCACGTTGGCCGGAAACGCCGCCAGGAACTGGGCTATCGGTTGGACCCGCTCCGCGGCCCATGGCCTCAAGCCGATCCAGACGCCGACCGGCACCCAGATGAGGCTGGCGACTGCAATCAGCACCAGCACACGCAACATCGTCAGCAGGCCGGCGCCACCTGCCTCGGTCAGGTCCTTGAGCCCGAGCGTGGTTCCGACATAGGCCACGATCGTCCACAGACTCCAGGCCGTGACCACTAGAACGATCGCCAGCCACAACCTATCGCCGACCCTGCCGAGCTGGCCGACCCGGAAGGGCGGGGACCTCCCGCGCAGCCAACTTCGTGCGAACACCGCCGGCATGCGTGGCAAGTCGTCCCGGGCCCGCACAGCGATGGCAACGATTTGCTTCAGAAACCGGGTGCGACGGACTATGTCATAGGCCCAAGATCTTGGACGCGCCTGCGCCGCGGTTGCCTCGCAGCGGAACTTGTCCGCCCAGGCCACCACAGGGCGGAAGATCAGCTGATCGTAGATCAAGATCACGATCGCCATCGCAACTACCGCCGCACCAACCGCGCCGATGTCACGCTGCTCGATAGCAAGCGCGAGGTAGGAGCCGATGCCCGGGAGCTGAACCTTGGTATCGCCAACGTTGATGGCCTCGGAGGCTACGACGAAAAACCAGCCGCCTGACATGGACATCATCGTATTCCACACCAGCCCGGGTGTCGCGAAAGGTGCCTCCAGCCGCCAGAACCTGAGCCATGGAGACAATCTAAAGTGACGGCACGCCTCATCGAGATCGCGGGGCACCGTCAGCAACGATTGGTAGAACGAGAAGGCCATATTCCAGGCCTGGCTGGTAAAGATTGCGAAGATCGCAGCCAACTCAGCGCCGAGCTGACTGCCCGGAAACAGCCCCATGAAAAACACGACCGTGAAGGTGAGGAAGCCCAGAACTGGCACCGACTGCAGAATGTCGAGTGCGGGGATGATGACGAGCTCGGCCTTACGACTTTTGGAGGCAAGCGCGCCGACGACAAAGGTAAAGACCAGCGATGCCGCGATGGCCGCGAACATGCGCAAGGTCGTGCGCAAGGCATAGTTCGGCAGATTTGCAGGATCGAGCGAGACAGGGGCAAGATCGAGGTGGCTCAGCGGTGAGCCCATGCCTCGGGCGCCGTGAAAGATCGCAACTGCCGCCGCCGCCAGCACAGCGAACACGATCAAGTCATAGCGGTTCGGCCAAGCGCGCGATGCGCTGACCGAAACGGAAACGGTCCGAAGGTCACTGGGAGCGGGGAAGATCATGGCTCACCTCGAGTGCCGCCGCCGCGGCGACCGGGTGAGCGTCTCAAACGAGGACGATCAGGCCACGATCACCGACGACGGCTTAGTCGGCTGGCTGGTACTGTCGCTTGGCATTGATGGTCCTTGCGTGCGGAGAAGTGCTCACGACGCAGCATGAGCGTTACGCTTGTCTCTCCGGCATCATCTAAATGTCAACCCAAATCCTGCCGCGACAAATGAGCACCGACGCAGGCGAAAAAGCACCCTCTCGGCAACGGTCCTCCGAAATGAACTTTCCGTCAGTCCGTTTTCTCTTCCTCCTGGTGGGTCCTTTGGGAACGATAGGTTAATCATCAAAAGGTGGAGCAAGAGCGCCTCGGCGATCTCCTTGATCAGCTTTCCGATCAACATGCTTGAGGATGGTGGCCTTCTCGGAGGTCCGCCCGCCAATGAGCCACAGCACGTTAGGGGGCATCGAAGCGGGTCAGGCTAAAAGGCGCACAAGCGCGACGACGATCTCGTGGGTCCTGGTTGGCTTCGGGATGATAGGTACATCCGGCCATTCCTCGGCGATTTCGGCGGCTGGATAGCCGCTGTAAACGACGAATGGCACGCCAAGCTGGCGCAATCGCCGGCATACGGCGGTCCCGTCCTCTCCGCCGACATGCAGATCAATCACTGCAGCTGAGAGATAGGGATGCTCAGTGGCGTACAAGCCCGACTCGACATAGCCGGCGGTGACGACCCTGGCTCCTGCAGCGCGCAGCACCCGCCCAATGTCGAGAGCAATCAGAGCCTCATCCTCCACCAGCAGGATTAGTCGTCCAGTCAGAGGAGCGTGTTGCACAGGATAACCCCGGTCAATTGCTGACTCAAACGGCCCAAACCGAGATGCCCGTCGAAGCCATCACGCAATTGTGTCGATCAACCTAGGCTTTGGCTGCCCGACGGGAACGCGTAGGCGCCGTCGTTTGGACCTTCGAGGCGTAGGCATGCTTGGCCCACCCACACATGCCGGCATTATCCGATCTGACTGCCGTAGGGCAGAGTTATCTTGGTCTTGGGCGCCGTGGCGTGGGACCGCACTCTCCGCATCGCCAGTCTTCTCCGGCAGCGTCTTTGCAAGCTCGACGAGGGCATCGATGTCCACCGTTCTGCAGCGCCGCGGCCAGCTGGCTCGTTGTCGCGGGCACGGTTCCGTCAGCGTCGCTCATCGATCACTCCACCAACACGTCCCACCAGCACCTACCACTTGAGCAAGCGTCAAGAGGCGGCAGGGTCGAGCCGATCGCAGCGTCGTCCATTGACGATCAATCCATGTTGCCGTCGGCAGGCACTATGCAAGTTAGCGTCAAGTGATCTTACGACGCCGCTGCGCTTGCAAGCGTCCAAATCGTTGACGGCGTGCACCATCACGCCGGCATGATCGTGCGCCGTGAAAAATTGACCTTCCTCAGTGGCACAAGAGAAGCACCCCAGATAGCCGACGAAACTTGCTGCAACCCGAGAACGGCAAGAAGGTGCTACAGACTCATGCGGTGTAGCAAACTACGTGAACAGAGTTGTTGGAGTGGAAGTCAACGGAGCGAAGTCCGCACCGTGATCTGCCAGATCTTGTCAGTCGCGGAGGCGCGTTCGAGCTTGGGCAGCGCCTGCAGGCGTTGCCATTCGCGCGCGAAGTCATGTAGACGCTCGCAACGCGGGCGATAGCCAGAGTGCGCCACACGGAGACGTTTGCTGTAGTCAGGATCGGCCAGCTTCCCAATAAGGGTCGGGCTTACAACCATGAGAATTAGGCGTGCGATCTGATCATGCAACCCCTTACTGTCGTGCTCGTGTTCCGAGTAGGCGGCAAAACCAAAAAGGGTCTCGTCATCTTGGGTCGGGCGACCGTGCAGAAAATCGATGTTGGCCTTGGCATCGAGGCCCGTGATCATGTCTTTGCCTTCGTCCATCATCATGCGATGGGCCACCGCATTTCGAAGCTGCAGCAGGCCGGGGTGCTTCACGGCTTCCCGCTTCACGTGCCCGACAAGGTCAAGGTTTGCGAAGAAGTTCTCTATGGTCGAAGTATTACCCTGAGTGATGATGTGGAGCATATCGCCACCATCGGGCTGGGAGGAGATCCCATACATCTCAATTGTGATCGAGCTCGCGACGAGATCCTCTTTCTTAAAACGAATCCGACTGCGGTGTCTCGACCAGCGACCGGCGATGAAGCTGCCAACGGCGATGGCAGCGACGATCACAGGAAGGATGAGACGGGCGTGGTCGCCCGTGATCTCCAAGCCGAAGATGTGCATGGCGTATCCCTCCCGATCACGGAACCGGACTGGCGCCACGTCAATAGCTGCGCCGCCGATCGCTAGGTTCGCACTTGTTGGGAGCCCGTTGGCACCGAAGGGCTCCCGCCTTGTCAATCTGGCGCTACCTCGCCTTCTCATCGAGCTGAAGCGGCAGAATAATTGGAAACTGGCTGCTACCTGTGCCTAGGATCTGGGGCAGGTTGCCCTTCCAGTTCAACGCCGCCTGCGCCTGCAGCTGACGGCTGTAACCATCCACGCCGCCGGCGCCCTCGATCTTGGCCCGGATGGCGGAGGCCTCAGCTTCGCCGCGCAGCTTGGTGGCCTCGGCCTCGGCTCTGGCTTGGATCAACTGGGCCCGTGCCGAGCCCTCGGCTCTTGCGTATTGCGAGTCGGCTTCGCCTTTGGCTTTCACGATCACCGTCTCGGCCTCGACTTTGGCGCGCTCGCGATCCTGCTCAGCTTGCACCCGCTGCGCGCGCGCAAGCGTCGCGCGGTTCACGGCTTCCTTGTACTGGGAAGAGAAATCCAGCGTGGGGATTTGTACGTCCTGGACCTCCACTTTGAACAAGCGCTTGAGCTCGCTGGCAATTACCGCCTTCATCTCGTCGATGATCTTTTCTCGGACCTCGCCCGCGAGCTCCGTGACATCCCGCCGGCTAACGAGAGAGCGGACCCGGTCATTGGCGATGGCCTCGAGATTGTGCGCAATGTCGATGTTGCCTGAGCGGCCGACCTCATAGAGCAGATGATAGGCCGATGCCGGAGGTACATTGTAGGTCAGCGACAGTTGCAGCGTGACTTCTTGCGTGTCGCGGGTGAATGCTTTCATAGCCGGCATTTTGATGGTGTCGGTCGACACGGAAATCCTGTCGGCTTCGTCCGCCAGCGGTATTTTGAAGTGCAGGCCCGGCTGGAGAGGGCCTGCCTGTGCGTTCACGACTTTACCGAAGCGTGCGACGTAGGCGACCTCGTTCTGTCGTACGCGGAAGCAGCTGCCGCTTGTAATCACGGCAACGGCGATGGCGGAGATACCCAGCAGCAACACGCGACTGTTGAGCCGCACGGTGGGGACCGGCATGGTCATGAGAAACCCAGCTCGATCTCAGAGCTGTCCTCGCTTGTTGTCAGGAAAAGCAGGGGAAGATGGAGCGACCTTTAGTGGTCGTTGAAGCTGCGAAACGGGGCGCGGACCATTGATGTGCTCCTGCGGTGCAAAAATCACCGCCGCCATACAGCAAACTGTCCAGGGATATGGCGTCGCGGCCCGACCGCATCAAGGTTGGCGTTCCCTCGTGTTAGCTGGACAGCCATGCAGTGAACGTCGCTTAAGGGCGAGCGAAAAACTCGTCACGAGCATAGCTCGCCAGCGCATCCAGAAACGGGCCTGATAACACGGCAGGCCGCTCGGCAACGCTCGATCCGAAATCCGGCGCTTTGTACACTCTTTATGAAAAGCGGTTCGTCGGCTCGCGTCGAAGCGATAGGACGGCAGGTGCATCGCCTAGACCAACGGGCGACTAGGCGCAGGCCCCACTACATGGAATTCCTAGAACTGCCGACCTACATGGTCAGGTGATCCGGCTCGCTCAGAGTGAACAGCTGAGCCTGTTGTGCACCGGGCCCGTAAGGACAAAAATCATGTGGGTTATGCTCGGCTACCTGGCATTGGGTCTCCTGTGCATTGCCTGCGCGATCGTGATCGGCGCAGCTTTCAACTGACACTTCTGCTTATCCGCGTTCGCGGCCACAAGGCAACGGGTGGCACTGCGCGCCGGGACTAGCGATGCCACCATTCTGAGCGTGGATTTCACAAGCCGGCACTACTTGCGCAACCCGGCCACAGGACTCACGGCGCCAATGGAAGCCGGCGCGGTGATGGAAGTGCGGTTGCCGATGATAGGGAACGGGCGTAAATCGACATTGCCAAGCAGCAATGTCTTTGCCGTGGAAGGCCTCAGCGAGCCTCAACCCGCGGTGAATTCGTCTTGCCGTTCATCGGCAAGCAGCGCAATTGCCGGTTGTTCTGCTGAGCCCTTCGGCGCGGTTCAATGGACCTTGCAAGTTGTGCGAATGTTTGCGGCGCGGAGCACACGTGCAGGCCATGCGCGTGGCTGTGGGAATTTCAAGGAGATCAAACCACAATCTGCGTGCCGATTTCGACCACGCGATCTGATGGGATCTGGAAATAGGCGGCGGCATCCTCTGAAGAGCGGGCCAGCCATATAAAGAGCTTTTCCTGCCACATCGGCATTTGCGAGCGAGACGTTGGTCGCAAGACCCGGCGCGATAAGAAAAAAGAGGTGGAGCCGGGGTCGATGTTGAGCCCACGTCGGCGACACAGCGCCAGACCCTGCCCGACGTTCGGCGTCTCCATGAACCCATAGGTGAGGGAGACGGCTGTGAACGTCTCGGTGAGCCTTTCGATTTTGATCCGATCGGGATTTGGCACCCGCGGCACATCGGCCGTCTTGATTGTCAGCACGATATTTCGTTCGTGCAACATGTGATTGTGTTTGAGGTTGTGCAGCAGTGCTGTTGGCGCTGCATGACGATTGCCGGTCAAGAAGACGGCCGTGCCATTGACCCGATGCGGCGGCCTCTTCTCAAGGGTGCTCACCAGCCAATCGAGCGAGTTCTCGTCCTGCTTGCGGGAGATAGCATTCAGGATCGTAGTCCCCCGGATCCAGGTCAGCATAACGAACATGAGGGAAATGGCGATCGCAAGCGGCACCCAGGCGCCCTCGAGGATTTTGATAACATTGGCCGCGAAGAACACTTGTTCGATGAAAAGCAATGGAGCGATGAGGGCAGCGACCTGCCAAATTGGCCAGTGCCAGCGCTTCCAGAAGACGAAGAAGGCCATTACCGAGGTTGTGATCATGGTTGCGGTGACGGCCACCCCGTAAGCTGCGGCCAGGGCGCTCGAGCTCTTGAAAATAACCACAAGGAGCAGCACGGCGATGAGCAGCAGCCAATTGACACGCGGCAAATAAATTTGGCCGGCCATTTCTCCGGAGGTATGGCGAATGTCAAAGCGGGGCAGCAGACCGAGTTGGACTGCTTGCCGCGTGATAGAAAAGGCACCGGTGATGACGGCCTGGCTGGCGATCACAGTTGCCACCGTGCTGAGTAAGACGAGCGGCCATAGTGCCCAACTCGGACACATGAGGAAGAACGGATTTTCAATCGCGGCCGGGCGGCCAAGGACGAGTGCGCCCTGTCCAAGGTAGTTGAGGATGAGGGCAGGAAGAGCGATGGCAAGCCAAGCGGCCTGGATGGGCTTGCGACCAAAGTGGCCGAGATCGGCATAGAGGACTTCCGCACCAGTGACGGCAAGGAATACCAAGCCCAGCACGGTGAGGCCCACGAAGCCATTGTTAAGCAGGAACGTGACGGCGTATCGGGGATTGAAGGCACCAAGAATTTGCGGCTCCTGCGCGATGCAAATGATGCCCATGGCTCCAAGGACGGCAAACCACACGAGAATGATCGGGCCGAACAGGGACGCTACCCGGGCCGTTCCGCGGCTTTGCATGGCAAAGAGGCCGATCAGAATGAGCAACGAAAGCGGGACCACCGCTTTCTCAAACGCAGGGGTGATGACCTTGAGCCCCTCTACGGCGGATATGACCGAGAGTGCCGGCGTAATGGCGGCGTCCCCGTAAAGAAAAGACGCACCGGCAATGCCGAGGAGGAGAATGACGTGCCTGCTGCGACGCGCCACCGTTTGGGCGAGCGCCATGAGCGCGAACGTACCGCCCTCCCCGTTGAAGTCCGCGCGCAAGAGAAAGCACACATACTTGAGCGTGACGAGGAGGAACAATGACCACAGAATCAGCGAGAGGATGCCGAACACTGTATCGGGCGCGACCGTAGCCCCGCCCGTGGCGGCGACGACGGCTTCACGAAAGGCATAGATCGGGCTGGTACCGATATCGCCGTAAACGACACCAATAGCACCAAGCGTTAGTGGCGAAAATCGTCGAGCGCCCTCGTCTGCACCAGTGAGGGCGATCGCAGTCCGCTGTGCCATAGCAAAGGGTTGTCTTCTGTTGGCTTGCCGCACAGGTAGGACCGGCGACGCCTTCGGCGCTTCGCGACCAGATGATGTGGAACCCCCAAGCTTACAGAGTTGAGCATATAAATTCCATGTGGTTCCCGGCCCTCCGGCATATATGACAATAAAGTTGCGAGATGTGCGCTTGCATGTTACGCGCCCGCCGACTCGGGGGCATTACGCCACATTCTGCTTGCTCCTCGCGGACAGGCAATGTCTGCGCCTGCCAACTGGAAAGCGTAGGGACATGGGAGGCGTTTGCAACTGCACGCGTGGGCGCTGGATGGGCGAAGAAGCCGAGCCCCAAGGCGAGTAGGATGAAATCCAACATGGTAGCTCCGTCGGGCGAAGAGCCGAGCTGCAACTGGTCGGCAGCGCAGGTGTGCGACGGCCCTTGAAGCAAGGACGGGTGATAGTTGCCGGTTAGCGCATCGGATTCGAAGGAGCGCCGAGGCCTTTTCTCATAAAAATCTCATATAGACATTGACCGCCCCGCATAAAGGTCTGCTCAGGACGATAGCGGTTGAACAGGCCGTCGCGCATCGGATCTTCCCCGCGGCCGCTGAGCCGAAACCCAAGCTCAGCGGTTTATATTTCTTGTTTATGCCGAAGCCCCTTCGCCCCTCTCGATTTTATATGCGGGGATCGTGATGTTGGAGGCGAACCGCAGCAGCTTCATCAAGGAGCTCGTGATGATTTCCCTGACAACATCGCAAGCGCTGACTCTGAGCAAAGGCAAACAGACGCCCGGCTCGGAAACGCAAGGTGACGCCGCCTCCAATCAAGTGCGCTCCAGCAACGGCAAGCGCTTCCTCTCGAGGCTCTTCGACGCGCTCGTTGAAACCCGCATGCGTCGAGCGGAGATGGAGGTTGAGCACCATCGCCGCTGCCATCAGGGCCCTACGAGGTGATGTCCGCGTGGGAGACTAAAGCCTTTTGGCTGCCGCATCTCTCCAGCAATCGGAGGCGTGATCCATGCTAGGTTTGTGTGCCCAAGGGGATCTTCTGATTGAGCGCGTTGAGGATGCACCCGAGTCCGGTGTCGCCACTGGCACGGCCCAAGCAGATGCCGTGGTTATCGCAGAGGGCGAGGTCACCGGCCATCACCACAGGCTTTTCGGGTGCGTCACCTTCTATCGGGACGACGCATTGGCGCGCGACATCCCAGACGACCTTTACGTGGGTCACCTCCAAGTGACCGGCCCTGTCGCGCGCCTTGAGCATCAGGAGCACGCTGCCATCAACCTGGAACAGGGGACCTACCGCGTGCGGCGACAGCGTCAGCTCGAGCCAACCGACGTCGGCATTGCAGGAGACTGAGCCATGCTTGACGCTGCGCCCGCGGATGTCCTCGAGCAGCACTTGCGGCGTTGGACCGCGCTTCGGACTACTTGCGCAGCGGCCGACCGCGAAACTGCGGAAGAGGGAATTCGACTCGCGTACCAGTCGGCCGGTCTCGCGGCTCCGGTTCGCATCATCTGGTGCGGCGGCCCGATCGAAATTGCGCAGCAGCTTGCGTCGGCTACGGCGGGCGATCAGATTGGGGCTAACGTCAAGATGCAAATCTTCGACACGCCGCGGCAACGGGTGGGGATGTTTGCGGAGATTTTCTGGAAGGAGATCATCGTTGCCGCCAGCGAGCTCGGCCACAAGCGGATCGGCATCAACGCCGCACGCAATTGCCTAGACCGTGCCACACAGACGAGCCGCGCGATCAATCGAGCCGTGCGCGATGCAACAAGTGAGATCCTGTTCCGGTTCTCGGTCCGCGCGCGCCACGCTATTCAGCGTTGGCGCGGGCTGCCCCGAATGCTTTCTGCATCAGGGAACTTTTCCGATATCGCCATCGGCCCTGACGAGCTCGCGTCGCTGGGGGTCTACGAATATCTCCACGACGTCGTTGGTTGGGAAGACCAGACCCAACCCCTGCGCGGCTTGTGGGCCATTGCCAAGAGCGCCAGCTGGTTGGTGCCGCATCAACATGTCTGCTGGATTGCGGATCGCCCCGACACGCTTCTAACGGATGCCCGAAGCCGTCTCCATTGCGCCGATGGCCCGGCTCTACGCTACCGCGATGGCTGGTCAGTTTGGGCGTGGAAAGGCGTGCAGGTGCCGGCTTGGATGATCGAACATCCCGAATGGATTACGCCGTTCAAGATCAGCGACACATTCGAGCCTGTTCTGCGCAACACGATGATCGACATCATGACGCCCGAGCGCTTCATTGCGACAGGCGTCGTTGCATGCGTCTCCAAGGACGAGACCGGCGTTCTCTGGCGCAAATTTTGGGGTCATCGCGGCGTGACGATAGGTTCCTGGACCGCGGTCGAGGTTGTGAATGGGACTCCCGAACCTGATGGCACGCACAAACGATACGTCTTGACCGTTCCATCGCAAGTGCGGACTGCGCAAGAAGCTGTGGCGTGGACCTATGGCCTTAGTGCCAAGCAATATTCTGCCCTAGTGGTGAGGACGTAGGCAGGGCGCGCAAAATATCCAGCGGCTGCATTGCGCGCGAGATAACGAGCAAAGTACATGTGGGAAGTTGTAGGCTACTTTATTGTCGCGCTGGCCTGCATCGCGTGCACACGGGTGCTTGGCTCGGCTTTCGACGACTAACGTTGCCTTCGGCAGCTACGGGCACAGTACCGAACCTCGATCCAGCTTCAGAAGTTGGAGGAACTCGCGCAGGCGGGTCTCCTGGTAGCCTCGCAAATGCCAGGGCTCGGCGAGCATGCCTTCGACCATTTCCATGGCGTCCTCCCATTGCCCATAGACGCAGGCGTGCACGAACTCGTCGCGCGCTCGCGTGCCAGGACAATGCGCCGAAATAATCTCTGCGATGACGGGAGCGAGTTCGTAGGCCACCTGCATGATCAACCTCACCCGGCGCGGTAGCGCCCCACCGACTTTCGAAAACGGCTGCACCCGCTTTTCGTTCCGGAGCCCGCCAGCCGCAGCCCGCCTTTGCTGAACGCCTTTATTTCTCGCTTATATCTTGGCGGTCTCTGGCCTCTCGATTTTATATGCCAACCTTCGCATCTTGAGGGCAACGATCGGACTCGAAGGAGATCCTACATGTCTGTGAACCTCATCGCCGGCGTCGACTTCCCAAGTCAGTTGCCGAGTGCCACCGCACCGTTTTTTCTGCTAGGGCGTAATGCCGCGGGGCAGTGGGTGATTCGCGAGACCAGCGGGCGCAGGGCTGGCCTTTTTCGCACACGTCAAGCCGCAATCAAGTTCGCGCGGGACGAAAGTTGGGATGGCAACTTCATTATCGTGGAGCAGCTTGAAGGGCTGGAACTCGAGCCCCGGCACATCAAACGTGCGGCCTAGCTTTGGGCTTGGGCATCTATGGACAGTTCGTAGCGAGCGTCATCACGCCTTAAGGTGGTTGCTCTAAGGGCCGGCCGGTAGGCATCATCGAAGACTGAGCGGCTTGTTATCCGATCGATCTGCTCATTCCGAATGATCTCAGCGAAGATCAATTGCAGCGATATGTCGCGAACAGGTTTTCAACCTTTGCCAAACCTGGGAGCGAGATATGTCGGCTCGGCGTTGCGTCTTGCTCACCATCAAATCTGCGACGCAAATCATCCGCTGACCTGGCAAGGTGATCTTGATGTAAGAGGAATGCCGACTGTCTCGAGCCACGCCGGTGGCGCGCGCGTCAGTGGCCAATGCGTGGCTGGCGCCGACTAGGTGGGGCGCGACGGAATAGGTGATGCAACTCACACCAAGCTCGCCACCTGTGCAACCAACTCCCAGGCATTGCCCCCCGAAACGAAAGCATTCACCTACCAGCCGCTGGAAGCGGCTATAGAACTTGGGCAAGGTCGGAGACGATGCCGCCGTCCTGGAGCAGGATCCGACGATCCATGCGTCGCGCCAGGTCGAGGTCATGGGTGACGGCCACGACCGTCTTGTCGCGCTGGTCGACCAGGTCACGCAGGATCTGAAACACCTGCTCGCTGGCAACGGAGTCGAGCGAGCCGGTCGGCTCGTCCGCCAGGATAACGGGCGGATCGTTGGCGAGCGCGCGGGCCACTGCCACCCGCTGGCGCTGGCCGCCCGATAGCTGATCGGGACGCTTGAGCGCGTGCTCGGCAAGCCCGAGCGAGGCTAGCAGCGCGCCTGCCCGCTCGCGCATCGCCTGCGAGGACAAACGACCCAGCGCCTTCATGGGCAGTGTGACGTTTTCCAGAGCCGAGAACTCAGGCAATAGGAAGTGGAACTGGAATACGAAGCCGAGCGTGGACAGCCTCGCAAGCGCGCGCTGGGCTTCATCCATGTGCGCGGTTGCGCGGCCGCGAATGCGCACTTCGCCCGCAGTTGGTAGGTCCAGCAGCCCCAGAAGGTAGAGCAGTGAGGACTTACCCGAGCCCGACGGGCCCGTGATGGCAACGTACTCCTTGGCGCCGATAGTCAGGTCGATGTCGTGCACGAGCGTCGTAGGCACCAGGCCGGGCAGGATGCGGGTGACGCCACTGGCGGCGATCAGCGGTTCACTGCCGGTCGCTGAACGCTCGTCGCTCACGTGGCCCCTCGAATGATGTCTACGGGGAACAGGCGCGAGGCTTTGCGCGCCGGGAAGTAGCCGGCGACCAACGAGGAGAGGAGCGCTACAGTGGCTGCGATGCCGTAGTGCAGGAATGAGTAGATCAACGGCAGCCGGGTCACATCGATCATCGGGTTCTTGATCTCGATGGTGCCTAGGGCGCGCGTAAGCGCGTAGCCCAACAGCCAGCCGGCCAGCGCGCCGATCAGCCCGATCGCCAGCGCCTCGAGTACGAAAATGCGGCGCACAGCCACCTCACGCAAGCCCAGCGACTTCAGGATCGCAATGTCGCGCGTCTTCTCGTGCGTGATGGTGGAAATGATGTTGTAGGTGCCGAAGCTCGCCACCAGCAGGATGGCGCCAACCACGGCATACATGATGATATTGCGCACCACGAAGGCGCTAAGCAGGTCCTCGTGCGCCTCCTGCCACGACACGGACTTGTAGCCGCTCTCCCGCTCGATGCGCTGAGCCACGGCCTGCGCTGCCATCGG
>Ga0134122_10002507_pt1 | contig 13527 bp, 10 predicted proteins | sample KB302_FD_96461 | JGI IMG/M metagenome (GOLD analysis project Ga0134122, IMG submission 96461) | Terrestrial soil microbial communities without Nitrogen fertilizer from Kellogg Biological Station, Michigan, USA - KB3-0-2 | ecosystem: Environmental > Terrestrial > Soil > Unclassified ... | reverse complement strand
CTACCGTTCTTTCGCAAAGCCGAGAACCAGGAACGCGGGGAAAACGAATTTCACGGGGTCGGCGGCCCGCTCAACGTTGGCGACCAGCCGTTCCGGCACGAACTCGTCGATGCCATCATCGCGGCGAGCATGGAAGCTGGGATCGCACCTAATGGGGACTTCAATGGCGCCAGCCAGGAGGGTGTTGGGCGCTATCAGGCGACGGCCGCGGCGGGCCGGCGCTGGAGCGCGGCGGTCGCCTACTTGAAGCCCGCGCGCAAGCGCAAGAACCTCCTGGTAAGGCCCAATGCCCACGCCACACGGATCCTGTTCGAGGACGGCCGGGCCGTCGGCATCCAATATCGCACGCCGCGCGGCCTTGCGATTGCGCGCTGCCGCGCAGAGGTGATCGTCTGCGCGGGCGTTTATGGCTCGCCCCAGCTTTTGCTGCTGTCGGGGATCGGCCCGGGGGCGCATCTGAACGAGATGGGCATTGTGGTGGTGAAGGACCTACCGCCCGTCGGGGCCAATCTGCACGATCATTTCAATTCCTACGTGGCCTTACGCTGCGCCAAGCCCATTACGCTCAATGACTTGACCCGCAGCCCGATGGCCAAGCTGACGGCGGCGGTCCAATACGCCTTCGCGCGCCGGGGCCACCTCGCCGGCCCCGGCCTTTACGCCGGGGCCTTCGTGCGCAGCGATCAGCGCTTGGATCGGCCCGATCTGCAACTGAATTTCTTCCTCTGGAGCATCGAAAAGCGCGATGCGCGTGGCGTCTATCCGCACAAATTTCCAGGCTTCTCGCTGTCGCCAGTGCATTTGCGGCCGGAAGGGCGCGGCAGCGTGCGGCTCGGCTGCCCCGACCCCTTGGCCCCGCCGCGCATCCACCTTGAGTACCTGTCGACCGCCTACGACGTCGAAGCCATGCTCTATGGCATGCGCCTGGCGCGCAAGATTGCGGCGCAACCATCGCTTCGACCCTATGTGCTCGAGGAGGTGTTGCCGGGGCCGACGGTTACAAGCGACCAGGCGCTGACCGAGGACCTGCGTCGGCGCGGCGTTTCCAACCTGCACCCGGTCGGCAGTTGCCGCATGGGTCCTGGTCCCGACGCGGCCGTCGATCCGCGGCTGCGCGTGCACGGCGTGACGGGGCTTCGGGTAATCGATGCTTCGATCATGCCACAGGTGGTCGGCGGCAACACCAACGCGCCTGCGATCATGATCGGCGAGAAGGGCGCCGCCATGGTCCTCGAGGACGCGCAGCGGCAGGCTCAATTGTAGATATAGGTCACCAGGAAGGTGCGATCGCTGCGCGTCGCCCCGGTCGGTGGAATGGGAAAGCTCGACTGCCGTACGGCAAACACCACGCTTTGCGTGAGGGCGGCATCGGCTGCGGGCCTCACGAGCTGCAGCTCGCTGAGGTCACCGGTTGCCGACAACAGCAAGCGAACCGTAACCCTGCCAAGCTCCCCGCGCGCGGGCGGCATGGTCTGCCGCAAAGCGCGGATCACCCGACGTCCGAACTCGTCGTTTTCGCCCGAGCGTGTGATGTCCGGCGGGCGCACGGCCGCCGTCGATAGCCCCGAAGGGGCGACGAAGTTTGGGGGTAAGTCGAGCTGCAAGGAGAGTTTGGGGCTGGTCTTCGGCTGGCCTGTGGCCTCGGTCGGCGGGCGCTGGGTCGCCGCGGGTGGGGCGGCAGCGGGCGGCGAATGGGTGTCGGCCGGCGCCGGCAGGGCTGCGGCCTCTTTCTTGCTCGGCGAGGTCGCAGCCTTCTTGTCCTCCGGGATCGGGGCGGCAAAGCTCGGCGAGGCTGCGTCAGCTGCCGGCGGCGTCGGCGGGCTCGCCACCGTCGCGGTCTCGCTGGGGGCTGGCGGCGGGCTGGTCGTCGACCCGGTTTCGGCGGGGGCGACCGGCCGCGGCGGCCCCGTCGCGGTCTCGCTGGGCGCCGGCGGCGGGCTGGTCGTCGGCCCGGTTTCGGCGGGGGCGACCGGCCGCGGCGGCGCGGCATTGGTGGGCGCGGCCGGCGAGGCGAACCTCGGGCCGCCGAGCTCGCTCGGGTCAACGAGTTCGACACTGATGGCCTCGGGGCTTCCGTCCCGCTCGCCCAGGTGACGCGGTAGGGATCGACCGACGCCTACGATGGCGCTGGCATGCAGCAGGGCGACGCACGACAAGCCGATCCAGAAGCGGTGTTCTGGCACCCGGCGCGGGTAAGGGGACGGTTGGGCTTTGAGCTCCATACTCTCTCCGCGGCGAAGCGCGACCGCTTCGATCGACGGGGTCAAATCCGTTTACCGCCTCGGCGACGACGGCAAGGTCGGGCCTCGAGCGTAGCGGCCAAGGTCGGCCAGGAAATGGCCGCGTCATCGTGCACCCGCCAGACCAGAATCCTAGCTGTCAGATTGCACTTTTGCGCGGTGGTGGCCCTCGCAGCGGTCGCCAGCGGCCAAATTGTCCACAGCTGCGTGCGCTTGGCCCGGCTTGGGTCAAGCTCCGCGCCAGATCTCACCTCGATGCCGTCGGGCGCCGCAAGCCCCGCCGCAAGGGCACCGCAGGGTCGCTGTTAGTCGAGGCGGCGCAGGAAAGTGCGCTCCTCGGCCAGAATGAACCGCTTCTCCTCGGCCAGGCGGAAGTTGGCCGCCCCCGCCTGATCCGCCTTGAGGCGCGACCGGTAGGCCTCGTAGTGGGCAAGGCTGTCGAAGGAAATCAGGCCGAAGGCGATATTGTTGCTACCTTCGTGCGGCATCCAGTAGCCATCGAGCTTGCCCCCGCAGGCCGGAATGATCGTCGACCAGCGGCGCGCATAGTCTGCGAAGGCCTCACGCTGGAATGGGTCGATCTGGTAGCGAATGAATACGGTTAGGGTCATTGTCGCCGCTCCTCGAGCCAGGCTCCTGCTGCTGCCACCGTGTCTGAGGTTTGCCAACGCATGCTACGGAATTGACCGAAGCGCGGCTCGGCGCGGTGCGGTAAGCTGCAGGCACGGTCGCGGAGCCCGTTCCTGATGGCCAGCAGCGCCCTGTTCGCCGAAATTGCCGCTTTGTCGGGTGACCCCGGGCGCGCCAGCATGCTGCACGCGCTGATGGACGGCCGCGCACTTACGGCAACCGAGCTGGCACGGGTGGCGGGCATTACGCCGCAGACGGCCAGTGGTCACTTGCAGCGCATGACGGTCGTCGGGCTTATCAAGGTCCGCCAGCAGGGCCGCCATCGCTACTATGAGCTCGCCACCGTTTCCGTAGCGCGCATGCTCGAAAGCATCATGCAAGTTGCCGCCGAGCTGGCGCCGGATCGGCGGCGCCTGAGCGTCGGGCCCCGCGATCTCGCGCTGCGCCGAGCCCGCACCTGCTACGACCATTTCGCGGGGCGGCTGGGCGTCGCCCTCGCCGAGGCCCTGCGCCAACGCGGGTATGTCGAGCTGACCAGCGATGCTGGTATTATCACCGAGCCCGGTATCGCCTTCTTGGCTGAGATCGGCATCGATGCCGATGTCTTGCAAGTCCGACGTACGACGCGAACACGGCGGCTGCTTTGTCGTCCGTGTCTCGACTGGAGCGAGCGGCGCCTGCATCTTGGCGGCCTCGTCGGGGCGGCGCTCTGCGCGCACTGTATGCAGCGGGGCTGGACACGGCGTCTGGAGGGTACGCGCGCCGTGCTCATCACGGCCGAGGGCGGGCGCATATTCGCCGAAAAGTTCGGAGCCGTGGGCTTGCTCGACTAGCCAGCCCAAGCGGCGGCGGCAACTTGCCTGCCAGTGTAACGCCGCCTCCTTGCGGCCAGTGCCGCAGGCACCTTTCGCAAGGGCGAAAATGCAGGGCCGGAAACGGCCGGGCAAGCAGGCGGCCACGAACAAGCAAACAACGGGCTCAGAATGATTGCTTGCCAAGGCTCGCCATGGCTTGCCCAGTGCTTGCGTCTTTCAGATCGACTTTGAAATCCAACCGAACGAGATGACCAGGAAAGAACAAAAACCCAAAGTAAATGATGGTGCCGCTGCTGTCGCAGGCGATGCGTCGCAACTCCGCAGTGGGCGAGGATTCCTGCAAACGCAGGCGGCGCGCAATCTCGATATCGGCTTCGCCGATCGTGAAAGTCTGCTGGATCTGGTATAGGTCGACGTGGTGTGCGGCCAAACGCTCGAGCATAGGTCTGTTGCTCGGCGCCTCATTCTCCAATGCGCGGTAAAGCCTGCGCTCGATGAGCAAGTCGGTCAACGCAACCGGATGTGGGTAGTCTTTGTGGTGGTGAAGATGCACGACACGATGGTAGCCGGCGCTTTGCAGGCCTTCCTCAGCGGCAACCGGCAAGGGTCGATTCCATGGGCCGCTGTCGATCTCTGAAACCGTGATGGCGGCCGAGTGTGACTCGAGTTCGTTGAGATTGAGCGCGAGGGTGAACCAGCGTCGATCGAGCGGTTGAGAGATGACGGAACTGCCGCGCCGGTCGCGGTGCCTGGCAATCAAGCCCTCATCCGCCAGCAAATCCAAGGCATGCCTAACGGTGATGCGCCCGACGTGGAGCTCTTTGACTAAGGCATCGAGTGCAGGTAGGCGGTCGCCAGCCTGCCATTCACCGGTCGAAATCCGTCTACGAAAGACGGCAGCCACGCGCCGGTAGGTGGAGATGCCGGTGCGCTGGCGGCGATGCTTGAGCGCAAAGTCTTTGCCTACTTTGGCGCCTCGCTTCGACTTTACTTTCACGCCGTCAACCGAACGAGTGGGTCGCATGTGTCTGCTGCCGTCATGTGCCGCTAGCGAACTTCGGCTGCTTCGAATGCGCCTGGGCGCAGCAAATTGTCAGCAAGGCCCGCGCCATTGGCAGGTAGAGTTGGCCATCGCGCACCCTCGGCGTTCAACAGCAGCTCAAACAAGGGATCGATGGGCGGCCGGGTGGGCTCATCCCGCCGGGCTCGGTAGCTGGCCAGATCGTCAGCGAGAAAGGGCTCCTCCAGCCAAGCCAAGGCGAGGTCGGCGAGCGCTCGCGCCAGCGCTGGTAGCCGCTCCAGGCTAAGGGATTGTGTCGCGTCCGCCATCAGCGCGTGCCGACCTGCGATCGCCCGCGCCTCCGTTAGCGCCCCCAAAATGAGCCCTTCGTTGGCCGGGATGCGGAACTTGAAGCGGTTGTGTCCTTTGCTGGCCATCTCCGCAATGCTGGCCGGAGGCTCGATCGGCAAGTTTGTCGCATAAACTGCGACGCTACGCGGCGCGGGTGCTGCGCGGACATAATCGCACAGCGGCTGGCCGCAGCGACGGGCGCAGGCGTCCCACAGCGCGATGTCGACCCCTGCCAGGGCTTGCCGGAAGGGGCCGATCGCGCCGAGCTGATTTGCCAACAGCCTGATTTTTGCTGCCGTCGATCGGAAAATGCGGTCCGGGTCGTCCAAGGCCTGACCGATTAAGAGCGGACGCAGGACATTGATCAGAATATCCACCCTATCCCGGCAGCCCCAGGGCGGAAAATTACCCCACACCTCCCCCACTCCCCATGCGCCGTCGTCGCTCTCCACACGCACCAAAAGATTGTGACGCATCGACGCCGTTCCAAAGGAAGCGACAATCGGCGTGGCCAGCGGTGCCGCAATCAGCGCCAGGCGCAGGCGCTCGATCCTCGCAGTACGGCGGGCTGCCGGTATCATTTGACCGCTCCGACGGTTCGACCCGGCGAAATGCCAACCTGGATCGGCAGAAAGAGCAGGAAGACAGGAAGCGTGGTGACCACAGATGCCGCCATCACGGCTCCCCAATCGACATTGTCATCGCCGAAATACTGATAAAGCCCGAGGGGTAGCGTCTTCAGTTCGGTTTGGGTCAGGAACGCAAGCGCAAACAGATACTCGGTCCAACACAGCAGGAAGGCGTAAGTCGCCGTGGCGACAAATCCGGGCAGCATGATCGGGCAAATGATGAGCCAAATCACCTGCCATCGAGATGCGCCATCGAGTACGGCAGCCTCATCCAGGCTTTTGGGAACCGTCACCAGATAGCCAACCAGCATGTATACGGAAAACGGGATGGTGAAGGCGGTGTACGTCAGGATCATCCCGACGTAGCTATTGATCAGGTGCATCGCGGCGAAGGCCACGAACAGTGGGTTAATGAGAACGATCCAGGGAAATACCTGTCCGAACAAAACTCCCGTGAATAGCGTGCGCTTGAGCGGAAAATTGAAACGCGAGAAGGCGTAGGCTGCCATGATCGAGAGCAGCGTCGATAGCAGCGTCGCTGCCGCGCAGATGATTACGCTGTTGAGAACGAACCGGCTGAAGCCCGAGCGGAAGATTTTGAGATAGTTCTCGAAAGTGAAGGTGCCAGACTGCGACAGCAGGCCACCACCGGGTCTGAACGAGCCGATCAAAACATAGACAGCGGGATAGACCAGAACGAACAGCGTGATGATGGCCAGACCGGCCGCAGCAGCTATCGCGAGCGGACTTGGATCGCGCGCGGATTGTCGCAACGGGTTGCCTCCCATCACAGACTTTCCTCGAGTTGTCGGCGAGCGACGAGCCTAAGGTAGACGGCACCGAAAACGGCCATGACCAGCGCCATGACCATGCCGATCGCCGAGCTGTAGCCAAGGCGAAAGTCGACGAAGGCCTTGATGTACACCTCCGTTGCCAGCACGTTGGTGAGGGTCCCGGGCCCGGCCCCCGTCGCCAACCACACATAAACGAAATTGTTGAACGACCAGAACACCGACATCAGGCCGAGAACGAGGATCGCAGGCATTAGGAACGGCAGGGTAATGTAGCGGAAGGCCTGCCATTGGTTCGCCCCCTCCAACTCTGCCGCCTCGTACAGTTCCTCCGGCACGCTTTGCAGGCTCGAGAGGAGCGACAGGGCGATCAAGGGCACCGTGTTCCAAACCATGATCGTCACGATTGCGGGCCAGACCGTGCGCACATTTGCGAAGAACGCCACCGGCTGATCGAGGATACCTAAGCCGAGCAAGGCTCTGTTCACCGCTCCTTGCGGGTCAAGCAGCCAGCGCCAGATGACAACGGCCACGATCGGCGGCGTGGCCCACGGAATGAGCAAAGCGAGGCGTGCAATGGTTTGCATGCGCAGGCGCTTCAGCGCGGTAGAGTTCAGCAGAACGGCCATACCGAGGCCCATGAGCAAGCGGATTGCGACCGATGTGACCGTTAGCCAAATCAACGTGTTGAAGAGGATGTGGCCGAAGTCGCCGCTTTGAAGGATCTCGCGATAGTTATCAAGGCCGATCCAATTGCCGCCCCGGCTCATGCCGAGCAAAGATAGGTCGGTGAAGCTCATAGTGAGGTTCTTGAAAATCGGATAGGCGTAGAACAGCACGAGCAGCGTGAAGCTCGGCGCGAGCATCGCGAAAATAAACAATCTGCTGCGCATCACGATCCGGCAGTGACGTCGGGCGATTATGGAGCAGCTGGTGCGTCAGGGACCCAATGGCCTGGCGGCTAGCTTTTTTGCGGCATTAGCTTGCGAACCTCCTGCAACAGCTCCTTGGCGGCCTCGTCCGGTGAGCGCTGACCGGAGAGCACCATTCCAAAGCCGCGTCCCGCCAGGTTCCACAGGCTACCGATCGGAATGGGACCGCTCGCATAGGCGCCCCAGGAACGAGCATATTCCAGCTGCTCGGCGAAACCTTTGAGCTCAGGTCCGAAGTCGACCTTCTTTAGCAGCGAGCGCTGGGCAGGAAACTGGGTCCGGTAGAATTTGCTGAACACCTCCTCCGAGCTCATGTACTTGACAAATTTCCAGGCCGCCTCGGGGTATTTGGTATGGGCGTTGATGACAAGCATGCGTCCCCCGATGTTCGAGCTGCGCGTGACGCTGCCTTTCGGGAAGGGCCCTGAGACGAACGGCAGGGGTTTGCCGGGGTTGGCGGTGGCGTAGGCTTCCAGCACCTGCTTGTAGGTGTTGGGCGGCATGGAGCCGATGGCCTGATTGCCTGTCACCAACGCCTGAAGAATGGAAGGATCGTGCGCGTCACTGGCCGCGAGATTGGCCTTCGGATTGTCGCCCGCATCCACGAAGCTCTTGAAGTACTTCATGCACTCGGCAATGTCCTCGGCGGTGAGGCCGAGGTCGTAGGCGCCATCGTTCTTGGCGACGATCAAGGCCTTTCCGTTCGACCACCAGTAGGACGTCGCCAGAAACCAGATGGCGCCGGACGCGGAGCTGCCGGCAGGAAAGCCAAAGCCCGCCTTGCCCGTTTTTTTGAAGATCTCGGCGCTGGCCTGGCGCAATTCCGTCCAGGTCTGCGGTAGGGTGGCGATGCCCGCCTCCTTCAATAGGTCGCTGCGGTAGACCATGGCCCAGGTGTCGGTGGTCCAGGGCAGGCCAAAGATTTTGCCTGCACTGTTTTTTGCCAAATCCTGCGCGACAAAATCGGTGAATTGGTTGGGAGGTGGGCTCTGCTGTAGCAGGCTGTCGAGCGCCAGCGTGGCGCCCGCGTCGCCCATCTCTTTGACCCACACTTGCGCCGAATGCACCACGTCGGGCCCCTGGCCGACGGCGGCCTCCCGCAGGAACTGGTTGCGCGCGTCGCGCCAGCCGATGCGCTGTAGATCGACCTTGATGTCCGGGTTTTGGCGCTGGAATTCATCGATGGCGCCTCTGATCTCGGCCTCCGTGTCGTTGAAACGGAAAGTGATCGTGGTCGATTGCGCCATCGCCGCCCCAGACATCGTCATTGAGGCGGCCAGCAGGATTAACACCTTGCGGCTCGAACGGAACATGATGACCTCCCTCTGCTTGCGCTGTTCACGTGCTGCGGGCGAAACCGGGATCCCCTGCCGGTCCAACCGGGGGCTTTCACCTTGGGGATAGTGACCTCGTGGGCCGTGAGGTTGGGGGCAGTGATCTTGCGGGCAGTGACCCAGCGAGCCAGGGGCATTTTTATCGAACAGGACCATATGTAATCCTGTTATTAGTGTCAAACCGCGGTCGTCCTCGGGGGCAACCAGAGGACACCATCAATCGGCGCGCGCAAAATTCGATTGCAGCAGAGGCTACGACATGACGGAACAGCCGGCAGTCTCGGACAACCATCGCCGGCTCGCCGAGCGGTTCTCGATGGCGGGCAGACGAGCGTTGGTGACGGGGGGCAGCCTGAGCATCGGCCGGGAGATTGTTGGGGTTTTTGCCGAAGCCGGGGCCAACATCGCCATCCATCACGCACGCGAAGCCGACCTGGCATTTGGGCATCCTGGCGCCGCGGAAGAAACCCTCGCCGCTGTCGAAGCGCTCGGTGCCAAGGCCGTCCGAATCGAGGCGGATTTTGCGCATGCTGGCGAGGCGACACGTTGTGTGCAAGACGCCCGCGCCGCTTTGGGCGGGCTTGACGTTTTGGTCGTCTGCGCCTCAATTCAATACCGCACCGCTTTCGAGCAAGTCACGGCCGCACAAATCGAGCGTCAGCTCCAGATCAATTTCCGCGCCACCTTGGAGCTCCTGCAGGCGGCCCTCCCCGACATGAGAAAGCGCGGTTTTGGGCGCATCCTCACGATCGGTAGTGTCAATCAAACGGCGCCCGAGGGCGTGCTGTCCATCTACGCCGCCCTAAAGAGCGCCCAGCACAATCTCGCTATCAATCTAGCGCGCGAGTATGCTCCCTACGGCATTACCATTAACAACCTTTCGCCCGGCCTGATCGGCACCGAACGAAACAAATATCGCCGCCAAGACCCGGCGGCGTGGGCAAAGATCGAAGCCAACTGTTGCCCGATGCAAAGGGCAGGACATCCATCAGAGATGGCAGGCGCCGCCCTTTTGTTGTGCTCGCAGGCCGGCAGCTACATAACGGGAGCGGATCTGCAAGCGACTGGCGGGCGGCATTTGGCGTGGCAGGCCTTTACCTAAGGACCGGCGACTGCCCACAGCTCTAACGTGCAAGGGTAAGGTGGGAGGGCCGTTGCCGGCATCGCCGACAGATCCGACCGGACGCATGGGTAACTTCCAGCTGCGAGGGCAGGTGGCGATACTCGAAAAACCACGGTTCGGTCGCGGCAGATCGCCCTGCGCGTCGTTGCCCGGCGGCTGCGGGGCTGGTCCAGGCCCACGGCGGCCCCTGCCGCATTCATTCCCACTCGATGGTGCCCGGAGGTTTCGAGGTCACGTCGTAGACCACGCGGTTGATGCCATTGACCTCGTTGATAATACGGGTGGCCGCGCGGCCCAACACGTCGTGCGGGAAGGGATAGAAGTCGGCGGTCATGCCGTCGGTCGAGGTGACCGCGCGGAGCGCGCAGACATGATCGTAGGTGCGTGCATCCCCCATGACGCCGACGGTGCGCACCGGCAGCAGCACCGCAAAGGCCTGCCAGATTTTGTCGTAGAGGCCGGCCTTGCGGATTTCGTCGAGGAACACCGCGTCGGCCTTGCGCAGAATATCGAGCTTTTCCTGGGTTACGTCGCTCAAGATCCGAATTGCCAAGCCCGGCCCGGGGAAGGGATGTCGCCAGATGAAATGCTCCGGCAGCCCCAGCTCGCGGCCGAGGGCGCGCACCTCATCCTTGAACAGCTCACGCAGCGGTTCGATCAGTCGCAAGTTCATGCGTTCCGGCAGGCCGCCGACGTTGTGGTGCGATTTGATGGTCACCGACGGCCCGCCGGTGAACGACACGCTCTCGATCACGTCGGGGTAGAGCGTGCCCTGCGCCAAAAAGTCGACGCCGCCCAGCTTTTTGGCTTCCGCCTCGAAGACCTCGATGAATAGCGTGCCAATGGTTTTGCGCTTGGCCTCCGGATCGGTCTTGCCGACGAGCTGGGCCAGGAATTCCCGGCTCGCATCGACGTGCACCAAGGGAATATTGAAATGGCCGCGGAACAGCGTCACGACCTGCCTCGCCTCGTCGAGCCGCAACAGGCCGTGGTCGACGAAAATGCACGTGAGCTGGTCGCCGATGGCCTCGTGAATGAGCTTGGCCGCCACGGCGCTGTCGACCCCGCCGGACAGTCCGCAGATCACCCGGCCGACGCCCACCTGCGCCCTGATGCGAGCGACCTCCGAGCTTTTGAAATGCGCCATGCTCCAGTCGCCGGGTAGGCCGGCGATTCGGCGTACAAAATTGCCGATCAGCCGGCTACCCTGCGGGGTGTGGGCCACTTCGGGATGGAACTGTACCGCGTAAAGCCTGCGGCTTTCGTCGGCAATCGCCGCAAACGGGGCGCCGCTCGAGATCCCCACCACCTTGAAGCCCGGCGGCAAGCGCGTAACGCGGTCGCCGTGGCTCATCCATACGGTGTCGCGGTCACCCTTGCGCCAAACACCTTCAAACAACCGGCTCTCGCTGATGACCTCCAACTCAGCGCGGCCGAACTCGCGATGGTGCCCCCCCTCCACGCCGCCGCCGAGTTGGGCCACCATGGCCTGCTCGCCATAGCAGATGCCGAGCACGGGAAGCCCGGCCTGGAACACCCAGTCAGGGGCACGCGGCGTGCCAAACTCGGTAACGCTGGCCGGCCCCCCAGACAGAATGACGGCGCGCGGTTTGAGGCGCTCCAACGCGTCCTGGGCGCGGTTGAAGGGCACGATCTCGGAGTAGACGCCCTGCTCGCGAACGCGCCGAGCGATCAGCTGCGTCACCTGGCTACCGAAGTCGATGATGAGGACGGTTTCGGTCATGCTTTTGAGGCCACCGGCGAGGCCGGCAGAGCCGGGTGGGCGCCGGGCCTTCGATAGTCAGGATCACCGCGATAGGTCAAGCTGACGCCGGTGCGTCTGGGCCACAATCCTTTGTCCTTGCCGCGCGGGATCCCACCCGCCGGGGCGGGGGGCTGGCCCTTGTGGCGACGCCCGCGCCTCACTCGGCGGCCACGGATTGACCATGGCCATTGCCGGGCACCTGGGCGTGAAGCGGTCGGGCCACGATGCCGAGCCGTTCCACGGCCGCCAGCAGGATTTGTGACAAGAGTTCTGCATAGCGCATGCCCTGGAATCCCGCCATGATGTTCATCTTGCCGTCCCAGCACCAGCCGGGGTTGGGGTTGACCTCGAGCAACTTGATCTCGCCCTTGGCATCGGCACGGAAGTCGAAGCGGGCGTAGTCACGGCACCCCAAGCGCTCGAACAAACGCGAGGAGTTGTCGATCAGCTGCTGCTGCTTTTGATCGGCCAGGGTCGCCTCTCGGTACTTGATCTGTGTCCAATAGGGACTGTCCGGCTCCCACTTCGATTCATAGCCCAAGATCTTCGGCAACCTTTCGTCGAGCCGGGAGTAGTCGACCTCCAGAATCGGCAGCGCCCTGAGGCCCTGATCGGCGTTGCCGACCAGGCCCACCGAGTACTCCGCGCCGGTCAGGAACTCTTGCACCAGCACGCCTCGCCTCGGAAACTCGGCGCGCAGCCGGTCGAGATAGTCGAGCAGGGCTTTCTCGTTGTTGACCACGGAATCCTTGGTGATGCCCTGACTGCTGTCGCCCTGGTTGGGCTTCAAAATTGCGGGAAATACCGAGGGCAAGGTCGCACCCTGGTCGCCCGGGCGCACATAGGATTCGAGGGGGACAGGCACGTCGAGGGCGTGCGCCACCGCCCGCACTAGCCCCTTGTCATAGCAGGCAGCAAGGGCCGAGGGGCCGGCGCCGGTGTAGCCGATGCCCTGCAGCTCGAGCAGGGCTGGCACATGCAGCTCCTTGAAGGGGTCGTTGTTCCATCCCTCGTCGCAAAGGTTGAAGACCAAATCGGTCCTTAGCTCGGAGAGATCGCGCTCCAGCGTACCGTGGTTGTCGAGATAGCGGAACTTGAAGCCCGGCACCTCGGACAGCGCATCCTTGAGCTTGCGCACGGTTTCGAGGTCTTCCGGATTGAAGGTGCCGCCGCGTTTAACCTGATCGGGCAGACGGTGGTCACCCATGACGACAGTGACGTCGAGCGCCTGCAGCCGCCCGCGATGCTTGCGCACCAATTGCGGGGCGTCGGCCGTGAGAAGGATGCGCCGCGCCATCATGCCGAGATCCTGGTCCCGATCGGAGAGGGCTTCGGCATGGCCATGGTGGCGGATGTTGCGGAAGCCGGTCTTCTCCAGCAATTTGGCGATACTGTCGCGTGTATAGAGGCGTTCGGCATAAAACTGGTCGGCAATCACACCCATCTCGTCGTGCACGATAACTTCGCGTGAGATCAGCCGTTCCCCATCCTGACTGATCGAACGCTCGCGACAGACGAAATGATGCTCATCAATCCACTCCCACGACCGCCGATCGAAGTTATCGTGCATGTGGCTGCCGTCGGTAATGTCCAAGACGATCTGCCCGCTGGGGCGTAAAATCTTACCGACCGCGGTTAGGACCTTCTCGTCGTCCTGCTTGTTGGAGAAGTAGCCGAAGGAGTTGCCCATGATGGCAACGCAGTCCATGCTGTTTTCCGGCAGCCGCGGATTGCGCGCATCCCCCTCCTTGAACACCACCTGCAGCCCCTCGCCCTGGGCGCGCTTTTTGGCGAGACGGACGAGGTAGCGCGAGCGGTCGAGCCCCATCACGTGCTTGAAGCCGCGCCGGGCAAGCTCGAGGCAGTGCCGACCCTGGCCACAGCACAGGTCGAGGATGTGGCTATAGGGCTGGATGG
>Ga0134122_10002506_pt1 | contig 13530 bp, 20 predicted proteins | sample KB302_FD_96461 | JGI IMG/M metagenome (GOLD analysis project Ga0134122, IMG submission 96461) | Terrestrial soil microbial communities without Nitrogen fertilizer from Kellogg Biological Station, Michigan, USA - KB3-0-2 | ecosystem: Environmental > Terrestrial > Soil > Unclassified ... | reverse complement strand
AGCCCTGGCGAGAATTACTTGAGCTTATCACGGACCTAATGGCCTGCCACTACCGCGTTGGTCATGCGTCGCCACCTTCACGGAAATCGTCGCCAAGTAGGACGGACTTGCGCCTAAGCTCAGTTAAATCCGCGAACGAGCGGGTTGGAAACGGCTGACGCCACGATTGTAGGTAGCCCTGCTCTCCATGGGCATCGATTTTGAACCTGCGATCATTACATCCGCGACAAGTTGCCTGAGCGTCATCTCTTCCTCGGCAATCAGTGTGCTGGGGTTGCCCAAGCGTGACCTCGGAACTCGAAAATCGGGAAATCGCCGCAGGGTGAGTACTCGCCGCCATCGACGCGCGTCAAGTGGACGTGGGTCGACGCGGGTTCATGAAAGTAGACCCATTCGACTGCCTGATTACCCTCGCAGGCGGCGAGCAAGGCTTCGACGATGTTCGTGAAGGTATCGTGGATATATGATGCATCAAGCGCTATCCTGCGATCGTCGAGCACGACCGTTCCTTGCGCCCAACCGGCTCCGCTAAGTGAGTATTCGATCACTCTTGTCATTCGATCCGCCATAGCAGTCGGCTGCGTTAAAGATCGAGCCACCCGCTTAGCCCCGCCTCATACTGAGGGATGACCGCGTATAGCAGATGAACAAATCATGGAACGAGGTTCGAGGCTACTACGAACGGCTTGTTGCAGCGGGCGCACCCCTCAATGGAATGCAGAGACTTGTGGAGCAGATCGAGGCATCGAGGTATGCGAGGGGCATTTACGCCGTGACATCTATGCATGATCTATTGATCACTCAGCAGCCAAGTGGTGGCTACCCTGATGGACCGTATCTGAGGATTTCTCCGCTATACGATGGTTCGATAGAATTTCGTTATTTCGATACACATGTGAGGCAAAGGCAGTGGCATCGCATCGTCAAGGAGAATGACGCTTTTGCGAGGCTGGAGGGCTTTTTCGATCAGCTACATTGGTTCCCGCGCATCCGCGCTGAGGAAGTGCCATAGCACGGCACCCATCGGTATTATCAGTTCGAAATTTCGCGGCACTTGGCGTCGTAGCGGGCCTGCATATCGAGCAACTCCTGGCGGTTTGCCTTCGTCCAATGCCGTTCGAGGCGTTCCGCCAACTCGGGTGACAACGCAGTCTCGCACATGAGAAAGCTTCTCAGAACGGAGTAGCGGACCCCCATTATCTTCACCACACCTTTCAGGTCGTCAGACCAGGGGATAATATTCTCTCGGACGTAGGCTCCGGGATGGCCCGTTGGCCGAACCTTCTTCGTGCATGACCTACTACGCAATTGAGGATCAAGGTTAAGGGTGTTGCAGAATGGGTGCGAAGGCATGGTTCATCGCATATTTCGATCGACCCCAAGGCGGTGTTGGCAAACGGGCCAGAGCTCGATCGTGATGCCTCCCGCCAGCTTGTGCAACAGCTGTTTCCGAACGCCACACTTAGTGACACGGTTGACGGCCACCTCGACTTTCTCAATCAGCCCAAAAATCAGGTGTTCGTCGGTTGCTATGGTGAGTTGCGGATTGTTGCGCACGATGAACTGGCAATCGACTACCTATCAAAAGTCGACCGCCGCTGGCTCGACCCGACGCTCGGTCGCACGGCATACGTTCATGTAACCCACAGCGGGGTCGATTGGTTTGCGTTCAGCCTTTGGCGAAAGGGTAGGCTAGTGCGATCGCTCAGTGTCTCACCAGATGGCGGCGTTCAAGAGCAAATAGGCAATCCGCTCTCTTTCGAAGCGCCCTATTGGGGCGGGCAGTTTCCGGTCGAGGTTGACGACGATCGGGAGCCCTATCCTTTGGCGTTTCATCCACTCGATCTTTCTGAAGCTTCTATGCTGCAACACCTCGGATTTCAGTTCGGGGGCAACTCCAACGATTGGGTTTGCGATCCGGCCGAGGTTCCAGTTGCGAGGTTCGCAATCCAAAAGGCAGGATGGAAGCTCTGGTGAATAGTCGCGCCGGCGCTGACCGTTGCATCCCGCTTTAAATGTGGGTCGCGGTAGTGCGGTGAGCGTGCGGGCGTTCGCCGCCGCTATTGCGTCAAGCAGCTTGAGACTGCGCTTCGCAATCTCATACCCTTTAGGTCATTTCAATCGCGCGATTTTGGCGACGCTGCGCTTAGTGGGCCTGACCATGTATATTTGCGTGGGTTTGGTCCGATCGGCTCGCTCCCGCGGGGACCCCAGCCCCCTTCAATGTCTGTGCGCCAAAACTCAATCTGATCGTCGAAAACGGCTTCGAGGAATGCCATCACTCGCTCAATCACCTCTTCTTCCCTCTCCGCTTGGGGTGTCTCATAGTTGCGTGGCGAGAAATGGCCGTGCGTTAAATTGCCGATCTCAACGGTCAGCTCCACGTCCTCGTCATAAATCTTCAGGTCTCCGACATCCGCGTGGACCGCAGAAAAGGTGGCAACAGGTTCCTTACCTTCGTGGATGTGGACGCCATGCCCAACCGGGCGGTGTAGCCTTGGGATCAATTTCTGTGAGAGTGTACCGGTCATGACGCAACGCAGCTCACGAAGGACGTTTCAGTGCACGCACCAGCCATGGTAGCATCGTACAATGATTGCGTTCCTCACGCGCCATTTTAGGCGGAGGCGGCTGAAACCCGTCGTAAGCACCATACCAGCGCGGATAGCCAAGTCCTTCGCGGTGACAGACCACTGCACGTTTGGACAAGCAAAGCGGGTGATAGAGGACTTACATCTCCCCCAATCTGTCCAACCATACGCGTATGTAGCGGTGTGCCATCAGAACGAGTTGGAGACGCCCCTCCATCTCTCCGCTGACGACTACAAACGGCTGAGGGCGGAGCTATTAGACTTGTTCAACCTGAGCAGCTCTGACTTCAAGAGGGGCGGTGGTACGACCAGGGGAACTCCGCGCATGTGTCGCTCGGGGGCGGGGTACAAGCGGATGGAGGTCATGGGAGCGGGGCTGATAGCGAAAAAGCTGGGCCCCGCAGGGACGAGACCGGCCTACGAAATACGCGAGCCTCGTCCAGTACGGTAGGCAATTGGCACCGAGCGGCTCGATAGGTAGATCGGATCGGTGGCCTCGCTCTACGGTCAGCTCGGGCCCGTCTCCGTTGGGCCTTGCCAATTGAAATACACGGCCTAGCCAGTCTATGAATTTAGTGTACCTCATGTTGCGAAGTTGCCTTGCGTCGATCACAGGCGAACTTCGCCATCGAACACCAGCGCCCAGGATGCGAGATGCGCCGCGCCGACGTCATGATTATAGGGCTGGGCGCCGTGGGCAGCGCTGCGGCCTACCATCTTGCCAAGCAGGGCAAGCAGGTGCTGGGCTTCGACCGCTTCGCTCCGCCGCACCCCATGGGCTCCTCGCACGGCGAGACCCGGATCACGCGGCTGGCGATCGGTGAGGGAGCGGAGTACTCGCCGCTGGCCATGCGCTCGCATCAGCTGTGGCGTGACATGGAGCGCCAGACCGGCGCAACTCTGTTGGTCAACTGCGGCGGCCTGATCATCTCCAACGAAACGGACGTGAGGCTCAATCACGGCATCAGTAATTTTCTCGGCAACACCTTCGAGGCCGCGCGCAGACATGGCATCGCCCATCAGCGGCTCTCATCCGCCGAGATGCGGGAGCGCTTTCCCCAGTTCAACGTCGAGGACCATGAGATCGGCTACTACGAGCCGTCGGCGGGCTACCTGCACGTGGAAGCCTGCATCGAGGCGCAGCTGGCGCTCGCCCGGGACACGCAGCGGGCCGAGCTTCACCCGAATACGCCCGCCGCATCCTTCCGCTCCACCGCGGATGGGGTGGAGGTGATCACGGCGGCAGGGCATGCCCATGTCGCCGACCAGCTGCTGGTTAGCGCGGGCGCATGGCTGCCGCGCCTGCTGGCGTCCCACCTGCCGCGCCAGGACCTGTTTACCGTCACGCGCCAGGTCATGCACTGGTTCGAGGTGCGCGCGCATCGGGAGCGCTTCTCCAACCCGTCGTTTCCGATCTTCATCTGGGAGCCGCCGCGCCAGCAGCAGCCCATCTACGGGTTTCCGCCGGCCAATCGCGATCCGGCGGCTGGCATGAAGATTGCGACCGAGGTGAAGGACGTGGTTGATCCCGATGCCGTCGACCGCCACGAACCGCCGGAGCGCATTGCCAGCACATTCCGCGAGCATATTGCTCCGTGGTTTCCCGATCTGGGTCCGCGCAGCATCAAGACCGCGGTCTGCCTCTACACGGAGGTGAAGGGCGGTCGGTTCGTGGTCGATCGCCTCCCGGCGATGGGTCGCGTGCTGTTCGCGTCGGCCTGCTCCGGGCATGGCTTCAAGCACTCGGCCGCCCTAGGAGAAGCGCTGGCGCAGCTCCTCACCACCGGCCGAAGCGCCGTCGACCTGAGCTGCTTCAGTCTCGCGCGTCTGGCCATGGGCTAGCACGCTCACCCACCAAGAGACGTGAGGCAGCCGAGCCTACTACGGCGAAGAGACCGCACCTTGGCATCTCCCCGGAGGGCAACGCGGATCGTGAGGTATCGCCACGCTGCGAGCCGTTGTGAGGTCGTATCTTTGGGTCTAGACCGTGGCTGCGAGTTGCGTCTCGCAACATGACAGCCAAGGAAGGCGCCTTTTATGTCTCGCCGACCAGTCTCGTCCGGGTACACCCAATTGAGGCTTGGTTTCCCCCCGGGCCGCCAACGAAGCCCTGTGGGCGTAGCCGCTCCTACGCGCAGGCCGGTGGCGAAGATACGATCAGAACGATGCCCGGTTCATCACCGGCTCGAAGGACAAACAGATGGCGGTGAAGAACCCCGGCCAGCGCTTCTATGTGGCTGGCGAACCTACTTTCCGCATGCTAAGGGCACGATGTGAGTTCTGTGGTGTTGCGTGGCGTTGATAGCGGCCCCAACAAGACCGACCTCACTCCCATGAAACAAACGCTTTCTGGTTCGTCGCTGCTCGCAGATGAGAGCGGTGTCGCCAAGACGATCTGCCGCCTGAGGACGGACGGCTTCTACGCCGCCGACTTCGTAGACTTTGCTACCATTATCGAGCACGGCATCCTTGGCGACATCATGTTGGTGCCGGGCGGCACAGCGGTACCAGAAGCAATGCTGCAGCCAGTCCGCGAGCTTGTCCGCGAGGGCGCGATCCGCGTCTTGGAGAAGCGTCCGCCTGTCATGCCGTTGCCGAGATAGGCCGCGCTCTGGTCATCGACCCCCGAAGGGGTTTTCAACGCCAAGCGCAGTCGTGAACGCGATGCCAGATACGAGGCAGCGCGTGTAGCGGGCGCAGAGTTGGCTCTGGGGCGGCCTGGCATGCTGTCGATGCGGCAGCGGAGCACGTATCGAGAGCTGGCGCGCCCCGCCGACGAGCATTGGGTCTGTGATCTTATGCGAAACCATCGTCGGCATGTGAACGCCCTACATGCTTTCAAGAAGCAGGCCGCTCCCCCAAAATACGTGCTGGTCAAAGTTCCGCCATTTGCGCACCTGGTGCTTAGCAAGGCAGCGACTTTCGATGAAGCCTTAGAGATCATGCTGCAGTATCGGCACCAGTGCACGCCATTGCGCCGCGCCGCAGACGAACTCTTCGCGTGTATGTCTAGTCCCGATGTTGGCGCACTCGAAAAGGCGGAGCAGCGTGACAAGTTCCTGGCATCTTGGGATGCGATGATTGCTGCCTGCGGCCAGGCAAGCACCGCTCGCATGGTCTTTGCCAACTCCCAGGCACAGTTCCTTCGACATGGTGCGAAAGCCGCCGCCGCCGCATTCCAACGCGACATCGAGGCCACCGTCGACCATGGCCGCAAGGCCATTTGGAAACTCCTAGAGACGATTGACGACGAGGAGTGGGAGTGCAACAACCCCTGCACGCTGAGGCCGCTCCGCAGCGCGGCGTGGCAGTACCTCGTCTCACCCGACCGAGCGATGCACGATGCTGCGCACCGCATCTTCGGTATTCCCCCAGGGATCGTAGAAGCTCGCATGCAGCTTCTGAGCGCGACCCTGTCGTTGCCACGCGCGGCATGATCTAGTCGAAGTGTTCTCTCAGTAGCCCGAAAAATTACTCCCACAGGACCCGGGCGCACCTGAGCTGGCCCGCGGGGGTGGGCGGCGAGGCGATCCTGGAGACGAGTGGGGCGTGTGGTTGGGCTGCACCCGACTGCGACGGCCTGGGGTCTCAGCGAGCGGGGTCATGGCGCTGCCCCAAGGCGCTTCAGGGCGTCCCTGCTGCTCTCAATACTCGGGTCCTTCGCAAGTACCCTGCGGAAGTCGGCGATGGCTTCCTCGCGTCGGCCCAGCGCGTCGAAGATGTGGCCCCGTGTATCCAAAGCGTAAGAATGGTCGGGGCGCAGTAGTAGGGAGCGTTCGGCATCCGGCAGCCCTTGCGCCGCCTTCCCAGCCTTGAAGTAGGTCCAGGCGCGGTTGTTGTAGGCAACAGCGAAGTTCGGATCGATCCTGATGGCCTCGTTGTAATCAGCGATGGCGCGGTCGTAGTCTGCCTTCTCGAAGTACGCGAGGCCCCGGCCGGCGTAGGCGGTGGTGGCAAGCTCGGGGTTGAGCCTGATGGCCTCGTTGTAGTCGGCGATGGCGCGGTCGTAGTCCTTCTTAGCGTAGTGCGCATTGCCCCGGTTGTAGTAGTCGGCGGCAAATTTCGGACCGATCCTGATGGCCTCGTTGTAGTCGGCGATGGCATGGTCACTATCGCCCTTGGCGTGGTACGCGAGGCCCCGGTTGGTGTAGGCGAGGACGTGGTTCGGATTGATCCTGATGGCCTCGTTGTAATCGGCGATGGCGCGATCGTGGTCCTTCTTATCGTAGTACGCGACGCCTCGGTTGATGTAGGCCGGGACGAGGTTCGGATTGATCTTGAGGGCTTCGTTGTAGTCAGCAATGGCGCGGTCAACGTCGCCCTTGTCGTGGTACGCGCGGCCCCGGTCGGTGTAGATACCGGCGCGATTGGCTGCCGTTCGGCGGTCTAATTGGAGAATTGCGGTACAGCCGTCGATCTGCTCGTCGAGCGAGAAAACCTTCCCTCGGTTCACACACCGGGTCCGATCCGCCGAGAGCTGCTGGGCGGTGACTGGCAAGTGAACCACAAGGAGAACCAAAAGCGCACTGCCGAGGCGCAGAGCAATCGCCTTCAACATAGCGACTTGCGGCATGTTGGCTTCCCCCGATGCGCCTCCCCTGCGGAGCATAGCCGCCCCTTGACGATGCGGACAACAGGCAGCAAGGCCGCCGACAGCCGTTCGGCAAGCTGACCCAGAAGGACGGCGGCCAAGTCCTTACCCCTTGCGTCGTTTTCTCCCACAAAAGGGGGTTCAGCCGCGCAACCCGTTGGGATAGGCTTCTATTACTAACGGGGGGAGACAGTGACGCCACAAGAAATTTCTAAACACATACTTGAACTCTTGCCTGAGGACGGCTCTCCAGTACTAAACCGCGTGATGCTCACGATGATCGCTCGGCGATCAGAGGTGCGCATCGATCCAGAACAGTACTCTAAGGCGGTCGATAACCTCGCTTCAGCGGGCAAAATAGGCCGCTCTCGCGGACAGGGCGGGAAGGTCTTTCTGATACGTTCGGCACACCCGCCGAGTGTCGCCAGCGCGCTACGGGCGCGGCATTGGCCCGCCTCCGCGCCGTTGTGAGCGAGGTGAGAACAGTCCGCGCCTCAGTCAGCGCGCGCGTCCTCTGCGCACTTGCGAACGGCCTGAGAACAGCGGGGACTTTTGCGGGGACTATTTGCCGACAATGCCGGGGATTTGCCGGGATTTGATCCCGATCTGTACTCCGGTTGGCACGCCGCGGAGGTTGCAGAAATGCCCGTTTTATGGGGGTTTGTGCGCTGTTGGCGCAGCGATGCCCTATCGTGCATCTAAGCTGCGGAAGCGCTGACACGCTGCAGCGAGTTGGTGGTCTGTGCCGCAGCGGTAAGGCGAACTGAGTTGATGAAAAGAACGGGGGACGCTCGTGGCCAAGCGTCCTGTTCGCAGCGTGGCGCTGATCCGCACCTTTGTTATTGGCCAATCTCGGGCCACAATCAGACAGCACCCGCGCCGGCCAACCAGATACGCACCACGCCAGTCTAGGGGCCCGCCCGGGAGGCACAACATGAAGAAGCCAACCCGCCGCGATGCCCTCCTCGCCATCGGCGCGGTCGCCACCACCCGCGCCAAGGCGCAGACCACGCTAGCGCTCGAGAATACGCCCGTGAGCGATGTCGTCCAGGCGCTGGCCAGTGGGCGGGTCACCGTCCGTACCCAACTGCTCGCTGGCACCTGGCGGCCACAGCCGGTGCGGCGCGTCGAAATCCCGAAGGCGTCGGGCGGCACGCATGCCCTCGGCATACCCAGGTGCTCGATCGCTTCGTCCAGCAAGCGGTGCTGCAGGTGCTGCAAGCCGACTGGGACGGCACGTTCTCGGATGCGAGCTTCGGACGGCGGCCGGCGTAAGCCTGCTACGCCACCATTTCCGCTCGTCTCTTTCGCCACCAGCCCATCAAGCCCATAAGGCCAAGGCCGGTGCCGAAGAGAGGGAGGGCAGTAGGCAGCGGAGTAGCGGCCAAGACGTTCAATTCTCCGCTGCTACTAAATGAAAAATCGAATTGGGTCGTACTGCCGTTTGCGAACAAAATGACATAGAAGACGTCTGCCTCAAATGAGGGATGGAATACGCCAGCTGTCGGATAGGTGAACGCTGCACTGAAATCGCGCGTCAGAGGGTGGGCGAAATCTGGCTCCGTGATAATTCCAGGCGGCCCAATGCCAAAGGTCATGGAGGGACCGTACCCAGAAAGCAAGGCTACTGAACCTCCGAAATCGAGATTGAGGACCTCGCCTGGGTCCGGAAACAGCTCAAGGCGCAGATTGAGTGTGCTGGCACCACCTTCGATAATCGAGGTCGGCGACACGCTAAAGGTCGGGGCCAGAAATCTAAGCCCGACCGAAAGCATCATCCCAACTCCGGAGCGTCACGGGTTCTTGGCGCGGTATTTGCGCCAGGCGTAGCCGATGCCCCATCCGATGCTTGCCCACGTCAAAAAGGCGAGAAGCGAGCCTAAGCTATCAAAGCTAAAGAGCCGCCGAGCGAATTGATCCGCCGCTCCGGCCACAGAGTGCTGGAAAGCCAGGGCCACCAGAAAGAGCACCAGAACGCGCATAACCAGGGCAAAATAATCGCGCGCGCACAAGCCGAGGATTGCCGCCAAGAACACCGCGCTGCGCTGGATCAGCTCGATGATTTCGTGACGCGGCATCAACCCCCTTCCTTTGGTGCAAGTCCAGCCCGCGCAACGTTAGCCGTTCTCCTCCAGCTCCGCTCCAGCCCGGTGACGTGCTTGCGCAGCTCGCGCGCAAGCCCTGGACGCACATCAGGCGCGTGGATTTCCTTGGCCCAGGGGTGCGAACAAAGGCTTTGCTATTCTACTCGGTGTTTTTGATCCATCCAATTCGGAAAATTACCCGATTGCTTGTCTGGATCAAGGTGGTCAGCTCTTTCGCTGAGAAACCCTTTTGCAAGGAGGTGACCATGTATCGGGCTGTAATCTTAGCGCTCGTCAGCGCGCTATTAATTCTACCAGCGCCTGAACTCTTTGCCCGAGGTGGCGGCGGGGGCCACGGTGGTGGTGGTGGCGGCCCCGGTGGCGGCGGTGGTGGCGGCGGCCCCGCTGGCGGCGGTGGTGGCGGCGGCTCCGGTAGCGGCGGTGGTGGTGGCGGCCACGGTGGTGGAATTGGCGGAGGCTTCGGTGGTGGCCGTGCCGGCTTTGTAGGCGGCCCTACGGGAGGCTTCAGTGGCGGTCGTGCCGGCGTTGCCGGTGGTCATATGGGACGCATGCACGCCGGTCCGGCCGGTCCCGTTGGCTTCCGAGCCGGGCCAAACGTCAACAGAGCAAACGTTAACAGACACGTCGTGGCTAACCGCGTCCGCCATCGCAAAGTCTTCTTTAATGGCGGCTACGGTGGCGACTACTACTACTCCTGCTATCCCATTTGGAACGGCTACCGTTGGGTCAATTCTTGCAATTGGGGGAACTACGGGTACTGATCCTGCGAAGTAGCCTACCCCGGTGTCGTTACCATCGGGTCTCGCCTTAGCTCACCATCGGCATGGCCGATTTCGTGGGCAGCTTGGCGAACGCCTCGACCATGCGCGGCAACCGCTCGGTGTATTCGGCGCCGCTGCGCGAGGAGAAGCGGACGCGCGCGCCGACCTTGATCACCTGGAACCGAAACCCATCCCACTTCGGCTCGTGTACTCAGCCCTCGCCCTGTGGCGGGCGCACGGATGCGGAGGGGGACAGCGGACGGATAAAGGTGAGGCGTTGCACGGGATCGCTACTTCAGAGCCTGGATACCCAGGTCAGGGCGCCGAGTTGGGTGAGCTCAAATACAACGAGCAACTTGACACGGGTCGGACACCAGCAGCCGGCAAGCGACGCGCCGGCCCCGACTATGAGCGCCGAAGCGGTGGCTACGACCCGCACCGCAAGAAGTAGTGTGGGCGTTCCTCAAGACTGTGCATTACGTTTCCCCTTGTGTTGCGCGGAAGGCGATCGCGGCGGCTACCTGTACGCAAGTTGATCGTGTCACATCCTCAGGCAGCCGCTGACAAGCGGCGTCCAGATCCTCCTCGCTCAGATCGAATGCTTCCTCCAACGATCGCCCGTTGCGAATGGCCGCGATCTCCAGAGCGAGCAGGTTGACCCGATCGTTATCTGCCGCGACCTCACGGCTCAGATCAATCATGCCACCGCTCACCGCCATGTTGAGTGCGTGGAGTGTGACCTGAATGTCTGCATCGTCTTTTCTCATGACTTAATTCTCCCTACGCCACCAAGCCGACACCGTTCGCAGCGGGCTTCATGCGCTGCGCCGACGCCGGGCGTGAGCTTCGAGCTCGGCGTCGGTCATCGCCGCACATCACCGCTTCCCCTCATCTGTCTGGATTTTCCAAGTAGTACTCGACCTGGTCGAGATCCCAAGAGCAGGTAAAGTGGCCGGCCAGCGACGGGTTCACTGCTCCGCCATTCTCCACCATGATCAAGGCATATAGGCCGTAGTCGAGGGCCTCGGGATCGCGGCTGCTACTCTTGACCAGTCGCAAGCCATGTCACTCACCCAAGCGGCGGCACCGGTTCTCTCTGGCTTTTTCGTCGTCGGTCATCGTCTCCTCCTCTCTGTGACGACCCCAGCATGCCAGAACCCCGCTGTACTCGGGGTACAGTTTTGGTTGGAAACCGTACAGCGCTTACGCCTGACGCTTCCCCTTCATCTTGGCCAGCAACTGCTCGCGTCGGATCGGTGTGACCACGCCGCGGCCGCCGCACTGGTCGCAGGGTCGGGTCCGGAATGGGCGGCGGCTCGGGACCGTGCCCTTGCCTCCGCAATGCGGACAATCATGAAACTCGGTATGAACTTTACTTTTACTTGGCACGCCGGCCCGGCCTTACGCTGCGGTTACGCCGGCAACGCGTGATGCCGATTGCTTCGGCTTTGCGGGCTTTGCCGGCTGTGGGCGAGACACAAGCCGGGCGATGTGGGCGTCCCAGCGCTCCCACACCTCGGCCTTGGCGGTCTCGAATTGGGCCCGGTTATAGACGCCGTGGGTGCCGCCGATGACGTGGTTGAGGCAGGCTTCGATGGCGTGCGGCAGCCCCAGCCCTAGCTCGTTGCAGCGCGTGGAAAACGAACGTCTGAGGTCATGAATTACCCAATGCTGCATAGGAGCCAAGCCGGCCTTGGCGCGGGCTGCGTTGATGCGCTTGTCGAGCGCCGTCTTGCTCTCGGTCCAGCCGCCATAGCCACCAGCGCCGCGACCGAACAGCAGGTCACGCTCGCTCGCGGGGATGCTCTTGATGATGGCCAGCGCCTGATCGGCCAGCCACACGATATGGGAACGGTTGGTCTTGATGCGCTCGGCCGGTAGTTTCAGGAGGCGCTCGCCAAGGTCCACTTCGGGGCGGCTCAAGTCGCCGATCTCAACTCGCCGCTGGCCGGTCAAGATCAATAGCCGGACGATCCTGCCGTAGTCGTCGTCACGGCAGGCGTGCCAAACCTCGGCCAGCTCTTGATCACTAAGCGTGCGCTCGCGCGCGCCATTCGCAGAGCGCGCCTTGATGTTCATTGTGGGGTTGATTTCGCAATAACCTTGGTCGATGCACCAGACGTAGAAGGTCGAGATCGCCGCCCTACACCTATCGGCGCTCACCCTGCCCCTGGTCTTGGCCACCTCGTCGATCACGCCCACGACATGGCTGCGGGCGACGATTTCGAGCTTGTGGCCGTTGATGGGGGTCCAGCGTTTGTCGATATCCATTACGCCGGTCTGGGTGCCGCGCGTGACGGTGCCGACGACCAGGTCGTGCAGGGATGCGCAGTGTGTGCTGAGGTAGCGGGTGGTTTGCTCGTGCTTTTTGACGCGCAGCGTAGGCGTCACGACCTGAGAGAACCTGCTCACGTCCACGTGAGAGCACGCCGGGAAAGTGGATCACCGGTTGAACAATGATCCTGGCCCGATGCGGGACCTCCATCCGCTCGGGAGCGCTGACGAAGCGAGCACGAACTGGGGAGGGATCGCGTGGGCACCGGAAGCGAAACAAATAAGCGACCGGGAATGCGTGGGTAGGAAGTCGTAGCACCTTGGTACGACCTATGACGTCGGGGAACTGGACTCATCGGGACCCGGCCGAGGGAAGGGGGGTGCCGCGAGGAGAGAACCGCTGACGGGCAACACGGGAGGGAACTTTGGGTCTCACAAACCTTTCCACGAAACGGCAGCGGATAGCTGAGCTGGCAAGATCGAAACGGGGAGTCATCCGCGGGTGGCGAAGCAATTCCGCAGAACAAAAAGGGCGTGGCCGGTTTCGGCCTTTTGCCGTTACGGCGTCAGAACCGTCTGGCCACAGATAATCATTTTGACGGCTCAGTGGGGCGCGCGTTTCGCTGACCGCGTCGTCGGGCTCCGCCCAGGCTGCCCTTCATACGCTGGGAGCGCGGTCATGATACTGCGGCCCCAGCGGCGATCAATCTTGGGCATGTGGGGGTCGTTCGTCGCGATCTCCGTCGTTCGATCGGCGGCCAGCCTCGCAGCGATGCAAACGCAACGAGAACATCAGCGGAGGGCGCTTCGGGACCTGTTCGGGACTCGCTTGGCCGATTCGGCTGTTTGTTCCCGTTTTGGCCGATTGGTTCAGGGCCGAACCGTGCTAAAAAGCTCTGATTTCAGGCCAGGTCCCGTAGCTCAGCTGGATAGAGCATCTGCCTTCTAAGCAGAGGGTCGCAGGTTCGAGTCCTGCCGGGATCGCCAGTTGAAAATTGTGTCCGACCCGGAGACATGGGTAACAAAACGTACCTAAGACATAGGTGACAACCTAGGCCCAAACGGGTTGTCGATAGGTTGCAAGGTTCTCTGCTCCAAGTAGGTATATCCCAGATCATAGTCGATGAAGCTGACGAGCCAAATTCCCTCGTCGACTGCTTTGATGCCGAATCGCTGTCCGGCCAAGACGGTGGAGACGTTGACTTTCT
>Ga0134122_10002505_pt1 | contig 13532 bp, 9 predicted proteins | sample KB302_FD_96461 | JGI IMG/M metagenome (GOLD analysis project Ga0134122, IMG submission 96461) | Terrestrial soil microbial communities without Nitrogen fertilizer from Kellogg Biological Station, Michigan, USA - KB3-0-2 | ecosystem: Environmental > Terrestrial > Soil > Unclassified ... | reverse complement strand
TCATCTCGCCGATCATGGGCAGCATCCCGATGCGCGCTGACTCGTTCTTGCCGAGCTCCACGTAGACCGGGACCACGGCGCGGAAATCCTTCGAGACCCCTTCCTGGCGGATCGTGCCGTGGATGCGGGTCTCCTCCCCCGCCGGCTCCACCTTGAGGTCGCTGGTGTATCGTGGCACCTGGGTGCCATAGACCCATTGGTTGAAGAACCAGTCAATCTTGCCGTCGCCGGTGGCGTTCATGGCCGGCACCATGTGGCGCTCCACGACCTTCTGGAAATCCGCGGTGGAAGCGAACCTGCCGCCGTAGGTGGCGGTGTAGTCCTTCATCATCGCGATGAACCGGGCGTCCGGGTCCTGCGAGCTCCAGTCGTACATCATCATGCGCAGCATGTGGAGGACATAGCCGCCCTTGGGGTAGATCAGTCCGCCGGCGGATGGAGTCGTCACCGTGGAGAGGCGCCAGCCCTGCGTGATCGGCCCGGCCTCGTAAGGTGCCATCGTATTGCCGGGAGTCTTCTCCAGAATCTCCTTGCGCCGCTCTTTCCAGAACTTGTCATAGTCGACCCAACCCTTGGAAGTGCGGTGAACGGCGAGGCTCGCCGAGAACTCCGAGAAGCCCTCCTCCAGCCACTGGTCCCGGTAGGTTTCGGCCCCCACCAGGTGACCCCACCACTGGTGCGCGAACTCGTGATAGCCCACCTGGTCGACGAAATCCTTCGCCCGGGCCAGGCCGAGGCGCTGGCGCTGCGTGCCGTCGAGGAACGAGATGTAGGGCATGAAGATGAGCGACGGCCACGACTGCCCGAAAGCGAAGTCGGACTGCTGGGTGATGGCGACGTGGACCTGCGGCAGCGGCCCGAAGTAGGTGGTGAAGAGCCGCGCCGAGTTGAGGCCGTCGGCGAGCGAGGCCTCCGCCAGCCGGCTCGTGTTGACCTTGCCCAGGCTCTGGCCCGGACCCCCGGCTTCGGAGTCGACAGCCAGGATCTCGCCGAGGGATTCGGCGCTGAGAGCCGCGTTGATCTCTCGCAGGACGTTGGGTGTGCCGGGGTTGGTATAGACCTCGACGTCGATCTTGCTGACCTCGTCCTGCCGGTCGACCTTCTTGAACTTGCCGTAGTTGAAGCCGGCGACCTGAACCGGCTGCTCGGTCTTCCACCGCGAGACGTTCTGGTTGCCCTCGGTCTTTTCCTCCAGCCGGGTACCCACCGAGACGATCTCGTTGCCCGCCGGCACGCGATAGGTCAGATCGAAGAGAGCGGGATCGGAGAAGACGCCGAGGTTCGGATACCAGCTCGCCCGCGCGCGGACGTAGTAGTTCTTGTCGCCGCCATCCACGAGCACCTTCTCGCCTTTGTAAGCGAGCCGCAGGAGCACCGTCGCGCCCTTGGCGAGCGGCTCGGGGAAGACGACGGCGGCGTTGGCGTCCTCCTTCTCCTCCTCCTGGATGAATGCGATCGGTTTCCAGGCGGGCTCTCCGCCCGCGGTCTCGAGAGCGAAGGATCCCTCCTGGATGCGCAGGGTGGGCACCAGGAAGACCGGCAGGACCCGGAGGTTGGGCACCAGCGTCTTGAAGCGGACGGTGGTCGTGCCGGCGAGGTCCTCGTCCTTCGCGACGACGGTCTCGACGGTGTAGTCGAGGGCGTCCGTCAGGCGCTTCTCGGGAGTCTTGCGCTTGCGGTCCACCTCGCCCTTGCGGTCGCAGTGGTACCAGATGCCGCCGCGGTTGGGATCCGGCACGAAGAAGACCGTGTCCTCGCCGCCGAGGCGCGGCGAGATCCCCAAGGCCTCGGAGCCGTTGGGATCCACCGCCGCGAGGGCCGGCGGATACTTCTTGCCGTCGATCAGGGCCATGAATACGCCGCTCATCAAGCCGGGGGCGTTCTGCAGGTCCTGCAGCAGCCGGATGTGGAAGTTCGTGTGGAAGTCCTTCCGCTGCAGCTTCAGATAGCGCTCGTAGGCCTCGATGGCGCGGGCCTCGGGCGCGCCGGTGCGGACCGGCGCGTGCAGCTCGATCTCCTGGGCTGTGTCATCGGCGAACAGCAGGACCAGATCGTCGAAGTCATCGGTGAGCGTTTCGAAGCCTTTGTCCGCCCCGGAAGAGAGCGCGAGCTGGCGCCGCTCATTCTCCGTGGCCGGGGAGAGCCGGTAGCTGCCGTGGCCGACGAACACCGCTCCCACCGTGCGGCCGCCGACCGGCGCGAGGAAGTGGAACGCCCCCGAATCGAACTGAAAGCGGAACACGTCCCGCTCCAGCACCAGGCCGTTGACCGGCACCGTCCGGCCGTCCGGCCGCGCGCCGCGCAGGGCGGTGTAGGTGGGATCCGGCGCCGGAGCCGCCAGAGCGGCCCATGGCACCAGGAAGGCAGCCACAAAGGCGACCTGCAGGCGGACGGTGAAAAACAGGGAAGAGTTGCTCATTGATGTCTCCATCGCGGTTTCCGGTATTCTACGGCGGAAGGGGCGGACTCGTCACGGCGAAGCGACTGCGAAAGGGATGCTCGTACTGACACCATGGTAGGATTGAGACGACGCGAGCGCCGCCATGGTACCCAGAATCCGCCAGGTCCAGATCCAGAACTACAAGAGCATCGAGCGGGCAGTCGTCGATCTCGAGCCGTTCACGGTCTTCGTGGGTCCGAACGGCGCCGGCAAGAGCAACTTCGTGGATGCGCTGGCATTCGTGCAGGAGTGCCTGGCGGAGTCGGTCCAACATGCGTGGAACCGCCGCCACCGATCCAGCCTTCTGCCGGTTTGGATGGACGAGCCCGTCTCCTTCGGAATCAAGCTGATCATCGACCTCGGCGAGAGCCAGTCAGCAGAATACGCTTTCGAGATCGCCAGCGAGAACGACCAGTGTCGGGTCATCCACGAGAAATGCATCGTCTGGCGTCCCGAAGGTATTGCGGATTTCGAGCTGGCAGATGGCCGCTTCATGAAGGAAATTTCTGGAATTCGCCCGAAACTCGCCGCCAATCGGCTCGCCCTTTTCGCGGCGTCCGCCACGGAGGAGTTCAGCCCGCTCTACGACTTTCTCACCTCGATGCGATCCTATTCGATCAATCCTCATCGGCTACGCCAATGGCAGGAAGTCGATGCGGGGCTTCTTTTGGAGCCGGACGGAAGGAATGCGGCTTCGGTCTTGGCCCATCTCCGAAATGGGGCAGGGGACAAGGAACATTATGAGCTCCTTCGCACGCTTCTCTCTAGGGCTGTGGTCGGAGTCCAGGGAATCGATGTAACCAGCGTAGAGGGAAGAGCCATCCTGGAGTTTGAAATGGACGTGGGAACGGAGCAATCAGGGCATCTGGCTGCGACTGAGATGTCGGACGGGACTCTCCGCATACTCGGCCTGCTCCTCGCCGTCTTCCAGGTCCAGCAACCTTCGGTCCTGATTATCGAGGAACCTGAAGCCACGGTACATCCAGCCATCGCGGAGCTGATCCTTCAGGTCCTGTTGCACGCCGCATACAACTGCCAAGTTCTGATTACTACCCACAGCGCGGACATCCTGGACGAAAAGGAGGTGTCCGACGATCAGCTTCGGGTTGTCACCATGGAGAACGGGCGCACGATCATTGCGCCGGTTTCCCGAGCCAGCAGACAAGCGATCCGTGAGCGCCTCTACACGTTTGGAGAGCTTTTGAGGATCGATGAGCTGGGCCAGGATATTGAAGCCGCTCAGACCGCAGCAAAGCGTCTAGACCTGTTCAATGAAGTCTCGATCTGATCTGTGATTCGCTGCCTCCTTCCAATTGTCGAGGGGCATTCCGAGGAGGAAGCCGTGCCGGTCCTCCTCCGCCGCTTGCTGCTCAAGCTCGAGCATCCCGAGGTCCGAGTGACCCGGCCATTCCGCATTCCGCGGCTCAAGATGAGCCAGCCGGGCAGGATCGAACGCGCCCTCTCTCAGGGTATTCAGAATCGCGAAGGTGTCGACTCCGTGCTGGTGATCCTGGATGCGGATGACGATGAGCCTCTCCACCTCGAGCTGTCTCTCATGCAACGATGCCGCGAGGCAAGGCCTTTGCCCACCGTTGTCGTGGCGGCCACTCGGGAGTTCGAGTCCTGGTTCCTCGGTAGCAAGGAATCTCTACGTGGCGTCCAAGGCATCCGCGCCGACGCGAAAGCGCCTGTGGAACCTGAAGCCATCCGCGGCGCCAAAGAAAGGTTGAGCCGCAACATGGAGAAGAATCGGTATTATATCGTTACAGTGCATCAACCTATCTTCGCAGCGAGGATGGACCTCGATCTCGCCCGTCAGCGCTGCCCCTCCTTCCAGCGGCTGATAGCCGGATTGGAGCGGATCCTAGCCGAGTGATCGAGGTATCTGGCTGCTAAACGGGCGAAGAGAGCGGGGACGCCGCCTCACGGCACGTCGTAGGTGTCGATCTTCTTCCCTTGAAGGTACTTGTCGAACCAGGCCACGATGTGGCGCAGCCGCTCGACGCGGTGCCACGGCTGGCCCGAGCGCGAGAGCTCGTGGCTTTCGCCGGGGAAGCGCACCATCACCACCGGCTTCTTCATGTACTTGAGGGCACGGAACATCTCCTCGCCGCCGGCGGCGGGCGGGGTGCGGTAGTCCGCCTCGCCTTCAATGAGCATGAGCGGCGTCGTGATCTTCGCTGCGTAGGTGATCGGCGAACGGCGCGCGAAGTCCTGGGCGTCCTCCCAAGGCGCGCCGCGGAACCAGTTCTGCTTGAAGAGCGTGAAGTCCGCGGTGTACCAGAAGCTCGCCCAGTCGGCGATCGAGCGCTGCGCGGCGGCGGCCGCGAAGCGGTCCGTCTGGGTGACGATCCAGTTGGTGAGGATGCCGCCGCCGCTGCCGCCGGTGACGCCCAGGCGCTTGGCATCGATCGAGCCGCGCTTCACCATCTCGTCCACTCCGGCCAGCAGGTCCTTCGCGTCGTCGCCGGGAAACTCGTACTGAATGACGTTGCCGAACTCCTGGCCGTGGGTCGAGCTGCCGCGGGGGTTCGGATAGAGCACGACGTAACCCTTGGCCGCCATCCATTGGAACTCGTGATCGAAGGTGTAACCGTAGGCCGAGTGAGGTCCGCCGTGGATGTTCAGGATGAGCGGGTACTTCTTCTTGGAGTCGAAGTCCGGCGGCTTCTGGACGAAAGCCTGGATCTTCCTGCCGTCGAAGCTCGCGTAGGTGATCTCCTCGGGCGGCGTGAGGTCGAGCTGCGAAAAGAGATCCTGATTCGGCCGCGCGAGCGGCGCCATGTTCCCAGTGGCGGTATCGAGCGCGAAAAGGTCGTTGATCGCGGTCGGAGTGGAGACGACCACGGCCATGCGCGAGCCGTCCGGCGTCGCCGTATAGGAGGCGATCTCCTGGTCGCCTCGGGTGACGGGCGCGATGGCGCCGGTCGCCGCGTCGAAGCGCTCGATGTTGGCCCGGCCGCGCTCACCCGTCACCACGAAAATGAAACGGCCGTCGCCGCTCCACTCGATCGGCTGCGGGCGGCCGCCGCGCGGCGCATGCTGGTCGCCCGCGATGCCCTCGACGACGTCGAAGTCGTATCCCGCCGTCAGGTTCCGCGCCTCGGACCCCGGCGCGGCGTCCACCACGAACAGATCGGGCTGATCGTAGGAACGTTCGGGTTTCTGATTAAGGTTGCCCACGAAGGCTATCCGCCAGCCATCGGGCGACAAGGCGAAATCGTTGATCGGGCCGTCGATGCTGACGATGCGACGCATCTCGCCGCCTTTGGCGGGCACGGCGTAGACGTCGTTGTCCGGTGCCTCGTAGTAGCTCTCCTTGACGCGATTCGAAAGGAAATAGAGGAGCGAGCTGTCCGGCGACCAGGCGAGATGGTTCTCCGCGAATTCACCTGTGGTGATGCGTTTCGGCTCCGGGGCCTTGGCACCGGCCGCGGGAACCTCGATCGTCCAGAGATGGCCGGGACGGGCGGGATCGAGATATCCGCCGCCGTTGAGGCGGTACTGCGCCCGCGTGATCACGCGGACGTCGCTCTCCCGCTCCTCATCCTCGCCTTCCTTCTTCTTCTCTTTCTTCTCCTCTCCGGTCTTCGCCTCGCGCTTCTCCTTCCACTTCTTCAGGTCCTCGTCATTCATCGTGCTCATGAAGGCGATCGTCCTGCCATCCGGAGACCACTCCGGTCCGCCCGCGCCGCGCGGCAGGTCGGTGAGAGCGACGGCCTCTCCGCCCTGGGTCGAGATGAGGTAGAGCTGAGGCGCCGGGGCATCGCTGGCCTTCTGGTCGGCTTTCTCGGGGACCCGGCCGAAGACGATGCGCCCGCTGTCCGGAGACCAGCGGGGCGAGCCGTCGCGCGGGCCGGCGGTGAACGGACGGGGAGGCTCGCTGCCATCGGTGGGGACGATCCAGAGGGCGGTATCGTACCCGTCCTTCTTGTCGTTGACGGTGACCCGGACGAAGACGGCCTGCTTGCCGTCCGGCGAGATCTGCGGGTCTGCAATCCACACGAACTTGAAGAGGTCGGTCTCGGTGATGGACCGCTTGGCGGCGGCGGACAGAGCCCATGGCGCCGCCACGAGGAGGGCGAGAACGAGCAGAGCCGAGCCAAGCCGGCGGCTTCGAAGAGCTCCAAGAGACATAGATTCACTCCTTCAGAATCGCGAGATCTAGAGGTTGCGGGGCGATCCTACGCCAGATCGAGGGTGGTACGGAGGAAGTCCCGCGTGCCTTCGGGTCCTGTCAGCTCCAGCCAGATGGGACCGTTCGCGGGGAGCACCCTGAGGTCGAACCTCAGGAACGGACAGCACTGCCGCTCCAGCTCGATCAGCGTCGCGAGATCGGGAAGCACCGCGTCCTCCGGCGCGAAGCGGAGCGCGTATCCTGAGTCGAGATCCTGCACCTCGCGGACCAGGGCGCGGATCTTGGCGAGGACGGTGGCCTCGCGTTCCCGCAGCTCGGGCGCGGAGAGGGCGCAGGCGACGGGGAGGTCGGTGTTGCTCATCGCGGTCTCCTCGCCCGGGCATCAATGCCCGGGCTACCGTGCGAAGAAGCCGGCTGAAGCCGGCTCCAGGGGAAACCTATTCTCCTGTGCGTTCGAGCGCGGGAATCACGGTGGCTCGCGCGTGATGATCCTTCTGATTCTGCACATACAAGATATGGTTTGGAAGCCGTTTGGCATCCAGCGAGCAGACGTAGTATTCATCCTGCCAGGAGAACCGCCCTCTCAGGCGTCCCGACTGATTCAGTCTGGCTGAGCTCGCACCTTTCACCTGTCCGAGGAAGAACGACAGAGCAATCTTCGGCGGAACGGTGACGACCAGATGTACGTGGTCCTCCATTCCGTTCAGGGCAAATACCTTCGCTCCCAGCTCGAGCGCCTTGTCGCGGATCAAACCGTGAGCGACCGGCTCGATGTCCGGCCCGAGCAGGGGCTCCCGGCCGGACGTCGCCCACACGGCGTGATAGAAGAGTTGCCAGTAAGGCACGCTACCTCCTTTCGTTTTCCTTCCGCCTACTTTACTGAATTTCTCGCCGGGTTCACCCCGAGGACCGTACAGATCTCCAGGAGCCGGATTCATCCGGCTTTTTCGCACCTGTAGCCCGGGCATTCATGTCCGGGCGGGAGGCGGCCGTTCCAATGCCGTCCGGCGAGGCGATACCGCCCGCGAAGCCGATTCCCATCGCGCCGTGCCAGCTCGCCCGGGCATCAATGCCCGGGCTACCGTGCGAAAAAGCCGGCTGAAGCCGACTCCGGAGGAAATCCAGCCCATGGCACGCCCCATGCTATCGTCGTCACCGGGCGGGGACCGATGCTGCGGCGCATCCTCAATCGAGATCAGGACGAGCTGCGAGCCGAGAATCGCCGGCTGCTCGCCGACCTGCAGCAGGTTCTGGCGCGGTTCGACGCCTCGGCCGAGGACCAGGAGACTCTCAAGCGGTCGGCCTTGCAGCTCGACGAGCTGTTCCTGCTCGTGGTCGCAGGCGAGTTCAACGCCGGCAAGAGCGCCTTCATCAATGCCCTGCTGGGAAGCAGGGTCCTCGAGGAGGGGGTCACCCCCACCACCACCCGCATCCACGTCCTCCGCCACGGCCCGGCGGTGGATCGCGTTCCCGTCGAGCCGGCGCTCGACATCGTGACCGCGCCGGCGGACCTGCTGCGCGACATCAATATCGTCGACACCCCCGGTACCAATGCCATCCACCGCCAGCACGAGGCCATCACCCGCGACTTCGTGCCGCGGTCGGACCTGGTGCTCTTCGTCACTTCGGCCGACCGCCCGTTCACCGAGAGCGAGCGCGCCTTCCTCCAGGGCATCCGCGATTGGGGAAAGAAGGTGGTCGTGGCGGTCAACAAGATCGACATCCTGGAGTCGGCGGAGGACGTCGAGAGCATCCTCGGCTTCATCACCGACAACGCCCGGTCTCTCCTCGGCTTCGAGCCGGAGATCTTTCCCGTGTCGGCCCGCCTCGCCCTGCGCGGCAAGACGACCGGCGACGCCGAGCTGCTCGCCCGCAGCCGCTTCGAGGCGTTGGAGCGCTTCATCGTCGAGACCCTCGACGAGAAGGAGCGGGTGCGCCTCAAGCTGCTCAACCCCCTGGGCGTCGCCGAGCACCTGACGAGCCGCTATCTGGAGGTCGCCGGCGGCCGTCTCAATATCCTCAAGGAAGACTTCACGGCGATCGAGGACATCGAGCGCCAGATGGCTCTGTTCAAGGAGGACATGCAGCGCGAGTTCCGCTTCCGGCTCGCCGACGTGGACAACATCCTCCACGAATTCGAGAACCGCGGCATGGCCTTCTTCGACGACACCATGCGCCTCGCCCGCGTCTTCGACCTGGTCAACAAGTCGAAGATGAAAGCCGACTTCGAGCGGATCGTGGTGGCGGACCTGCCGCAGCTCACCGAGCGGCGGGTGGCCGAGATCATCGACTGGCTGGTCAGCTCCGAGCTGCGGCAGTGGCAGGCGGTGATGGAGCACCTCGCCCTCCGGCGGCACGAGCACGCGGACCGCATCGTGGGCCAGGTCGGCCGGAGCTTCGACTACGACCGCTCGCGCCTGCTGGACAGCGTCGGCCGGGCGGCGCAGCGGTCGGTCGAGACCTTCGACAGGGAGCGCGAGGGCAGCCGGCTCGCCGACTCGGTGCAGGTGGCGGTGGCGGGCACGGCGCTGGCGGAGGTGGGGGCGATCGGCCTCGGCGCCATCCTCACCCACATCGCCGTGACGGCCGCGGCGGACTTCACCGGCATCCTCGCGGCCGGCGCCGTCGCCGTGCTCGGTTTCTTCATCATCCCCAACCGCCGGCGCGACGCTAAGAAGGACCTGCGCCAGAAGATCGCCGTCATGCGCGAGCAGCTCATGTCGTCCCTGACGGCGCAGTTCGACCGCGAGGTCGAAGGCAGCCTGCGGCGGATCGACGAGTCGATCGCCCCCTACACCCGCTTCGTGCGCGCCGAGCGGGACCGGCTGACGGTCGCCCGCGAGGAGCTCGACGCGGTCAACCAGGGGCTGGTTCGTCTGCGGTCGCGGGTGGAATCACTTTAGTAAATCCGTGCGGGAGATTCCCTTGAACGATTCGATCAAGCAGAAGAAACCCTCCACCTTCCAGAGCCTCGGCCAGGCGTTCACCTCGTGGCGCACGGCCTCGGTGACGCTAATGTCCTTCGCCTCCGGCATGCCCCTGGGGCTGGTATGGATCGCCATCCCGGACTGGATGCGCAAGTCGGGGATCGACATCCGCGTCGTGGGCTTGATCACGCTGGCGCAGGCGCCGTGGACGTTCAAGTTCCTCTGGTCCCCCTTGATGGACCGCTTCGTGCCGCCGAAGCTCGGCCGGCGGCGCGGCTGGACGGCCATCGCCCAGGTGGTGCTGCTCGCCGGGACTTTCGCCCTGGCCGGGCTCGGCAACCATCCCGACACCCCTTGGGTGCTGTTCGCTCTGACGCTGGCCATCGCCTTCGCCGGTGCCACGCAGGACATCGCCGTCGACGCCTACGCCGTGGACGTGCTGCGGCCGGACGAGCAGGCGGTGGCGGTCGGCGCCCGCAATGCCCTCTACCGCGCCGGCATGCAGCTCGCCGGGAGCTTCTCCATCACCCTCGCCGGTTGGTACGGCTGGCCTGCCGTCAACATCTTCCTCGCGTGCCTTTATCTGCCGATGCTGCTGGTCACCCTCAAGGCGCCGGAGCCGACCGGCGTGGCGGTCGCCCCGCGGACGATCAAGGAGGCCGTCTGGTATCCCTTCCTCGGCTTCCTCTCCCGGCACCGGGCCCTGGAAATCCTTGCCTTCGTCTTCCTCTACAAGCTCGGTGACCAGCTCGTGCAGGCCCTGCAGCGGCCGTTCCTGGTGGACAAGGGGTACAGCGATTTCGACCGCGGCTTCGTGCTGTTCTGGATCGGCCTCGTCGGCAACATCGCGGGCACGTTCATCGGCGGCCTGCTGACCAAGCCGCTGGGTCTCGGCCGTTCACTCTGGATCTTCGGCTTCTTCCAGATCTTCTCCAACGTCGGCTATGCCCTGCTCGCCCATCAGCCGGGAGTGAACCGGCCGATGATGTGGGCCGCCTTCAGCTTCGAGACGTTTTCCAGCGGGCTGGGGAGCGGCGCCTTCCTGGTTCTGATGCTGCGGATGACCCAGAAGCGCTTCTCCGCCACGCAATACGCCCTCTTCTCCAGCCTCTTCGGCCTGCCGCGCATCATCTCGGGGCCGATCTGCGGCTTCATGGTCTATGCCATCGGCTGGGAGAGCTTCTTCTGGTCGACGCTGCTCTTCGGCATCCCCGGAATGGTGATGCTCTCCCGCTTCGTGCCGTGGGGCTCTCGCGAGCCGGAGTTCAAGATCGAGCCGCCGCGGATCAGAGAGCCGCTCACCGGCGGCGAGCTCGCGCTGCGCGGTCTGGCCGGAGGAGGCATCGGGATCGGCTTTGGGGCGCTGATCGTGGCTTTGATGGACGCCTTGAAGGCGGCCAAGGAGCATCCCGGCACGTTCCCCTTCGAAACGTCGCTGGTCTCCCTGGTTCACCCCGCGGACAACGCCGGATGGCTGACGCTCCTGGGATTGCTGATCTTCGGTGTGGTCTGCGGTCTGCTGACCGCCGCCGTGGTGGCGGCCCGTCATGGCGCGGGGCGGGGACTGGCGGAAGACCTGGCACCGGAGGTCTGAGCTCTTCGAGGCTCTTCAAGAGAAACCGCCCCGGCCCTGGCACGTACTATGAGTACAGGCAGGACCGGCGCGGAGCCGGCCCTCGGCCGGGAGGAGAAATCACATGCCGCTCTACCGCTCTCGCAGTCACAAGATCATCGCCGGGGTCTGTGGCGGCTTGGCCGACTGGCTCGGCTGGGACCCGACGGTGGTGCGCATCGCCTACGTCATCCTGTCCATCGCCTCGGTGGGCTTTCCGGGAACGATCGCCTACGTCATCCTGTGGATCGTGATGCCGAAAGAGCCGGTGTAAGAACAGGACCGGCATGCCCGCGAAGCCCTCACTCCCCTGGTTAACGGGTTTCTTTTCTTGGCTTTGTTCCCCTCTCTCCCCCTGGGAGAGAGGGGTTTAGGGGAGTGAGGGCTTCGGAGGGCACGCCGGCGACATTTTCACAGACCCTCTGGGAGAGAGGGCCGGGGTGGTGAGGGCTTCGGAGCGCCGAAAGGTTTGTTATCGTGGCCTCCATGACCACCGCCACCGTCACACCCCAGATCGTGACCGGCTCGGCCCGGTCTTCCTCGCGCGCCGAGATGGACGCCGCCGTCGCCGCCCTTCAGGAGAACAAGGGCGCCTGGACCGCCGTCAGTCCGCGCGAGCGGATCGCGCTGCTGAGCGATCTTTCGCGGCGGTTCCTCGCCGTGGCGGAGCGCTGGTCGGCTCTGGGCATCGAGGCCGAGGGGCTCGACCCCGAGCAGCCGAGCTCCGGCGAAGAGGCCCTGGTCGGGCCGTACTTCATCCTGCGCAACCTGCGGCTGCTGCGCGAAGCGCTGCTCGACATCGAGACGCACGGCCGTCCCCACATTCCCGGCGGAGTGCGGGTGCGCCCGGACGGCCAGGTGGTGGCGCGGATCTTCCCCGGCGATCTCTACGACCGCATCTTCTACGCCGGCGTCACTGCCGACGTGTGGATGGAACCCGGGGTGACATCGGAGGAGCTGCTCGAGACCCAGGCCGGGGCCTACCACGCGGCGGTGCGCCAAGGCCGGGTCGCCCTGGTGCTGGGGGCCGGCAACGTCTCCTCCATCGGCCCCATGGATGCTCTCTACAAGCTGTTCGTCGAGGACCAGGTGGTGCTCTTCAAGACGCACCCCGTCAACGTCTTCCTGGGTCCGCTGATGGAGGAGGCGTTTCAGACGCTCATCGAGCGCGGCTTCTTCCGCGTCGTCTACGGCGGCGCCGAGGAGGGAGCCTACCTCTGCCGTCATTCCGGCGTGGACGAGATCCACATTACAGGCTCCGACCGCACCTATGAAGCGATCGTCTTCGGCCCCGGCGAGGAGGGCCGGCGGCGCAAGCAGGCGGACGAGCCCGTCATCACCAAGCGGTTCACGGCGGAGCTCGGCAACGTCAGTCCGGTCATCGTGGTGCCCGGCCCCTGGAGCGAAGGAGACCTCCAGTTCCACGCCGAGAACCTGGCGACGATGCTCACCAACAACGCCGGCTTCAACTGCAACGCCAGCCGGGTGATCCTCCAGCACGCCTCCTGGGATCAGCGGCAGGACCTGATGGGCAAGCTCCGCGAGGTCCTGGCGACGATCCCGGTCCGCCGGGCCTACTACCCCGGAGCGTCCGACCGCTTCGACGCCTTCCTCGCCGCGCACCGGCAGACCGCCGAGATTTTCGGCGCGCGCGCCGGCGACCGCCTTCCCTGGATGCTGATCCCCGGCCTCGACCCCACAGACCGCGACGACATCGCCTTCACCACCGAGGCCTTCTGCGGCGTCTTCGGCGAGACCGGGCTCGCGGCGGAGAGCGTCCCCGAGTTCATCGACCGCGCCGTGGCCTTCTGCAACAACGTCCTGTGGGGCACGCTCAACGCGACGTTGATCGTTCATCCCGAGTCGCTGAAAGATCCGGGCGTCGCGAGCGCCGTCGACCGCGCCATCGCGGATCTCCGCTACGGCACGGTGTCAGTGAACCACTGGGCGGCGATCGGCTTCGGCCTGGTCGTCACGCCTTGGGGAGCTTTCCCCGGCCACACGCGGCAGGACATCCGCTCGGGTGTCGGCGTGGTGCACAACACGCTGATGTTCGACCGCGTCCAGAAGTCAGTGGTGCGGGCGCCCTTCCGCGTCTGGCCCAAGCCGGTCTGGTTCGCCACCCACAAGACGGCGCACCGGCTGACGCCGAAGCTCTCCGCTTTCGAAGCGGCGCCCTCGCCGGCGAAGGTGGCGGGGATCCTGGCGCTGGCGGTGCGGGGTTAGGCGGGCAGACTGGGCCTGGTTTGGGACACTGAAGGTTGGTACATCACGGACGAGGCGGCGGCATGAAGGGCGTGATGTCGGTCTGGCCGAAGTCCTCACCCTTGTAGAGGAGCGGCGCCTCGAGAACCGTTGCGAGTGCATACGCGAAGCAGTCCCCATAGTTGAGGCCGGCCGGGTGGCGGCCCTTGC
>Ga0134122_10002503_pt1 | contig 13540 bp, 12 predicted proteins | sample KB302_FD_96461 | JGI IMG/M metagenome (GOLD analysis project Ga0134122, IMG submission 96461) | Terrestrial soil microbial communities without Nitrogen fertilizer from Kellogg Biological Station, Michigan, USA - KB3-0-2 | ecosystem: Environmental > Terrestrial > Soil > Unclassified ... | reverse complement strand
TGGTTGTCTGAGGGGGGGGGGGGGGGGGGGTGGTGGCGGGGGGTGGGGAGCGGGGGGGGGTGGGGAAGGTGGCTGACGGCGATCGAGAACGATTCGACCTGAGTAGTTCCACAAAGTATAAGCAGGTCACTTTGCCAGTCTCTCCAAAATGATCGACCTACTCGAGGTGAATGATCCCAATGACGAAGTTCAAGCGGTACCTGACCCTTGGCATATGTTCGATAGTCTTTGTCTTGATCGCGGCACCGGCCATCACGTAACAGACCGCCTATGTAGCGCCTGTACCTCAGCCGACCGATCCAAACTACCTTCCCTACCAGCTTAATCAACTTGGAGAGATCCTACGGCGCAACCAAATGCAATCAGCGCAAGTCGACGCGCTAAATGCGCAGACGGATCTCGCCAAGGCAGCGATGCTACATTCCCTCAAACGCGACGAGTTGGAAAGCTTGATCAGTCTCGCAAAGCTGCTCGATGCGGCCGGAACTCCCGAACAGAAGCAGGCGCTCCAGGCGGTGATCCAGCAGAAGCTCGATCAGCTGATCCCGGTGACCCTCCGCAGTTTTCCACCGGGAACCTCGCTGGTTATCGCCACGCCGGGTTTCCCTTGGGCGGCTCAGCAAGTCGCCGGTGTCTTGGGTGGGCATCCTGTCGCCTTGGATGCCTCGTTCGCAGATCTTCAAAGCATCCTCTCGACGGCCCCGAATGTGGTGGGTTACGTCGAGGTCGAAGTGAATGTTTACAATGCCTATGAAACTGTCAAAGCCAACTGCCATCACCGCAACGGAAACTTGCTCTGGTCGAAAATGACACTGTGGAACATGGGCGGCAGTCCGGAAAGCCTTGCCCGCGAAATGGTGGGGCGCCTGCTGAAGAAAGTTCATGGCCAGAGCTGTGGCTAAACAAAGTACGCTGAGTAAAGGCCGAGAACGACCGGTCCGGTCAAACCGCGCGTCCCGCCAGGGACGCCGTAATCTAGCGAGGAATTTCAATTCCTCGCCACGATCGCCCGGCCGGTTCTCACGCCTCCCTGAAGACCGACACCGGAGCGGATGGGTCATCTCCCATGGTGGCTGACAATTCGAGCGCGAACTATGACACGAGCATTCTCAGCTCTCTCGGGGTCTTTCCCTTCGATCGAGCCGGCGCACTGCATCACCGCGGAGCGCGCACTCTCTTCGTCGTACGCTGCCTGGGCTAGAAGCCAGTAGCCGTTGGATAGGCCGAAAAAGCGACACAGGCGAAGATCGGAATCTGCTGAGATGGCACGCTTTCCAGCCATGATCTCGCTGATCCGCTGCGCGGGAACACCGATCTCCTTGGCGAGACGGTACCGGGAGAGCCCCAAAGGAACGAGGAACTCTTCGAGCAACAGCTCGCCGGGCGTCACAGGCGCGTGTTTTCTCATGCCCTCCGCTCCAAGGCAGGCATCGCCTTCTGCACACTTGACCAAAACGATCATGCCGACATCATAGCGCGCGTACTGAACAGAGAGGGTGAGGCCGGTCAAGCCTCACCCCTCTTGACGTAGTTACGCCGCGTAGTTACAGTTGCGTCCGTGAAACTCGAGTGGGACGAGCGGAAGAGGCGGTCGAACCTCGCAAAACACGGAATCGACTTTGCCGACCTCGAGCCTCTCTTCGCTGGCCTCACGATTACGATCAACGACGAGAGGTTCGAATATCCCGAGCCTCGGCTCCTGACGGTCGGCTTCCTCTCGGAGAGGCTCCTGGTGGTGGCCCACACCGAAATGGATCGGGTGATTCGAATCATCTCGGCACGAAAAGCGACGAGCCATGAAAAGAAAATCTACCTCTCGCAACTCAGGCACTGACTTCGCGCGACTCGATGCGATGACCGACGAGGAAATCGACACGAGCGATATTCCCGAGCTGACTCCTGAAATGTTCGCTCGCGGAATTGTTCGGCGGGGACTTGAGCCGGTCGCTCCAAAGGCGCAGCTGACGATCCGCGTGGACCGCGAGGTGTTGGAGTGGTTTCGCCAGCAAGGGAGCGGGTACCAGACGAGGATCAATGCGCTGATGCGTGCCTATATGGATGCGCACAAGAAGAGCGCCGCCTGAGGCCGAACCTCCGGATGGATCGGGCCTTCAGCCCTCCTGGTTTTTCTCGGGGGTCCTTTCCTGGGGCGGTGCCCCAGGCTTTTATTGGACGCGCCTTCGGCGCTCGATGAACTGTAACTCCAGGACCGCCCGGCCGGTTCGCGCGGTCGCCCGGTGGACCGAGTCCTCCCGCACTCCAAAGGAGCGGCTGCGAGCGCGGACTGGAGGGTGAGGCCCGCGAAGCCTCACCCTCGAAACTTCACACTACGACGTCTCGATCTCGGCTTGGGTCGTTGGGTGTGTCCTGCCTGCAGGCCGCGGGAGCTCCCTTTGGACGGTGCGCACGGCACACCCTGCGAGATCAGACTTCCGGTGCGGGCTTCGCCTCCTTCTTTTTACGGCCGCGCTTGGCCCGGTGCTCGGAGCGGACGTTGAAGCTTTCGAGGAGCGGGTTGGAGAAGCCGTAGTGCGAGCGGGCGGCCGCCGCGAGGAGGCGAAAAGCCGCGCCCGCCTTTTTGTTCTGCTGCTGGCGCAGGATCACCAGGTCGGTGAGCTTGGCGCGCAGCAACTGGATGCTCTCCTGAGAGGTTCGGAGGGCATCGACCTGCTGCCGGATCTCGGCGAGATGGGCCTCGCCGCCAGGGATGTTGGGGGCCAACTCCTGGATGTTTTGTACCGCGACGTCGCACTGGTTGATACGGTTGGCAAAACTGGTGTCTCTCAACATGTCCTTCTCCTTGTAGAAAACGGACCGCGGAATGCGGTCCGGTGGTGCCGATGGCCATCCGGGAAGGAAGGCGACTGCGTTCCCTCCGCGACAGACCCTAAGGGATACCGGCCTGCGAAATCGAGAGGTCGGCGAAGATTCTTTTCGCGGGGCTTTGGGGGACGGGTGGAGGAGCTGCGGCAAGGGGGTAAACAAACCCCGAACTCGAATTCGGCAATCCCGAAATGCAATTCGGGAGAGAAAAAATGGAATTCGGGACTCCCGAATTCGAATTCGCGAGCTAGAAAATGGAATTCGGCGTTCCCGAAATGGAATTCGCCAGCCAGAAAATGGAATTCGGGATTCCCGAAATGGAATTCGCGAGCCCCGGATTCGAATTCGGGAGCTGGAAAGTGGAATTCGGGACTCCCGAAATGGAATTCGGGAGCCAACTCGCCAATTTCGGCGGGCCGGATTTCGTTCTCCACGATCGGCGGGCACGTCGCGTCGTTCATCACGCGACAAACCCTACAGATCCGATTTCGAGAAATCCAGAGCGATTTGCGGCATAGGGCCTCTGCCGTAAATTGCCCTTGAATTAGTGAAGCGAGTTGAGATACCGTCCGCGACCTTTTCGAGGTCACCTTCCGGGGCTGAGTTCTTCCGCCGCCCTAAGCCGAAAGTCGATTTTGCAATCTTCGTTGAAGATTTCGGATCGTCTGTTCGTCTGTTCGGCCGCTTCCTGACCGCTCTATCCCGCCCGGTCCGCCAAATCACGAATCTCGCGGTTCTCGATCACCTGGCCGCGCAGATTTTCCTGCGTCCCCTGAAGCATCGCCTTCCCGAGATCCTTCCCCGAGATGTAAAGGCCGCGGATCGGGCTCAGCAGAGGGTACAGCGGACGAAAGACCTTGTAGATCCACGGCTCGCTTTTGGAAGGAATGCCGTCGATCGCCGCCGGGCGCCAGCAGCAGGTGTTCGGGTCGAGGGCCAGGAGGTCGCGCTCGGTTTCGGCTTTGACGCGCGCCCACATCATGCGGCTGTCGAGGCTGGCGGATTGGCCGCTGATGAAGTGGAAGACCGCCTCCGGGCTTTTCGCTTTCAACATCCGCGCGGCGGCGAGGGCGAAATCGTGAGTGATCTTTCGATACTCCGGCTCGCCCGACACTTGAGTGACCGAAATGCCGAGGCAGTAGAAACAGGCATCGACCCCGACGAATGCGTCTTCGACCGCGGTGTAATCGAGAAAATCGGAGTGGAGGATCACGCGGAGTTTTTCGTGGCCGACCCCTTCCTCCAACTCCGGCGGGCGGCGCGCGAGGGCGCGGACTTCCGTGACGAACGGGGACGCGAGACAGACTCGGAGCGTACTGCCGCCGGCCGAGCCGGTCGCGCCGAAGAGGAGGATCTTGAGCGGTCGATTCGAAGCAGGCATGGCACGTTGGATTGTAGCGCCCAAGCTTTACGTCGGATCGGCGGCGTACACGGTTCCGGGGAACTGAGAAGACGACTTCGAGGACGGAATCTTCCGGGAGCCGCGCGGGCCTCGGGCCACACTACCGCCGGAGATTCCGCCGGGACCGGAAGGCCCCCGCGTCGCGGAGGGCCGGCGAAGCGCGTCCTCGATGCGCCACGCCTCCGCGGCGTCGATCTCGGTGCTGTCGATCAGATATCGAACCTCGCGCCCCGCGAGGTGGGCGACGGGCAGACCGTCGCGCAGCAGAATCCGCTGACCGGCGACGGCCGAGATCCGTTCTCCTGGAGTGAGGATTCCGGCCAGGTTCAGCGGATCGGCCGCGCTGATCGCAACGAGGGTGCCGGCCGGCTCCTCGCGGCGCATTCTCCGGAGCTGGCCGACCGCTTCGGGAAGGGCGAACTGCTCGCCGGAAAATCCGTGGACGAACCGGCCGCCGCGAATCTCTCCCCGGGCCTCCAGGCGATGGAGCGCGCGCAGCAGCGAACGCCAGGGCGGAGCGAGCGATTCGCGCTCCAGGATCTTGCGGAGCACCACGCCGTAACGGGAGAGCAGCTTCCGCGCGGCGATCTCGGCCGCGGCGTCGTCCGCCTGATTCGAGGAGGCGGCCGCGAGGTCGGCGGATTCCGCGGCCGAAGCGAGAAGCGCCCAACGGCCGGCCGCCCCGAGGGGGCCGGTGGCGAGAAGGTGGCCGTGGTTCCTTCGCTTGGCCGCCGCGATGCGGGAATCGGCCGGGCCGATCAAGGAGCGCAATCCGGCAAAGCCATCCGCCGCCGCGAGACCTCGAGCGACCAGCTCGCCGAGAGCCCCGTCGACCCGTGAGGGCAAGAGCCCGGTGGCGCGGACCAGATCGGCGGAAAACGAGGCGCCCTTTCGTTCGAGCGCGGCGTACACGGCCTGTGCCTCGTTCGACAGGCTCGCGATCTCTTCGGTTCCGCCCGCTCCAGTCACCGCGAGCTGCGGCTCCCAAGCCGGAGCCGTCTCACGGGCGAAGAACGCGATCGGCGTCGCGCGCACCGGCCCACCGCGCCCGGTGGCTCTCGGCTTCGAGGCGGAAATCGAGGGCGGGCTCGCCCGGCGCCAGAGCAGGCGGCCGGAAAAGCAGAGCGCATCGAGCCAGGCCGGATCGTACCCCTCGACCCGGGCGGGGAGGATCTCGCTCTCCCAGGCCCCCGCGGGTGCCTCGAATCCTTCCAGCTGGGCGAGCACCGCGGCGAGTCCTTCCGCTCCACGCGCTCTGACTCCCGGCGCCGCCCGCTGCCATTGGGGCAAGAATCGCAGCAGATCCGCCGCCGAAACCGGCTCGATTTCGCGCCGCAGCCGCTCGATCGTCGCCCGGTGAATGCGCGCGAGCAGCCGGCGGTCGCACCACTCCTCCGTGCCGAGACCCGGAGTGAACCGGCCGCGCATCGCGCTTCCTTCGTTTTCCAACGCCGCGAGAGCCGTAGCGGTGTCGCCGAGCGGGATCCCGAGGGGCGCGCCGAGCGCCTCGACCGTGACCGGCCCGAGCGCGGAGAGCCGGCCGCGGAGGAGGGCGACCAGAGCCGCCTCGCGCGATTCCGGAGCCTTGACCCGGGTCGGCGCTTCGATCGCGGGCGACAGCTCGGGACTCTCGACGATCGCGAGCAGATCCGGCAGCCTTTCGGCCGCGACCCAGATCGGCGGGATTTTCGCGCCGCGAATCACGGCCGCCCGGCGGGATTCAGCGAGCTGATCGAACAGCGAATCCCAACCCGCCGCGCGTCCTTCCCTTTCGGTCAAGAAACCGATCGTCGCAAGCGCGTCGTTCAGCTCTTCGGCGTCGCGCGGATCGGGCCACGCCTCGGCGCGGACGCGCTCGATCGCTTCGAGGTCGAGGGCGCCCAAATCCGAGGCGGTTTTCGGGTCGAGCCAGCGCCGCGTGCGCACCGCTTGGGTCCTGCGCTCTTCGAGGGGGGCATCGTCGAGGAACGAATAGGGCCGGGCGGCGAGAATCTGCGCGGCGAGCGGCGACGGCTCGGTGAGGTCGCGCGCGACGCGGCGCAGCTCTCCCCGTTCGAGCCGCTTGAGCAGCGCCTCCAGCCCCTCGATGTCCATCGATTCTTCCAGGCAATCGACGAGCGTCTGGCGGACTAGTGGATGCTCCGGGATCTCGCGCTCGCCGACGATGTTTTCGAGGCAGGCGAGCTGATCCGGAAAGACCACCGCGGCGAGATCCTCCGCCTGCTGGCGAAGGAGAGGAGCGGGAGTCCGCCGGCCGCCGCGGAAGCGCAGCACGGCGAGCGACCGCGTCGCGTTCCAGCGCCAGCGGACGGGGAAGAGCGGCGCGTCGAGCACCGCCTGTTCGAGCACCCCGCGCACGGTGTTGGAGCGCAGGAAGTCGAACGCGTCTTCGAGCGGAAAGCTGTGCGTCGGGCCGAGCGAGAGCACGATCGAATCTTCGTCGGCCGCCGCCTGCAGCTCGAAGTTGAAGCTCTGGCAGAACCGTTTGCGCAGCGCGAGCCCCCAAGCCCGATTGAGCCGGCTGCCGTGCGGCGAGTGAATCACCATGTGCTGATCGCCCGCCTCGTCGAAGAACCGTTCGGCGATCAAAGTCTCGTCCGTCGGCAGAGCACCGAGCGAGGCGCGCGCCGTCGCCAGATGCTCGGCCAGCTCGCGTGCGGCATCGGCTCCCAGGCCCACTTCCGATTCGAGCCAGACGATCGCAGCGGCCAAGCCATCCGGGGCTCCGGATTCAAGCCGGATCTCGACCTCGGCGTTAAGCCGCGCGACCGAAGCGGATAGCTCGTCCGTCCGCCCCGCCGCCTCGCCGAGCCAGAACGGAATCGTAGGCGCCGCGCCGTGCGCGTCTTCGACTCGGACCTTCCCGGGCTCGACGCGCAGGATTCGCCAGGACGCGTTGCCGAGCTGGAACACGTCGCCCTGAATGCTTTCGACCGCGAAATCCTCGTGGACCGTGCCGATCGGCATTCCGGCCGGTTCGAGCAGCACGGCATAGTCCGCGGTATCCGGGATCGCGCCGCCCGAGGTGATCGCGGCCAGCCGCGCGCCGCGCCGCGGCCGGAGGATGCCGTGGACCTGATCGAGATGAAGATGCGCGCCGCGCCGGCCGCCGGTGGTGGCAAACCCGTTCGCCAGCGATTCGACCACCGCGTCGAAATCTTCGCGCGGCAGCTCGCGGTAGGGCTCTGCCCGCCGGACCAGGGAGAACAGCTCGTCGAGTCCGCGCTCGCCGGCCGCGACCTCCGCGACCATCTGCTGCGCCAAAATGTCGAGAGGAGCCTTCGGGATGATCACTCGATCCAGCTCTCCCCGGCGGAGCGCATCCAGCAGCGCCGCCGCCTCGGCCAGCTCGCCGAGCGTCGTCGGGAAAATCCGCACCTTCGGCGTGCCGCCCACCTGGTGCCCGGAGCGCCCCGCGCGTTGCAGCAACGTCGAGATCGCACGCGTCGATCCGAGCTGGCAGACCAGATCGACCGCGCCGATGTCGATCCCCAATTCGAGCGACGAGGTGGCAACCAGGGCCGCCAGCTCGCCGCGCTTCAAACGGTCTTCGACCGCGAGACGCCGATCGCGCGAAAGGCTGCCATGGTGAGAGGAGACCCGGCCCTCGCCGAGCCGGGACTCCAAATGCCGCGCCGCCCTCTCCGCAAGGCGCCGGGTGTTGGCAAAGATCAAGGTCGTCCGATGCGCCCGGATTCGATCGGCGAGAATGTCGTAGACCTCATCCCACACCTCGCCCGACATCACCGCCGAAAGCGGAGAGCCCGGTAGGGTCACCTCCGCATCGATCCGTCGTTTCCGACCGACATCGACGATCGAGATCGGCCGCGGCAGGTCTTCCGCGTCGCGGCCTGCCAGAAACCGGCCGATCTCCTCGATCGGCTTCTGCGTCGCCGAAAGGCCGATTCGCGCCAGAGAGCCGCCGTTCGCTTCGACGAGGGATTCGAGTCGAGCCAGCGAAAGCGCCAGGTGCGAACCGCGTTTCGAACCCGCCACGGCGTGGATCTCATCCACGATCACGGTCCGCACGGTGGACAACATCCGACGGCCCGACTCGCTGGTGAGCAGAATGTAGAAACTCTCGGGAGTCGTCACCAAAAGATGAGGAGGCCGACGCGCCATCGCGGTCCGCGTCGCGGCTGGAGTGTCCCCCGTCCGCAACATCGTCCGGATCTCAAAATCCGGAAGCCCCATCCCAGCCAGCTCGGCTCGAATCCCCGCCAGCGGCTCGGCCAGGTTCTTCTCGACGTCGTTCGACAGCGCCTTCAAGGGCGAGACGTACAGCACCTCGGTTGCATCGGTCAGCTCACCATCGAGCCCGCGCCGGACCAGATCATCGATCGCGGCAAGAAACGCCGCGAGAGTCTTGCCCGATCCGGTCGGAGCGGCCACCAACACCGAGCGCCCGGCGCGGATCTCCGGCCAGGCGAGCGCCTGAACCTCCGTTGGAGCGCCCAAACGCCGCTCGAACCAGGTCGCGACGGCCGGGTGGAAAGGGGCTAGGGGGGAGGTCTTGGGCGGTTTCAAAGTGAGCATGGCTCCACCTCGTGGACCGCCTAGTTTACGCCTCTCGCGCTGCTTTCGAAACCCGGTCGGCGCGATCGGCTAGCTCTCCCCCAGAAACTCCACCGCCCGCGCGATCGTCGCGCCATCTCGCAGCGGTTTGTGGTGCCCCAACCCTTCGGTCACGGCAAGCCGCGCTCCGGGCCATACCCCAACCAGCTCTTCACCGTCCTCGAACGGAACTTCATCGTCGGACCGGTCGTGGATCACGAGGAGCGGCAGGTCGATTTTGGGCGCCAGGCGGCGGGGCTCGGCTTCGTCGAAACCGATTCTCAGCCAGGTTTCGGACATCCGGCGGAAGCGGCGCTCGACTTCGTCGTTCCAGCCGAGGCCTCGGCGCATGCGGCCGAGGAAGTTCTCCCAGCCGGCGGGCGGAGCGAGGTAGACGGCTTTCTTGATGTTTAGGCCGCGGGAGATCGCGTAGGTCGCCCCGGCGCAGCCGAAGCTATGGGCGATCATTCCGGAGAAGGGCGAGAACAACTCGCCCGCTTTTTCGATCGCGGTCGCGAAGTGGCGGAGCGAGGAGAGCGACCCGCCCGAGCTGCCGTGGCCGGGCACGTCGAGCGCCACCGCCCGGTGCCCTTGGGCGACCAGCGGCTCGACGAAATGTGCGAATTGCCCCGCATGCCCGCCCCAGCCGTGGACCAAGAGGACCGGATCGCCCTGGCCCCAGGACCAGCCGACCACCGGACCGTCGGGAGTGCGCAATTCGAACCGCTGGGCTCGTGCCAAGAGATCCCGCTGCTCCGGCCGCATCCGGCTCGGCGGCGGAGTGAAAAAGAGGCGCCGGGCCACGCGCGCTGTGGCGCTCGGCGCGAACCCACCGGCGAGGCTGAATCCTGCGCGCAGCCAGCCGGGGAAGGGGATCGGGCGTAAACGATCGATCGTGCTTTTTTCGGACAGAGAAGGCTGGCTCAGGGGGTGGCTCATTTCGCGCTCCTCAGGGACGGGGTTCTTTATTGAAGCGGCGCGCTCGCGTCGGCGAGCAGGCGGGCGAACGCCGCCCGCGCCCGACGCTCGGCGGCCGGATCGGCCACCAATTTCGCGGCGTGCTGGAGGGCCATGCCGATGCCCTTGAACTCGAAGGCGAACTGCTCCGGGTCGAGGTCGGCGCGGAAATGTCCTTCACGGACGGCCAGGCTCGCCGCCTTCGCGACCGTGGCGATCCAATCCTTCTGGCAGCGGACGAGAGCGTCGCGCACCGCGCCGGGCCTGTCGTCGTACTCGGAAGAGAGCGAGAGGAACGGGCAGCCCAAGATCTCTTCCTCGGCGGTGTCGGTCTCGCCTTGGAACCAGGCGATCCACCGCTCGAACAGCTCGCGCACCCGCGGCGCCCCGCGCGGCTTGATCAGCATCGGGCGAACAACCCGCTCCGTGAACCGCTCGATCGCCTCGTCGAGCACGGCGATCTGCAGCGCCTCTTTCGACTTGAAGTGCGCGAACAGGCCGCTCTTCGAAATCTGCAGCTCCTCGGCCAATCGCCCGAGCGTCACACCCTCCAACCCCAGCTCCGAAGCCCGCTGGAGCGCGGTGTCCACAATCTGTTGCCGAGTGGCCTCGCCTTTTCGCACCGCGGGAGAATAGCACGACCGGTCGGTTTTGCAAGAGGCGGCCGATTCCAACTTTGACCAAGCTCGCAATGGGACGGTCGGAGGCGGCCCCGGCGCGTTCGTTCGGGCGATTCGGCCTTAAGGCGCGCCCTGTTTGGGAGGGCGCCCTGTCATGATGAGCCCTTTCGGGCCGGACGACCGGAGCTGCGCTTCGGGCGATCATGAGATCCAAACCCGGCCGAGGATCTCGGCCTGAACGATTTCGGCATCTCGTTACCCTAGAGGAGAAGCGATGGAACAGGCCACGATCGTCGTCCTCGGCACCTTCGCGACCGGTTACGAAGCGGTCTTCGCGGAGTATTCGAGGAAGGTCCGCGCGTTCCTCGACTCGAAGAACGCCATCGTTATTCGCCGCCAGCTCGTCGAACGCACGCTCTACGGCGATTTGGCGCCCAGTCTGGTTATGACCATCGACTTTCCGACCCGGGAGAGCGCCGAGACCGCTTTCTTCGAGCCGGAGTATCTCGCCCTCCTCCCGTTGCGCGATCGGGTGTTCTCTGACTTCCAGATGTTTTTGGCGAAGCCGGGCGAGGTCTGATAGGAACTCGATCCAGGAGCCCGGTGCCTTGCCGTGGATCTCGACGAATAGGGACCAAGACCTATGGACTATCGAACGCTCGGCGGCTCCGGATTCAAAGTTCCGGTTCTTTCTTTGGGGACCGGCACCTTCGGCGGCGGCGGCAAGCTTTTCCAATCGTGGGGCGCGAGCGACGCCGCGGAGGCTACACGACTGGTCGATATCTGCCTTGAAGCGGGAGTCACGATGTTCGACTCGGCCGATGTCTACTCGCAAGGGCGGGCCGAGGAGATCCTGGGCCAGGCGATCCAGGGGCGCCGCGATCAGGTGCTTCTTTCGACCAAAGGCACTTTCCGCACCGGGCAGGGGCCGAATGACGTCGGCTCCTCGCGCCACCACCTGACGCGGGCGGTCGAGGCGAGCCTGCGGCGCCTGGACACCGACTACGTCGATCTCTACCAACTCCATGGATTCGACGCCCTGACCCCGGTTGAAGAGGTACTCCGGACGCTCGACGACCTCGTGCGCGCGGGCAAGATCCGCTACATCGGGTGCTCGAACTTCTCCGGCTGGCACCTGATGAAATCGCTCGCGGCCTCCGAGCGTTACGGCCTCGCCCGTTACGTGGCGCACCAGGCCTACTACTCGTTGGTCGGGCGCGACTTCGAGTCGGAGCTGATGCCGCTCGCCCTCGATCAGAAGATCGGCACGGTGGTCTGGAGTCCCCTCGGCTGGGGCCGCCTGACTGGCAAGATCCGGCGCGGCCAGCCGCTGCCCGAGACCAGCCGGCTCCAATCCCAAGTGTCCCTCGACCTCGGCCCTCCGGTGCCTGACGAACAGGTCTTCCAAGTCGTCGACGCGCTCGACGAAGTTGCGCGCGAGACCGGCAAGACGGTGCCGCAAATCGCGATCAACTGGCTGCTCGCGCGGCCCACGGTCTCGACCGTCATCCTCGGCGCGCGCAACGAGGAACAACTGCGGCAGAACCTCGGAGCGATCGGCTGGAACCTGACGCCGGAACAGATCGCCCGGCTCGACGCCGCAAGCGCCACGACGTCCGCCTATCCCTACTGGCATCAGAAAGGATTCGCCGAGAGAAACCCGCCGCCGGTGTGAGCCGGAGGGAATCCCAAAAACGCCAGGCTGGAGCCTGGCGCTCCGAGGGGGGCCGTCCGGAAAGCGGTCTGCCCACCGGAGCCGCTATCCGGGCGCGTCTCGATCCTGCGGCCGGGAGCTCAAAGAGACAGGCCAGGGTCGCCTTCGACGACCCGCCGTTCCAGCCGCGGTCGTTCGCCTTTGGCCCACATCGGCACGCGATGGACGACGCGGTAGCGGAGCGGCCCGCCGTCGGTTCCCTCGCTCCGTTCGAGCGGCCGGGGGATGCAGACGAACTCGCATTCGGCGGCGTCGGCGGCGAGGCGCAAGACGGCGTAGCCGTGGCCTCCCATGTCGAGGAACGAAAGGTGCGGCGCGAGATCCGGGTTCGATGCACGGCGGGCGCTTTCGGCATCTCCGGTGCGCTGGTACTCCAGGCAAGCCATTACTCCGTGATGCATCAGGAGGTTCACCATCGGCTGCTTCTTGCCGCCGACCTCGGTCATGTAGAGAGCGTGCAGGGGATGATCTTGGGGAAAGCGATGCTCGAAGGCCTCCACCAAGCCGGGCGCGGAGATCGAGCCGGTGATGAACGCGGCGCCCACCGGCTCGAAGGGGGCGGGCGGCAACGACTTCGCCGCGAGGCCCGCCCAGAAGCTGTGCCGGTCGCCCGAGACGGTGACGAATCCAGTAATCCCCGCCTCGCGCACCGCGTCGTAGATCTGGCCACGTTCGGTGTAGGCGGTGCCCCAATCGCCCCCGCCACCGAAACAGGCGTAGCCGGCTCCAGGCCACTTCTTGCCCAACCCCTCCGGTAGGTTTTGCGGATCGGCGCGCCAGTCGAGGGAGCCGAGCGAGTTGCCCCATACCTTCCAGGTCGCATGCGAGGCGCGCAGCCGGTCGAGAAACCACGCCTTCTGCCGGGCGCCGAGCACCGTCTGCGGTGCCTCGGCCTTGCGGAAGTTCGGGACTTCCACCTCACCGTAGCGGATCGTCTCCGGCGGTTTGCCCTCTTTGTAGGCCCTGCCGGCGTCCAGCGCCTCCATGATTTCCTGCGGTACGAGGTTCGGGAAGTCGTCGCTGCCTAAAGTATTCGCCTCTTTCCGGCCGTCGGGCACCTCCGAGCGGTAGGAGTGCTGGTCGGTGATCAGAAGATCGAGATAGCGCCCCCAGCGCAAGGTGCGATAGCCCGTGAGGCTGTCGATCGCGGCAAGGTTGTTCGGTTCCTGACCGAGGCCCTGTTCGTCGAGCTTCTCGATCGGCGCGTCTTTCACCTGCGGCGCGGCGAACCGTTCGAGCGACGAGGCGCCCGCTTGGGTGACGCGCGCCGGTTGATATTCGAACCACGCCTGATTGGCCGCGACCTTGCGGGTCTGGGCCGGGCGCACCTTGCCGTCGTAGAGCTGGAACGATTGCCAACCGAGCCACGAAAACTCGTGGTTGTCCCACATCGGAACGAACGGCAACCGCGCCCGCGTATCCTGCAGGTCCGGATCGTGGAGATAGGCGCGATAGAGCGCGCGATAGTCG
>Ga0134122_10002502_pt1 | contig 13541 bp, 6 predicted proteins | sample KB302_FD_96461 | JGI IMG/M metagenome (GOLD analysis project Ga0134122, IMG submission 96461) | Terrestrial soil microbial communities without Nitrogen fertilizer from Kellogg Biological Station, Michigan, USA - KB3-0-2 | ecosystem: Environmental > Terrestrial > Soil > Unclassified ... | reverse complement strand
TACTGGCAGCCGCTGCACGATTTCCTCTGTCATCGCATGGTCGAGGAGAAGACGATCCTGCCGGCGGACTGCGAGAGGATCCTTTTCACCGATTCGGTCGACACGGCGGTGGAGCGCATTCTGAGCGCCGCCACCGGGCAGTTCGGGCTGGTCTGGCAGGCGGCCCCGCCGCGCCGTTGGTATCGTAGCAAGCCCTCACCCCCGGCCCCTCTCCGGCCCCCTCCCTTCCCACCTCACCGGGAGAGGGGAGAAAGAGAGACCGGATCGTAGCTAGGCTCACAGCATCGCGCTCGCCAGATTCGCCAGCGCCGAGCGCTCCCCCTTCTCCAGGTTGACGTGGGCGTAGAGCGGATTGCCCCGGACGCGGTCAATCAGGTACGACAGGCCGTTGCTGTGGGCGTCCAGATACGGGGTGTCGATCTGAAAGATGTCGCCCGTAAGGATGATCTTGGTGCGCTCGCCGGCGCGGGTGATGATGGTCTTGACCTCGTGCGGCGTCAGGTTCTGCGCCTCGTCGACAATGAAGATCACGTTCGAGAGACTGCGGCCGCGGATGTAGGCGAGCGGCACGATGTGGAGCTTCTCGCTCTCCACCAGCTCGTCGACCTTCTTGTACTCCCGTTCCTTCTCGTCGAACTGGTTCTTGATGATTCCCAGGTTGTCCCACAGCGGCTGCATGAAGGGATTGATCTTGGAGTGGATGTCACCCGGCAGGAAGCCGATGTCGCGGTTCGACAGCGGCACGATGGGGCGGGCAAGGTAGATCTGCCGGAAGTGCCGCCGCTGCTCGAGGGCGCCGGCGAGAGCGAGCAGGGTCTTGCCCGTGCCCGCCGCGCCGGAGAGGGTGACCAGAGGCACGTCGGGATTGAGCACGGCGTGCAGGGCGAACGTCTGTTCGGCGTTGCGCGGCGAGATGCCGTAGGCGAGCGGCTTGTGGACCCGCTCGATGCGGTCGGTCCGTGAGTTGAAATAGGCGAGGGCCGACTTCGAGCCGCTGCGCAGGATGTAGTACTGGTTGCAGGGCGGCCGTCCTTCGAGGACGGCCTCCACCGGCAGCCACTCCTCCTGGTAGAGCCGGTCGATGGTGGAGCCGGCCGCCACTTCGACCTCGTTCTTGCCCTTGGGGAGGTGGTCGAGATCCTTGATCTTGACCGTCTCGTAGTCCTCGGCCGCCAGGTTGAGGGCCCGCGCCTTGAGGCGCAGGTTCACGTCCTTGCTGACCAGGATGACCCGCCGCTCCGGCTCTTCCTTCGCCAGTCCCAAGGCGGCGTTGAGGATGCGGTGGTCCGCCTTGCGGGCGCCGAACACCTCGCCGGCGTCGACCACGCCGTTCTCCTCGGTGACGACCCGGAAGTTGCCGCGGGACGGCCCGTCGAGGGGAATCCACTCGTGGAGCATGTTGTGGTTCGACAGCTTGTCGAGCTGGCGGATGAACTCGCGGGCCTGCAGATTGAGGACGGAGTTGCCCTTCTTGAACTGGTCCAGCTCCTCCAGGACGGTGATCGGGATCGCGACGTCGTGCTCCTGGAAGTTCTGGAGAGCGTTGAAGTCGTAGAGGATGACCGAGGTGTCGAGAACGAAGATCTTTCTCTGCGAATCGGGCATGGGCGGTGGCTGGCTCGTGGAGATCCTTTCGCTGGGAGTAGAGAGAGGCTAGCTCAGGATGGGGGCGAGGGCAAGCAAGAATCCCCCGCCCGAGCCCTCACCCCTGTCCCCTCTCCCGCCCCCTCCCTTCCCACCTCACCGGGAGAGGGGGACCGATTCGTGGCGTCTTGCCGTAGGGTGCGCTGTGCGCACCTTTAAGGACGGATTTGGTGCGCAGAGCGCACCCTACAAAGCTCCATCGGTTCTACATCGTTCCCCTCTCCCGGTCGGGGGGAGGGCGATGGGAGAGGGGACAGGGGTGAGGGGCGGGCGGGGGCTGTTGCACTAAGATCTCCCGATTCCGCTCTGCCTCCATGTCTACCTCCTCCTCCACCTCCCCCCTCTCCGCGCGACTCCAGGTGCTGGCGGCGGCGGCGCTGTTCTCTTCCGGCGGCGCGGCGATCAAGTCGATCCACCTGGCGGGATGGCAGGTGGCGTGCTTCCGCTCGACGGTGGCGGCGGCGACCCTGTTCCTGCTCATGCCGGAAGCCCGGCGGCGGCCGAGCCCGCGGGTGCTCGGGGTGGGGCTGGCGTACGCGGTGACCATGGTGCTGTTCGTCCTGTCGAACAAGCTCACCACGGCGGCCAGCTCCATCTATCTCCAGTCGACTGCGCCCCTCTACGTCCTCTTGCTGAGCCCATGGCTGTTGCGAGAGCGCATCCGGCCGCGCGACTTGGCCTTTATGGCGGCTCTGGCGCTCGGGCTCGGCCTCTTCTTCGTCGGCTTCGACCCGGTCTCGGCGACGGCGCCCAACCCTGCCCTCGGCAATGTCCTGGCGCTGGTCTCGGGAGGCACCTGGGCGCTGACGATCATGGGGTTGCGGGCGCTCGGCCGGGGCGGCGAGTCGTGGGCACCCGCGGCGGCGCTGTGGGGGAACGTCTTCGCCGCGGCGGCGTGCCTGCCGATGGCGCTGCCGGTCGTCTCGAGCCGTCCCGCCGATTGGCTGCTCGTGAGCTACCTGGGAATCTGCCAGATCGGGATCGCCTACCTGTTCCTCATCCGCGGCCTCCAGCGGCTGCGGGCCTTCGAGGCGTCGCTGCTCCTCTTCCTCGAGCCGGTGTTGAACCCGGTCTGGGCCTGGCTGGTTCATGGCGAGCGGCCGGGGACGTGGTCGCTCGCCGGGGGCGGCGTCATCCTCCTGGTGACCCTGGTGAAGAGCTTGATGGACACCCAAGCTGGCACGGCTGCGGAGCCGGCGACCGTGCCAACGCGACCTCACCCCAACCCCTCTCCTGAAGGAGAGGGGCTCCAATGAGATCGGGCTGAATTTTTCTCCCCTCTCCTTCAGGAGAGGGGCCGGGGGTGAGGTGGCGGGCACGGGGGCGAACCGCGGCCAGCTATTTCGCCGCCCGTACCTCCCCCCGCAGTCCGGTGAGGTCCAGCCACACCGGCGGCTCCGCGGCGAGGGCCTGCTCGAGCTCGGCGTCGTGGCCATAGATGTCCTTGCGGAGCTCGACGGTGCCGTCGGGGTCCACCCAGGCCGTCCAGTAGAGGATGTGGACGGGGAGCGGCCGGCGAAGCGAGATCGTCTGGTTCTCGCCCGAGTCGATGGCCGCCTGCAGCGCCTCCGGAGTCCATTTCGGATCTCCCTTCAACAGGTAGACGGCCAGCTCGAAGGGCTTTTCCAGCCGGATGCAGCCGTGGCTGAAATCGCGCTCCGTCTTGGCGAAGAGGTGGCCGGCGTTCGTGTCGTGCAGGTAGATGTCGAAGTCGTTGGGAAACATGAACTTCAGTTTTCCCAGTGGGTTGTCCCCTCCCGGACGCTGGCGGAGCCGGGACTCCGCGCCGGCTTCGCCGACCATCTCCATGTCGTGGCTCTCGAGATAGCCGGGATCGGCGGCGAGCTTCGGCAGGATCTCCGCTTCCGCGATGGTGTTGGGGATGTTCCAGTATGGGTTGACCTCGATGTAGCTCATCTTGTCGCTGAACGCCGGCGTGCGGCTCTGGTCCTTGCCGACGACCACCCGCATGGTCATCACCGTCTTCCCCGATTCGACCACGTCGAGCCGGAACTCCGGGACGTTGACCATGATGTAGCGGTCGCCGAGGGAGGACGGCAGCCAGCGCCAGCGCTCCATGTTGACCTGAAGCTGGCGGACGCGGTCCTCGACGGGCACGTTGAGCTCCGCCAAGGTGTCCGCGTCCACCTTGCCGGTGACCTCCAGGCCGTGGCGCTGCTGGAAGCGGGCGATAGCGGAAGTCAGAGCGCGGTCGAAGACGGCCGATGCGAGGGGCGCAGCATGCTGCGCCCCGTCGCGGGAGCTCCGGGCTTCGGGTTTCGCCGGGGAACCGGGTGCCGGCAGATCGCCCGAGGCGGCGAGGCGGGCCCGCAGCGCCGCCACCCGCGGTCCGCGGGCGCCGGCCGCGAGCACCGGTCCGGGAGGCACGGCGGCCCAGCCGCCCCGGGCCATGACCTTCCGGTAGACACCGAGCGCCGCGTGCAGGCGCGCGTAGTCCGGATAGGGCGGGTTCAGGCTACGCAGGATCTTGACGATCTCGCCCGAGCCGCCCGCCGAGAGGGCCTGGCCCAGCCGCGCGTCGAGATCGACGCTCCGCGGCTTCGTGTACCACTCGACGTGGAGCTTCTCGGGTTGCAGCCGGCCGTTGGCCAGATGGGCCGCCAGGCTGAGATAGGTGTAGGTCAATTCCACGTCCAGATCCGCCAGCAGGCGCTGAGCCTGCGGATCGTCGAGCGACTTCGTCTCCCGGACCTGTTTCACCAGCTCGGTCAAGCGCGCCGGCTGATAGCGCCGGACGTCGAGCCCGTCGGCGCCGAGAGCCGGTATGGCCTCGACCAGCTCCATGGCCTGGCGGCGGGGTCCCCGAGAGTTGGACCACACCGGCTGAAAGGCGCGTTTCTCATAGAAGCTCCGCGTCTCCTTCCACGCCCGCGCGAGCTCTTTCTGGTCCCGCAGAGAGGCGGGGAGAGTCTTGAATTCCAGGGTCTCGTGCAGGAGCTGCGCTATCTGGGGAGGCAGGGGCTCATCGGTGCGTAGAGGGTTGTGCTTGCCGCAGCCGGCCGCCAGGGCGCCGGCGAGAAGGAGGATGGAGATGAAGTTCGAGAGTTGTTTCGGGTTGTGGGTGCTCATGTCGAAGGGCTCTGCAAGGAACGGTCCCGGGTCTGGTAGGGGGCCTTCCCGCGGTATCCTTGCAACGTGCCGGTGCAGCTCGGTCTTTTCGACGTTCCCGCGGAGCCGCCGTATTCTCCCGGCCAGGTCCTGATCGCCGAGGGAGCCCTCGCCGCCGAGGCGCTGTTGATGGAGCGCCTCGACGCGCTCCTCGCCGAGGTCGGCCGCGATCCCGCGCTGCTCGCCCGGCCGGTGCGGATCGTCGTTCCCTCCCGCAGCCTGCGGCTGCATCTGGGGGCGGCGCTGGTCCGCCGGCGCGGTCGGGCGGCGGCCGGTGCCACGATCCAGACGCTGTTCGGTCTCGCCTCCGAGATCCTGGAGCGCGCCGGCGAGCGGGTGCCTCGCGGCTCGCTCCTGTTGGAGGTCCTCGCCCAGCGGGCCGCCCGCGCCGAGCCGTCGCTGCGCCGCGACCTGGAGGATCTGGTGGACGGCTTTTCGGCCGTGACCGGCACCGTCCGCGACCTGCTCGACGCCGGCCTCGAGCCGGTCCACGCCGAGGCCGCCGAGGAGGCGCTGGCCGGCGACGGCCCGCGCGCCGCCAGCCGGGCCGAGGTCGATCGCGCGCTGGCGCTGGTGCGCGCCGCCGCCCGCGCCGAGACCTGGATGCGCGAGCTCGGCCTCGGGCGCGCCTCGACCCTGCTCCGGCGCGCCGCCGATCTCCTGCTGTCGAGCGGTGACCGTCATCTGCCGGCGCGGGCCGTGCTGATCCACGGCTTCGCCGATGCCACCGGCCTCGCCACCGACCTGATCCAAGCGTTGCTCCGCCATTGCGGTGCCTGGCTGATCCTGGACCGCCCTCCCAGACCGGACGGCGGCACGGAGGAGGCATTCACCCGGCGTTTCGCCGAACGCCTCGGGGCGCCGCTCCGGGCCCAGCCGCCGGCCGTCACACCGGGCGCCGCTCCCCGCGTCGAGGCCTTCGAAACGGTGGGCGCCGAAGCGGAGACGCGCGAGCTGGCTCACCGCCTGCGCGCCTTGCTCGACAGCGGCGTCCGGCCGGAGGGGATCGGCGTCGTGGCGCGCGACCTCCATCCCTACCGCCTCGCCCTGCGCCGCCATTTCCAGCGGCTGGGCATTCCGTTCTCGGGGCTGGGGGAGCGGGGAGCGCTGGCGCCCGCCGGCCGCCGCATCCGGGCGTTCCTCGAGCTGCTGCGCCAGGGCGAGGCGGTGCCCTCCGACCGCTGGCTGGACGCCCTGGCGGCGCTGCCGCCCATGTCGCTGGACCGGGCGGAAGGCCGGGTGGACCTCCGGCTGGCCTTCTACTCGCTGGGAGCGGGCCGGCTGCGCGACGTCACCGAGCTGGAGGTCGAGCAGGTGCTCCGCCAGGGCTCCTACCTGTTGCCGATCCGGCAGGGTCTCAAGACGGTCGGCAACGACGGCCTGGAGGAGGAGGGCGCCGAGGAAGGCGACGGGGTGCAACGCCGCAATGAGGCGTATGCCCGCCGCCGGCGCGTCTCGGGGTCGCTGCTCTGCGCCGCCGTGCGCTGCGCGCAGCGCACCCGCGAGCGGCTCGCCGCCTGGCCGAAAGAAGCGACCCTCGCCGAGCATGTCTCCCGCCTCGAAGACCTCCTCGGGACGGATCTCGGCTGGGATGCGGATTCCGGCGAGGCCCGGCCCGTCATCGCCGCGCTGGAGGAGCTCGAACGGGAGGTCCCTCCCCGTTTCCGTCTGGAACGGAACGAGCTGCGGCTGCTGCTGGAAGACCTGATGGACGCCGCGGGCGCCTCCGACTTGGGCGGCGCGGGCGGTGGCGTTCAGGTGCTCTCCGTGACCGAGGCGCGAGGCCGGACCTTCGACCACCTGTTCGTGGCCGGCCTCAACCGGGACATCTTCCCGCGCGGCATCCGCGAGGATCCGCTGCTGCCCGACGACCTCCGCCGCATCCTCGGCCGCGTTCTGCCCGACGTGCCGATCAAACGCTCCGGCTTCGACGAGGAGCGCTATCTCTTCGCCCAGCTTCTCTCGGCCAGCCCGGCCGTCACCCTTTCCTGGCAGACGGCGGACGACGACGGCAAGGCCGTCACTCCATCGCCCCTCGTGGAACGGTTGCGCGAGCGGATCACGATCCGCAAGGCCCCGCCGCTCTGGGTCTTGCCGGCGGCCGGCCCTCTGACCGGCCCGCGGACGGCCGAAGAGCACGCGGTGATGGCCGGCCTTCACGCTCCCCGGCGCTGGTTCGGACGCGTGCTGCCGCTCGCCATCGAGGAGGTCCGCTCCGAGCTGGCGGGGTTGCAGTCCGCGGTGCCGCTGCCGATCTTCGATCTCCCGCCGGGCCGGCTGGCCGCCGCCCGTCTGGCCGTGCTCGAGGAGCTGGATCCCGACCTGCGCACGCCGGAGGGGCGGACCGCGCGCTCTCATCTGGGACCTTACTTCGGCTTCATCGGACGCCTGCCGGGAGGAGAAGGCGAGCCTCGCCTGCGCGAGCTCTATGTAACCCAGCTCGAGAACCTGGCGGCCTGCCCCTGGCAGCTCTTCCTGATGCGTCTGCTGCGCATCGAGCCTACCCCCGACCCGCTGGGAGCACTGCCGGGAGTGGACGCCGTGCTGCTTGGCAACGTCGTCCATGCCAGCCTGGAGCGTATCGCCCGGCCGGCGGAGCAGCCGGAGCCGAAAGCGCGGATGCGGACGCTCTCTCCTTCCTTGATCTCGTGGCCCCGGGAGGAGGACCTCGTCGTCATCCTGCGCGAAGAGGCCGCGCGGCTGCTGGCCGACGAGGGGATCCGCCTGCCCGGCCTCGCGCGCGCCTTGGCAGATCGGGTCCGCCCCATGCTCGAGGTCGCCCGCGATGTCGACTGGGATGAAGGCCAGGTGGCCGTGCTGGCGACGGAGCACGAGAGCGAGCTGGACGTGGGAGAGGCTCCGGGCCTGCTGCGCCGCGTGCTGTTCAAGGCCGACCGCGTGGACCTCGGCTCGGGAGGGCTGGTGGTCTGGACGGATTACAAGACCGGCCAGCCGATCTCGCAGGCCCGCACCGCCGAGACCCGCCGCCGGCACTTCCTCGAGCGGGTGCGGTCCGGCTCCCATCTTCAGGCGGTCGCCTACCTCCTCGGCTCCGAGGGAGAATCCATGGGGCGCTATCTCTTCCTCCGGCCCCGGCTCGATCAGGAAGCGCGAGAGGTCTCCGTCACCACCGCCGACCAGGAGTTCGTCACCGCCTTCGCCGCCGCTTCCGAGGCGGTGCTGGTGGCATGGGAGGAGGGCAGTTTCTTTCCCCGGCTGGTGAAACCCGACGGCCGGGAAGAGCCCAGCCGGTGCTCCTACTGCGCCGTGGCCGAGGCCTGCCTGCGAGGAGACTCCGGAGCCCGCCAGCGTCTCTCCCAGTGGACCGCGACCGACACCGCCTTCGGCCCGCAAGAGGAAGCCATGCTGCGGGTTTGGCGGCTCTGGGAGAAAGGGGGGTTGTCGGAGAGTGGAAGCCCTGGAGGGCGGCCTTGACCGACTCCCTCCTCCTTCGCCGACGGGACCTCGCCGCCCGCCGCGCGGCTCAGACCCAATTCGACCGTCCCCTGGTGCTGCAGGCCGGGGCCGGCACGGGCAAGACCACCACCCTGGTCGGCCGGCTCCTCGTCTGGACGCTCGGCGAAGGCTGGGTGCGTGCCGGCCAGCGTCTCGCCGAGCGGGCCGCGTCCGGCGGGCGCGAGGAGGCCGGCTCCGATCGCGTGGCCGCCGAAACCCTCGGCCGCGTGGTCGCCATCACCTTCACCGAAGCGGCGGCGGCCGAGATGGCGGCGCGGGCCGCCCGCGAGCTGTCCGTCCTGGCCGCCGGCGGCGAGGCTCCAGGCTGGCTCGACACCGCCCTCCTGCCGCCGGCCGCGGAGCGGCAGCGGCGGGCGCACGCCCTGCTCGGCACGCTCGATCACCTCTCGGTCCGCACCATCCATGCGTTCTGCCGGGGCCTTCTCGCCGATCACCCCTTGGCGGCCGGCGTCCATCCCGAGCTCAAGATCGACGCCGATGGCGGGCTCGTCGAACAGCTCGTACGCGAGACGGTGGAGGATTCACTGCGCGAGGCCTACGGCGAGCCGGGCGATCCTCACGTGCTGGCCCTCGCTGCCCGCGGCTTCGGTCCGCAGGAGATCGTCGACGCCCTGCTCGTCCTGCTGAACGGCGGGTTGCCCGCCGCCGCCCTGGAAGCGGATCCGTTCCGTCCGGCCGCCCTGCGGTCCTTTCAGCAACGTTTGACGGCAGCCTGTGGCGCGGTCCATGGGCTGATCGCTCTGCGCATCAGCGGTTCGCGGGCTCGTAACGCGCGCGGGATCGAGCAGGGTCTCGCCGTCCTCCTCGGGCGGTTGGGCGAGGAGTCCGGAGATCTGGAATCGCTGCGGGATGGGGCCGCGGAAGCTCTGCCCGAGAACTTCGTCAAGCACCTCCACGAGTGGAGCCGGGGGCGCCTGAAGGATGCCGAGGCCGCCCTCTTTTGCGACGTCCGGGCCGAGCTGGCCGCCGCCGCCGCCGCCCTCGAGCAGCTTCTGCAACATCTCGCTCATGTCGATCCGGACCTGCTGAATCACGGCCGGCAGGCCCTGCGCCCCCTGCTGGCGCAGATCGAGCGCGAGCTGCGCTCGCGGGGGATCGCCACCTTCGACTTTCTCCTCGTTGAGACGGAAGCTCTCCTGGCACGGCATCCCGAGGTGCGGCGCCGGGTGCGGCGTTCCATCGACCAGCTCCTCGTCGACGAGTTTCAGGACACCGACAGCACGCAATGCGAAATCCTCCGCTGGCTCGCCCTTGACGGCCCTGTCGAGGAGCGTCCCGGCCTCTTCCTGGTGGGCGATCCCAAGCAGTCCATCTACGGCTGGCGCAACGCCGACCTGCGGGCCTACGACGGCTTCGTGGCTCTGGTGCGGGAGGCCGGCGGCGAGGTGATGTCCCTGGTGGAGAACTTCCGCTCCGTACCCGCCGTGCTCGACGAGGTCGCCCGGGTGATCGAGCCGGTGATGCGCCAGAGGCCCGGCGTCCAACCGGCGTTCGAGCCCTTGCTGCCGTGCGAGCGCCGCCAGGGGGATCCCGGCTTCCACCGCGGCGGTGCCGCCGGCTGGCGGCCGGTCGAGCACTGGGTCTCCTGGAAACGAGACGCCGAGCGGGGCGCTTGGAAGACGCCCGCCGTCGATGCTGCGCAGCTCGAGGCCGCCGCGCTGGCGGCCGACGTCCGCTCCCTCCACGAAGACCACGGCGTGGCTTGGCGGGAGATCGCTGTCCTGCTGCGCGGGCTGGGCAACCTCGACATCTACCTGGAGGAGCTGCGCCGGGCGCGGGTGCCCTTCGCCGTCGGACGTGACAAGCAATACTACCGGCGCCGCGAGGTCATCGAGGCCGCCGCCCTGGTGCGCTGCGTCCTCGATCCCGGCGACCACCTGGCGCTCCTGACCGTGCTCCGCTCCGCCACGGTCGGCGTGCCCGACGCGGCCCTCATCCCCTTGTGGTTCCGCCAGTTTCCGCGGCACATGACCGAGCTGCGGGCTCCTCTCCCCGAGGTCCTGGGCGGCCTTCGCGACGCTATCGAAGGCGCGGCCCGGGTGGTGCGACGGGACGTGCCCGGCATCGAGCGGGTGAAGGGCTGGGAGAAGAACCTCCTCGCCGCCGTGGAGCACCTCGCCGTGCTCCGCCGTTGCTTCGAGACCGAGCCCGCCGACGTTTTCGTCGAGCGCCTGCGCCGGCTCACCCTGATCGAAGCCACCGAGGCCGCGCGCTACCTGGGCCCTTACCGACTGGCCAACCTCGATCGTTTCTTTCGCCAGCTCCTGGCCGCTATCGAGGACGGCGGCGGCGACGTGACGGCCATCCTCCGGGCCTTGCGCAGGAGCGTAGCCGAGGCCCGCGACGCCGAGGAGGGGCGGCCCAAGGACGGCTCCGAGGACGCCGTCCAGGTGCTCACCATCCATGGTGCCAAGGGGCTCGACTTCGAGCACGTCTACCTCCTCCAGCTCCACAGACCGCCGCCGCCCGAGCACTCCGCCAGCACGGAAGCCGGCCGCCTCGGCGACGGCTTCGAGGTCCGCCTCTTCGGCGCGCCCAGCCTGGGCTTCGATCTCGTGGCGGCGGCCCGCCGGCAAGTCGAAGCCGCCGAGCGGGTGCGCCTTCTCTATGTGGCCATGACTCGTGCCAAGGATCGCCTCGTCCTCGCCGGGCGCTGGCCTGAAGAGCCGGCCGCGAGGCCGGTCGAGCAGGCCGCCACCCATATGGAGCTGCTCCTCTCGCGCCGCGATCCGCCGCCGAGCCTGGCCGCGCTCTGGGAGGAGGCCGCTGCGGGAGGCGATGGAGATCGCGCCTGGACCTGCCATGACTCCACAGGCGCCCTTTGGAAGTTCCCCGCTCTCCGGCCTCGGGACGAGCCGCGGCTGGCCGCCGAGCCCGAGCGTCCTTCCCTGCCCGGACCGGAGGAGATCGCCTTTGTCTCCGCCACCCTCCGCGCCAGGCGCAGCCACGCCGAGGCGCGCATGGCCCGGCCCTTTGCGGGCGCCGCCTCCGAGGAGGCCCATGCCCTCTTGCGCGAACAGCAGGCTGAACGTTTCGCGACGGAGACGTCGGCGAGCTCGAGGCGCCGCGCCGCCATGGACCGCGAGACCGCCATGGCCGCCGGAACAGCCATTCACCGGGCGCTGGAGGAATGGGATCTCGAAGCCGAGCCGAAGGAAGAGGTCCGTCGCCAGCGCGCTTTCCTTCCCGCCTACCTCGCGCCGGTCGCGGCAATCTCGGCAGACAATGACCTGGAGCGGGCGCTGCCCGTTGCCGAGGCTCTCCTGGAGGGTTTCGCCGGCGGCCCGCTCTTCGCTCGTCTCCGGAGCTTGAGGGGTCACATCCTCGCCCGCGAGCTGCCAATCCTCCTCCCGCCAAGGGAGGAAGATCGGTCGCCGGTCGGGTTCATCACCGGGACGATCGATCTGCTGTATCGCGATCCACAGGACGGGCGGATCGTCGTCGCCGACTACAAGACGGACGACGTGAAGACGGAGGAGGAGGCCCGCGAGCGCGCTGCCGTCTATGCTCTCCAGGGAGATGTATACGTCCGGGCCATCCAGGAGGCATTGGAGCTGCGAGAGACGCCGCGGTTCGAGTTGTGGTTTCTGAAAACGGCGCGAATCGAGACCTCGGGGAGAACCGAACCCTGAAGACCGCTCTCCGTCGAGGATCTCCATCAGGGTGGCGATCCTGCCGCGGTGGTTGACTTCTCGCATCCCCCCAAGCTACCCTCCGGTACATCGATCCGTTGTTGCTACACCAGTTGCGCGATTTCCACGCGCGTGGGGACCACGGAGCTTCACCGCCGCGGAGTGATGAGTAAAGCCGTGCTTCGGGTACTGATCCTCGACGATGAATCGATCGTGGTCGACACGCTGGCGGCCTATCTGCGGCTGCCCGGGCTCGCGCTGACGACCTGCCGGGAGATCGAAGCCGCCGAGGCGCTGCTGCGTTGTTTCCGCTTCGACGTGGTCATCACCGATCTCTCCGTGTCGCAGCTCGGCGGTCTGGATGGCATGCGCCTGGTCCGTTTCGTCACCGCCAACTTTCCCGACACCGCGGTGTACGTGCTGAGCGGCTACGTCGACCAGGCGGTTCGCGACTTGTGCGCCGTTCTGGGGGTGACCGCGGTGCTGGAGAAGTCGGAGGGTCTGTCGCGGCTGCGCGGCTACCTGCTGGAGCGCTGCGCCGCGCTGCTGCTGCCGGGCATCGGCCCGGAAGGAGAGGGCGAGGTGCAGCAGGTCGAGCTGCTCGAGGAGTTCATGGCCACCAACCCCATCCGCGCCGTCCTGCAGCCGGTCGTCAAGCTGCGGGAGGGAGCCCCGCGGTTCGAGGTCTTCGGCGTCGAGAGCCTGGCGCGTGGTCCGGCCCGGTCGGTCCTTGGCAGCCCGGCGGTCTTCCTAGCCTACGCGGCGCAGAAGGAGCTGCTCTTCGAGGCCGACATGATCTGCGTCCGCGCCGCCCTGGCCGAAGTGGTCCACCTCAGCAATCTGGTGACCACGTTTCTCAACGTCCAGCCCCGGTCGCTGACCAATCCGGAGTTCGCCGCGCGGCTGTGCGACGAGGTGCGTGCCGTGGGATTGGCGGAGAACAACATCGTTCTCGAGCTGACCGAGCAGCAGACCATCGTCAATCCGAGCGCCTTCGCCTCCACCCTTCAGCGGCTGCGCGAGCGGGGCTTCCAGATCGCGCTCGATGATTTCGGCGAGGGCTCTTCGAATCTAAACCTATTCCAAGATTTGCATCCCGATTTCCTGAAGATCTCCGGCACGTTCTGCCGCGGCCTCGCTCACGATCCTTTCAAGCAGATCATCGTCCAGAGCACGGCCGAGATGGCGGCGCGCGCAGGCACCGCGACCGTCATGGAAGCCGTGGAGACGGCCGAAGACGCGGAGGTGCTCCGCCTGCTGGGCATCGATTACGCGCAAGGCTATTTCTTCCTCAAGCCCCTGCCTGGCCGCGAGCTGGCGCAGCTCTTGCGATCGGGTGAGTCGCCCGCCAACCGCGTCAGCGTGCTCGAGCCGCTCGGCGCCGCGCCGTCCCCTCCATAGGGCCGATCACCTTACGGGGAATCCAGATGTTTGGCCGATTCCGTTTTGTACGGATGCCAAGAATGTGCGTGCGCAAATAGAATTCATTCAATATTCTTTATTTTCTACGAGGCGTGCGTGCTCCCTGTCCAAACTGTCGGCAAAAGAAGTATCCGCGAGAGTCACGGTCGCGGGCTTCGCCGGCACTATGGGTGCGGGCGTGCACACGTCCTTGAAGTTTTAACTTTTTAGGGGGGATTTATATGAAAACTCGTTATC
>Ga0134122_10002501_pt1 | contig 13543 bp, 26 predicted proteins | sample KB302_FD_96461 | JGI IMG/M metagenome (GOLD analysis project Ga0134122, IMG submission 96461) | Terrestrial soil microbial communities without Nitrogen fertilizer from Kellogg Biological Station, Michigan, USA - KB3-0-2 | ecosystem: Environmental > Terrestrial > Soil > Unclassified ... | reverse complement strand
TGGCGAGTCCTGGCGCGGCTTCGGACATGGAATGCGTTCCTCCCCATCGGCTGCATTCGGCACGGCACGATCGCTCACGCCGTGGCGCCGGTCAAACCAGGCCCGCACCGCCGGCCAGTAGCGATATCCGACGATCGGATCGACCAGCGGCATTCCCTTCCGCTCGAGCAGCGGAACTAGGTCGCGCCACCGCGCCGCGTCCAGACCGAGCCACGCCCGCGCGCCCGTGGCCTCATCGGCGAATGGGGCGGGCTCGCGGGTCATCGGTTCGCAAACTCATCCGCTCGCCGGCGCAACTCGATGCGATGCAACCCCGTTGCCTTCGCCGCTTGCCCTTCGGAGGCGCAGCCCTCGGCATACAGGCGAACGATCAGCGTAGTCATCCGCTCGCATGACTCGCACGGTCCCGTTGCCGGCCTCGAGTATTGGCCATTGTGCCCTCGCTGCCCGTATTTCTCGCGGCGAGTTTTCCACGCCCGTTTGCGGACCTCGGACAGGTCGGTCATGGCTGCTCGGGCTCCTTGGGCGCGTCAGCGAGACCCATCACCACATAGCCGGGCTCGATCCCGAACTGACCGCCATGAAGAATATAGATGACAGTCCGCCGGACAGACTTGTCCAGGTAGCCCAATTCCGGGCTGAAGCGCTCTAGGATGAGGACGTCACCCTTGACGAAGCCTCGATCATTGCGGCGCACTTCGAATGTCTTCTCGCCGCGTTCAATTGCGTCGAAGTAATGGACCCAGCATTTTAGGCTGTGCTCTCTCACGGCTTCACCTCCTCCCCGGCCGGGGCGAGGGCGGCGCGGGCGCGTCGAAGATCATTCATGTTCAGCATTACGCGCGGATCGTAGATCTCGGCGAACGGCCGCAGCGCCGCCTCAAGCTCTGCGATGCGGGCGTCCTGGGCTGTGATCTTGTCAGTATCCGACGCCACCAGCGCGGCATACCTGTCTGTCTCGCATTTGAGATCGGACTTTAGAGCGGCGATCTCCGCGTCCTTTGCCGCGAGCCAGCCGGCGATACAATCCTTGTCTTGGACCTGCCCGTCATGCGCCGCGATTGCAAAGTCGCGCTCTCGCTTCAGCCTCTCGATCTCTGCGACTTGGGCGGTGATGATGTCGACGCAAGCCGTCGCCAGGGATCCGGCACCTTCTGCGATCGCCTCCCGCAAGTCTCGCAGGATATCCGCCACCTCGCCCGCCTGCGACACCGGCCGCGCGGCTGCGGCGGCTTCGTGGCGTACGATGGCGGTGCGCGCGATATGTTGAAGCTCGTCTATCCAGATCTCCAGCGCTTCCTGTGTGCGACATTGTCCCCTGCAAGGCACGCATCCGCAATCGTGCGGACGCGCAATACTCCGCAATTCCGTCACGAGATGCTCCACAGTCCTCATATCAGCCTCCACCCTGGCATCGCTTTGCAGTCCAATCGTGAGCGCGCTGTGCCCATCTCGGCTCCCACGGCAGCGCCAAGAATGGATGCACCAATGCGTTGTGGACAAACTTCCAGAAATACCACGAAGCGCGATGTCGATCCGTGCCCATGGCCGCTCCTTGGCCGGGCATGTCGGGAATTCCTTCCATCGAGACTTCCAGAGCCGATAGAACGCCTCGCCACAGCCGCGATGGTTCTCGTCGTAATAGAAATTGGCTAACTCGGCGACGTAGTGGACTCCAGCCGGTATCGGCTCGGCCGTCTGCGCTGGCGCTGCGTCGGGGCGGCGCAGGGTTTGTATGGCCAACACCACCTCGCCTACAGTCTTCGTACGCCACACAATTCCGTCCGGGTTTTTATCGAGCACGCCTCTAGTTTTGGCGATGCATTGGTCGATCGCTGCATTCCAGTCCCCCGCCATCTCGGCGAGGATGGCGTCTGCCAAGCGCTCAGTGTCCGCATCGGCATGGCAGTTCATGATCTCGATGAGGCGCTCGCGCTCGCGGGTCATGACTGGGGCTCCGGGGCGGGAGGTAGGGGCATCCAATGCGTCGGGAAGGCCAGTCCGAGATTTCCCGGACAATCGCTGAAGCCATGCGAAATCCAGCCAGCGACGCCGCAGACATTCTCCCATCTGGCATGGCCGATAACCGACCACGCGCCAACGCGGCGCCAGACTAGAATTGTCGTCCCGTCCTTCGGCGCGCTCGCAATATCCCGCCATCCATCCAGCGCCATGATGGCCCGCGCCGTCGTGTCGATGCCGAGGATGCGGGGCACGCGGGTCTTCCAGTGAACCTCGACCTCCTGGCGCTCCAGGATGCGGCTGATCTCGGGGAGGCGGGTGGTCATCGGGGCTTGCCCTTGAGTTTCCGTGGCTTTGTGTAGGCGTCGCACAACCGATCGAAGATCGCCTTCGGCACCGCGATGTGGTCGGTACGATTCTCGCCTATCTTTTGCTTTGAGATCCAGACGGTGTATCCGTCCGTCATGATGCACCAGTCGCGTCCCCACGTGAAATGGTCTCAGCGCATGAGTATGATGTCAGCCTCAGTGGCTTGGCGCAAAGATTTCATCACTCCCCCTCCCTCGCCGCGTCGACCTCGGCCGCGCGCTTCTCTGCCTCGCACTTCTCTAGGAACTTCAGCGCCGCTGACACCTTGCGCGTGACGCGCTTGCGATCCGCCTCGCTCGGCCAGTCCATGGCGTCGCGGGTCGCCTGCTGACTATCCCACGTCGATCGAACCATGACGGACGATGTCGCGGCCTCGATGATCCCATCCCACCTCTGCTCGTATTCCTCGGCAGAGGGGATATCGCCGGCCCCGGGCTGGGGGGCGTTGGGGAGGGACGTGCCCGGGGCCGGCTCCGCCGCTCTCCTGGGCGGAGAGGAAGAAAAGGCGCCCGCGTCCGCTTGCGAACCAGACGCAGGCGCAGTGGCCGCAGCAAGGGAGGGGTTGCGCTGCGGGGTAATCAATTCAATGGCCGTAGGCTGCTCGAGATTGCGCTCAGGCAAGGGGCTGAACTCGCCGTCGAGCACCACGCCGCGATCAGGCGTGATCCATGCGGGTCGGCCCTGCTCGTCGAAAGCTTCTTCCATTCGGGCGCCGAGCATGAATTGTGGCGCGTCGGTGATCAGCGGCGTCGAGCGCGCGAGCCGTCTCTTGGCGGACTTCTCGCCCATCGCCGGGAAACCGATCGCCAGGTCATTCCACGGCGTGTCGGCACCGGCCTTCACCGCCGGTGACTTGGCCTTAATCGCGTTGACCTCGTCAATCGACAGGACTGAGACGATTGGAGGGCGGCCGTTGGCCGCAGCGACCGCCCAGAAGGCGATGATGCGCGCCCTGCTGCCGAGCTTCGGCTTATGCCGAACGAAAGCCTTGTCCCCAAGCATGAAGTCAAAGACTTCGTCGTCTTCGCGCACCGTCCCGCCGGTGATCGTCAAGCCGGCACGCGCGCCGAGGGTATTGTACCCCTTGTACCCAATGGCGGCCTGGGCGGTCTTGCGGAACGGAAGCAGGAAGCCTTGCCCGGTGGCGCCGTCGACCGGCAGGCCGAGCACCGCAAACGTCATGGCGCCGTTCATGATCGATTGCGGCGTGCACTCCAGGAGCTTGGGGGTGCGCTCGCATGAGATCAGAACCGTCTGGATCAGACGATTGGACGGCATCAATCCGCCCAGCGCACTGTGCAGGCGCGGCTCGACCATCTTGAGGCCGTTTTCGATGACGGTGAGTTCGTTCGGCATGGATCACCCAGCATAGAGAAGATCGGCCGGCATCGTTTCCGGCGTGAATACCTTGATGACTTTTCCCTTCCCGTGCCGCCGGATAGTCACCCGCGCCCCCATGGGAAGGTCGATCGCCTCGGCGTCCTTGGCATAGGCCAGCAACTGTGCCCGGAGAGGCTCGGCCAATTTCTCAGCCGTCGCCTGGCGCTCGCGCGCGTCTCGGTACTGCACGGCGGCCTTGGCAATCTCGGCATTGCCCTCGACCGTCTTTCCTTTGATCACTGGGAACATCTTCGTGAGCCACGGAAGTTCGATGGGCATGCCGAACGGATCGGGCTCGCGGCGGTGCTTCAGGTCATCAAAGAACTCGGCCGCGGCGGCATTAAGCTTGGGCCACAATTCATCGATCGGCGAGCGCTCGAAGAAGTACAAATCGCCAGCGACCCAAGCAACGATGATGCCCCATTCATACGGCTCGTCGTCACCAACGAGCATCTGCTGCTGAAGCTGGATCTCGTGAGGCTTCGGCGGTTGGCGACCGCCGTTCCATTCCTGCATCCACGTTCGGTAATCGAAGACGCATTTCGTCTCCATGGCGCCAGGTCCGCGGTCGGGACAGATGACCGTAGCGTCACGCGTGCAGCCAAGCAGGCCACGACGGTGATATACGTCCCCGTCGTTCGGGATAACCTCCATTTTCAGCTGCTCCGCAGCCTCTGCGATGATGAGCGGCTGCATCAGCTTGCCCCACTTCATGCGTTCATTTTCATCGGTCTCAAGCGGCGCCCCTTCAGCGAAGTGCTTGAACATCATCCAGCGGGTGGCGTACGGGCTCACGTTGAATAGCGCTGGCATCTGCGTGGCGCTCACGGTGAGCATGTCGGGATCAGGCACGCTTGCTGTCCTCTCAATCGTCACTCGGCACTGTCGGCGGAGCCCATGTCGAGGGGTGCAGATTATGAGCCCGGCAGATCTCGTCAAACATGTGCATGCCCTCGGAGCCGCTGGTGTGGATCGCGCGCAGCGCAAGGACCAGCTGCCGGGTTTCCTGGCGCACCAGCCGCTCGGTCATCATGCGGGCGGCGTCAGCGGCGTTCCTGGCGCCGAGTTTATCGAGGATCCGAATGCGATAGACCTCGATCGTGCGCGGGCTGATGCCAAGCTCGCGGCCGGTCTCCTTGTTGGAGAGACCCACCATGAGCCAGTCGAGCACCTCGGTTTCCCGGGGCGTCAACGCCTGCCCTGTAGGCTCCCTCGGCGCACTGACGGTAGGCTCGTTCATGTCCCGCCCCTTTCCCTTCCAAGCTATTCGGCTGCGATGGCCGGCGGTCGGTAGTGTGCCTCGCACGGTCGCCCGTAGGTATTGCACCCGCATGGCAACTCGCGCGGCGGCGGCGTCCAGTCCTTCTCCTTGATCAGCAGCATCGCGGCGGACAGCGGGTCGCCGGTCTGCGCGCGGAGTTCGGCGAACCGCTCATAGATCGCCGAGTCCCTCGGGCTCCTGGTCGAGTACGGCATTAGCGCGTCGTCGTGCAGCGTGCTCATGACTGGCCTCCCGTTCCCGATGCTTCAGCCGCGGCGATGGCGGCGTCGGCTGCTCTGAGCGCTCGCGACACGCTGTCATCCGGATGTCCGGTCTGACCGTGCGCGGAAAGTTGCTCGGCGCAGTGATGAAGCTCAAGCCGGCACGCCTTCAGCGCCGCCAGCATCTCGTCGTGGCAGTTGACCGCCCGAACAATGGCCGCACCGCGCTGCCCCGCATTCCCGTCATAAAGGTCAGCGATCAGGCGGCTTCCGTATGCGAAATCCTGCTGCCGCAGCGTCGCGCCTTGGCACTGCAAGGGCATACTGAAGACGTCCTTCATTGGCGTGTGCTTGCTCTCGCTCATCTCACCCTCCCATCAGCACATAGCAGGCCCACACCACGAACGCCGGCACCCCCACGCACAACGTCATGCACACGGCCTCGTGCACCCACGCGGCGGCTTCCTCGGACAGGGCGCGGATCATGGCGGATTACCCAACTCAATAATCTGGTGACAATCCGAGATCATCTCGGTCGTATCCGTCGATGCGATCGGCGGCACGCTGATCGGCGGTGTAGCGCGACTTGGTCTTGCGGCGTCGGCCCAGTCTCTCGGCCTCACGCTTCGCTCGCGCTTCCTGTCGCTCGCGCTGTTCGCGCCCGATGCGCTGGTACGCTGTTTCGGTCATCTCCGCGCTCCCCCTGCTGGCTGGCCGTCATCCCGGCCGACGCAGGGAATGCTACCGGATCGGTAGCACCGCAGTCAAGCGATTATTTCCGATCCGGTAGCGGGCCGGATGGCGGACAGATCAGCCGGGGATCAGGAAGTACATGAGAAGGAATGCAAAAATGACCAAATACGCAGTAATCAGAATGCCTGCGCGGGTGTCGGGTTTCACGGCCGCCGCTGCCTAACCATCCGCTCGACGACATCGGCCGCCATGTCGTTCACCTCGTCCGGCGCGTTCGCCAGGATAGCGTCGATACTGCGGCGGGACGGCGGCCGCCAGAGCTCGGGCGGCTCAAGGTCAAGTGCGGTGGCCAAGCGCTCGATTTTCTCGGGGTTCAGTCGATGCTGCTCGTTAGCCCAGCGCCAGATCGTGACGCGAGTCGTGCCAACCTTCAGCGCGAGCTGCTCGTCGGAGAGCCCGCGCGCTTTCATCCACTCGAGGATGTAGAGATGCCGTCGCCGGCGCTTTGCCACCATCCCGGTAGCATAGGGGTGTGGGGAACATAGGTCCGCAACCGATCCGGTAATTTCCCGCATTGACATCGCGCTACCGAGTTGGTAGCCGACTTGACATGCCAAATCCCCATCCACTTGAGGTCTACTGCCAGCGAGAGGGCCTTTCGCAGGCTGGGCTCGCTGAAAAGCTTGGTGTCGCGAGCGCATCAGTCAGCCGCTACATCACGCGCGCTCGGCGCATCGAGCGCCGATTGAGGCCCAAATTTTCGGAGATCACCGGCATTCCCGAGGCCGCCCTCGAGGAACTCGTGCCGTGGGAACCGCCGACCGCCTCCGAGTGACCTCAATGCGCGATGCCGGGCACCGTGGTCACCTCCTCCTCGTCCAGCAGGGCGAGCAGCTGGCGCACCGCGGCGCGGACACCGGAGCCCGGGCCGACGAGGCGCGCGGCCAGCACCTTCTCGGGCTCGCCCTCCGCGTTCGGCTGATCCACGTAGAGGACAGCGCGAAGCCAACCGCCGGGCAAACGCTCCAACCGCGCGATGCCGCTGACCACAGTGTCCGCGATAGGCACCGGCTCGATCAGGGCCGGCCCCGCCGGCTCCTGCCACGACCCAGACATGACGCACTTCCCACTCGCCGCCGCTTTCCACCCGCGCCGATTGTGACGCAGGGGCATCGCGCGCGCCAGGACATGAAGCGCGTTCGACGCATGACATTTGGCCCAGTTGTGGGCGCCGCAGCGACACAGTGTCGCCGCAATTCAGCGTGCGGGCGCAACCGGTTTCTATCGCGAGGGGAATGATCATGGCGCAGCGGTATGCCGCGGCAGGCGCGGGGGCAATTGGTGGCGACGGGTGTGGCTTCGGCGAGATCCGAAGACCTCTTCGGCTGATCGACGAGATTGCGCGGCTTGCCAGGAAAATCTGGCCGGTTTGCACGGCACCCGAGTTGGCCTCCCGAACCGATGTCTCCGTGCGCAATGCCGAGCAGTGGCTTGCCGGCCGGCAGGGAATGTCGGCTGAGGCTTTCGCCGCGCTGCTGCGCTCCGACGTCGGGCTTGATGTCCTGGAAGCCGCCATGGGTGACGCCCGGCCGGATTGGTACGCGGCCCTGCGCCGCCGTGTCCGCGAGGAACGGCTCGAAGCCCAGCTACAGGCGCTCGCCGCCGAAATGGCCGAGATCAAGCAGGAGCGGGCAAGTGCTCAGAAACATGCTCGCTGACGCCGCGCTGGCGATCGCCGAATGGCACATGCGCCAAGCGTGGTGGTGGAAGGACCTGCAACGGAAGCTCACAGGAGCGCTGCCGTGGCGGCGCCTCAACCGAGGGACGGACAATGGCGGGACCGGGACACAACGGGCAGCTCAAGTCGATCGTCGAGCGGATTGAGCGGCTGGAGGAAGAAAAGAAGTGCCTCGCCGACGACATTCGCGACAGTTACGCGGAGGCCAAGGGCAACGGCTACGACGTGAAGGCCCTGCGCGCCATCGTCCGGATGCGCAAGCAGGACGCAGAGAAGCGCCGGGAGCACGAGGCGATCGTCGAGACCTACGCGCACGCCCTGGGCATGCTGGCCGATACCCCGCTCGGCGATGCCGCCATCCGCCGCGAACTCAGCGTGGCCGGGCACACCTCGACCGCCGACGCGCCATTCCAGCTGCCGGCGGACGCATGATGGTCAAGGCGCCTCCGCTCGCCGAGAACGAGATCCAGCGCGCCGTGTTCGCGCATCTGCGGACCCGCGGGGCGCCTGGCGTGGTGGCGTTCCACCCGAAGAATGGCGGCATCCACCAGCGCGGCAGGCATCGGGGCATCAACGCAGGCCTCGGCGTGCTGAGCGGCGTGGCGGACGTGATCATCATCGCCCCGCCGGCGGCGACCGTCTACGCGCTCGAGCTCAAGAAGCGCGGAGGCAAGCCGAGCGATGAGCAGATTGCCTTCATCGAGGCCGTGGAGAAGGCCGGCGGCAAGGCGCACTGGGTCGACACGCTCGACGACGCGCTGGCGTGGCTCGAGTGGCACGGGTTGCTGATCGGGTCCACGAGACGGGCGGCGGTGGGCGGGGAGGGGTGAACTGATGGCTCGCATCCGGTCGATCAAGCCTGAGTTCTGGACCAGCGAGCAGGTCATGGAATGTTCGCCGACCACGCGCCTCCTGTTCATCGGCATCTGGAATTTTTGCGACGACGAAGGCCGACACCCGCTGGCACCGAAACAGATCAAGGCGCTTGTGTTCCCCGGAGACGACCTGACTGTCGAGAACGTTCGTGGAATGCTCGACGAATTGTCGCGAGTTGGCCTCATCCATATCTATGTCGTTGATGATCGTGAATATTTTTCGGTCACCGGCTGGCATCACCAGAAAATCGACAAGCCGCAAAAGAGTAAATTTCCGCCTCCTCCGCCCCCCGGCCTAGATCATTCGCCGAACGTTCGCCGAACGGTCGCGACGGAAGGGAAGGGAGAGGAAAGGAAAGGATCTAATTCCGAACCTAACGGTTCGGGCGCCAAGGCGCCGCCGCCAGTCGATCAGAAAACCGACCTGTTCCGCCGAGCCCGGGAGGTGCTCGGACCGAACTCCGGGGGCTTGGTCGTCAGCCTGCTGCGCGCCAACGGCGGCGAAGACAACCCGTCCGCAATCCCCAAATCGAGGTCAACGATCGAGATGGCTGCAGCCCGCACCAACGGCGACAAGAAACGCGCCGCCGAGTATGTCGGGCGGGTTCTCAGTCCAAAACCGTCCGATGACGGGCCAAGCTCGGCGATCATCTGATGCGCACGGCCAGCGATATCCTCGCCGACGCCAATATCGAAGCCCGAATGGGCAGCGGGAGCCACTTCACGACCACCTGTCCGCAGTGTTCGCACCTGCGGAAAAAGACCCGCAGCCGGTGCCTCTCGGTGCAGATCACAAGCATCGGCGTCCGCTGGCATTGCCATCATTGCGACTGGAAAGGCGGCGACCTCTATGAGCGATTTGACGCTGGGTCCGATCGGCGAACAGTTCCTCGAAAGCCGGAAGCTCGACCCGGAGCTGGCCGTCCGTTTTGGCGTGCATACAGCTAGGCGCGCCGGCCACGAGACGGCCCCGAGCGCGACCGGAGACGTGATCGCTTTCCCGTTCTGGGACGGTGATGCCGTGGTCGCCACGAAATACCGCACGCTCGACAAGAAGTTCTGGCAGGCAACCGGTGGCCGCTCGAGCTTCTGGAACGTCGACGCGCTGCGCGATCCGGCATTCGCCTCGGGCCGCATGCCGGTAATCATCACCGAGGGCGAGATTGATGCCCTGACCGCGATTCAGTGCGGGTTCCCGTTGACCGTCTCAGTCCCCGATGGCGCACCGCCGGCGAGCTCCGATCCGCTGCCGATGACCGCCACGGCGGACGCCGAGGGCAAGTTCAAGTTCTGCTGGCATGCCGGCGACCTGCTGATCGGCACGCGCAAGCGCTTCATCCTTGCGGTCGACAACGATGCGCCAGGCCAGCGCCTCGCCGCCGAGCTCGTGCGCCGGCTGTTCGCGTCGCGGTGCTCGTTCGTCGAATATCCGCCGGGATGCAAGGACCTGAACGACGTGCTGCAGCGCCACGGCCCCGAGGCGGTGGCTGGCGTGATCAACGCAGCGCGACCCTATCCGGTGCATGGCCTCTACCGCCTATCGGACTATCCCGAGCGCGCAGCGCTGCAGACCTTCAGCACCGGCTGGACGACGCTCGATGAGCATTTCCGCATGTTCCCCGGCGAGTTCTGCGTGATCACCGGCATCCCGTCGCACGGGAAGTCGACCTTCGTGCTGAACCTGCTGGTCAACATGGCCAAGATCCACGGGTGGCGATCGGCCATCTTCAGCCCGGAGATGCCGGCGGTGCCGTTCATCCGCAACCGGCTGCGGCTGCTCTACGGGGAGTACCGCGATCCGATCGCCGTCTCGTCGTTTCTCGAGGATCGATTCGTGTTCATCGATGCGGAGCCTACGGGCGGCCAGGACGAAGAATTTACGCTCGACTGGGTGCTCGATAAGGCGAACGAGGCTGTCATGCGCGACGGCATCCGGTGCCTTGTCATCGATCCGTGGAACGAGCTCGAACACGCCCGCGGTCGCGCCGAGAGTGTCACGGAATATACCGGTCGGGCCATTCGCGAGCTAAAGCGCTTTGCCAGGCTGCGCGACGTGGCGGTGATAGTGGTGGCACATCCAACGAAGGATGTCTGGCGCGAGGGCAAATCACGAGTGCCGACGCTCTACGACATCGAGGGCAGCGCGCACTGGTTCAACAAGGCCGACCACGGCTTGGTGGTCGAGCGGCCGGCGGACGCGCCCGACCAATCCAATATCCACATTGCCAAATGCCGGTTTCAGGAGACCGGCGAGCGCGGAACCGTGCGCATGAAATTCAACCGCCACGCCGGCCGGTTCGAATTGCTCGACACCGCCGAGGCTGCGCAATGATCATGGGCACCCCGCCTCCCGGTAAGCGCTGGGACTGGGACACAGCGAAGGGCGCCTGGGCGCTGGTCGACGACCCATCCGCCACGCCCGCGCCGAGCCCCGTGGTGCGCCCGGCCGCGGACCCGTTCCACATGCCGGCGAAGCGCCGGACCCCGCTCAGCGCCGACCGCCCGGCCGTGGTGGCCGCCGTCGAGGCAGTTGCCAAGCTCAGGAGGATGTGATGGGCGGATATTTTGACCTCAGGCCGGAAGAACGGCAGCGGTACGATGAACAGCGCCAGAAGGATGCGGAGAATCATGCAAAGCGCATCGCCGATGGACGGAGCAGGATCGCGGCCAAGATCGTGATGACGCTGGTGGACAGGATTACCCGCGAGATCATTCGGCCTGGCCCGGTCGCCGAGGAACGCGAATGCTACGAGATGGCCGGCGAGTTGCGGGCGATCGTCCCCGACCTCGAGCAACTCACGAAGGACATTCTCGACGTCAATGGCGGCGTGAAATGACCGATACCGCCGGCGAGGCAGTCAGGAGGATGCGATGATCGAGACCCCGACCGAGCGCGCCGCAAAGGCGTACTGGCGCATGAGTGAGATGCCCAATTGCCGTATTTGCGGACGGTTTGTCAGCCTTGCCAAGCTTCCGGTCGGATGGTTCGCCCATGGAGAATTTGGCGAGGACACGAGCTATGTCTGCCGCCGATGCGTACCCAACTGGAAGCCCGAAGACGGCAAAGGACGCGGTCCGGAAGCCGGATATTGCGGTGTCATGGCCGAGCCGGACGCGCCGCAGCCGCGCAAGGAGGGCGCATGAGTCAAGCCGTGACCATCGACTACACGAATTGGCGAGGCGAGCGCCGGACGCGCAACGTTCTCCCGATCTCGATCAAGTTCGGCTCGAACGAATGGCACCGTGATCCGCAATGGCTGATGCTGGCGGCCGATCTCGAAACCCCCCGCGCTGATCCGAAGTGGTTTGCGCTGGCTGGCATCCATTCGTGGCAAAGCAAGGAGGGCGCATGAGCGAGATGACCATGGTGGAGGTCGTGGCGAGGGCGCTGATTGAGCGCATTGGATCTCCGTGGCGATACGAGGACATGGATCCGTCCATCAAGCGCCTGTGGCAAGGCCACGCCCGCGCGGCGATGGCGGCGATGCGGGTGCCTAGCGCCCCGATGCTCGTTGCGGTCACCGAGATGTGGCAGCAGAGATTGCGCCGCAAAGTGGCTGCGGGAACGATCGGGCAGTGCCATCCGCACGAGACATTCACTGAGAACTGGCAGGCCATGATCGATGCCGCCCTCCGCGAGTCCCCGGGCGAGCCGCAAGAGGCCCTGCGATGACCCCCGCCGAGCTAATCCTCATCCTCGCAGCGCTCACCCTGGTCCCGTGGGCCGTGGGCAAGGCCATCGCGCCCAGGAGGCCCGCCAAGCCCGCGGCGAGCACGACCATGAGCTATCGGGGGCGGCACACGAGACTGCCCCCGGCGCGGTGGCGCGGGCACCAGGGAGGCGGGGCGTGAGCGAGGTGCCGACCGCGCATCAGGTCGCGATGGTCATCGTGGCTGCATGCCGCGAGCTTGGCGAGGATCCGCTGCGCGTGGCCGGCGACGCCGGTAATTCGCGGGCGCGGCACTATGCGATGCATGCGCTCGTCCACCATTTCCCCAGGATCCCGGTCGGCTCCGCGGCGCGCATGTGCGGCTGCCCTGAGCAGGCGCGGGGCGCCATTTTCTACAAATCATCCCTGAACAATCACGTCCGCCGTGGTGCCAGCCAGTGGTGGGACGAGAAGGTTTACGCGCGGGTCGTGGCCTCAATCGACGTGCCCCGCCGCGCACTCCCGCCTCCCGAGATCAAGCCGCGCGCGCTGCTGCCGACCCTCAAGCCGTCCGGCAATACGCCCAAGCAAAAGGCCGACCTGTACCGCATGCTGGCCGACGCGGTCGCCAACACGCCAGGAGCCCGGAAGGCATGACCACATCACTCACCTGCGAGCGCAGCGGCCCCGGCTGGTACGTGGCCCAGGTCGAGCCGCGCGGCGAGGCCGACGTGTGCAAGGACATCCGCGCCGAGCTCAGCCTCGAGACATACTGCCCGGTCGAGCGCCTCAGGGCTCAGCGCCGCGGACGCAAGGTCGAGCAGATCATCCGCCCGCTCATTCCGGGATACGTGTTCGTCGCGTTCGATCGGCTGCGCCCGGGGTGGCAGGCGATCGAGCGCGTCGACGGCGTGGTGTCCCTGCTCGGCAATGGCGACATCCCAAGCCGCGTGCCGACAGCTTGGGTCGAGGCCACACGCCGCGCCGAGGCATATGGCGTGTTCGACCGCACCCGCACGGCACCGAACGGCTTCAAGGTCGGCGACCAGGTGCGCCTTGCGGACGGTCCGTTCGCCGGCCACCACGCGCTGATCCAGGAGTTCATCGCAAAGCTCAAGTCCGCCACCGCCCGCAAGCGCGCCAAGGTTCTGGTCAGCTTCATGGGGCGCATGACCGCGCTCGATCTGCCGATCGAGAGCCTGGAGAGGCTGTAGGTATTCACCCGCACGCGCAGCCACGCTTGACCGACGACACCGATATGGCGTAAGCCGACACCAGATGTTGCTTCGAGGTGATCCTCGGACACCACGGACAACGTCGGTCGCACACCCACGCGACACCGTGCCGGCGAGGCATCAGGCCAGCCCGCACAAGATGCCTTATCGGCAACTAAC
>Ga0134122_10002499_pt1 | contig 13545 bp, 12 predicted proteins | sample KB302_FD_96461 | JGI IMG/M metagenome (GOLD analysis project Ga0134122, IMG submission 96461) | Terrestrial soil microbial communities without Nitrogen fertilizer from Kellogg Biological Station, Michigan, USA - KB3-0-2 | ecosystem: Environmental > Terrestrial > Soil > Unclassified ... | reverse complement strand
TGGCACGCCGTGCCCTCGAGGAGAAGTCCGCCGAGCTGGCACTCACCTCGAAATACAAGTCCGAGTTCCTCGCGAACATGTCCCACGAGCTGCGCACGCCTCTGAACTCTATCCTCATTCTCAGCCAACAACTCGCTGGAAACACGGGAGGCAACCTTTCCGACAAACAGGTCGAATTCTCCCGCAATATCAATTCATCGGGATCCGATCTCCTCCATCTCATCAACGACATTCTCGATCTTTCGAAGATCGAGTCCGGTACGGTCACTGTGGAGGTTGAAGAAATCTCGTTTTCCGGGTTGCGCGACACCATCGACCGAAATTTCCGGCACGTGGCCGAGGCCAAGAATCTGCCATTCCACGTGCGCTTTGCTGAGAATCTGCCTCGATTCATGCACACTGACCCGAAGCGTCTCCAGCAGATCCTGAAGAATCTTCTGTCCAACGCCGTCAAGTTCACCGCTCACGGACAAGTCGAGGTCCGCGTCGGTTTTGCCATGCAGGGCTGGAGCCCCGATCATCCAATCCTCAACGACGCTCCGAATGTCCTCTCCTTCGTCGTCGAAGATACCGGCATCGGCGTCGCGCCTGAAAAGCAGCGGCTCATCTTCGAGGCCTTCCAGCAAGCCGACGCCGGCACCTCCCGCAAGTATGGAGGCACGGGGCTTGGACTTGCCATCAGCCGGGAGCTGGCCGTGCTGCTTGGCGGAGAAATCAGGCTCACGAGCGTCTTCGGGCAGGGCAGCACGTTCACGCTCTTCTTGCCGTTACATTATTCCGGCCCCACCACGGGGAAGAATCCTTCGGCCGTCCCTGCCATCGAGACGTCCCCAATGCTCACTGTCCTGCCGGTCGCCCGAGAAGAGCACATCGAAGACGATAGCCGCGAAGTGGTGGAGGGCGACCTCGTTCTGCTGATCATCGAGGATGATCCGCATTACGCTCGCATTCTCCTGGACCTGGCACGGAACAAGGGATTCAAGGGTATCGTCGCGACCAAAGGCGGGATGGGTCTGTCCCTCGCACGTCAGTTCCATCCTTCGGCCATCTCCCTCGACATTTCCCTCCCGGACATGCTCGGGTGGACGGTACTGAATCAGCTCAAGCTCGATCCCGCCACACGCCATATTCCGGTGCAAATCATCACGCTGGTGGAAGAAGACCGCCACCATGGCCTTGCCCACGGCGCATTTTCTTATCTCGTCAAGGCTCCCACCACCGATGGGCTGGTTGCAGCATTCGATCGGATCAAGGCCTTCACCACGCCCCGGACAAAACGTCTTCTTGTCGTCGAGGACAACGACATTGAGCGCCAGTCCATTGTGGAGCTGCTGGGCTATCAAGACATCGAGTTGGTCGCCGTCTCCACCGGCAGCGAGGCATGGGATGCCATGCGTGAACGTCCGTTCGACTGCATTGTCTTAGACCTGCGTTTGCCGGACATGACCGGGTTCGAACTGCTGGAGAAAGTGCAGTCCGAGCCTGCCCTGGCGGACCTGCCGGTGGTCGTGTTCACCGGCAAGGAGTTGACCGTCCAAGAGCAAAACCAGCTCAAGGGGATGGCCAAGAGCATTATCCTCAAAGACGTTCAGTCGCCCGAGCGGCTGCTGGATGAAACCGCACTCTTCCTCCACCGTGTCGTCACCGAACTGCCGGCGGAGCAGCAGGGCATGATCGAGCGGCTCAACGGCTCGAGCGAAATCCTGCGCGGGCGTAAGATTCTCGTGGTCGATGACGACGCGCGCAACATTTTTGCCCTGACTTCCCTCCTCGAGAATCAGGAGATGGAGGTCATCAGCGCAACGAATGGTCGCAGCGCCATCGAGATCGTCACGAAAACACCGGACTTGAGCATGGTGCTCATGGATATCATGATGCCTGAAATGGACGGCTATACCACGATCCGTGAAATCCGCACAGTGCCCGAATTCCGCACAATCCCGATCCTTGCACTCACGGCCAAGGCGATGAAGGGCGACCGCGAGAAGTGCCTCGACGCCGGAGCGAGCGACTATATTGCCAAGCCGGTCAATACGGATCAGCTCCTGTCGCTGATGCGTGTATGGCTATTCCGATAAATAATCGAGAAATAAGGGGACATCCCATGAGCACCGAAACCATGAGGGAGTCAGCCGGCAACCAGACTCAGGACCCGCCAACCCAACGATTCCCTACCGTGTCTCCGGAGGCCGCTTCACCAGGCGGGCGGATCAACATCTTGATCGTGGACGATGAGCCGAAAAATCTCACTGTCCTTGAAACAATCCTTCAGGATCCGAACTACAAGCTGGTCCGGGCCGAGTCCGGTGAGCAGGCATTACTCGCGCTCATCGACGAGGAGTTCGCGCTCCTCATCTTGGATATCCGGATGCCCGACATGACAGGCTTCGAACTTGCTCACATGATCAAGCAGCGGAAGAGGACTGCCTCGGTGCCGATTATCTTTCTTACCGCCTACTACAACGAAGATCAGCATGTCCTTGAAGGGTATGGCACCGGAGCGGTGGACTATCTCCATAAGCCGGTAAATCCGGCCATCCTCCGTACAAAGGTCGCCATTTTTGCCGAACTGCACAGGAAGAACCGTGAATACGAAATGATCAATCGTGCGCTGTTCGCCGAAGTGTCCGAGCGCCGCTTGGCAGAGGAACAATTGCGCGAACTGAATGACACGCTCGAGCGTCGTGTGGTTGAACGAACGGAATCGTTGCTGAGGACGCGTCTGGCACTGAACGAAACCGGCGAACGATATCGTTCCCTCTTCGAGGACAGCCTGGACGCGATCTTTTCCCTGAACGTGGGTCAAGGCTTCGAAACTGCCAATCCCGCCACGCTTCGGCTCACCGGTCGTCCGCTCGAGGAGCTGAAAACCATCCGATTCCTGGATCTCTGCGCGCCCGAACAGCGAGAGGCGGTGGAAGGTGCTTTCCGTGCCGTCTTGTGCCGCGAACACGTCACGCTGGACACCACGTTGGTGACTTCCACAGGCGAGCGCCGCGAACTCGTGATCAGTGCCACGCCGGCGATCGAGGACGGCGAGGTCGTCGCCCTGTCGTGCATTGCGCGCGACATCACCGAGCGGAAGCAAGCCCAAGCGGCCGTGCAACAGAGCGAAGCGAGATTGAGCGGTATTATTTCCTCGGCGATGGACGCCATCATCACGATCGATCAGACAGAACACGTGACCGATTTCAACACTTCCGCGGAACAGATGTTCGGCTGTGCGGCAGGGGAGGCGGTAGGGCAGCCGATCGATCGGTTCATTCCCAAGGGGTCTTGGACCATGCATGGACGCCAGGCCGAGGCATCGGACCTCCTGCATGTCACGAAGGCTTCAGCGGGCGCATTGGGGACGATTTATGGCCGACACACCAATGGCGAAGAATTCCCCATCGAAGCCGCGATTTCCGAGTCGCGAATCGGGACAGAAAAATACTATACCGTGATTTTGCGAGACATGAGCGAGCGGCTCGAACAGGAAACGGCGCTACGCCTCAGCGAAGCACGTTACCGGGATCTCATTCAGGCCATTCCCGCGGCCATCTATACCTGCGATGCGATGGGGCGCGTCACGCTCTATAACGAAGCCGCGGTCGAATTATGGGGGATGGAACCGACTCTCGATCAGACGCAGTGGTGCGGATCGTGGAAAATGTTCCGGCCCGATGGGACTCCGCTTCCACTCGACGAAGCTCCGATGGCTGTCACATTGCGCGAAGGCCGTGCCGCTCGAAGCGAAGAGATCGTGATTGAACGGCCAGACGGCACCAGACGCCATGTGCTGCCCCATCCCCGACCGATGTTGGACGCCGAGGGAGCAGTCGTCGGGGCGGTCAACATGCTGATAGACATGACCGACCGCAAGCAGGCGGAGCAAACAGCCGCCAAGTTGGCTGCCATCGTGACATCGTCGGACGACGCTATCATTGGAAAGGATCTGAACGGCATCGTCACAAGTTGGAATGGTGCCGCTGAGCGTTTGTTCGGATTTACCGAAAAGGAAATGATCGGGCAGCCCGTGACCCGGCTCTTCCCAGTGGAACAATACGAGGAAGAACGCCACATTCTCGAACGGATACGGCGAGGTGAGTCGATCGACCACTACGAAACAACCAGGTGCCGCAAGGATGGAACCAAACTTACGGTTTCGTTGACCGTATCGCCCGTGCTCGATTCTCACGGGACAATCATCGGAGCGTCAAAAATCGCGCGTGACATCACGGAGCAGAAACGTGTCGAGAGGGCGTTACGTCGCAGTGAGCGGGACCTAGCGGACTTTTTCGACAACGCCAGCGTCGGCCTGCACTGGGTCGGGGCTGACGGGACTATCATCAAGGTGAATCAGACTGAATTGGACTTGCTTGGATACAGCCGCGAGGAATATGTGGGCCGGCACCTTGCCGAGTTTCACGTCGATCAATCCGCTATTCGGGATATTCTCGACCGTCTGGCCGCGGGAGAAACCTTACTCGAATATCCGGCGAAAATGATCTGCAAAGACGGGTCGGTCCGTGACGTGCTCGTCAATTCAAATGTCCTGTTCGATGAGGGCAAGTTTATCCATACCCGCTGCTTTACCCGCGATGTGACGGACCGGAATCGTGCAGAGCAGGCCTTGGCGGAAAGTCGGAAGGAACTGCAATGCGCCCTGGAGTTTGAAGAAGCCGTGGTGACCAGCATGGGCGAGGGTCTCTATACCGTGGATGGCGAAGGCTTGGTCACTTCTGTCAACCAGACTGCAGAGAAGCTCTTCGGCTGGACCAAGGAGGAGCTACTCGGACGCAAGATGCACGACATGACGCACTATAAGCATCAGGACGGCACACCGTTTCCTGCGGAAGACTGTGCGGTTCTCCAAGTGTTGCGCGGAGGGCAGGCCTTGACCAATCATGAAGATGTGTTCATCCGCAAAGATGGAAGATTTTTCGATGTCCTCTACAGTTCATCGCCCCTTCTCGCTGGAGACCAGGTGGTCGGACTCGTCGTCGTATTTCGAGACGTATCGGACCGCAAGCGCGTAGAGAAGGCGATTCTGGACCGCGACCGCGCGTTGACGGCGGTCAACGAGGCCTTAGGAAAACAGACTCTGGTGCTGGCAGAGCTCAATAAGGAACTGGAAGGATTTTCCTATTCGGTTTCGCATGACTTGCGAGCGCCGCTACGGACCATCGATGCCTTCAGCCGCATCCTGGAAGAAGACCATGCTCCTGGTTTGAACCCTGAAGCCAATCGTTGCCTGACCATTGTCCGGAAGGCGGCAGGTCAGGCAGGCGAATTGATCGACGATCTCCTGGAGTTTTCCAGGCTTGGCCGGCAGGAGGTGAGCTTCCATGTCGTCAAGATGATGGGCTTGGTGAGGGAGGTGGCGCATGAGTTGATCCTCACGCAGAACGGCCGGCAGATTGACTTGATTGTCGAGGATTTGCCCCCTTGTCAGGGAGACCCGCGGTTGCTGAAACTCGTCTGGACCAATTTGCTTTCCAATGCCTTCAAGTATACCAACCAGCGGACTGAATGCAGAATCGAAGTGGGGTGGATGCCGGACGACGCAAGTCCCGACACCGTGACCTATTACGTCAAGGACGACGGTGTCGGATTTGACATGAAATATGTGCACAAGCTGTTCGGCGTGTTTCAACGATTGCATGGAAAAGATGATTTCGAAGGTACGGGTGTCGGATTGGCCAATGTCCAGCGCATTGTCCAGCGCCATGGCGGAAGGGTCTGGGCCGAAGGCAAGGTGAACGGGGGAGCCACATTCTACTTTTCGCTACGAAAGGCTGGAGCATGACGAATGGAATGGAGATTCTCCTGGTCGAGGACAATCCGGAAGATGTGGAAATCACATTACGGGCGTTTCAGAAATACAATTTGTCGAACAACATTCATGTGGTGCGGGACGGCGAAGAGGCGTTGGAGTGCATCTTCTGCACCGGCCGGTATGCCGACCGGTCTGCCGACTCGAACCCCCGGTTGATTCTGCTCGACCTCAAACTCCCCAAGGTCGATGGCATCGAAATCTTGCAACGGTGCAAATCGGATCCACAGACAAAAGGCATTCCGATTGTGATTCTGACCTCTTCCCGGGAAGAACGCGACTTGATCGATAGTTACAACCTGGGCGTGAACAGCTATGTCGTCAAGCCTGTCGATTTCTCCCAATTCACCGAAGCTGTGCGCCAACTTGGATTGTATTGGATGGTGATGAACCAAGTTCCGACGGACATGCATGCTGAAGGGGGAAGGACAAGAGGGTCGCGGTGAAGGAGACCGATCATATGACTCCCTTACGCATCTTGTTCGTCGAAGACAATCCATTGGACACGGAATTAGCCGTCAGGGAGTTGGAGAAAAACGGCTACGAACTGGAGTGGCAACGGGTAGATACGGAGGCGGAATTCATAAGCCGGCTGGCCCACAATCCGCCTGACCTCGTCATTTCAGATCATGCCATGCCTCAGTTCAGCTCATCCGAAGCGTTGCGATGTTTACACAACAGCGGGCTGACGATTCCCTTCATCGTTGTGTCTCAAGCCATCGGGGAAGAGGAGGCGGTGAAGCTGATGCGCGCCGGGGCGGCCGACTATCTCTTGAAGGATCGTATGGTCCGCTTGGGCGAAGCGGTGCATCACGCATTGGATAAGCAGCAGCTACGATTTCAGTACGCCGAATCGCAACGGGGTCTTTCGCGGCTCAACCAGGAGTTGGAGAGTCGGATCGTCGAGAGAACAGCCGAACTCGAGGTCGTCAATGAAGCCTTGGCTCGCGAACTTGCCGAACGGAAGCAGATAGAAGAACAACTTCGCCAGCTGACCGGCACTCTGGAAGAGCGGGTGAAGGAGCGAACGCAGGAGCTTGCGATATCCTACTCCAGGCTCCGTGCGCTCGCAACGGACTTGACGGTTGCCGAGCAGAGGGAGCGGCGCAGGCTGGCCACGGAGCTGCATGATTATTTGGCCCAGATTCTTGTCGTCACCCGGATGAAGGTGGCGCAATTGCAGAAGCAGAATCCTGACGGGGAGATGGGGATAGTGTTGCGGGAGACCGATCAGTTACTCCACCAATCGCTCGACTACACCCGCTCGCTGGTGTCTGAGCTAACACCACAGGCTCTTTATGAGCGTGGACTGGGTGCAGCGTTGCAATGGCTGGGAGATCAGATGTCCCGGCAACAAATCCTAAAGGTCGTCGTGTCTCTCGAAGCACCACAGTTGCCACTGCCCGAGACGGATGCGGTGCTCTTGTTCCAGTCAATTAGGGAATTGTTATTCAACGTGTTCAAACATGGGATGACCGATCAAGCCTTTGTCTCGGTGGGCCATGCCCAGAATACCTTGACGATCACGGTATCGGATCATGGATGCGGCTTCGATATCTCGAGATTGAAAAAGGATCGCTCTGATCGGTTTGGCCTGTTTAGTATTCGTGAACGCATGATGGCCCTCGGTGGGACCTTCGATGTGCAGTCGGTCCCGGGTGAGGGGACGGTTGCCTCGCTCCAACTGCCATATCCGATGCCAGGCGGCCAGATCAATGGGACAGAACCGACCGAGGAGCAGGGGAGGATTCCGGCGAAGCACGCCGCCCTACGAGTACTGATCGTCGACGACCATCAAATGTTTCGCGAGGGCTTGTGCTGTATTTTTGAGGAGTACGATGACTTGACGGTAGTCGGCGAAGCGTCGACCGGGGAGCAGGCCCTACAATTGGTCGGCATGTTGCAGCCGGATGTCGTCATGATGGATATGCACATGCCCGGGTGGGACGGAGCCGAATCCACCAGGCGGATCTTGCGGGAATATCCTGCGACTGTGGTGATCGGATTATCCATTCAGCCCGACCCCGATGTTACTAAATCTATGCTAGAAGCCGGAGTTGCGGCCTTTTTGCCGAAGGAAGCCATAGGAAATGAGCTGTATACCACGATTCAAACAGCAGTCAATCGCGAGGCATCCGGATCAAGGTGTCCGTGACCGGCCGGCGATGAAACTGACAATGGCGCCAATGACGAATAGAACAAACAATATATACGCGATGTAGGTTGCTGTCCCCGCCACTCCGGATACCCCGAGAACCGCGGCAATCAACCCGATGACAAGAAATGTAATGGCCCAGTGCAGCATAATAATACCCATCCTCTCTTCGGCGATTTCCGCGCACTCTCATGTCATTTCTGTTTCATGGCACAGAGAGTGCGCGTCGCGTAGAAATGAAGTGAAGATCGGCGGTGATCATGTGGCCACAGCGCCATCCAATGTGTCATGCCAATCCTCCTCAAGCGATCCGATGACGTTACGGCTGAATGTTTCGGGTCTTATTCTGTGCGAACCAGTCATCGACCCATTTCTTTACTTCGTCTTTTCGATCTCCGTAGCGCTCCTGAATTTTTCCTTCTAGCTTATCGCGATTCCCCTCGATATACAGAATGTCGTCGTCCGTGAAGTTTCCCCATTTCTTTTTCAACTCGCCCTTGAACTGTTTCCATTTGCCTGTAAGTTGGTCGTCGTTGAGGGCGAGGAGGAGAGGGGGCCCCGTCTGTGAGGACGTGTCCTGCTTCTGATCCGCCGCCGACATCGTCGGTGATATGGCAAGTGCGGCGATACTTATACCAATACCCACCATCATGGATCGGGCCAGGGCCATAGTATTCACGGTGTCTCCCTCCCGTGGTTGCTGAGGTCTCCTCGGCCTATTTTGAACTAGACTGTCCAACTGGTTTCTGCTGAGTGTGGGCAGTTCGGTACCATTCATCGGCCCACCCAGAGATCTCGTCCTTTCGGTCCGCGTACCGTTCTTGGATCGCGCCCTTGAACTTGTCGTAATCCCCTTCGATCATCATTAAGTCGTCGTCCGTAAAGGAACCCCATTTGCGTTTGAGCTCGCCCTTGAATTGGCTCCACTTCGATTTGAAATGATCGGCATGCATACGTGTCCTCCTTGTGGTTAGTGAGCGATGGATGTCACTCTTCACTTGAGATATACCGTACCTATGAAAGGCAGAGGACTGGCTTGTTCCCTAGTTCACGACCATGCAACCCCGATGAAAAGGACGACATGATGAAGCGGCGCGCCTTAATGGGTCGCTCAACAGGCCTGGTTTGGTTATCGAAGGATTCCGACAGCCCAGAGGACAATAAGGACGGTAACTGGAACTCCCAGCAACCAGAGAATGAAAGCTTTTCCCATGATGGCCTCCCCTCCCGCCATTCGGCTACGGTGTATTGACAAACGATCTGAGCAGATATGGCTAAGGACTGCTGATGACTTTCTCAAGCGCTGCTAATGATGTGGAGTAGGTTCGGGTTTGTGCTGGCCCAACTCGTTAAGGAGACTGGCCAGGTCTTCGGCATGTTCTTCCTCTTGCCCGAGGATCCACTCCAAAAGCTTACGAGTCGTGGGGTCGTCCGTGCCTACATAGGTAATGAGTTCACGATAGCTATCGATGGCGATCCGTTCAGCGATCAAATCTTCCGTAATCATCTCGGCCAACGACGCTCCTTCGACATATTCAGAATGGCTCCGATTCAGCAGCCCATCCGGGCACAGATTCGGCTCCCCCCCCAGTTGTACGATGCGTTCGGCCAGTTTATCGGCATGGGCTTGTTCCTCAGTAGCATGTTGGAGAAACTCGCCCTTTATGCTGAGAGAACTGATTCCGGTGGCCATAAAGTAATGGCGCCGATAGCGCAGGACACAGACGGTCTCCGTGGCGAGGGCGTCATTGAGCAGCGCGAGCACTGTCTCGACTTTAGCCTTGTACCCGGCAGTCATGGCGCCGTCCTCCAGTCCCTGTCTGGCGCGTGCCCGGAGGGTCTTCACATCCGTCAGGCCGCTGGCTTTCTTGAGGATGTTGTCATTGTTCGACACGCGAGATGCTTGGGTGTCAGATTGCACTGGGGTCACTGTGCTGTCTTTCATGTTCTCCTCCTTAGGGGTCGCTCTCCGCTTGTATAGTCTTTTTTATCCTCGGCCTACTCCCGCGGCAATGGGCTCATGCTGTAGCCGCTTTTCGACGGTCTTCCAATCGATGTTCGAGAAGAAGGCCTCAATGTAGGACGCCCGCTCGGCCGGCTTGTAGTCAAGCAAATAGGCATGTTCCCACACATCCATGACGAGAACCGGGATGAAGCCGGCGACATTGCCATGCTCGTGCAGGCTGACCCAGTGATTGGAGAGTCGTCCATTGTGGGGATTGGCATAACACATCGCCCATCCCACGCCACGCATTTTTCCCACGCTGGAGAAATCCAGTTTCCAGCTCTCATAACTGCCGAAGCTGTCTTCTGCGGCTTTCACGAATGCAGAGTCTTGACCGGGCTTCTTGGCTCCTCCTTTGGTCAAATTCTCAAAATAATATTCGTGGAGGACCATCCCGTTGTATTCAAATCCCAAGCGACGGGTCAATTCCGAGTAGGCCGGCATTTCTTCCTGATCGATCTGCCCATCGCTGAGCATGGCTCCAATCTGAGTCGAAAGTTGGTTCGCGGCCTTTACATATCCCTCGTACAACTTCTCATGCATGTCGAGCGTTCGATCAGAAATCCCGTTGAGTCCGCATAAATTGAACGGTTTGACCTCATAGGAGCGTCGCATGCTTTCCATATGTCTCTCCTCAGCTCGTCAGGATTGTCCAGAGCTGGAAAGGGGTTAAAGTGCCGTCAAGTCAAGTCAGTGGCTGGCCTCAGCCTTTCGGATCGACAGAGCATGATTCTGATTGTTTACCTTCGCCTCGATACGATCCCCTTTTTTCACTTCTCCCGACATCTCCGTGGTTTTATCTGTATGTAGACGGACCTCTTTACCGTCCTTCACCCTGACGAAATAGTTCCCGCTTTCTACGCGGAACAGTTCGCCCTGGATCATCTTGGATCCTTCAGCCGAGCTACTCTGCATCTTTACGTTCTTTTGCTTGTCATCATCGCTTTGGAAGCCCTGTCGATCATCTACGTGATCCGTTTTCATCACGTCCGAGGGCGAAGGCGCATGTTCTGCCTGCACCGTATTGGAAAGCCCAAGGCACAGTAGGATTCCACACGACAGAAACCCTACGAATTTTGGAATAGACACCATGATAGCCTCCTGGGTTAATGGGGATGTGGGACAGTTCTACCTATACTCTCCCAGGAGAACTGAATAACGTCCTCTCAACTTGCCTAGTTTTCTGGTGAAGCATCCCTAGGGGGAAGCAATCGTGCGAGGGTGGATTCTTACTAGTGAGCCGGAGGCTTGCCAGGAGGTTCGGGAGGGGGGGCGCTGCCTGGTTTGGGTTTCTCCATTGTACCAGGAGAGGGTTCTGGGTCAATTGCCATCTTAGGGTCGACAATTGGAGGTGTCACTGCTGAACGTGGGTCCGGAATCGTCTGAGGGCGCCGTTCTATTCCAGGATCTATACGAGACGGTGGCGGCTGACTCGGTGCTTGATCCTTATTAGAGGGTGCCTCTACAGGGGGTGAGGGAGGGGGAATGATATCAGCTGCCAACGCTGAGAAAAACCATACTGCCATGATCATGGGCACGAGCAGGAAGACCACCATGGTTCCTTACCCTCTTAAAGGTCGTCTCACGATCCCGGAAAGACGGCCACTGGAATCTTTGACAGGAAGGGCATTTAATCCCCGCATGCGCATCAATGCATCGGCGTCAATCAGCAGGTCGTCCTCGAAGCAATAGGAAGGGTCGGCTACCATGATCCTATGAACGGCTTCGGACGGTAACGTATTCGCTAGTGCAATGTCTCGGTCACACAGGGTACCGATTAGCGTACTCTCGTTGCAGACGAGGAGCGTGTCGAGGTGGAAGGCCTTCATGAGTCGCACCGCTTCTCCAACCTCGCTCACAGGGCTGACAACAGGCACCTGATGACTCATAGAATCTTTGACACGAACACACTCGTCTGGAAGGACTCCCAATTGTTCCGCTTCAGTGGATTCAAGTTGGATTCCGGAGCGCTTGCGGTCGATAGGGATTCCCGGCGGTCGAGCGTCAAGTTTTCTCGCCATTCGCAGCTCTGGCTCTCGCCTTTTCTCCATACCTGCACCGCTCACAAGCTCTACTGGAATTAGCATGCCGCCCAGGACGCCTCTCGCGTACTAGAGGAATCCCTAATTTGTCGAGATTTCGGGGCAGGGGGTTGCAGACTAGGGTCTTTTCACGCGGTGCCTAGGGGATGTTCTAGTGCAAGGCCATGAGAGGCCTTGATAACAACAAGAATGACAGAGGGGAAACAAGTACGGATCATCCACACAATAATGAGGACTTCATGATTACAATTATGGCTGGTACCTCTCACGGCACTCGAGACATTGAAGACACTCCTACCCCTAGCCACGTCACAGGCTCGGCCCCTGGATCGGTTGGATGTCGGCGTTGCGGTGGTTTGCTCGTCGATGAACATTGCATGGATATTGGGGAGGAAGGGAACGGGTATAGGTTTTGGGGACTGCGCTGCGTACAGTGCGGCGATGTGATCGACAAGACGATTCTGCGCAACAGAGTTTCACCCATCGAAACGCTAAACAAACTTAAGTCACGCACGAGGTCGCGGGCCATAGTCCAGGTGTTGGCCGGCCGTATGAGGGGAAGAAGGGAAATATGCCACAGTATATAATACCCCCTTCTCTTGAAGGCTGTGAGGCCAAGCGACAAAACCGCTGATCCGCAGTCTGAGAAACTGGGGAAAGTCCCGTGACCGTGACGGTATGTCCCACACCTCATCCCGAGCAACGCCGAGCATACTCTGCGTTATCCTTCGAGCCTTGCGGATCTTGCCGGGAGGGCTGTTCTGTCTCCTCTGTCTTGCTATAAGCATCGAGCCGCCAACGATCGCAGCTGATGATTCCTACATTGCCGGGTATGCCTCCGCCGTTCTCCAGCACGAATTCAATGTGCCGGGGGCAATCCTATATGTACGCAATGGCGTGGTCATTGTTAAGGCTGAGTCGCTCGGCAAGGTAGACCGTCAGAAGATTCTCACAGCATTGGAAAATATTCCCGGCGTGGTTCGCGTGGAAGTCCGGGAGGAGGCGGAGTCTCCCAGTGAGTTGGCGGAGCCTTCGCAGGTCGTTATTCAGAAAAGAGTTCCCACGGCCGAGTCAAAATTCCTTCCTCGCGGTCTCCTTTTCGCTCCCCTTCATGCCGACCCGCGATGGCCACATTTCTCCGTGGCCTACCGTCAAGTGTCCTTTGGCCAGGAACCGGACCATACGGGCTCGGCCAATCTTGGTGAAACTATTGCGCTCTATCGAAACGCGGCTCCAATGAATGGCCAATGGGAAATCGCACTCCAAGCCGGAGTCTTCAGTGTCTTCAATATGACAGCCCCCTCCGGCTCGAAAGATCTGGTTAACGCCGACTATATCGTCGGATTGCTCACGAGCTACCGGACAGGCCCGTTCTCAGGGTTCTTCCGCCTCTACCACCAGAGTTCTCACCTGGGCGATGAATTTATTCTCAATAGTCCGACTCCCATCAATAGAATCAATCTGAGTTTCGAAGAGGTGGATCTGAAATTATCGTATGAGCTGACCTCCTGGCTCAGGGTTTACG
>Ga0134122_10002498_pt1 | contig 13548 bp, 11 predicted proteins | sample KB302_FD_96461 | JGI IMG/M metagenome (GOLD analysis project Ga0134122, IMG submission 96461) | Terrestrial soil microbial communities without Nitrogen fertilizer from Kellogg Biological Station, Michigan, USA - KB3-0-2 | ecosystem: Environmental > Terrestrial > Soil > Unclassified ... | reverse complement strand
TCATGCTATGCGTTTTTACGGTTTCGTCACTGACTGTGACGGAAGAGTAATTCTAACAGCTCTCTCCGCTCCAAAGAAGGAATACACTTCACTGTTGCAGGTTTTTCAAACTTCTTTGGCGCAAGAACAAGAGGTCACCAAGTTGATCTACGGTCTCTACGAGCTGGCACAAAAAGAGAAAGACTATGTGTTCGTATCTTTTCTCAAATGGTTCCTCGATGAACAGCTCGAAGAAGAAAGCACGGTACGCAACTACATTCAGAAGATTGAACACGTCGGAGAAACCGGTGCAGCGCTTTACTTGATCGATCAGGAATTAGGTAAACGCGAATGAGCTTCTTCCAGTTCTGAGGGGGTTTCTTTCTGAAAAATCTTTGGATTGCGGGCGACAAATTTGCGAATAAAGCGCGCAAAAAACAGCGCCTCCCCTCGGCGCAAATACAGATAGCCGAGAAATGAAGCGATTATGGCACCAAATCCATCCAGCATGAGATCTTTCATGGTGTCATTGATTCCAGATTTTTGCATATTGAAGCCAAAGAAATGATCCATGTTGAATTCAAAAATTTCCCAAATAGCACCAATTGCTAATGAAAAACAAAAGGAAAATAACGCGACAAACTTTGGCACCATACGGATCTCCAGCCGCTTTTCATGATTTAAAATATAGACAATGAGAAACCCAATGAAGCCAAAAATAAGTGCTGATGTCCCATGCAGGAGCATGTCCCACCACGTGAAGCGCAAATAAAAATGCTTCAATTCACCCAAATATAAGGTCGCATAGGTAAAAATAACGATCACGACATCAAATTCGATCGGCAGCACGATTTTAAAATTCCGAGAAATGAGTGCCGGTAAAAATGTTACGATGAAAATGGTACTTACAGAAAAGAGGTTCACCCACTGCTCATCAAAAGCGGCAATCCCGATGGCAAAGAGGAGTGCTCCGCGGAGGATATAAGAGATCACCAACTGTATTTTTTCCGCGATATCCATTTATTTTGCTAAAAGCATTTTTTTCGTCAGGTTTTTTGCCAATTCTACGCCCGGTTGATCGAAGGCATCGATCTCAAAAAATTCCCCGAGAAAGGCCGTCGCCGCTTCAAAAAAGAGGAACAGTTCCCCGAGCGACCCTTCGGAAATCTCTGAAATTTTCACAGTGATGTGCGGACGGTTGTTCTCAGTGAGCGCAGTGGCGGTCGCTTGTTGCTCGGTGACAAGAAGCTCGGCGAAGCTCACATCTTTCAAAAAACTGAGGCGTTTATCGGGATTTTCCGAAAGCGGAATTTTAATATCTGTTCCCAAATTTTCCACTTCCAGAAATGTTATCAATTTATCATACGGACCCGCCATATAGAGCTGCGCCTGCGAATGCTGATCGGTCGCGCCGAGCGCATTTACCGGCGTGACGCCACAATTTATTCTCTCGCCCTTCCTCGTATCTTCTTTCCCGATCGACTCCGCGAGGAGTTGGCGATACCAGTCAGCGAGACGAAAGAGCTTCTGGGCATAGGGCATGAGGACATGAATAGTTTTTCCTTTCTTGCTCAGGAGATACTGAATCGCCGCGAATTGAAATGGAAGATTTGCCTCAAAACCTGTATTCAGGAATTTCTCGCACATGCGGCGAGCACCGGAAAGAAGTTTCGTAATATCGATTCCCAGTAGAGCGGCGGGAAGGAGTCCGATCGGCGTCAGAACTGAGAAGCGACCGCCGACATTCGGCGGAACAGAGAAAGATTGGATTCCATTTTTTTGAGCTTCCTCGCGCAAAAATCCATTTGTCGGATCCGTCACAAAGATAAAATGTGCTTTTGGATTGAGTTTCGCAGCGATAAGTTCTTCTCGAAAATAAAAGTATTGGGCGAGCGTCTCAGGCGTGCCGCCGGATTTACTCATCACGAGGAAGAGCGTTTTCTTGAGAGTAATTCTTTCACGGCATTCGCTGAGCAAGGTTGGATCAATGTTATCGAGAATGAAGAGTTCGGGTTTACTCGGGGCAAAGAATTTCCCAAAAGCTGCTTGGAGCGCGATCATCCCGAGCGCCGAGCCGCCGATCCCGAGCAGGACGATATACTCAAATTTTCCGGAAAGACTCTTCGCTGTAGTTTTTATTTCTTGTAATAACACTTCATTCGCCAAAACTTCATCGCGATAAAAGCCTTGGTCTTGGGCTGCAATATGTGCTAAAAATCCGGAAAGTTTCTCTCCCTCCGCGGCAATTTCGGCAGCGGAAACTCCGTGCTCCGGAGCGATCAGACTCAGTGCCGCTGTATCGAGAGAGAGCATGCTAAGACTGTTGAGACTTTTTCCAATCGGCGGCAAATTTTTCGATGCCTTGTGTCGTGAGCGGGTGCAGCGCCATTTTCTCCAAGAGTTCCGGCGGCAGGGTTGCGATATCGGCGCCCGCCTTCATGGCTTCCAAGATGTGCTGTGGATGGCGGATGCTGGCGGCGAGGACCTTGGCCGTGAAGCCATAGGTGCGATAGATCTCGACAATATCGTAAATAACGCCCATGCCATCATGACCGATGTCATCGAGGCGCCCGACGAACGGACTCACGAGCTTCGCACCGGCTTTCGCGGCGAGCAGCGCCTGAGCGGGAGTAAAAATAAGCGTCATATTGATCGGAATGCCGGCATCGCTCAAGGCTTTACAGGCTTTGAGTCCTTCCACGCCCATCGGCAGTTTGACATAGACATTCTTCGCCCACTTGGCATATTTCTTCCCTTCCACAATCATTTTTTCCGCCTCCAATGACAGGACTTCGGCGCTGACCGGACCGGAAATCACGCGGCAAATCTCTTTCACGCGCGTTTCAAAATCCACGCCTTCTTTGGCAACGAGCGAAGGGTTGGTGGTAATGCCGTCAACGATGCCCCAGGCGGCATATTTTTTAATGGCGGTGAGATCGGCGGTATCGAGAAAGAGCTGCATAACGAAAGGCGAAGTAAAACAACTCTAGCACTTTTTCGGAGAATTTTGAACGTGTATCGTAAAACTTGAAACGTGGATGGTGAAACGAAAATAGAGCGTACAAATATTGACTCCAAAAATACTGACTCTTCCAAGCTGACCGCTGATTGCTGATTGCTGACTGCTGATTGCTCAACAACTCATACTGCTTTATCGACTTCCTCCTCATCAGATGTATTTGGTGCTACTCGTAATGGCTCCAGAGGCGCAACACCTTCACAATTTTTTCTTTTTTTAAAATTTGATACACCAAACGGTGCTGAATATTGATGCGACGCGAATACGCTCCGGCTAAATCGCCCAAGAGTTTCTCAAAGGGCGGCGGATTTTGTAACGGATTTAGCGCTAAAATTTTGAGTAGCCGTTCAGTTGGTGCTCGAAGTCCAGCTCTGGCAATTTTCTTGCTATCTTTTGCCGCGTATTTGGTAAAAACTACTTTCCACTGCTCCATGGGAGTTTAATATCACAGTCCTTTACCGGCGTTTTCATACCGGCAATGATGGACTCACGCATTCCGGGAATAGTGAGGAGATAGAGCGTTTCCTGAGTAGCCGCCCAGTCCGCTTCGGCGATCAGTACGGCATTGCCTCTTTTGCCCATGATGGTTATGGGTTCGTGCGCGCTCTCTGCCAAAAGCGTGTAGAGTTGCGAACGGGCTTTGCTGGCGGAAAGTGTTTTCATAAAAAATCAAATATGTATCCAAATGGTACGCTTTTTCGTACGTCTCGTCAACTTCGGGCAAGCAATCAGCGGTCAGCAGTCAGCAACAATTGCTCATTTTCGTTTCTGTTGCTGACATTTGATATAAGCCTCACTCTTAAGATATTTGTTCCTAAATCCTTCGTGTTCGGAAATTTTTCGCACATTTAAATTTCTTTTCTCCATCAAGTATTCGCTGTTGGATCGAAAATAGGTATAAAAGAAAGAGCGGAAGCAACTCAGGAGAGTAACTCCTGATTAAATCCCATTGTAACACCGTTTTATTTCCGCAGCCACACGTCCGACTGCCGACAGAGGAGCTGCACATCTTCAGGGTGAGCGAGGAGTTTCTTCACGGCACGCTCCAAAAATACGCCATTTTGTGAGCCCTTCACGAGGAGGAGGTCACCTTCCTCCAACACGGTTTCCAGATAATCCCCGGCGCTGGCGGCATCCGGGAAGACATGGAGCGGCTTTTGTTTATTCACTCCCATCTGAAAAGCCTCGGACTCTTTTCCGACGAAAAATATTTCCGAAACTTCTGCGGCGGCGACGCGCCCGAGCTCCTCATGAAACTTCTCAGAATCCACTCCGAGCTCATTCATGTTCCCGAGGAGTGTCAGGCGGCGCTTCGCCGGGATGCTGCGCATGGCGCGCAAAGCAGCCTTTGTCGCTTCCGGGCTGGAGTTATAGGAAGAATCCCAAAGAATGCTGTCATTCTTCCCGACAAAAATGCGCCCACGTCCGGCTGGCGGGAGAAAGCTCCGCAATTCTTCCTCCGCTTCCAGTAGGGGAATACCGAACTCCACCGCTATGAGCAGTGCCGGCACCAACACCGTCCAATGATAGGTTCCGAAAAAACGCACAAACAGCGCCGCATTTTCATTTCTACTCGAGATATCAAAGGAAATGCCATCGGCGCGCTGTTCGACGCGGTGCACCTGAAACTCCGCATGTTCTTTTACGGCATACGAGATGATCCGCGCCGAAGTCTGGGAGGTTACTCGCCGGATGTATTCATTATCCACATTTAAAATGGCAGTACCGGAAGCGGGAAGGGCAGTGATGAGCTTGCCTTTTTCAGTGGCAATTTCCTCAATACTGCGAAACTGTCCGTTCCCGAGGTGCACCGGAGCGATATTGGTCAGCACCGCATAGTCGGGTTTGATGATTTTGAGCAGCACGTCCATGTCGCCCGGTTTATCCACGCCGAATTCCAGCACGATGATGTCCGGAATGGCAATTTTTTTCCAAAAAACGCGCCAGAGGATCCGCAGCCACTGCCGCACCGAGGAAAATCCCGAGGTGTGCTCATCGACTAGCGTGAGCAGGACTCCGACTTCGGTATTGAAGCCTTCAGATGCCGCTAGCACGCGGTACTTTTTCCGCAGGACATGAGCGATTGCTTCTTTGGTCGTGGTCTTGCCCATTGAGCCGGTGACGGCGATCACCTTGGCGTCCGAGGCGATCACGCGCTGCGCTTTTTTCCTCAAGAGCTTGAGAACCACAGTTTTTAAAATTTTTTTCATGTGGCGTAGCTCTTAAAATCCAAGTGCTTGCAGCCGGCGCACCTCTTCTTTCGCGGCTTCGTCATAGGGCGAGAGATCGAGAATCCGCTCATAGGCTTTTTTTGCTTCCACAAAATGTTTCGCTTCGAGCAGGGTATCGGCGAGCAGATAGAGGAAATTCAAATTGCGCGGATCTTTTTCCACCGCCGTGCGGAAGCAGGCGAGCGCCGCTTCCAAATCTTTGATGACAAAAAACACCTGCCCCAGATTGGCATAGCGGGCTCCGCGCTCGGGATCGAATTCGATCGCCGTTTCATATGCCTCGATCGCCTCGGCAAATTTCTTTTGCTGAAAGAGCGCTAAACCGAGGTTGGTATAGACGGCGGGATTCTTCGGAGAAATCTCCAGGAGCTGGCGGTAGAGCGTTTCCGCCTTGGGGTAGAATTCGGTTTGGAGATAGAGGTAGGCGAGTTTCTGGAGTGCTACCGGATGATCGGGCTCAAAGGCGAGGATCTTGATGAAGAGTTTCTCCGCCTCCTGAAAATCATTCCGCGCGAGGAGAATCTCAGCACGATTTAAAAATGCCTTGAGATCATTTTTTCCCGCCTCTTTCGCTGATTCCTGAGCAGGTGCGGCAAAGGAGTCCTCTTCGGGCGTGCTCTGCACCACGGTGATCTGATCGGTGGCAAATTTCGTGCCGCTCGCATCGGTGTATTCGCGATGGGCGATGATGACTTCATCCACCGCCGTATGCGTTGTACTCTTTACCGCTGCTTTCGGCACCACGGTATTTTTATTTTGGGCGAGCGCTTCCTGGATCTTTTGGCGCGTGAGTTTTCGCTGTTCTTTGCGCCGGCGCACAAAAATGCCGCCGCCGGCGGCGAGGGAGAGAAGCAGGAGCCAGATAAAAAAAGTTGTAGACATCAAACTAGAGAACGAACCTGCTGCCATTTTCTAAAAAAGCCCGACGAATGTCGAGCTTTTCTCTGGTTCTGCAGATAATTCTGCTCAGTGGCTAGTTCTTATAGAGATCGCGCACTTGGAAGAGGATATACATTCCAATTATGTAGCCGATAATCGTCCCGAGCAGTCCGCTGACGCCATTTCCTATGAGAGCGCCGACGAAGGAGACGATCTGGGCATAAAAGGCAAATTTCCAGCCCTTGTAGGTGCGCTTGAACAGTCCCGGAACTGCCACGAGCTCCAGCAGGAGGGAAATAAGTGCGAGGATACCAGTCACTAACGCCATCGCACTCCAATACCCATATCCGGCTCCACCAAAGGCGGCAAAAGGCGTGAGGAGAGCGCTCAGACCGAGGGCTGCGAGGATGAGCGGTATGGCAAAAATCAGCATGATGATGATGACGTAGGGAGCGATCTTCACCAAAATCTCTTTTAAATTCATCGGCAGCTGAAACGGCGCTTTCTTCACGAGGTATTCGTAGAGAAAGTTCTCCAGATCTCCGGCGACACCGCGCGCTTCTTTTTTCATGTTGGGCATTTTATTTTCCATAAGGGGGATGGGAAAAAGAATGAAAATCTGGAGCGGATTATAGGCGGTTTTATGAATGAGGCAAAGGAAAAATTTCTTCGAAGTGTCATAGGTTTTTTTACCAATTTAACGAAGAAGAGAGAGGTTAACGGGTTAATTATGTGAGCTAAAATTCTTCTATCTATTTGACAGACCTCTTTTAATCATCGAGTCTACTTCTTCGTTTGCGTTAACATAGTGAATAGTAATGTCTGGATATTCATTTTGAAAAACTCTAAAAACCTCGTCAACAAATGCTTGTCCTACGGAGCTTACTCTCTTGAAATCTAACATTATTGTTTTAAATTTCTCTAATCCTAATAATAACCGTTTTGCTTGTGATCGAGAAACGTGAGGATCGTTTGGATCTGCACTGAGAGCAACTGCTACAATTGTTTTGCCGAACCCTATTTCTTGATCGGTATATTGATCAAATACTCCCTTAGGTGTTTTTTTTGATTTTAATGATATTTCCATCTTGATAAGAGTACCTTGCCCGAACTCTTCATTTTTTTCTGGTGAAAGAAACCAATCTTCATTTTGGAAGGTATAGAACATATCACTAGAAAGTATTGAAAACTTGTCAAACATTCTTGAAGTAAAAAATATTCCTTCTCCTGTGTGATTTGAAGGATCAGTTGTAAATTTACCTTTTGATAGATGCAAAATAGCCTCTTTAATAGAATCTAGATTAAGTGCTTTTTGGATTTTTTTAAATATTCCAACGCCATTATCTATGATTCGGATAGTTATTACATCTTGTTTAATTTCAATTTCTGATATAATTGTAGTGCCTCTTGAGTGGTCAATGGCGTTATTAAAAATTTCAGTAAAACCGTATGCACAAATTCTGTAAATATTTTCTGGGCAGGACAAAATAATTGGTTTTACATATTGTGACCACACTTTATCTTCTGCTAAGCCAGGTTTTATTTTTTCTATGAATTCCACATAATTGCCACTGGCAAGAAAGTATTGAGTCCATCTTGTGCGACCGGTTTTAAGAATGTTCCCATTTTTTACTTCTTTTATTAAATAGTGATGTGCTCGCTGTCTTGAAAAATTAAATTTTTCAGCTAAAACAATTGCAATATCTCGTGGATGCTTTTGTATGTTGGACAGAAGAAAATTTTTGACAAGATTACTTTTGCTCATGGTCATAGTATAACTTTCCCTAAATTCTTTGTAAACCCATAAAATGTTCTTTGTAAACCCCCTAGATTTTCTTTGTAAAGTATTAAAGTTTTCCCCTTCTGTCAAAAAAGAAAAATCACATTCATTAGTCTCATAATATGGACTGTTCACCAGAATCGCGCACTAAATGGCGGAACACTCGGGTCTAGTACCCTTTTAGGATATTCCAAACTTCAAAATGAGACAAATGAGACACTATAAAAAAGGGTGTCTTACTTATTGAACAATTATTTTATACGATATTAGGAATTAATGACTAAAAAGAGCTGGACTAGAGCGTGGTGTTGCGTCATTCATGTGAGTAATGAATGAACGGAAACCGCCATCACCGGAAGTAATAGAGTTGCGATACTGTCTCTATGCTCGGAAGTCCTCGGAAGCGGACGAACGACAGGCACTTTCGATCGATTCTCAGATCAAGGAAATGACCGCGCTGGCAAAGAAGGAAGGGATTATCATTGTGGAGACAATTCAGGAGAGCAAATCGGCGAAAGATTCGGGGGTACGAACCGGGTATACGCAACTTCTTCAAGGACTGAGGGAAGAAAGGTTCAATTCCATCCTGACTTGGGCACCGGATCGCCTCAGTCGGAATGCCGGAGACTTGGGTTCTCTGGTCGATCTGATGGACCGGGGAACGCTGGTAAAGATTCAGACCTGCGGGCAGACGTTTACCAATACACCGGATGAGAAATTCTTGCTGATGATTCTTTGTTCTCAGGCGAAGCTGGAGAACGATAATCGCTCCAAGAACGTGAAGAGAGGGATGCGGGCAAAGTGTGCCACTGGAGTTCGCCCGGGACCGCCTCCTATTGGCTATAAGCTTCTCAGAGGAAAACGCTTTGAAGATCCGAGCAAAGTTCTGCTGGATGAGGAGCGAGCGCCCTTTATCAAGAAAGCGTTCGAGTATCTGGTGAATGAAAAATACAGCGGGCGCCAAATCCTCGAATATCTCACGGATGAGGGATTCAGGACGGGAAAGGGCAAGAAGCTGACCTTCAGCATGATGTACCGGCTCCTTCGAAATCCCTTCTATTACGGCGAATTTGAATACCCCACCGGATCAGGAAACTGGTATCAGGGAGATTATGAACCGATCATCCCGAAAGAACTCTTCGATGCGGCACAGATAGCCCTCAAGGTAACTCCGAAAGGCAAATGGGGGCGGAAGGAATTTTATTTCAATAAAATCTTCAAATGTGGGAGTTGTGGGTCGGGAGTTTCCGGAGAAACGCATGTGAACAGGCATGGAAAAGCCTATACCTACTATCGCTGCAATCGCTATGCCGGATATGGAACATGCAAAGAGAAGTATATCCGGGAAGAAACACTGATCGAGCAGGTAGCGGGCATTGTGGAGAGCGTCAAAGAGGATTCTTTCCATATCAAGCGGAAGATCGCTCATGAAATTGAAAAAATCAATGAGATTGAACGGATGAGGCATGGCGAGAAAGCAAAGCTCATGACTCCGCAGGAGTATATCTGCTTTATTTTGCAGAAAGGGAATGCTCGTGAGAAAGGGAGCGTGCTCAGTTCTCTGAATGGCAGCCTTCTCCTGAAAGGTGGCGCGGTAGTTTTGCAGGAACAGGTTGTCAGCTCGGAAGATTCTTAAATTTATTTCTTTCTCCCTCTCTTCTATGGATCAATCAAAACAAAAATCTTACTTTGGTTTTGAGGGAGCAAAAAGGGAGTTGCATATGGAAATACGCAAAGCGCTGATAGAAGAGGCGTTGAGAATTGGAGAAAATCGAGATTCAGATATGGCGGATGTACTCAATAATATGGTGTTTGCGGTGGATGAGGTGTTTGAAAAACTTCAATAAATTATTAATGCATAAGCCTCCATTGACTTATGAGTGTAATAACTTGTTCCGAATGTAAGGGTAGGAAAATAAATTTCCTCCTTAATTGAATTATAAGCTTGTTTAATATTCTTTCCTGATGGATTTCCCTTCCTTTTGTGAGTTCCTCCAGAACAATAAAAAGTAAGTTATCTTTTTGTGAGGTCAGAATTGGTTCTATCCAAATTAAATAAATGAATTCCATTATTACGTTAATTGCAGATTCTTCATCCGAATGCTCAATAACATCTAAAGTCTTAGCAAAGCCGTCAGATACATTCCAATGAGCTTTCCTAGCAGCATAAAGTAATGTTTCGGCATTAATTGTGATATGCCTATAATTCAATTGTAATAATTCGATAGTTTTATCTAGGTAAGTTTCTTTTGTCAGCATTTTGTTTTCTAAGAGATGGATTAGTAATAGCTGGGTCCAAACACCATCAACCCCATATTCATGCTTAGCCAAACTACGTAAAAGAAAATCATCAGAAAATAAAAGATTCCCTTCTTCAGAAGCAATTAATATTGCTTCAAATGATGAATCTCCCAAGAGATCTTTTAATTTTTCAAGGCGCTCTCTTGTGATTTCTGTAGCTTTATTACAAGCGAGAATCTCACAATTTGCCTGAATCCACTTTAGAACCTCTTCCAAATAATCAATCCTTTTCTGGATAGCTTCTGGTGAAATTTCTGAATAGAATTTTTGCCCATTTTGTTGATATATACTTGCGTGTCCTTTAGAGAGATGGACTTTTTCATGTTGGATAAGTTCTTTAAACTCATCAATCAGTGACTGAGAAGCTCCTAATTTTCCAAAATTCTCAATAATCAAATCTTCTATCTTAAGTTCTTTAATAGTTAATACAGATATAGCATCCACAATTAATTTAATCTGTTGTTTTTTCAACATTCCGAGTGCATTAGTTCTTTCATCAAGCGTACCTATACAGCAAAATACACCAAGCTCAGGTTTGTTAATAAGATAATGCCAAGCATCAATTATGTTCGAATTACCCAAACCTGAAAAAGCACCAATTGTTATTTTATGTGCCTTATAGAGTTCTTCTATTTCTTCACCGTGTTTAGCTTTTTCTTCACTCATCCGCAAAATGGTCTGAAACCCCTCGGGCATTTCTCCTTCTTTCTCAGTATCTTTTATCTGAACACTCCATAAGCCAGGAACACCAGGGAACCACTCTTGAAAATGAGTCATTGAGTCCTGAAATGCACGAATATACTTGTGCTGTATTTCCAGAACTGTAAGAAATTTCTCAGAAACATCTTTCTGAATACAAATTTTTTCCCCAACCGAAGCACCTAAAAGTTCTTTGGCAAGGAGGTGTTCAGAAGTAATTACCTCAGGACTATTCATAAGACCTTCATTCTCGATCACATACCATTTAGTTTGATCATCACTCTGAACACGGACAGCTGTATCTAGAGCAACTTTTGGTGTGTTTAGTAATACTTTAGTTTCATCATCTCTTCCGAGAAAACATCCTATATATTTTAAGTGTGCTTCAGGTTTATTAAAAAATCTTGATCTTAATCCATACATGATTTCTATCGCCTTGAGATGGTGCCCTCTCATGGAATACAGATATGACAAATGTGCCCCCATTTCAAATGATAGGGTTTCAATTTGTTGTTTCTGTACAATTTCTAAAAACTGGTCAACTCTTTCATAATCTTCAAGTCTATATTGCAATATTGCTATGTGAAGTTTAATTTCAAAATCTTCAGGGTGGAACCTGAGGTAATTTAGAAATATTTCTCTTTGCTTCTGGAGATTATTCATTTTGCCATATATATCAGTTTCAATTTCTACAACGAAGCGAGAAACATTTTCTATATGTCCACGCAGTCTTGCGATGGCATCAAGAGCGCTCTTATCGTCTTCGGCCCTGTAGTAAGAATAAATCAATCTTTGCAACACCTGATTTTCTACTGAAAAATCAGCAATTTTTATATATGCGTGAGCAGCTTCTAAATAAGATTTTAAAGCATAAAATTGTTCTGCAACTTCTAAAATTTCCTTAGGGTGTGCATTTTCTAATACATTCTCTGGAATATCTTTTAGCACCTTTAAGGCCTCTACACCTTGCCCTAATTCTTTTTTAACGCTGGATATACTGGCAGCATTAGCAATATTATTAGGTATTAGAAATTCTTGAGTCTCTTTTTCTGCATCATTCAATTTTTTATTCTGAATATAGGATTTTATGAGAATTCTTCTAATTTCATCTTTAAGCTCTGGAGGATGATTTTGTTTTAGTAGCACTTGAGCACTAGAAGAAAGCTCTTCAAAATCTCCTTTCATATAAAGCGCATCTAAGAACAGTGCTCCGGTTTCTTCATTTTCAGGAAATTTTACATTCTTCAAGATAGCTACTGTTTCATCAAATTTTCCATTTGCCATCGAATTCAGTGCTAGTTGCTTAATTACAAAAATATTCTCAGGGTCTAATTCAAAGGCACGCCCTATATCTTTCATTGCTTCTGTTCTTTGTCCGAGCATATTTTTGGCAGTACTTCGATTGGTAAGGAGTTCAACTCTAAAACGAGCAGAATCTGTGTCTTTAACTATTTCCCATGCTTTATTAAGAAGGTTTATGGCTTTTTCTATGCGTTTTTTCCTTTCTGGGCTAACGTCAAAAGCACTTAAAATAGCAGGATTTTTGATTTCCTGTTCCAAAATTACACCAGCGTAAAATCCGAGGATTTCTACATTATTATCACCAAAGTTATGGATCGCCTTTTCTAAAAATTCTTCAGATTTTTCGTAATTATTTTTTCTCCGCGCAATAAATCCCAGTGCATAAGAGATTTCTTTCTCGTTCAATAAGGACTTAGGAACTTTCTCTAGTATAGATTCAAAGCTTTCGTTTATTGAGCTTTGAATTAGTACAGAATAAGCTCTGATGTTTTTAGGATTTTTTTTAATTAATTCACTGCAATATTTTTGAGCCTCACTAAATTCCCCTAACAATAAATGTGCTAATGCCCTATTTTCTATGGCTTTTTCTTCCTCAGGGCTATATTGAAAAGCTTCAATGAAAAGATTGGCTGCATCTTTATCTTGATGGATATTTAATTTTGCTGCCCCTATATTCGACAAAATTCTAAATTTAATTTTTTGGGAAGCAGAATCAAAAATCCTATTTTTCAGCTCATTTAAATATTTTAGGGCTTTCTGGGGATTATCTTCTTCAATAAGGTTCTTTGCATAGTTTAATTCCTGGTGATATTCAAGATCTAGAACCTCAGGAATTACTCCAGAAGAAGGTTGCATACCAGATGCAATCTCCGAGCTTAAGGTTTCCTTAATTGTTTCTTCGGTCTTTAAGGCTTCAAATGCTTTTTTAAAGTCATCAAATTGAAAGCTGAAGTAAACTTCTGCAATCGAAGAAAAGTCATCCTGCATCAATAGCGATTCAATTCTGCTAGGAAATACCCAATCGATTTCTATTGAAGATTCTTTAGCAATTGTTTCAATTTCATTTTGATATTTATTATTTGCTCCAGGAGCAGGATAGATATAAATGACAATCACGTCTAAATTTGGATATTTGCCCTCTTTCTTCCATTTGCATGCAGTAGTTATCGATTTAGTAAGTTCAACTTTTGGATTTGTTTTATCACCCAAAAATTTTGCCTGATATCCGTACCATTTTCCTTGGTATTCTATAGGGTCTGCCTCTATCCCAGGATGATTACCGGATTTATTTATTCCTTCTGGCCGTTCATATCTTTTACAAAAAATTTGATGGCACATATCTTCAAATGCTTTTTTAG
>Ga0134122_10002497_pt1 | contig 13551 bp, 9 predicted proteins | sample KB302_FD_96461 | JGI IMG/M metagenome (GOLD analysis project Ga0134122, IMG submission 96461) | Terrestrial soil microbial communities without Nitrogen fertilizer from Kellogg Biological Station, Michigan, USA - KB3-0-2 | ecosystem: Environmental > Terrestrial > Soil > Unclassified ... | reverse complement strand
TCCCCGATCCGCCAGAGACCTGCGATCTCGCCGTCGTTTCCGCCGACGAGCCCGAGAGCACCGACGGCGGCCTCCAGAGGCGCCGCCGGGAGGAAAAGAGAGAGCGCCGCATTGAGGCTCATCTTCCTCCTGCGCCCGTGGAGCTTCGCCTCATAGATCCACGAGGTGTCCGCCAGGAGAGTCTCGATGCGCAGCTCTCCGGAGATCTCATCGCCGCGGACCTCCACGTCGAGACGCCCACGGCCTCCGGAAATGTTCGAGAGCTCGGGATCGACCCACCAGATTTCCGGCGCTTCTCCCCGAGCCCGGTCGAAATGGACCGTCACGCGGCCTTCCCGGACCTCGATCTTGTAGCTCGCGGAGCGGGTCGTCTCCTCGGGAGAGTTCCAGAACAGCGTACCCGGGCCCGGCGTTTTAGGAACCACCAAGCCCACGGAAACCGGACCGAAACGGTCGGGAGGTCCGAACATGAGGATTGCGGATGCCGAGGCGATCTCCAAGCTCCCGGCGCGCCCTGTGACCTGCACCTCGAAGACGGAAGGTTGCGGGATCCCATCGAACCAGACCACGGAGGCCTCGGACGCGGCGGGAGGCTCTCTCGGTTTCAGGATCTGATGGATCTCGAAGTGCCATTGCTCGACGAGCAGGTTCACCGCGATCACGGCGTCCAACCGATACCCCTCTTCGGTCTCCCGAAGAACGCCGTCCAGAGAGGCGTGCAACAGGAGCGGTCCCGGTTGCACCGAGACATGAATCTCGACGCTCCCGGGACCTCGCCGGTAGGTTCCGGCGATTTCTTCGACCGGCAGCTCCTGGCCGTCCTTCTGCAAGCTGTGCAGGAGAAGCCGCACCGTGCCATCGGGCAAGAAATCCCAGCGCGCCGACGCGAACATGTCACGAACCCAGCCCTCGGCTTCGGAGAGGACCAGCTCGTGGACCACGGCCTCCTGCTTCAGCTGAGGGGTCATTGCGAGAGGGGAGAGCGCCAAGCGCCGGACCGTCAGTTGGCTTTCACCGACCAGTGGAAGCTTGCCGAGATCCTCCAGGCTCGCCGCCTGCGAGGCTTCCAGGTTCACGAGCGCCAGCAGGAACCATCCCAAGGTGACGGAGGCTCCGGTTCGGCTCACCGCCGCCTCCCTTCTCTCCCATCCAGCGCGAGCTTGAAGCTCACTTTCCGGGTGCGCGCCGTCTCCGGTATCCAGACCTTTCCGAACAGCAGGTTCTCGAAGTCGGCCTCGTAGCGGAGCGTGCCCTCCACCGTCCTGCCTCCTTCCGGAACTCCGATCAAGGCGAAGATCCGGCGGGGCCCGATCCCTACGGCCGCATCTTCGGGTCCGCGAAACTCCCAGGCGACTTTCGAGCCGGACTGCCGCCGGCCGATGATGACCGGCTCCAGGTCTTCGACGGAGAAAATCCCCGGCCGTGACGCCATCAAGGGGACCGAGAGGAACTGGGCTCCCCCCAGGGAAACGGCGAGACTGTGCCGCCGGTCCGCGGGCACTTTCAAGCTCCGCGGATAGAAGTCGTGCAGTCGAAGGCTCGCGGTCGTGAGCTCCATGCGAACGCCGACGCGGCGGAACTTCTTGGGGCCTTCTGGCGGGTCCAAGGAAAAACCCATTTGCACGACGCACAGCCGCGTGCCGGAGGTCCCCTCCGGTTGAAACTCCGCCCCGGAGGAAGGGGGAAGGCAATAGAGGGAGGGCTCGTCGCTGATCAAAGTCCCTTCGGTGATCAGCACCGGCCGGGGATCGCCCATCGTCGTCTCTTCCCGGATCAAGGCAAGCGTGACGGCCCTCTGTTCTCCGGAGATTTTCTGGAAGTCGGTCGCCAGGGGAGCCGATCGAGGCGACGCGGAGAGCCAGAGCCACAGCGCAAGACTTTCGAACATGCGTCTCCTGGATGAGCCGCGGGCGGCCACGGCCTGCCCGTTCTCTGAGCGCCATGGCGCGATGAGTTGAGTGTGAAACTCTACAGGAGGAACGGGAGAATCAGACCAAGGACTGAAAGAGAGAGCCAAAAAGCGCGCAGGGTCGGCCACCGACGGGCCGACCAGACGGCACACGTGGCGAGCGCGCCGGACAGGAAGGTCAAGAGGAGGAAGAGCCCGAAAGGTTGCGAAGTGGCGCGGCCCGCGGCGATCAGTGCGACCAGGGAGCACCAGACTCCCGCCAGGAGACTGCCCAGGGCGCCTCCGATCTGGAGAGCCCCAGCTCCAACGGGTACGCCGAAGGGGCGCCATGCCGCAAACCGACCGACCCAGGCGGGGAGAGGAGCTTTCGTCTCCTCTCGTCGTCCGGCGGTCAGGATCGAACGGTCGTCCAGGGAGCGGAGAAACAGGACGGGGATGGACCATTCGATCGGGTGATTCTCCAGGGCCGAAAGAGCGATCCGGGCGTCGCTCAGAGCCGCGTCCACCGGCTCGCCGGCGGCGAGGCGCTCATGGAAGACGTCGCCGAAACGGATGGCGGCCACGTCCGAAATGCTCTGCCGCATGGCGATCACCGCCGGCATTCCACCCCGGATCAGGGCGATCGCCGTACCGGCAAGCGGCCGATGGGGGATCGACGCGGTTTCGCAGGCATTGAGCACCAGGAGGCGCACGCCTCGCGGCACAAGATGGACCACGAGATCCACGCCCGAGACGTGATCCGCCAGCCCGGTCCCATCGGTGAGGACGAGAGACCCGTCGGCATCTCCGGAGGCGGTGCCATGGCCGATGAAATGGAGAACCTGTGGACGCCACTGGCGGACCGCATCCTCCAGGCTTTCCAAAGTCGCAGGTTCCAAAAAACGAGCGTGGACTTCGGGCCGATTGCGCAAGGCCCGCTGAATCCTGACTTTCTCGGCCTCCGTATCGAGAGGCGGCCGGTCCGTCGGCGACGAGATCGCCACGAGGACCCGCAGCGGGGGTGGCGAAGCCGCCGGAGCGCTCGCGGCCTCCACTTCGAAGGAGCGCGTGAGCAGGAGCGGCTGCTCTGCCAGAAGCAGAAAGCGGTCGTGAAAGAGCAGTTCCCAGGGGAGGCGTCCAAGCCGCGCCTGGATATCGCTCCCCAGATGGAACCGGAGATCGAGTCGGAGCCTCGTCTCTCCCGGGACGCAACGTCCGAGAACCCTTTGGAAAAGATCCCTGGGACTCCCTCCAGCGAACAAGGCGTCGTAGAGACGGGCGCCGATCTGGGAGGCTCCGGCCGACCCGGCCGATTTCTCCAGCCTCTCGATCTCCGCGAAGGACAGGCCCAGCGTCCCCCGCGCCGTCTCCTTCCGGAAGGGGGTCTCGACGACGACCTCTAGAGAGTCCGACTCCGTGCGCTCGAAGCGGACTTCCAGTGTCTCGTAGTGCATGCCTGGTCGCGGAAGCGCGCATCGATTATCCATCGCCTCCCACAGCATGTCCACCCGCGTCCCTTCGACGAGCTCTTTCGCCGGTGCCAGGAGCGCCGCGGGACACTGCGAGGATCTACCAGATTCCGCAGCGCTTTTCCGGCGGTCTCACCAGGGCCGCTCCCGCTTTGCAGCCGAAGGCCTGTTGGAACTCCGGCGCATTCGACAGCGGTCCGATCACTCGGTACTTGGCGGTCGGGTGCGGGTCCGACTTCACCATTTGACGCTGTAGCTCCAGGCTCTCGGCGGCGCCGCGGAACTGGCCCCAGGCGATGAAGAACTGTTGTTCGGGGGAGAAGCCGTCGATCTCCGGCACCGGATGGCTCTGCATCGAACGCTCCAGAGCGCGATAGGCGAGGCGCACTCCGGCGAGATCGCCGAGCGCTTCGCCGAGAACCTGCTTGCCGTCCAGGTGAACGCCGGGCTCGATCTCGTAGCCGTCGTATTGATCGACGGTGCATTGGCCGACGTTCTGGAACGCGTCGAAATCGGCCTTCGTCCACCAGTTCCGCGGCTGTCCCGTCGAGTCGAAATCCCGGCCCAGGGCGTCGATCGCGTGCGTCAGATCGTGGGCCAGCGAAATGCCGATCGCACCGTAGTTCACGGCGTCGGATGCGGCGAGGTCGAACGCCGGCTCCTGCAGAAAGCCGGCCGGCAATCCCATCATGTTGAGCTGGATGTCGATGTAGGCGCCGGGCGACGACGGCGGCAGTTGCCAGACAGCGCGGCTCGTGCTCTCTCCCATGCGCTTGCGGTCTGTCTCGACGCTGAAGCGCCGCGCCGCCTCCACATTGGCCCAGAACGCATCCCGGCGGATGACGAGCGCCGAGGTGTCGGTCCACGCGTCGGGATAGCCCACCAGCACTTCGAAAGCCGCGACCTTTGCGAGGGCCTGTTGTTGCGCGGTCTCGGACATCCACTGCAACTCGCCGAGGTCGTCCTTCAAAACCGCGAGCAGGTTGCGGACGATCTCCTGGACCTTGGCCTTTGCCGCGGGAGGAAAGTGCCGTTCGGCGTAAGCGCGGCCGAGGGGCTCTCCGAGCAGGGCCTCTGTCGATTCGAGACATATCGCAGCTCGGCGCGCCCGCGCTTCGTTTTTGAATGCCGGCCCGTTCATGCAAGAGGCGAAATAGTCGCCGAGCTGCTGCTCGACGCCGCCGCGAGGCCGATCCGCCTTCGCGGCCAGTTCTTGGAGGAGTTCCCTCAACTGCCGCCGGTTCGTCTCGCGGCCCGCCGTCCGCCGGCTCCAACGCTGTTCCCCTTTCGGAATGGGATTCTTCGCGCGCCACGTGCCGTTGGCGAACGCGTAGAAGTCGTTGCACGGGTCCGCGGTTCGGTCCAGGTCGCCGGTTTCGATCCCTTTCAGCGCGGCGGCTTGGGCGGCGGAGAACGGGGGGACGCCAACGAAGAGCGCGATCATTCCGGCGACGACCCACGCGATGCGAGAGGGGCTCATGCCGCTCTCCTGGAGGAGGTGGGAACTTCCAGAGCGGCGATCACGGTCGCCGTGTCCACCACGGTGGCGAATTCGCCGTGAAGATCCGACAGCGCGATCGAGTGAATCCGCTCCGCGGGATGCTCGACCCCGTCGGGGCCGACGCGATCGAACGTCGCCGTGGCGTCGGACACGACCCAGGTGGCGAAGCCCAGGTTGCCCGCCATGCGCGCGGTGGTCGAGATGCAGTGATTCGTGGTGAGCCCGACGATCACCAACCCGCGACGCCCGGCGTGTCGTAGATCGTCTTCCAGCGACGTCCCGATGAATGCGCTGTTGACCCGCTTTTCGATCACCGGCTCGCCTCTTAGGGGAGCCGTCTCGGGCTTGAATTCGTTGCCGCGCTGGCCGGGCCGCAGCGGCGAAAAGGGATCGGTGGACATGTGCTTGACGTGGATGACCGGGCGGCCGGCCGCGCGCCACGCGCGCAGCAGCTCGGCGGTACGCTGTTCGAGAGCGGGGTTGTTGCGCCGGCCCCAGCGCGGCTCGTCGAAGCCGAGCTGGAGATCGACGACCAAGAGGGTGGTGGTCTGCGATTCGAGGGAAATCATGGCCGCACCGTAACGGTGCCTCGTCCGCTCCCCCAAACGCCGATGCCTCCGATCGGAAATGCCGATGATAAGTTCGTGCGGTGAAGAGCGAGCTGGAACTGCGGCACCTGCGCGTATTCGCGGCCGTGGCGGAGGCCGGAACGCACACCCGCGCCGCCCGGGCGCTCGGGCTTTCGCAATCGACGGTCTCCGAAACGCTCACCGCCTTGGAGCGCACCCTGGGCGTCGAGCTGTTCCGCAAGTCGGGGAAGGGCGCGTCGGCGCTCTCGCCGTCCGGCGAAGTCCTGCTCGGATACGCGCGTCGCATGTTCGCGCTGAGCAGCGAGCTGGTCGGAGCGCTCGCCGACGCGTCGCCCGGCGTCAAGGCAACCCTCGGGGTCTCGGCCGTCGAGTCGATCGGCGCCTACGTGCTGCCCAACCGGCTGGCCGCCCTTCGCGTGCGCTGGCCGGCGGTGCGGGTGGAGGTGCTCACCGGCAGTTGCGGCGAGATCCGCGAGCGGGTCGCGGCGGGGGAGTGCGATCTCGGCCTGGTGCTGGAGCCCGAGGCGGGGCCCGAGGCCGGCGCGATCCTGGCGAAAGCCCGCCTGATGATTCTCGGCGCTCCGGGTCACCCGCTGGCGCGCGGCACGGCCGCGGTGGAAGATCTGCGCCGCTGCGACTTCTACATGTGCGACGCGGGCGGCAACTACCATCAGGCGTTGCGGCAGCACTTCGAGGCGGCGGGCGTACCGCCGCCCCGGATGCAGGCGATGGGCACCATCGAGGGGGTGAAGCGCGGGATCCTCGCCGGAGGATCGGCGCTCGGTCTGTTGCCCGAGCACGCCGTCGAGACGGAGCTGCGCGAGAACCTGCTCGCCGAGGTGCGCGTGAGACCGGCGTTGCCCTGCGTCGTGCTGCGAGCCGTTCTGCCGCCCGGCGCGCGCTCGCCGGTGGCGGACGACCTGATCGAGGCTCTGCGCGGCTCGCTCTCGCGATAACTTGCGGCCGGCTCCGCCGATTTGCCACAATGCGGTTTCGAGCGCGAGATGTTCCTCCCGCGCCTCCAGCTCCCCCGGGTCTTCAATCCTCCGGAAAACGAGGGAACCCCATGTCCGAAAAGATCCAGTTCTTCCTGCCCGGCCCGACCTACGTCCTCGAAGAGGTCCGGCAGGCGATGACCAAGCCGATGGTCGGCCACCGCTCCGCGGGCTTCAAGACGTTCTACCTCAATCTTTCGGCGAAATTGCCGAAGTTGCTCCGCACCGCGGGCGACGTGATGGTCGCCTCGGGCAGCTCGACGCTGGTGATGGAGGCGGCGGTCGTCTCCTGCGTCCCCACTTCGGTGCTCAATCTCACCTGCGGCGCGTTTTCCGAGCGCTGGCACAAGATCAGTAAATCGACCGGCAAGGACGCCGACAAGCTCGCGTTTCCCTGGGGCCAGCCGGTCGATCCGGATCTGGTCAAGAAGGCTCTCGATCGGAAGCGCTACGACGCGATCACCGTGGTCCACAACGAGACCTCGACCGGCGTGATGAGCCCGATCGCCGAGATCGCCAAGGTGGTGCGTGAATCGAGCGACGCCCTGGTGATCGTCGATGCCGTCTCTTCGCTCGGCGGCGCGCCGGTCGAAACCGACGCCTGGGGGATCGACGTCACGCTCGCCGGCACCCAGAAGGCGATCGCGGTGCCGCCCGGCCTCACCGTCTTCACCCTGTCCGACCGCGCGGCCGAACAGGCGGCGAAAGTGCCGCACCGCGGTTTCTACACCGACCTGCTCAACTATCGCGACAAGCACCGCGAGGGGGGCTTCATCACCACCCCCGCGATTCCGCTGCTCTATGCCCTCGATCGCCAGATGGACGTGATCCTCGAAGAGGGGATGGAGGCGCGCTGGGAGCGTCACGCGCAGCTGCAGAAGCAGACCGCCGACTGGGCCGCCGCGCGGGGGATCGCCTATGCCTCGGCCGAGGGTTGCCGTTCGCACACCGTGAGCTGCTTCCTGGCGCCCGAGGGGCTCGATCCGCAGGCGCTCACCAAAGCGCTCACCGCGCGGGGCACCACCATCGGCGGGGGCTACGGCGATTGGAAGCCGACGACGTTCCGGATCGGCCACATGGGCGAGGTGCGCGAGAGCGACCTTTCCGCCCTGCTGGTCCAGATCGACGAAGAGATGGCGCGGCTCATGGCCCCGGCCGCGGTCGGAGCTTGAAGACCGCGATGCCGAAAATCCTGATCGCGGACACCCTCGACCCGTATGGGCTCGATCTCCTCGCCAAAGCCGGCGCGGAGATCCGGATTGTCGCCGCCGACGAACGCGGCCGGCTCCCCGAGCTGATCGCCGACGTCGATGCGCTGGTGGTCCGCAGCGCCACCAAGGTCACCGCGGATCTGATGCGCGCGGGCAAGCAGCTCAAGGTGGTCGGCCGGGCGGGGGTGGGGGTCGATAACGTGGACGTCGCCGCCGCGACCGAGCTGGGCATCCTGGTGGTGAACGCCCCGACGGCGAACCTCACCTCGGCGACCGAGCACAGCCTGGCGTTGCTGCTCGCGCTCGCCCGGCAGATTCCGGCGGCGGACGCCTCGATGAAGCGGGGCGAGTGGGACCGGAAGACCTTCCTGGGTGTGGAGCTGGAGGGGAAGACCTTGGGGGTCGTCGGCTTCGGCCGGATCGGCCAACGGGTGGCGGAACGGGCGAAGGCGTTCGGGATGGAGATTCTCGCCTCCGATCCGTTTCTCGACGCCGGAGTCGCCCGGCGGTTGGGCGTCGAGCTGGTTTCGATGGATGAGCTGATCGCCCGGGCCGACGCGCTGACGCTCCACACGCCGCTCACCGCGGAGACCAAGAACGTCATCTCGCGCGAGCGGATCTTCGCGATGAAGCCGGGCGCGCTGCTGGTCAACTGCGCCCGCGGCGGTTTGATCGACGAGGACGCCCTGCTCGAAGCGCTCGACGCCGGACGGATCGGCGGCGCGGCGTTCGACGTCTACATCGAGGAACCGCCGAAGGATCGCCGCCTCGCGGAGCACCCCAAGGTGGTCGCCACGCCGCATATCGGCGCCCAGACGCGCGAGGCGCAGGAGCGGATCTCGGAAGAGACCGCCCACATGCTGCTCGCCGCCCTCGGCGGAGAGATGCCGGCCGCGGCGGTGAACCTGCCGTTCCGCCCGACCGGCGCGCGCGGCGAACCGTACCTGAAACTGGGCGAACGCCTTGGCCGGCTCGCGAGCCTGCTGCTCGGCGGGGCGCCGCAGCGGCTGGAGGTCGAGCTGTGGAATCTCGAAGAGCCGCTGCGCCATCCGCTGGCGATCGCGGCGCTCAAGGGCGTGCTCGCCCCGGCGCTCGGCGACGGCGTGAACTATGTGAACGCCGAGCGGATCGCCGAAAGCCGCGGCGTCGAAATGGAGCGCACGGCACGCACCGCGCCGGCCGACGACCCGCACCGGGTGAGCGTGCGGCTCTCCGGCGGCGGCAAATCGGTCGAGGTGGACGGCGCGCTGTTCGGCGATGGCGAGGCGCGAGTGGTCCGTTTCGGCGGCTACCGGCTGGAGTTTCGCCCTGAAGGCAAGCTCCTGGTGCTGGAAAATCGCGACGTGCCGGGGGTGGTGGGCAAGCTCGGCACCCTCCTCGGGGCAGCCGGCGTCAACATCGCCGACATTCACCTGTCGCGCCGCGACGGGGGAGAGGCGCTCGCGGTCCTGCGGCTCGACCAGGCGGTCGATGCGGCGACGTTCGAACAGCTCGCCGCGCAGCCGGAAGTGCTGCGAGCGAAGTACGTAGACCTCGAAGCGCGGTAGAACGGGAAGGTATCGACATGGCGCGAGTCGGATTGATCTTCGGTGGCCGGAGCGTCGAGCACCAGGTCTCGCTGCGATCGGCCCGCACGGTGTTTCAGGGGCTCGCCGCGGCCGGGCACGTGCCGGTGCCGCTCGCGATCGCGGAAGACGGTTGCTGGCTGTCGCCCGAAGCCTCGGCGGAGATTCTCGCGGGCGACGCGGTGGCGGTGCCGCCGGTGGGAAAGCCGGTGGCCTCCACCCTAGGCGCCTTGACCGGCGCGGGGGTCGAAGCGCTGTTCCCGATCGTCCATGGCACCTGGGGAGAGGACGGCACGCTCCAGGGCTTATGCGAAATGCTCGACCTGCCCTACGTCGGTCCGGGGGTGGCGACCAGCGCCCTTGCGATGGACAAGCTGCTCGCCAAGCGCCAGCTGCGCGCGGCGGGCGTGCCGGTGGTCGATGACGAGCCGGTCACGCGGGCCGGGTTCGAAAGCGACCCGGGTGACATCCGCCGGCGCGCCGCGCGCTTCGCCTACCCGCTGTTCGTCAAGCCGAGCGTCGGCGGGTCGAGCGTCGGCGTCGCGAAAGTCGATCGTCCGGAGGATTTGAGCGATGCCGTGGCGTTCGCGCTCCGGTTCGACGAAAGCGCGTTGGTCGAACGCGGCGTAGCCGGCCGCGAGCTCGAATGCGCCGTGCTCGGGGGACAGGGCCGGCTCGAAGCCTCGGCGGTGGGGGAGATCGTCCCCGGCAACGCGTTTTACGATTACGCGGACAAGTACCTGCAGGACACCGCGCGGCTGATCGCGCCGGCCGAGATTCCGAAGGAGATTGAAGATCGCCTGCGTTCGATCGCGGTCGCCGCCTTCGGAGCGCTCGGCGGCTCGGGGATGGCGCGGGTCGATTTCTTCCTCGAAGGCGAGAATCTCTACGTCAACGAGATCAACACCCTCCCCGGCTTCACCAGCATCTCAATGTACCCCCGCCTCTGGGGCCTCTCGGGGCTTACGCTGCCGCAGCTCGTCGGCCGCCTGGTCGAGATCGCGATCGAGCGCCACGCCGAACGCCACCGGTTGGACGCCGGAATCAAACAGTTCCTCGCCGAGCTGTAAGCAAACCCCATTAGAATCACGCCGTGCATTTCACCGACGACGTTCTCGCCCGCGCCCGCCAGACCTCGCCGCTCGTCCTAGGGTTCGATCCCGATTTTTCCCTCATGCCGCCGGAGCTTCGGCCGGCGGAGGGAGCGGGCGGCGAGGAGATCGTCCGCCGCCTCGTCGCGTTCACCGAGCAGGTGCTGGAAGCTGCGGCACCGTTTTGTTGCGCGGCAAAGCCTCAAAGCGCTTTTTTCGAGCAGCATGGAAGCACGGGCGTTGCGGCGCTCGCCCAATGTCTCGCGAAGATCCGCGCCGCCGGGCTTCCCATCCTCCTCGACGTCAAGCGGGGCGACATCGGCTCGACCGCGACGGCCTACGCCCGCGCCTACCTCGGCGACACGGATCTTTCGGCCGATGCGGTCACGGTCAATCCGTTCCTCGGCGCCGACTCGCTCGCGCCGTTTCTTGCGGCATCGAAGGTCTCCGGCAAGGGGGTCTTCGTTCTGGTCAAGACCTCGAATCCCGGTTCGCGCGATCTGATGGACTTGGAGATCCTCGGCGGGACGGTCTCGGCGCGGCTCGCGAAGCAGGTGGAGGAGGGGACGGCCAAGACCCTGGGCGAAAGCGGCTTCGGGCTGGTCGGCGCGGTGGTCGGCTCGACCTATCCCTCCCAGGCCGCGGCGCTGCGCCAATTGATGCCGCACGCGCCCATCCTCGTGCCCGGCCTAGGGGCGCAAGGCGGTTCGCTCGATGCGGTCCGCGCGGTTGCGGATGCGAAAGGCGGGGGAGTGCTGGTGCCGGTCTCGCGCGGGCTCACCTATCCGAGCGCCGAGGACATTACGGCGGCGGGAGGGTACGTCGCCGCGGTACGGGCGAACGCCGAACGCTATGCGAGTGAGCTGAACGGGGCGCTTGCCGGTTAGCGGGCCCGTTGCCATCGTAGAAGAAACTCCCGGTCGTGTGCACCGAAGTCCCCGGCTCTAGAATGCGACGGATCGATGTAAATCCATCGGCACGGCTGGGAGCGCGATCGCAGAGCTGGGAATTCGCCATCGCAGAGCGATAGCGACGATCGGCTCCGTGGAACCGCCATCGGCGCGCGGAGTCCGCCATCGCCTGCGTAGAGCGGCTATCGGCTGTGTAGAGCCGCTTCCGGCCGCGTAGAGCGGCTATCCGCCGCTGGATAGCGGCTTCCCCCTCTCGATAGTCGTTTATCCGCCGTGGATAGCGGCTCTCCGCAGCGGATAGCGACTATCGGCGCTGGGAAGAGACTATTTTCTGCCGGGAAGCGGCTATCGGCCCACGGATAGCCGCTCTACAGCAGCGATAGCCGCTCTACGTCGCCGATAGCCAAGCGCCCTCGCTGTAATTCTCGGGAATTCAAGGCCGCCCGCTTCAGTTCCCTCGCGCTCGCTCGGGATGACGGACGAAGAGCTGTTGCTGCCTGCGAAACCAGCCGTACGCTACACTTTGCGCGCAACCACGCAATGGCTACCCCCGCAAAGCCCTTCCGAACCGGTTCGGCCCAGACACTCTCGTTCGACAAGCTCGCGCCGGGAGAGTTCGAGCGCCTCTGCCTGTGGCTCGTCCGGGAAAAGAAGTTTGATCCTGTTGAGCATCTTGGTGAGGGCGGGAGTGAAAGCGGACGCGACGTTGTGGGTTGGAAGAACGGCCGACGCTGGGTTTTTCAATGTAAGCGGGTTCGGGCTTTTTCCGCCGCCGAGGGCAAGAGGGAGATCGCAAAACTCCGGTCCTTGCCGGTCGAGCAGCAACCGCACGAGCTGGTGTTCGTGGTGTCCCGCACGGTAGGAGTTGCCACGCGCGAGGCCCTCCGGAAAGAGTGGGGAGCCGAGGCAACCTGCCACTTCTGGAGCGGCGATGAGCTCGACGAGCAGGTCAAAAAGTATCCGCGTCTCCTCGACGAGTTCTTTCAACTGCCGCCGGAGACACAGCGGATTTCCTTCCCGATCAACCTGCCCTTCGCTTCCCTTGGTGATCTTTTCCGAGGGCGCGAAGAGGTCCTCGCGACTCTCCGAAAAAAGCTCACCGAAAGGAAAGCCGGCCAAGCGATGGCGATCGCTGGGAAAGCCATCCATGGCCTGGGCGGAGTGGGGAAGAGCCGGCTCGCCATCGAATATGCCTGGCGCTACGCCGCGGAGTACTCGGCGGTGCTGTTCGTAGGCGCCGGTTCGCCGGCCGATCTACGGCGCAACCTCGCGGCGCTCAACAAGGTGCTGGACCTGCCGGAACGAGAAGCCATTGATGAAGAAATCCAGGTAGAAGCGGTCCTACGCCGCCTCGGTGAGCAGCCGGGGTGGCTGTTGGTTCTCGACAACGTCGATACGAAAGAATCCGCGGCAGCGGTGGATACCTTGATTCCGCGGCTGCAAGGCGGCGACGTTCTGATGACCGGGCGTCTGGCACATTGGGGCGCGGAGGTCGAGCCGATCGAGTTGGACGTGCTGGAGGAAGAGGCGGCCGTCGCTTTCCTACTAGGCCGGACCGAGGGGCGGAGGAGAACAGCGAATGACGACACTGTCCAGGCGAGAGCGCTGGCGCGAGAAGTGGGTTGTCTGCCGTTGGCGCTAGAGCAGGCCGGTGCCTACATCGCCGAACGCAAACTGACGTTCGAGGGATATTTGAAGGAGTGGCACTCACGGCACGAGCAGGTACTCACCTGGTTCGACAGCCAAGTAAGCCACTACCCGGCAAGCATCGCCGTCACCTGGCAGACCTCCGTCGATCGGCTGACCGCCCCGGCCCGTCGCCTGCTCGAACGGCTCGCCTGGCTGGGGCCGGAACCGATTCCGGAATCGCTGCTGGACGTGCCGATCCCGTGCGAGTCTTCGCTGTGGGCAAGATTCTTGAGGCGCATTTTACTAAGGCCCAATCGCTGTGATTCCTTAAGGGTTCTACATAGTGCGCTCGTCGATCTCGCGACCTATTCCCTGGTAACCCGCGCGGACGAAGCGCCGACCTTCACCATCCATCGTCTGGTACAGGACGTGACCCGCCGCAGCTTGCGGGACGTTCCAGGAAACCAACCGCTTAGCGAGGCGCTCGGCTGGGTAAACGCTGCCTTTTTAGGCGACCCTCAGGACGTGAGGTCCTGGCCGACTCTCGACTCGCTGTCACCGCATGCCCGCGCGGTGGCCGCCTTCGCGGATTCCGCAAAAATCGCGGATCCCACGGCATTGCTGATGAACCAGCTCGGAATCCTCTACTTCGGCAAGGCTCTGCATTCAGAAGCCGAGCCGCTGATGCGCCGTGCGCTCGC
>Ga0134122_10002496_pt1 | contig 13551 bp, 16 predicted proteins | sample KB302_FD_96461 | JGI IMG/M metagenome (GOLD analysis project Ga0134122, IMG submission 96461) | Terrestrial soil microbial communities without Nitrogen fertilizer from Kellogg Biological Station, Michigan, USA - KB3-0-2 | ecosystem: Environmental > Terrestrial > Soil > Unclassified ... | reverse complement strand
TGACGCGCTCGGCAGCGACCCGCGAGGAGTCCTCCTGCTCAAGGAGCTCGCCACCGATTTCGAGGTCGGACCCGGTGACACGCTGCCGATCACCATCTATCCGGACGATTTCGAGAAGAGCACCAACCTGAAGCTCCACGTGCTCGGCGTCTACGGCTCGTTTCCGCCGACGAGCCCGCCGCCCGACCAACCGGCCGAGCTGGTCATGTCGACGGCCGCGATACCGCGGACGGTGCCGGCGCCGCCTGACTTCTACCTCGCCCGCGTCTCGCCGGGCGAACGCCCGACGCGGCGGCCGCCGAACTCCGCGGAACCCTGTCCGATCAATTCGGTGTGACAACGGACGGAAACCCATTCCAGCGAGGCCTCACCGCATTGAACCTCGCCGGGCTCGGCCGCATCGAGGCGCTCGGAGCCGCACTGATAGCCGCCGTCGGAGTCGCTGTGCTCGGCGCATTCCTCGTGCTCGAACGCCGCCGCGAGTTCGCGATCCTTCGCGCCGTGGGCGCCGACGCGTCCCAGGTCATTGCGGGTCCGGCTGCCGAAGGCGTGCTCGTAGTGCTGGGGAGCTTGCTTATCGGCGTTCCAGTCGGGCTGGGGCTCGCACTGCTCGAGGTCCGGGTGCTCTCGCTCTTCTTCGCACTCCCCCCACCGCTGCTCACAATCCCCGCGGTTGCCCTCGTCGTGTTCATCGTGTTCATGGTCATGACGTCGACCATCGCCATCGCCGCAGCGCTAACCGCCGTCACCCGGGTGCGGCCAGCGTCGGTGCTACGCGAGCCCTAGCGGACGTGCAGCCCCGCCAGTGCCTGCTTGAGCGCGGCCGCGGCGCCGTCGGCCGCTGGCAGGTCTTCAGCGTCGGCCGCCTTGCGCAACTGCTGCAGCGCGGCGTCCACCGCTCCGGCCGAGTCGACGCCGTGGCGGGTGCGCTCCCAAACACGTTCCAGCACAGCCACATCGGCCAGCACCGCGCCTCCGTCGTCGGCTGCCACATCGATCGGAAGCTGGTCTGCCCACAACGCCATCCGGGCCAGGTCGACGTCGATCACTTGCTGGTACAGCAGCCGCAGGTCGAGCTCGTTCTGGGCGACCCGCAACGCAGCCGACTGCGCGGACCTCCAGTCCTTGACGTCTACCGCCGTGGCCATCTCGCCCAGGTCCCTCTTCATCTGCGACGCCATCTGCGGCGGAATGTCCTTGGTCAGCGCGGCACCCCACGCCTGATCCAGCGTCGTCGCTGCTTGCTTTGCACGGTCGGCGTCGGAAACGGCGACGGCCTCGTAGACCGCTCGAACCGCGGCCGAGAGCGCGCCGAATTCGGCCGGTGCCGGATCCGGCCTCCTGTCCGTCGGCGATGCGAGCGACACCGCTTCCAGGTCACCACCCGGGTCTCCGGTGGAGAACTCGCCGTAGCCGGGAGCGAAGATCTTTCCCTCCCGCGTGCCGTCCATGTGCAGCTCATTGACTTCCATTGCGCCGCTGATGTTTCCGCTTGGACCGGGCACGTTCATGTCGACCTTGTCGACACGTACCTCCTCGAACACTACCTCCGGTACATTCTCCGGGCGGTACACGTCACCCACGCGCGGTTGCGCCGGCATGATCAGCGCCGCCGGCGTCTTGTCATCGACCACCCAGGTTCCTTCGGTGTCGGTGACCTTCCCGTCCTCGAAAGCGGAATACTCCTCACCGAAGTACCACACGGACCCGTCGTCGGCCTGCGCGTACCGGTCGATGGCCACCTCTTGGATCCGGCCGTCCAGGTACGCGACGTACTGGATGAGCGCCGTGTCGATAGTCGTGCCGCGATAGGGCGTCGGCTTCGTCTCCGGCAGCAGGGTCACCTCGGTGCGGAACGGTTTGTTGTCCACGTGGCCGCCGAAGATGACCTGTTCGACACGACTGGTCGGATGCAGCGGGTTCGTGATCGGTGTCGGGTGGCTGAATTTCGGGGTGGCCAGATCAATGCGCTCGCTGTCCGGCGCGACCGGCAGGCACTCGTCGGTGCGCTCGCCGGATTCAGAGACGACCTTGATGCAGTCCGCGGCCACCGGTGCCGGACCGCCGCTGCACGCGACGCTGAGTGCGGAGACGATCGGCGTGCAGATCGCTAACGTGACGAGCCGGCGACCGGTGGCATACATGGCTAATTGCCGGGAGCGTCGGGTTCGGTGTCGGCGCCGGGCCCGTCGGTCTTGCTACCGACCACCGCGAAGGCGTCGTCGAGCTGGACATCGACCTGACTGCCGTCGGCCAGCGTCACCTCGACCTCATAGAGGCTCTCCTCGTCGCCGATCTCTGTACCTGTGACTGTGCCGCCGCCGGTGAACGCCAACGCGGCCTGGCTGGCCTTCGTCAGCGCCTCTCCGGTGATCGGCGTGCCCTCGCCGTCGTCGGGTTGTGCCGTCGCGATTCCGATCCCGATGGCGACCGCCGCCGCGCCGACGGCCGTCACGATTCCAATGCTCTTGACGTTCATGGTCGACAGGCTGCCGCGAACCACCTGACAGCAACCTGAACGCGGTCAGCCCTCATCGGCAGGCAGCGTCACCTCGATGCGGGTGCCACCGAGGGGGGACTGCGTGATCGACATCGAGCCACCGTGAGCCCTGATCACCTCGTCGACGATCGACAGGCCGAGGCCGCTGCCGCCGTCGTCGCGCGAGCGGGCTTCGTCGAGGCGAACGAAGCGCTGCAGCACCCGTTCCCGTTCGGATTCGGGGATGCCCGGCCCGTCGTCGTCGACGGTCAGCACCACGTCGTCGCCGAGATCGGCGAGAGCGATGTCGACCCGGCTCGACGCGTACCGGGCGGCGTTCTCGCCGAGGTTGCGGAGCACCCTGTGCAGCGCGTCGGCATCGCCTTGCACCCGCGCCGCGCCCACCCCCGACGTGTCCACCCGCTTGGAGGTCGTCGCGCGGAGCCGATGCCCTTCCTCGAACGCCAGGTCGTCGAGGTCGATGGGCGCACGCGACGGCGGCATGCGCTCGTCGGCTCGCGCCAGCAGCAACAGGTCCTCGACCAGGCTCTGCATCCGGGTTTGTTCGGCCAGCACCACATCGGCGAGCTCTTGAGCCGTCAACCGGTCGGGGTGCGCGAGCGCGACCTCGGCGTGCTGGCGGATGGTGGTGATGGGCGAGCGCAACTCGTGCGACGCGTCGGATACGAAGCGGCGCTGGCTGTTTCGTGCGCCTTCGAGCCGCACCAGCATGCGGTTCATGGTCGCGGCCAATCGGCCGATCTCATCGTCGGCATCCGGCTGCGGCACACGGCGATACAGCTGTGCAGCCGAGATCTCGTCCACCTCGCGACGTATCGCGTCGACCGGGGCGAGGGCTCGGCCGACCATCACCCAGGTCGTGACCGCCACCACAACCAACAGCAACGGCAATCCGATCAACATCACCTTGGTGACCACCGCGGTGGTCTCGAAGACACCGATCAACGCCCTCGCCACCAACACCGTGCGTGGCCCGTCGGAGGTTTGCGCGCCCTCCGCGACCGCCATGAACTCCTCGCTGTCGAGCGGAGTGAGTACCTGCTCGGACTCGCCCGGGCGCAATCGCGCGACTGCGGCTTCACCGGCGACATTGCGGCTTGACGCGACGACGGAGCCATCCGGGCTGAGCACCTGAATCAACTGCTCGTCGCTGGGGGCAACCTCCAAGATCGGCGGCCGGCCGGAATCGAGTTGGCGCGCCACCTCGAGCGCCTGTGCACCCGCAGCATCCTTGACCTCATCTACCAGCGTGCCGCGCAGCACAGTGAGAAGCGCCATGGCGCCAGCAACAAGTGCAGTGGCGACGATTACGATCGCGACGGCGGTGGTGCCCGCCCGGATCGTGGCGAGGCGTTTAATCACGGGCGACGACCAGCCGGTACCCGGCGCCCCGAACGGTTTCGATCAACGTACCGTCGCCGGGACGGGGCAGTTTGATTCGCAGTCTGCGCACGTACACCTCGACGATGTTCGGGTCACCGTCGAAGTCGAAATCCCAGACGTGGTCGAGAATGTCGCGTTTCGCCAGCACCTCGTCGGGATGGTGCACGAAGTACTCCAGGATCGCGAACTCTCGCCGGGTCAGGTCGATCGACTCGTCGCGAAGCCACACACGCCGCGCCGCCGGATCCAGCCGGATATCGCCGGCCTCCAGCACGGTCGGCCGGGGTCGCGCACCGCGGCGGCGCAGCGCCCGCAGCCTCGCGACCAGCACCGCGTACGAAAACGGCTTTGCCAGGTAGTCGTCGGCACCGGTGTCGAGGCCCTCGACCTCGTCCCACACGCCGTCCTTGGCGGTCAACATCAGGATGGGCGTCCAATTGCCTTCGCTGCGCAGCGTGCGGCACACCTGATAACCGTTCGCCCCTGGCAGCATGACGTCGAGGATGATCGCGTCGAACGGGTTTTCGCGCGCCATCCAGATGCCATCGGTGCCGTTGTACACAACATCGACGGCGAAGCCTTCGGCCTCGAGCCCCTTCCGCAGCCCGGCGGCAAGGCGCTGCTCGTCTTCGACCACCAGTAGACGCATCCTGGCTGTCATGATCGCAGCCCAAAACTGACTGGCGGCTGAATTCGCTAGGTGAGCTCTGCCATGATGTCGGCCACCGTGCCGGTCTTGACGTGCTGGAAGCCGGTACCCGCCCATATGTTCACGGCCTGCGGATCGCCTGCCCGCACCGACGCCGCGCGCAGCGGGCTGGTCATCCAGTGGATCTCCGGATACCCGAACGTTGCTTCGGCCTCATGCTCGTCGACGAACCGGTTGCGCAGCCCGCGCGCGTATCGGCCGGAAAATGCCCGCGTCACAACGGTTTCGGTGAACTGCGGATCCTGAAGCGCGGCTCGGTGCACAGGGCTACTGCCCGCTTCGTCCGACAGCAGGAACGCCGTTCCGAGCTGGGCGGCGGCCGCTCCCGCCGCCAAGACGCGGCCGACGTCGTGCGCGGTCATCAACCCGCCGGCCGCCGCGACCGGCACATCGACGGCAGCCTTGACCTCAGCCAGCAGCTCGTCGAGGGATTGGGTGGCTGGCTGCGCGGACGGGTCGAAGGTGCCGCGATGCCCGCCCGCCGACGGCCCCTGTACCGCCACAGCGTCCACACCGCGGGCAACCGCCGTCTGCGCCTCGGGCAGCGTTGTCACGGTGCCGACAACCGCGATGCCCGCCTCACGCAGCCGCCGGCACTCCTCGGCGCTCGGCACCCCGAAGGTGAACGATGCGACGTCCGGCCGCAGGTCGAGCAGCACCTCGATCTTGGCCGCCCAATGGTCGTCGTCGAACCGCGGCTCACCGAGCTGGGCGCCGTAGCGTTTCGCCTCCGGCTCGAGTGCTTTGGCGTAGCGCTCGATGTCGGCCGGGGTGCCCGCACTCGGCTGCGGCGCAAACAGATTCGCGCCGATCGGGCCGGAGGTGAGGCCGCGCGCTGCGGCCAGCCGCTCGGCGAACACGGCGGCAGTCAGATAACCCGCGGCGACGAAGCCGAGCCCGCCTGCAGTCGACCCCGCGGCCGCGAGTTCAGGCGTCGACGGACCACCGGCCATCGGGGCGACAAGGATCGGAACGGAAAGATCGCGAAAGTCGAACGCCATCAGTCCTTGGTATCACGGCTGCGGGGCTAGCCTGACCGCAGGATGTTCTCCGAAAGCGATGGCTACGAGCGGTTCATGGGCCGCTGGAGCCGTCGACTGGCGCCGCTGTTCGTGACGTTCGCAGGCGTCACAGGGGACGACCGTGTGCTCGACGTGGGGTCGGGCACGGGTGCGCTCTCGGCGGCGGCCGCGGCCATCGAATCTGTACAGGTCACGGGCATCGAACCGGCGGCAGCCTACGTGCGCTACGCGCAGGAGCGCCTCGACGGCCACTTCGAAGTCGGCGACGCGATGGCGCTGCCGTTCGCCGACGACTCCTTCGATCGGACGCTGGCGATGCTCGTGCTCAACTTCGTACCGGATCCGGCCGCCGCACTGCAGCAGATGATCCGGGTCACCCGTCCCGGCGGTGTCGTCGCCGCGACCGTATGGGATTACGGCGAGGGAATGCAGATGCTGCGGACGTTCTGGGACGCGGCCGTCGCGCTCGATCCGGCCGCGGCGCCGCGCGATGAACGGCACATGCCACTGTGTACGCGCGGGGCGCTCACAGATCAGTGGCGGACGCACGGGCTGCACGATGTCGACGAGCAACCGCTGACCATCGACATGGCGTTCGAGTCGTTCGACGACTTTTGGCAGCCGTTCCTCGGTCAGGGCCCCGCGGGTGTCTACGTGTCGTCGTTGGCCGAATCCGCTCGGCACGCATTGGAATCCAGGCTGCGGGCACGGCTCGATGATTTGAAGCGGTGTGCGCGGGCATGGGCGGTCCGCGGCGTCGTCACCTGATCGCCTTGCCGAACAGCAGACAGTCCTGCGGCTCGGCGCTGACGTTGGGCAGCACGGCGTAGCGCGCCAGCCGGCCTTCGAAGGTGAGCCCGCTGCGTTCCAGCAGCCGCGCCGACGCCGTGTTGTCGACGTGACAATGCGCCGTCACGCGGTACACGGTCGGGTCGCGCTGTGCCTTGTCGAGCAGCAACCGCACGACCTCGGTCGTGATGCCTTGCCGCCACCAGCGGCGGCCGAGGCAATACCCGAAGTCGACGATGTGTGGCTGGGGCCGACGCCACCCGCACAGCCCGATCGGGCCGCCACCGCCCCGCAGTTCGATGAGCCAGGTCGTCTCACCGCCCACGTTGAAGACCTCCGCGATCACCCGCTGGGTCTCGCCCACATCGGGGTGCGGCAGCCACGACATGTAGCGAGGCACTTCCGGGTCGGACGCAATGCGCTCGAATATCAGCTCGGCGTCATCGAGCGTGGGCGCACGTAGCGTGACCCTCGAACCGTTGAGCACCTCGACGTCCGACATAAGTTCTATCCTGGGTTGATATGGCAATCACGTTCAACCACACCATCGTCGCCGCGAAGAACCGCGAGGAATCCGCCAACTTCTTCACCGAGCTGTTCGGCCTGCCAACCGCCAAGGAATTCGGTCCGTTCCTGGCGGTCGAACTCAACCACGGTGTCAGCCTCGACTACGCCCAGGTGAGCGAGGGCGAGGACATCCGCCCGCAGCACTACGCGTTCCTGGTGTCTGAGGACGAGTTCGACGCGATCTACGGCCGCATCCGTGATCGGGGCATGCAGCATTGGGCCGATCCGCGGGGCAGCCGGCCCGGCGAAATCAACCACAACGACGGCGGACGCGGCGTGTATTTCCAGGATCCCGGCGGGCACTACCTGGAAATCCTGACCCGTCCCTACGGATCAGGCGCCGCCTGACATATGACTCAGGCCGCCTGGGGGTTCTCCAGGACGACGGCAACACCCTGGCCGGAGCCGATGCACACACCGATCGCGCCGTACCGGGCGTTACGTTCGCGCAGCTCGGTCGCCAAAGTCAACACGTACCGCGTGCCGGTGGCCCCGAACGGATGGCCGATGGACACGGCACCGCCGTTCGGCGTGAGCTTCTCGTCGGGAATCTTGAATCCACCGAGTTGATTCGGCAGCTCGCGAAGCACGCCGAGCGCCTGCGCGCTGAACGCTTCGTGCACCTCCCACACGTCGATCTGCTCGGGCATCAGGCCGGCCCGCTTGATCGCCAGCGGCAACGCCCATGCCGGGGCCATGCCCATGATCAGCGGATCGATCCCGTATACGGCCGACGACACAACGCGTGCCAACGGCTCGACCCCCAGTTCGGCAGCCCTCTCCCCCGATGCGAGCACGATCGCACTCGCGCCGTCGGTGAGCGGGGTGGAGTTCGCCGCCGTCATCTGTGTGGTGCCCGGTTGCGCCGGCAACGCTGCCAACTGCTCGGCGGTGGTGTCATCCCGGATGAACTCGTCGTGCTCGAACGTGCGGGCCGGCGTCTTCTTCGTGGCCGGAATCTGCACGGGCATAATCTCTTTGGCCAACCGCCCCGAGTCTCTGGCCGCCTTGGCGTGCTGCTGGGACCGTAGCGCGAACGCGTCGATCTCCTCGCGGGTCAGCTTGTAGCGGTCGGCCACGTTCTGCGCGGTCTCGATCATGCCGATGTAGGCGTTACGCGCCAACAGCGTCGGATTGGGCGGGCCGCCTGCCCCGGCCCACATGGTGTCCAGCAGCAACACTGGTCCCCGTGGGGCGAACGGCGCGTCACCCTTCATGTACGCCCAGCCCGAACGGGACATCGATTCCACCCCGCAGGCGATCCCGACACCCAGATCGCCTGCCTTGATCGCATGCGCCACATTGATGGTCGCGCTCACCGACGAGCCGCAGAACCGGTTGATCGTGGCGCCTGCGACGCTGTCGGGAAAGCCGGCCGCCAGCGCCGCCCACCTGGCGACATCGCCCATGCCCTCATGGGCCGGGTTCACACATCCGGCCACGATGTCTTCGATCTGATCGAGGCCGACCCCGACGCGCTCACAAGCGCCCTTCATCGTCATGCCGAGCAGGTCGTCGGCCCGGATGTGTGACAGCGAACTGCCATATCGGGCGAACGGGGTGCGAACACCGCCGAGAACAAATGCATCAGTCATCGTCGACCTCCCTGGGGATGCGTCGAATCCTAGCGACTACCCCCTCCCGGACCTACGGGTCAGCCGGCCACTGACGCGCGATGCCAGCACGTCGACGCCGTCGCCGCCGAGACGGGCCAGCATCGCGGGCCGATTGCCGAGCACGGACACCAGTTCGGCGGCGCGGCCCCGGACGATGGGACCCCGCACACCGTGTGTCCACCCCACGTCGGTAGCCGACAAGCGCAATCCGCGACTGCTGCGGTAGGCGGGTACGAACGGATTCGGCACGCTCACTTGGGTGTTCAGCACCGCGACGAGTGCTTCGGCGGCGATCGCCGGCTCACGATCGAGCGCGAAGAGCATGTCCAGCTCGTGGGTGATGTGGTCACCCAGCAGCAGCCGCGGCGGGAAGTAGCGGCCCAACCCGCGCGGGCGCCGAGTCAGCGTCTCGAATTCGTCGAGCAGTTGCCAGGGATCCCTGGTCGCGGCCAGCGATTGGGCCAGGCCAGCGTTCGCGCGATCGAATGATCCACCGTGGCGCAGTATTTCCGCTGCCACCGCGGCGGCTCCCGCGCTGTACCCGACGACGAGGTGCGCCAGCACGTCGTGATTGGACCAGTCGTCGCACAGACTTGGCTGTGACCACTCCTCGGCGGTGAACCCGACGGCCAGTGAATGAAAGCGTGCATCGTTGGCCCGCAGCCGATTACGCGCGGACACCGAGATGCTCCTGAAGAAAGGCGGTTTGGTCCGCTAGCACTCGTGCCACCAGCGGCGGGTGGTAGATCGCGAAGTGGTCGGAGTCGTAGTGGCGCGCGACGCCGCGGGGCGCGCGGCGGGCGACCAGCGCTGCGTACGCGGGGTCCATCAGGTTCTCGCGGTCGCATACGCACACCAGCAACGGCGCATCGATGTGGCGGGCGTGCCGCATGGCCGACGTCGTCACCATCGCGACAACGTCTGCGGCGGCGATCCGGTTGTCGAACTGCCCGTCCGGGGGAACCGTGGATTGCCAACCGCATTCGGCGCCTGCGGCAGTGACCATCGCGAACCCTCCCGGCGCGCCGACGATCGGAATGTAGCGTCGGCCGCGGCGCAACGTCACGCGAAGCAAGTCCTCTGCGATCGCGGGCGTCAGGCGCAGCGCCGCCAACACTCCCAACCGGCGAGCCGCGCCCGGCCCGTGCACGATTGGGCACTGCACCACCGCGACCGCGAGATCGTCCCGCGCGGCTGCGACCCGGGCCACGTTCATGCCACCAAGACTCGTGCCCCACAAGCCGATTCGCCCGCCGTCGATCTCCGGCCGCGACCTGAGATGCTCCAGTGCCGCCACGACGTCGCGCCGCTGCTTGCGCATCGAGATGTATTGGCGTGGTTGACCGTCGGAGGCGCCGGTGTTGCGGTAGTCGAACGCCAGCGTCGCGATCCCGGCACCGGCGAAGTGCTGTTCGTATTGCGTCAGCATCATCTCGTGCGTCGCGCCGAGCCCGTGCACCAGCACAACGGCCGGATGTGGCCCTGGGCCGGACGGCAGCGTCAGCCACGCCGCGCATCGGATGCCGCGACACGAGAAATCAACCCGCTCGGTGGGAATGGTCGCAGGCATGGTGCGCCTCCTTCATAAGTACGATGTACGTGTTCGCTACACTGCGTTACGTACGCTGTACTTGTCAAAGGGTCTGTATATGCGGGCACGGTTCACTACCGACGAGATCGCCGCGGCGGCGCTGGCCATCGTCGACGCGGAAGGAGTGAGCGCGCTGAGCATGCGGTCGCTGGCGGCGGCGCTCGGCACGGGGCCGATGACGGTCTACAACTATGTGGCCGATAAGGAAGGCCTCGAAGAACTGGTGGTCGCCGCGGTGGTCGCCCAGGTGCGACTGCCCGATCCGACCGACGAGTGGCAGCAGGATGCGTACGCGATCGCCGATGCGATGTGGCGGGGCGTCCGCGCGCACCCCGCCGCGATTTCCCTTGTGCTGACTCGCCGTACGTTGTCGGCGACGGGTTTCGCCGCGGCTGATGCGCTCATCGCCGCGCTAGAGAGGGCCGGCTTGGCGGACCGCGATCGGCTCGCAGCATTCCACGCCGTGCTCGGCTTCGTTGTCGGCGCCGCGCAAGCCGAGCTTGCAGGCCCGCTCACCCGCGGGAGCGATGCCGCCGACGCGGCGGCCCGGATCGGGTCGGTGGCGCGCGCGACATATCCGAACATCGAGGCGCTTTCGAAGGTAGCGATGCAGACGACAGTCGAAGAAGACTTCGACCGCGGGCTGCGCATGCTGCTCGACGGCATCGCGACCCGTCGACCGCGTAGGCGCCGCTAGCCGACCTGATCTTCTGACGGCTCGGCCGTCGTGTGGCCGCGCTGCTCTTCCTGGCCGAGGTAGTCGTCGGCCATCTTCGCGACGTGTTTGGGCAGCGCACCGGAGGCGACCGCGGCTAGGCTGGTTTCCTCGAGCACCGACCGCATGCTTGCCCGCAGCGCGCGCCACACGTCGGTCATCGCCGCGGTCGGTCCCGAGTAGGGCAGGTCGCCTAGCCCGATGTCGCGCACGCTCGCCAGCGGGCCGTCGATGCAGCGCAGCACGTCGGCGACGCTGATTTCGGCGGCGGGACGGGCCAGCTCGTAGCCGCCGTCGCGGCCGCGATGGCTGCGTACCAGCCGATCAGTGCGCAGAACCGACAGGATGTCGACGAGAAACTGCGGCGGAATGCCCTGGGCCTTGGCCAGGTCGTCCGTCTTGACCAGAACACCCTCTTCGACGGTGGCGAGCTGCACCATCGCCCTGACGGCATACTCCGCCTTGGCCGACATCCGCATGTTGGCCAGATTAGTCGGGAATGTCAGTCTGGAATGCCACTGGCACCCGGAACCACGACAGCGAACAGGTCGGCCATCGCGGCGAGGCTGGCAGCCTGCATGGCCTCCGCGGAAACGGTGGCATCACCCAACCCGGGCAGTGCACGGGTCGCCGTCGCCGCGGCGACGACGGTCGGCGCATAGCCGAGATTGAACGCGCCGCGGGCAGTGGAGTTCACGCACATGTGTGTCATGAAACCGGCGAGCACGAGGTTCGACGCGTTTGAGGTCTTCAACACGTCGTCGAGGTCGGTCTGCACGAACGAGTTCGGGTAGTTCTTCACCACCACCGGCTCACCGTTCTGCGGGGCCACCCGCGCCACGATCGCGCCACTGTCCCCCTCGACGTCGTACAGCGAGCCGGGTCCGTCGTCGTGCTGGATGTGGATTATCGGGATACCCGCCGAACGCGCCCGGTCCAGCAGGGCGGCGGCCTCATCGAGCGCCTCTTGCACGCCCTCGAGTTCCATCACTCCGCGGGTGTAGGTGTTCTGGCAATCGATCAGGATCAGCGTCGATTCGGACAGGCTGGCCGGCTGCTGGGGCAGATCGGCGAGGACGCGCAGGGTCGGGTTGCTCACGCGCCCGAGCGTACTGTGCTCACACGGATGCGGCTGCTATCAGTGCAGGCACCGCGAATCTCACAGCCCCGTCGCCGGTGACGAAGCGCGCAAACCGCGTCGCTGCCGGCCCGCCGCAGCCGCGCGTACTGGTCGTCGTCGATGTGTTCGGCGAGCGTCCACCCCCGGATCTCGGTGTACAGCCAGTCGTCGAGGGAAGTGAATCGAGCCTGACCCTCGCGGCGGACCACCGTCACGTCTTCGAACGACTGTCGCAGCACGTCGCCGATCAGCTCCGGGGTGCCGAGGCAGAACGGCGCGCGCAGCGCGTCGGCGGCCCCGTCGCCGATCTCCTCTTCGAGCAGCTCCACCATCGCCGCATAGCCCGGCGAGTCCCCGACGGACGCCCACGTGGCCACCGCCACCCGGCCGCCAGGGCGAAGCACTCGTCGCATCTCCTCGACCGCACGCCGACGATCGGAGAGGAACATCAGCGCGAATTGACATGTAACGCAATTCATTTCGGCTCGGTCGACGGGCAGCTGCTCGGCCACACCGCGGCGAGTGTCCATGGCTGGCGCCAGCCGCTCAGCGACGGTGAGCATGCCCTCGTTCGGGTCGACGGCGACGACCGACCCACGCCCACCGACCCGTTTCAGCGCCGCGCGCCCGACCACACCGGTGCCCGCTCCGACGTCGAGCAAGCGGTCGCCGTCGCCCGCGGCCACCACGTCGAGCATCGGCTCGGCGAACTGCCTGAAGAGCGCAGGCACGAAGAACTGTTCGTATACCTCCGCGGCGGCCGTCGAGACCTGCCCCGCGGCGGCATCGGTTGATGGTTCTGTCCCCATAGCATGATCGTGCGCGCCCATCGCGTACCGCGGAAGTTCTGATTAAGAACTCCACGGTCGGGGTTCCAGAGTGCCAGGATCGAGGCATGGGCACGTATCGGCAATACTGTCCGATCGCGCGGGCCTCGGAGATTCTGGCCGAGCGATGGAATCCGCTGATCGTGCGCAACCTCATGTTCGGTGCCGACACGTTCTCGGCGATTGCCAGGGGCGTGCCGACGATGTCGCGCTCGATGTTGCTCAAGCGACTGGACGAGCTCGAACACGCAGGTGTCATCAAATCGGGTGTAAAAGCCGAGGGCCGCGGTCACACATACCGGCTCACCGAGGCGGGTGCCGACCTCGCCGGAATCATCGGCGGTCTCGCGACGTGGGGCGAGCGCTGGCTGGAAGTCACGACGGAACACTCCGATCCCGGCTTCGCGCTGTGGGCGTGGTGCCAGGTCCAAATGGATCGATCCGTGCTGCCGCTGGGCCGCGTGGTCGTCGCGTTGATCTTCCCCGACCAGCGGCCGAGCAATCGGCGTTACTGGCTGCTGATCGACGGCGGTGACGCCGAGCTCTGCTACAGCGATCCCGGAGGGGAGCCCGATCTCGTAGTCGAGGCGAGTTCGCCGGCATTCGTGGATTGGCACCGCGGCGCGCGCAGCTGGCGCGACGCACTGCGCTCCGGCGATATCAGGCTGACAGGCCCCGCGTGGTTACGGCGATCCTTCCCGACGTGGAATAC
>Ga0134122_10002495_pt1 | contig 13557 bp, 9 predicted proteins | sample KB302_FD_96461 | JGI IMG/M metagenome (GOLD analysis project Ga0134122, IMG submission 96461) | Terrestrial soil microbial communities without Nitrogen fertilizer from Kellogg Biological Station, Michigan, USA - KB3-0-2 | ecosystem: Environmental > Terrestrial > Soil > Unclassified ... | reverse complement strand
GTGGTTCGACGGCGTCACCCATCAGGATTGTGAAGATATTGTCCGTAAATACCTTGTCGTTGATCTGGACTTGAAGCAGCGTTCGCTTCGCCGGATCCATTGTCGTTTCCCACAATTGTTCAGGATTCATTTCTCCCAGCCCTTTGTACCGACGCACCGTGAGGTCTTTCTTGCCCAACTCCATCAAATGAGTGACCAGTTCCTGGCGGCTGCCCAGCTTGGTTCTGCCTGATTCGGTCGCGGCGACAAACGGAGGCTGGTCCATCTCGCCGATGGATTTGTGCAACGCGATGAGCCGATGGTATTCGGCGCTGGAAAGCAGTTGGTAATCAATCGTCCGAGGGGTCTGACTGCCTTCGCGATAGACAATCTTTTGGACCGTGTGCTCCTCGTCGGTGGAGACTTCCGTGGTGTAACCGAAGGTCTGGATCTTCGTTGCAAGATCGTCGACTTTCGTTTTGTCTGCCAGGTATTCGCGGGAATCCGCACCGACGCTCAACAGCAAATCCAAAACACGCGAATCACGCAAATGCCGGTCTACCTTTGAAAACACTCCATTGAGTTCAATCAGCTTCTCCAGGAAGCTGGTGAGGTCGCGGCCCTTGATCTGGTGTCCCTTTTCCGTTTCAATGGTGAGATCGTCAGTTGCTTTCTTCAACAGATAACGCGCCATCTGGCGCTCGTCCTTGATGTACTGCTCGCTCCGGCCTTTCTTCACATTGAAAAGGGGAGGTTGTGCGATATAGACATAGCCACGCTCGATCAATTCCACCATCTGCCGGTAGAAAAAGGTGAGAAGCAGCGTTCGAATGTGCGAACCGTCCACGTCAGCGTCGGTCATGATGATGATCTTGTGATAGCGAAGCTTCGTGATATCGAAGTCGTCCATCCCGATTCCGGTGCCGAGCGCCGTAATCATTGCGGCAATTTCGGTGTGGGTGAGCATCTTGTCGTAACGGGCTTTCTCGACGTTGAGAATCTTTCCCTTGATTGGAAGAATCGCCTGAGTACGGCGATCGCGTCCCTGCTTGGCGGATCCGCCTGCGGAATCTCCCTCGACGATGAAGATCTCCGCAAGTTCGGGTGAACGTTCCTGGCAGTCGGCGAGTTTCCCCGGCAAGGACATGCTGTCGAGCGCGCCTTTTCGTCGAACCAGTTCGCGGGCGCGGCGCGCGGCTTCTCTCGCCCGTGCGGCTTCAAGGGCCTTGCCGATGATCCGCTTCGCGAGTCCTGGAGTTTCTTCCAGGTAGCGGCCGAGGCCGTCGTTAACGAGCGTCTCGACAATTCCCTTCACTTCGCTGTTGCCGAGCTTGGTCTTGGTCTGTCCTTCAAACTGGGGATTCGGGAGTTTGACGCTGATGACGCAAACCAAACCCTCGCGTACGTCGTCGCCCGAGAGATTCTCCTTCACTTCCTTGAAAAGGTTGTTGGCGACCGCGTAGTTGTTCACGGTGCGTGTCAAAGCAGATTTGAAGCCGATCAGATGGGTTCCGCCTTCATGCGTATTGATGTTGTTTGCAAAGGCGAAGATCTGTTCCTGATAACCGTCGTTGTATTGGAGCGCGATCTCGAGGTCAATCCCATCGCGGACTCCCTGGAAATAGATCACCTTGTCGTGCAGCGGAGTCTTGTTTTTATTGAGATGCTCGACGAAGGAAATAATTCCACCGGTGTAATGGAACTCGTGCTTCTTCTCGAGGCGTTCGTCATCGATCGTGATGAGCAGGCCTTTGTTGAGAAATGCAAGTTCGCGCAATCGTTGCGAAAGCGTGTCGAAGCTGAATTCCAGGGTCTCGAAAATCATTGGGTCGGGCTTGAAGGTAACTTTCGTGCCGCGACGATCGGTGTGCCCGGTCGTTTCCAATCGGCCGGTTGGGGTGCCCCGTTTGAAGGTTTGAACGAAAACCTTTCCGTCCCGCCAGATTTCCAGATCGAGTTGCTCGGAAAGCGCATTCACGACGGAAATGCCGACGCCGTGTAAGCCACCGGAAACTTTGTAGGCATCGTTGTCAAATTTGCCGCCGGCATGAAGTTTCGTCAGAACAATCTCTGCAGCAGAGACTCCATCCCGGTGCATGTCGGTGGGAATTCCGCGGCCGTTGTCGATGACGGTAACGGATCCATCAATGTGAATTGCCACGTGAATCTCGGTGCAATATCCCGCGAGCGCTTCGTCGATCGAGTTATCGACGACTTCATAAACGAGATGGTGGAGTCCGTCGATGCTGGTGGAACCGATATACATGGCCGGACGCTTCCGGACCGCTTCCAGGCCTTCGAGAACCTTGATCTGGTCGGCGCCATAGTCCCCATTGGAGCGAGGCGGCTTCTTGGTTTTGTCCGAGATTTCGGGGTCGAGTCTTTCCGCCATTTTGCAGGTTTGCCTATCCCGCCCCGGTCAGGGGACGTTCTGAGCGACGCAGTCGCCGGTAACAGTCAGAGAAATAAAGGGAAATTGAGTGGATCGACCCTTTACGCGTAGCCGTTATTCTAGCAAACTGAAGGGCCGTTTTCGTCGAGAAAAGTTTTGAGGAAAGCAAAAATTAGTAGTGGTTCCAATACCCAGTCACAACAACATCTTGTATTAGAGACCACTTTTAGATCCGCATTGGCATCACCACGTAACGATAGTTGTAGTCCGTCGAAGGAATGGCACGCAACTGGGCGGCGCTTTCGCTGTCTTTGAACTCAAAATTGATCTGTGTTTCATCCGCCGTCGCCAGAAAATCCAGCAGATACTGGTAGTTGAATCCAACCTGCAGGTCTTCCTTGTTGTAGTCAATTTCGAGCGTCTCGTGAGCTTCTCCAAGATCCGAATGACTGGCCGTGATTTCCAGATTTCCACCCGCAACGGCCATCTTGATCGTCCGTGACCGCTCGTCGGAAAGGATGGCAACTCGGCGAATTGCAGCCGTAATTTCGTCACGGTCCACGGCAAAGGTGCGGTCGTTGTTTCGAGGCAACACCGCTTCATAGTTTGGGAACTGACCGGTGAGCATGCGCGACACCAGCAGGCGCTTTCCCAGATCGAAAAACAAATGGTTATCGTCGCGAGAGAAGCCAACGCGTTCGGTGTCGGCGGTTTCGCTAATCATCCTTACCAGTTCGCCCATGGCTTTCTTTGGAACCAAAACGCGGATTTCCTCCCGGACATCTTCGAGTTCTTCCGTTTTCTCAACATGAGCCAGACGATGACCGTCGGTGGCGACCATCGTTATGGAACCCGGCTTGAGCACCAGGAGAGCACCGCTGAGGGTATATTTCGAATCCTCGGTGCTGATTGCAAATATCGTTCGGGTGATCAGTTTTGAAAGTATTTCTGCTGGAATCCGCACCACGTTGGATTTGGATTCCGGCAGTAACGGAAAGTCTTCCTGGGGCAGACCCGCAATGCGAAAGCGGCTGGATCCGCAGGTAACCGTGACCCAGTTGGCATCGCCTCGCTTGAATTTGATCTCCTTGTCGGGGAGCGCTCGAATGATTTCGTAAAGCCTTTTTGCGGGAAGCGTCATAACTCCCGCCGTGGTTGTCTTTGCGGCACAGACGGATTTCAGGCCGATTTCAAGGTCGGTCGCAACAATGCCCAATTCCCCTGCCTCGGCACGCACCAGAACGTTGGCGAGGATGGGAATGGTGGTTTTGCGCTCGACGACTCCCTGGATGAGAGTGAGTTCCTGTAAGAAATCAAATTTTCTAACTGTAAATTCCATACAGTATTAATTAACCCCTAGTAGTAGATCCTGTGGATCCTGTGCGAATCTCCGAATACGCCGAGTGCGGCTCACCGGAACGTATCGAGACTTGTGCATAATACCGATTCACAGCTGTGAATGGTCTGTGAAAATAAGTACTGTACGGCTTTTCCACAACAGGTCCTCACGAGATCTTATTTAAACGAATCGATGAATGCCTGGACCTGACGATTGACTTCCCGGTCCTGCTGGCGCATAAGTTCCACTTTGTTTATGGAATGCAACACCGTCGTATGGTGTTTGTTTCCGAATTCCCGTCCTATTTGAGGCAGTGAAGCACCTGTGATTTTCTTGCAGAGATACATGCAGATCTGCCGTGGCCCTGTTACGGCCTTTGCGTTGTTCTTGGCCTTTAGCTCGTGCACGCGCATGCCGAAATGATCGGCAATGGTTTTCTGAATCATTTCGATGGTGATGACCCGATCGTCGGAACTCAGGATGTCGCGGAGCGTTTCTTGTGCGACCTGCAGTGAGATTTCGTATCCTTTGAGGGAGCAATATGCGATGAGACGGACCAGGGCGCCTTCCAGTTCACGGATGTTCGATTTGATTTTACTGGCAATGTAGAGCGCTACATTGTCCGGAATCTCAATATTCTGCTGGTCTGCTTTTTTCTTGATGATTGCAATTTTCGTTTCGAGATCCGGAGGTTGGATGTCGGCAATCAATCCCCATTCAAATCGAGAGTGAAGGCGTTCCTCAATGGTGGGGATTTCGCGCGGTGGGCAATCGGCGGAAATAATAATTTGTTTGTGTGTGTCATAGAGCGAATTGAAGGTGTGGAAGAATTCTTCCTGGGTGCGTTCTTTTCCCGCGATGAACTGAATATCGTCTATTAGGAGAACGTCGTTATTCCGGTAGCGCTCACGGAGGCTCTCCATCTTGCCGTATCGAATCGCATTGATGGTTTCGTTTGTGAACTTCTCGGTCGATATATAGGTGAGCCGAAGGTTATGATTGCGGCGCTTTATTTCGTGGCCGATCGCGTGCATGAGGTGGGTTTTACCAAGACCAACTCCGCCATATATGAATAAGGGGTTGTAGGCTTTCGATGGCCGTTCGGCGACGGCCAGTGCTGCCGCGTGGACAAACTGGTTGGATGACCCTACCACGAACGTGTCGAACGTGTACTTGGGGTTCAGTGTATTGTCGATGGATTCGAAATCCAGATTGCCCTGACTTGGCGGATCCGTTGGGGGCGCGGCGCCACGCTCGGTGATATAAACGACGTCAATTTCACCGATCCCCGCATCCTGAGCGGCATCCATTACGACATCGATGTGTTCGTTGAGCCAGTCCTGAAAAAAAGCATTTGGCACGCGCACATAAAGTGCCCGGCCTTCGTGTTTGATAAGTTGCGTGGGCTTAAACCAGGTGTTGTAGCTTTGCTGGTTTACCTTCTGCTCGAGAACGCTTAGTACCTGTTGCCAACTGTTCATGTACAACCATTTCAATCAAGGTGGTGAGATATTCACAGACTTTTCCACACGTGTGGAAAAAGTGTCCAACAAACGGCTCCGTTTCCTGCTTTTGGTGTCTTCTGGCGTGAGAAGAGGCGCAAGGGTAACACTTTCAAAATTCCATTTCAACACCGCAAAACTGTCGTGAAATTGCCTCCACTCCAGCAGGATTCACAACTGCTGGAAACAGCCGTGGGTCGTGGATTTTGCTCGATTGCGGCTTCCGAAATTCCGCAGGTTCCTTGACGTACTTCGCGGTGCAGTGCTAGGATTTTAGGTTTCCAAGGAGCACGAGCCAATGCCACAGAGAACATACCAGCCGAATAACCGGCACCGGGCAAAGACCCACGGGTTTCGCCAGCGGATGAAGACACGAGGCGGTCGGCTGGTCATTAAGGCCAGGCGCGACAAGGGTCGCAAGCGTGTTGCGGTCGAGCACTACTAAAACGGATTGCCTTGATCCCGGCAAATACGTTCCCCAAAAATCTCCGGTTGCGGAACTCGAAAGAATTTCAGTCGGTTTACACGAGGGGCGCGAAAAGAACATCGCGCTCCTTTGTTGTCTTCGTGATGGTGAATGGTTTTGGGCATAGCCGCTTCGGGCTGACAACGCCGCGCAAACTTGGCGCTGCTCACGAAAGAAATCGGATCAAGAGAAGGGTTCGAGAGATTCTTCGGACCTCCAAACCTCTTCTGCCCGCCGGATTCGACATCGTGCTGAATCCGCGCCGCTCCGCTTGCGAGCGGGAGTTCGACGAGTTGCGCACCGAGTTGCTGCTGCTTCTGGGAACCTGAACATGAAGATGTCTGTTGGACAGATCGTCGGTTTGGCGGCCATTCGTGTTTATAAGCGAATCATCTCGCCCTGGCTGTCGCCGGCGTGCCGGTTTACTCCGACATGTTCGGAATATGCATTGGAAGCTATTGCGCGCCACGGCGTCGTTCGAGGGTCCTGGAAAACCCTGCGTCGTCTCGGGAGTTGCCATCCGCTGCACCGCGGTGGATACGATCCCGTAAATTGAAAGCACTAATATTCGATGGATAATAAGAGAGTTTTGCTTGCGTTCGTCCTTTCGTTTGCTGTTCTGATCGGATTTCGCTGGTGGTTTCCCCCGGCGACTGAACAGCCGGTGGCGCCACCAATTGCTCCTCCCGCTGCGGCGGTTCCCGCGCCTCCCGCACCAAAACCGGAGACCAGTTCATCGAAGCCGGTAGAAGCTGCGAAGGTGGTGCCGGAGGATCTTCACGCCGATCGGGCCGAGAGCAAGGAAATTGAAAACCCGCTGTACAAGGCAACGGTGTACAACGAAGGCGGAGTCCTCAAGAGCTTTCAGCTTAAAAAGACATATGACGACGCCGGTCGTCCGTTGGAATTGATCAATGGAGTTTCGGGAGCATCCGTCGGATGGCCACTTGCAATCGCGACGGGAGATGCTCCGCTGGACGCGCTCCTCGCGCACGGCATCTTCGTCGTCACGCCGGATGGCGACAAATTGACTTTGGAATTTGCCGGCGAAGGCGTTCATGCCCGAAAATCCCTGGAGTTTGATCGGGACAATTATCAATTCAAAGTAACGACGACTCTGGAGCGAAATGGCGAACCGGTTCCCCATCAGGTGCTCTGGCAGGCGGGCTTTGGCGACCAGACCGTTCCGGATGAGCCCAAGAAGAAGAATGCGGTTTACGACGTGGACGCCAAATTCACCCGAGTCGTGCTATCCGGCATCAAGGATCCGAAGGACGTCACAACATCCCTTGTCGGGGCAGAAGATCAGTACTTCATTGCGATGCTCATACTTCCTCGCCCGGCCCCGGTGAAATTCAGTTCGACGGTCTTTAACGCCGCAGATGGGACTCCGTCGCAAGCTTTGAAAATTGCGGTTCCAGGCGGTGAAACGATCCGGATATACGTCGGGCCAAAGGAGGAAAAGGGCCTCCAGCACGCAGATCCCCGGCTTGCCGAGATTCTGGATTTTGGGTGGTTTGGGTTCATTTCAAAACCCGTGATATTGCCTGTGCTCCGTTGGATTAATAAGTACGTCAACAACTATGGTTGGGCGATTGTGCTGATTACCATCCTCGTGAATTTTGTCCTTTTTCCGCTGCGCTTGAAGTCTCAGATTTCAATGCAGAAAATGCAGAAGATTCAGCCGCAGATCAATACGCTTCAGGATAAGTACAAGAAGCTGAAGTCCACGGATCCTCGCCGAGCGGAAATCCAGGCGGAGATCATGAAGCTGTACCAGGAGCATGGCAGTCCGATCGGAGGGTGCCTTCCCTTGCTACTACAAATGCCGGTGATGCTGGCATTTTATCGAATGTTGTCTGTTTCCATAGAATTACGGCATGCGCCATGGATTTTATGGATCCATGATTTGTCGCTTCCCGACCCTTACTACATCATTCCAATCCTGATGGCTGTCGCAATGGTCATTGGACAGAAAATGACCCCTACAACGGTCGATCCGGCACAGGCCAAGATGATGATGATCATGCCGGTTATGATGACGGCTTTCTTCTTATGGGTTCAAAGCGGATTGACGCTTTACTGGTTGACGAGCAATCTGGTTGGCATCGGCCAGCAGTGGTTCATTCGCAAATATTGGGGAGGAGATGCCAAGGTGACCAAGAATACTGGAGTCGCCCGCCGATGAGCCTGAATCCATTCCTCAGGGACTAAGTCATGCGTGAGGGGCTCCATAAGGTTGTCCCGTCTGACGACACGATTGTCGCGATTTCCACCCCCTTTGGCCGCAGCGGCATCGGCGTCGTGCGCTTATCGGGTAGGCAAGCCGAATCGATCACAGCGAAATTCCTAAATTCGAAAGATCCGCTGGTTCACCGTCATGCGGCCGTGGGTTTATGGATGGAGGAAGGTGGAAGCGCCATCGACGAGGTGGTAACAACGATATTCAAGTGTCCTCATTCCTATACCGGCGAAGATGTTATAGAGATCAGCGCACATGGGAATCCGCTCACCCTGGGTCGAATCGTAGAAACGGTTCGCGGTGCCGGTGCACGAATTGCAGCGCCGGGGGAATTTACGTTGCGGGCTGTTCTCAACGGAAAGATGGACTTGATTCAGGCGGAGGCCGTGCGAAGCTTTATCGATGCGCAGACGGATGCGCAGGCGCGCACCGCATTGCTGCAGATGGGGGGTGCGCTCTCGAAGCGACTCCTTCCCGTAAAGGAACTCCTCGTCGGTATTGTTGCTCAGCTGGAAGCGGGAATCGATTTTGCGGACGATGACGTTGAGCCGCCCGACGCCGGCGTCATAGCAAGCAGGATCCAAATCGTCCGTGACGAACTCGAAGAACTACAGGCGTCATATTCGTATGGAAAGCTGTTGTCGGCGGGGCTTCAACTGGCGATTGTTGGCAAGCCAAATGTCGGTAAGTCCAGCCTGTTTAACAGGTTTGTTGGTGCAAATCGCGCGATTGTGACAAACGTTCCCGGAACTACGAGGGACGTCGTCAGTGAGAGCGTAAGTTTGGGCGGTGTTCCTCTGCGTTTTTTCGATACGGCAGGGTTACGTGAAACGGCAGATCCTGTCGAGAGTATCGGCGTGGAGCGAACCCTGGAAACTTTAAGTGAAGCGGATCTGGTGCTCGTTGTAGTAGATAGTTCAGCCGCAATCGACGATCGGGATCGGAAGATTTTGACCCGCATTGAAAATACGGCGCACATCATCGTGGCCAATAAATGCGACCTGCCGCATGCGGGCAATTCGATCCTGGACGGCGAGTCCAAGGCGATTCTTGTCAGCGCGAAGACGGGCGAGGGCATGGACGTTTTGGAAAATGCCATCCGTGAATTTCTGGGGAGCCGTGACAAGACGGCATTAGAGTCGGTGATGACCAGTGCCAGACAATATGAAAGCGTGATGGGAGCGATTCGGTCACTCGATAAGGGCTGTGCGGCAATCGTTCAGGGCACACCGCATGAGATGGTGCTGCTGGACATTTACGAAGCCTTATCGGAATTGAATGAGTTGACGGGTGATGTGGTTACGGAAGATATTCTTGGGCGGATATTCTCCACATTTTGTGTCGGCAAATAAGAAATGTTTGATGAAACTTATGACGTCGTAATTGTCGGGGCAGGTCATGCCGGTTGTGAGGCGGCGCATGCGGCGGCGCGCATGGGATTGAGTACGGCTCTGTACACGATGAACGCGGATTTGATTGCGCAGATGTCGTGCAATCCGGCAGTGGGCGGAATTGCCAAGGGTCATTTGGTGCGCGAGATTGACGCACTCGGCGGCGTCATGGGCCTGGTCGCGGATGAAAGCGGAATTCAGTTTCGATTGCTGAACACGGGGCGTGGCCCGGCCGTTTGGTCGCCTAGGGCACAAGAGGATAAGGCGCAGTACCGCATTGTTATGCGACGCGCGCTGGAACACACTCCAAATCTTTTCATCAAGCAAGCTGAAGTTACCGAGATTCTTCTCAACGGCAATGCTGTCGCCGGTATCGAGTTGCTCGATGGACGCCGCGTTGCGTCGCGCGCGGTGGTACTGACGACGGGAACCTTTCTGAATGGTCTGATTCACATTGGAGAGAAGAGCTTCACATCCGGGCGTAGTGGAGAACCAGCCTCCATCAGTCTGGCGAAGTGTATTCGCGGCATGGGTTTCGAATGGGGCCGCTTGAAGACGGGTACGCCTCCCCGGCTGGACCGGAGAACCATTGATTTCTCGAAATTCGAACCACAGGAAGGCGATGCGGAACCAACGGCGTTTTCATTTCGTACCGCCGGCGAGCTGCACAATAAAATTTGCTGCTACATCACGAGAACCGATGAACGTATCCATCAGATTATCCGGAGCAACATCGAACGATCACCCTTGTATAGCGGCCAGATTCAGGGCATCGGACCACGGTACTGCCCATCGATTGAGGACAAGGTCGTCAAGTTTGCCAGCAAAGATCACCATCAGATCATTCTGGAACCCGAAGGCCTGGATACGCACGAAATCTATGTGAATGGAATGTCGACAAGCTTGCCGATCGACGTACAGCGGGAAATCCTGATGAATATCCCGGGACTGGAATCGGCGCAAATGATTCGGCCGGGGTATGCCATCGAATACGATTTCGTCCAACCGACGGAACTGCATTCATCGCTCGAGACAAAAAGGATTTCGGGTCTTTTTCTGGCAGGCCAAATCAATGGCACGACGGGATATGAAGAGGCCGCGGCGCAAGGGATCATGGCGGGCATTAATTCGGCGCTCCAGCTCAAGGGCCAGGCGCCCTTGATTCTCGATCGAGGCGACGCGTATATCGGAATCATGATTGATGATCTGGTGACCAAGGGCACGAATGAACCGTACCGGATGTTCACTTCGCGAGCGGAATTCCGTTTGAATTTGCGAATCGACAATGCCGATCGGCGCCTGACGCCATTGGGAAGAGAGATTGGTCTGGTAACGGATGAGCATTGGGAGCTCTACCTGTTACGAGCGGCTCGGATTGATGAATTGCGAGCGAGGTTGGAAGATCCCAGGATGGATGCCGATCATCCCTACTACGCCGCGCGTGGAGTGACTCTGCATCGGCACCCCACGGTGGCATCGCTTCTGCGTCGTCCGGAGATTCGCCTGGAGGAACTGATCCGTGAAGGGCTGGTCACCGCCAAAAACCTGCGGCGTGAAGACGTGATGTCGATTGAAACGGCGATCAAGTACGAAGGTTATATGAAACAGCAGGATCGTGAGGTCGAGCGGATGAGAAAGGCGGAATCCCGGCGGATTCCGGCCGATCTGGATTATGCATCGATGGCCGGATTATCGCGGGAAGTTGTCGAGAAGCTGATCCGCATTCGACCGGAATCGATCGCCCAAGCCAGCCGCATTCCCGGAATGACTCCTGCGGCGGTTTCGATTGTGTTGTTCCAGATCGAAATACTTCGAAACCGGGCCCGCACGGAAAGCATTCAGTAGTGTCCTTCGCGGAGATTGTGGCGCAGGAATTTCGAGACGCGAAACTGGATGTCTCACCCTTTGAGCAGAAGCAGCTTGCCTTATATGCACACGAAATCGAACATTGGAACGGCGCGGTCAATCTGACGGCATTGAGTGGTGCCGGGTTGATTCGTCGTTTGATTGTGGAACCCGTCTGGGTTGGCCATCATTTACAGATGAGTGGTGTATTAGCAGACGTGGGATCTGGCAATGGATCGCCGGGAATTCCCTTGTGCATCACGCGGCGTCTTTCAGCGGCCTGCCTTGTGGAACCCCGATTGAAACGAGCGGCTTTCCTACGGCATGCGGTATCAAAGCTGGAATTGAAGCGAGTGACAGTGCAGCGCAGTCGCATTGAGGAAATGCCAATACAGAGTTTCACCGCCGACTGGATTTGTCTTCAGGGGATTGATCCTGCTCCGCGATTGATCGAGGGCCTGCGGCGCATCTCCTCAGCAACGACACGCGTAGTTTGGATCACCTCTCTGGAAGACGCGCCGGCCGGTAACGCTGAAAAGATCGATATTCCGAAGAGCAATACGAAGATTTGGGTTTTTCGATTGGACCAGACTTGACCGGACCCATTGTCAAACTGTTCCACGTGGAACATTGAGGGACGTTCCACGTGGAACTATGGGACGGATTATTGCGATCGCAAATCAAAAAGGCGGGGTGGGTAAGACCACCACGGCCATCAACCTCGCCGCTTCACTGGCTGCCGCTGATATGCGGACGTTGCTTGTCGACCTGGATCCACAATCCAACGCCTCGTCCGGATTAGGAATCCGCAAGGGAACATACCCCCGTTCGACCTATCACGTCCTGGTTCACAGCATTCCACTGGATTCGATTCTGCAGTCAACCGAGATGGATGCACTCTTTGTCGCACCGGCGAGCCGCGAGTTGGTGGGAGCCACCATGGAGCTGTCTCAGGAGGAAGATCGTCATCAGCGGCTGGAACGGGCGCTCGAGCCGGTGAGTTCCAAGTTTGATTTCATCATTATCGACTGTCCGCCTTCGTTGGACATCCTGACTGTGAACGCCTTGATTGCGGCCAGGAGTCTGCTGATTCCGATTCAGTGCGAATACTTTGCACTCGAAGGCGTTTCGGAATTGATGGAAACCGTCGGGCAAATTCGGCGCCTTCGGAATCCGAACCTGGAGATCGAAGGGGTTCTTCTCACGATGTTCGATGAGCGGACCAATCTTTCGAACCAGGTCATGCAGGATCTAAGAACCTTTTTTGGAGACAAAGTTTTCTCCACCATCGTTCCTCGGAATATACGGCTCGGAGAAGCTCCGAGCCATGGCCGTCCGATTTTGCTTTACGACATCAAATCCAAAGGAGCGGAAGCTTACATCCGCCTCGCAAAGGAGATCATTCATGGCACAGAGAAAAGCGCTGGGGCGGGGTCTTAGCGCCCTGCTGGGAACGCCGGAGCCGGAATCCGAGCAGCTGCGGGAAATCGATATCGATCGCATCATGCCCAACTCACAACAACCACGAAAACGCTTTGACGACGAAACTTTAACTGAATTGGCAAATTCGATCCGGGCTCATGGCGTGATTCAGCCGATCGTCGTGCAGCCGTTGCCGGATAGCTTTTATCAGATCATCGCCGGCGAACGCCGCTGGAGAGCGGCGCAGCGTGCCGGACTGGTGCGCGTGCCTGCTGTTGTCCGCGATATGGCCGTGGAATCGTCGCTGGAGATCGCACTAATCGAAAATCTCCAGCGCGAAGACTTAAATCCCATTGAAGAAGCGCAGGCCTACGAGAAGCTGATCACAGATCTGGGATTGACTCAGGAAGACGTCGCAAACCGTGTGGGAAAGAACCGCGCGACCATTACGAACATGCTCCGCCTGCTGCGACTGCCGGCAGAAGTCCAGCTCTGGATTAGCGAAACAAAATTGAGCACCGGTCACGCAAAAGCGCTCTTGTCCCTTGCCAGTCCGGATGCGATACTCGATGCCGCCCGTAAAATCATCCAAAGTAGTCTTTCTGTCCGTCAAGCTGAAGCGTTGGTGTCCCGGATGATCCATGGCTATGGAAAGAAAGACTCCAGTGACGCCGGTGTGGTACCAGATCCGAATGTTATTGCGGCAATACATACACTGGAACAGGCTCTCGGTACCAAAGTGACCATTCAGGAAAGCGGAGGAAAGGGACAAATCGAACTCCACTTTTTTTCGTTCGAAGAAATGAATCGTCTCTATGAGGGGTTGCTTCGAACGAAGTTTTGAGCGGCGGAAATTATGAAGATTTGGCGAAACAAGGAACAGTTGATCGCAGGGTTCTTCGATCAGGGAACCAACCTCACCGGAGAACTCCAGTTCTCCGGCACCGTTCGAATCGACGGGAACTTTCATGGCTCGATC
>Ga0134122_10002494_pt1 | contig 13559 bp, 14 predicted proteins | sample KB302_FD_96461 | JGI IMG/M metagenome (GOLD analysis project Ga0134122, IMG submission 96461) | Terrestrial soil microbial communities without Nitrogen fertilizer from Kellogg Biological Station, Michigan, USA - KB3-0-2 | ecosystem: Environmental > Terrestrial > Soil > Unclassified ... | reverse complement strand
CGCCTCAATCAAGCTGTGGCTGAAGAGCTCAATGCTGTCGTGTACCTGCAGTGGCTGGTCCGAGGTCCTGGCCAGCACTAGGTCGGCCGGCAATGTTTTTCTGACACTCGCCAGGTTGGCGTCAACCTGTTTTCCAAAAGATCCGATCTGTTCTCCCTTCTTCATCTGGACCGAGAGCGTAATGGCGCGAGTCGTGATCCAATTGCCGTTTTCATCGCGGCGCGTGTAGCGGTTCAGGTAGGAAGGGGGATTCTCATATCCTCTGTCGATGTCCACCAAATCGCGTAAGTAAAGAGGCGTCCCGGTCGGTGACGTGCCTATAACTACACTGCGCAGATCGTCGATACTCGTGAAGCCGCCTGAGGTGTTGATGCTGATTGTGCGTCCACTTGCATTGAGCGATTGCCCGCTCTCGGGTAGGTTACGAGCTGCAAGGATATTGGAAAGATCCGCGGGTCTAAGCTTGTATTGCGCCAGGCGGTGCTGCGAAAAATTCAGAAAAACGTTTTCGTCCAGCACTCCGGAACGTTCAACCTTCGCCACAATCGACAATGTTTTCACGCTTCGCTGAAGGGTGTCGGTAAAATCGTCAAGATCACGATAGGTGTATTTGTCACCGGCGACGGCCTGCAAGGCTACGGCGGTATTTGCCGGTTCGTCGATGATCGCAGGTTTCCACGCATCGGGATGAAGTTCATCGGTTTGCAGGTCCTGATTTGCGAACTTTTTCAAAGCAGCCTGCAGATCAGTACTGCTGAGGTTGGTCGCCAGGTCCACCCCAGTGAAGCCTGCTCCTGAAAACACTCGCACATCGGAACACAGATTTTGGGTTGCCATGTCTTGGGTCACCCAGGACAACTTGCGCTCGACTTCGTCGCTATCAATAGACTTAGGAAAAACCACTACGATGGAACGCCGCGACTGAGCACGGAGATCCAAACCGCTGCGAACCTGGCGAATCTGTGTCTCAACCAGCTTGCTTATCCATGCAACCTGCGGTGGATCGGCAGGTGGACTGGCAACTGTAAGCATCAAGGCAGAGGTGTCACCGAAATCCTTGATGTACAGGATGGGCCCGGCTCCTTGGGGAAGGTCGTGGATAGCATCAAGTCTGAGCTTGACGTCATCCAGTTCTTTGTCTCTGTCGTAGGTTCCCTTTTCGGCCAGTTCGAATTGAACCATGGCCGAGCCGGTTCTGGAGGTGCTCTTGATCTCCGTTACCCATTGATTGAGAGAGATAGCCTGTTCGATTTTTCTGCTGACCAGTTGCTCGACTTGTTCGGTCGATATTCCCTGCCAAGGGACAATAATCATCGCCTGACGCACGGGAATGTCGGGGTCTTTCCGTTGAGGCATATTTAGTAGCCCGTAGATTCCCCACAGGAGCGCAACCGCGAGAGCGACCCAGGCTATGTGCTTCTGCTCGAGGAAGAAGCGGGCGAGATTCTGTTTTTTGTTCGTGGACTGTTCGTTCTGTGCGTGTGTCATTGCTGTGTCTCCTGGCTGACCGTCCGGATCAGGCTTCCATCGCTTAGCTGGTTCGTGCGGTTGACGACGATTCGTTCGCCGGGCGTAAGTCCTTCGTCGATGACGACCGACTTGCCGAAGGTTTCACCAATCCTCACACTCTTCAATCGCGCGAACTGCTTGTCACCGCGCTCCGTTACAGTGAAAATCGAATAGTTATTTGAACCCGATTCTGCAGTCATCAAGGCGGTCAGTGGCACTACTGGCACGGTTTGCGTATTCGCTTGCACGATACGGATGCGTGCAATCATGCCCACATTGAGCAAGCGATCCCGATTCGGAAGAGTAACCTCGATGTTGAAGACTCGTGACTCACGATTAGCGGAGGCGGAGATTCCGGTAATTTGCCCTGTTAAGGTCCGCCCCTGCAAGGCATCAAGTTGCACAGGCACCGGTGCTCCTAGCTTGAGGTGTGCCAGCATGCTGTCGGGAACTCCGAAGTTGATTTTCACGACACGCGTGTCGTCGAGGGTGAATGCCTTTGTCCCTGCAGCAACAAGGCTGCCGGGTTCCACACTCTTTTCGACGATGACTCCAGGCATGGGAGCGTTCAGGCTCGTATCGCTAAGATTGATCCGCGCGGTGCCAGCCTGCGCCGACGCAGCGCTCAACTGCCCGCGGCGCGCCTCGATCTGACGCACGGCGGCTTCCGCACTGGCGGTCGCCGAAATGTGTTGATTCACCGCTGCATCGTAATCCGGGCGAGTCATTGCTTTGGCGGCATAGAGCGCTTGTGCACGCTCAAAATCAAGATCTGCCTTTGCCTGGTCGGCCTTTGCTCGGTTGAGTTCCGCTTGCGAAGCGTCAAGCGTACCCTGCGCCGAGCGCTGCTGGCCGACCGCGGAGTTGAGCAAGGCTTCATAATCGGAGCTGCGCAGTCGGGCCAGTGTGGCGCCGGCAGGTATTTTGTCGCCTACCTGCACATCACGAATGCGACCATCGACGCCTTTCACGCGATACAGACTGGCGATATAACCGGGTTCCTTGAAGGCCAGTTGAACCTCAGTGTCCGGGCGAATCTCGCCGGAGTAAGTCCAACTGGGCTGGACATGTTGCGTAGCCACGATCTCCGTCACAACGGGAACCGGCTCTGGACCCGCCTTCTGCGTCTGTGCGCAGCCGGCGAGAACTGAAAGTGCAGTAAGACTTAGAATTCCAATTGAGATACGCATTATTCTTCTCCAATCGCTTTTTTTAGATCGGCTCTGGCCTTCCAGAACGCGGTGAGGGCTTGTTGCTGCTGGCTGTCGGCGAAAGCCAGATCCGACTGTGCTTGATACAAATCTCTGCTTAACGCCGCCTCGCGCTTCACCTTCTCCTGCAACTCTTTGAGCTTCTGCCGGGCCGCACGTTCGCTTGCATCGCTCAGGGTCAGTTGCCGGCGGGTGTTCTCCAATTGCCTGCAGGCATTTCTCACCTCCATAAGAACGGCGCGTTCCGTAGCGCTGACTCCAACCTTGGCCTGTTCTTCCTGTGCTCGTTTTTCCCCGTATTCGTGGTGCCTGCGCCCCCAGTCCCATGGTTCCCACCGGACCGACATACCCACTGTCCCGACGTTTCTTGGAAAAACATTCTCGAAATTCGCTGTCGTGTAGTAACTGAATGCCAGACTCACGTCGGGGATATATTCCGCCTTCTTCGCCCGCGCGTCGTAATTGGCTTGCTGGACCAGAAGCTTCGCCTTCTTCACATCGGGCCGGTTTTGAAGAGCGCGGGCTTCCATAGCTTCGGATGTGGCGAGATCGGTATCTGCGTCACCGATCGCCGTAACCCGGAACTGCGTGTGTACGTCCCGGCCCATCAGATCGTTCAATCTTTCGCTCGCCGACGCGACCCCGTCGCTCGCATCGCTGATGGCATTCTGTATCTTCAAAAGCTGCGCATCGGCGTTCAGCAGATCCGATTCGAGAATCGTCTCTTTACCGCGGTTCACCAGTGCCAGACGATGCGATTCCCGGTAATAAGGGAGTGACGCCTGAAGACTATCCAGAGCGCTCTGTGCCTCGACAACCGCGTAGTAAGCGCGGCGAACCTGGTCAACCACGTCCAGACGTGTTTTCACCTCATCCTGGCGCGTACCTTCCAGCCCCAGCGCAAGAGCCTTTGATTGCAAATGCAGCTGGTACTGCGTCGAAAGTGGCTGGGCAACCAGGACATTCACTATGCCTACGGGTTTTCGGGAAATCTCGACCTTCTGATTCGTCGCCGGAATCGGCCCGGTTGCGCTGAATACCCCAAGCGAGCCTGCCGGGTAAGTAACAGATGGCTTCGTAACCAGTTGGGCACCGAGCGCAGTGACCTGCGTATTCGCAAAACGTCGTGTCTTATTCGCAGCCAGATCTTCAGCGGCCCGGAGTGTATCGAGGCTGGCGGTCTTCAGACTGCTGTTGTTCGCAATGGCTTGTTCAACCGCCTCTCCGAGAGTCAATTCAGGAAGGTTTGCCGGTTGTCCCGCTGCCTGTTCAACCGCGGGCGGGGGGGACAGAGGTGCGAGATCCTGACCTTGCCCCAGCAGCGCTAGCGTCCCGAAGGTTAAGGCCAAGCAGGTTGTTCGAGTGCGTCGTTTCATGAAGCAAGGGTGCCTCGAACGCGGAAGCGGGGGGAGTAATGTCTCGTAAGCAGTACGTAAGCCCTACGTAAGCTAACGGCACTGCTTGCGGCACCTGTCAGTGCGACAAGTTTAGCTTTTTCAGGAGTTTGGCAAACCTGGGGTCAGCGTGAAGAGGATGAAAAAATGGCTCGATTGCAAGGAGATTCACGAAGTTTGTTTTGTGATTGATCGCTTCGTCCAGGCACTGCAGTGCCCGATCGAAATCCCCCATCCCGACTGCAGCGAAACCTTCTGCCAGCGGAGTGACGTATTGCCGCCCCGCGAGTTCATGTAGTCTCTCGATACATTCTTCGGCCCGCGATAAGTTGCCTTGCTGGGCATGTGCTGCGGCAAGCAGACCGACATCCAATGGTGAGGCTGAAGGCGAGAGACACTGTATCACCGCGTCGTAACGCTGCTGCTGGAAGTGCAAGAGTCCTTCATAAAATCGCGCTTCAGGATAGTCTCGATCCAGTTCGAAAGACTGTCTGAGTTGCTCTGCGGCTGATGAATAGTCTCCTTTTACGTAGTGAAGATAAGTCATCCGCGCGCAGTCGCTGGCCGAGAGCGGGTCCAGTTCAGTCGAGCGGCGAAGTCCTGACTCTGCCGCGTTGATGTTCCCCTGACACAACAAAGCCATAGCACGAAACATGTGAGCCGGCGCGTGACTGGGTTGCAGCTTTAGGGCGTGGTCAAACATCCTGTCCGCTTCATCCCAACGATGCTCAAACCAGGCACGAAGTGCGCCCAGCACCGTGCATGTGTCACCGGATTCGGGATCGAGCGCATAACCGCGCTCCGCGTTTGCCTTCACTTCTGGATACGCATCACGGCCGCAGACCATCCCGAACTGGGCAAGAAGGCCGCCCGCCGCCGCCATGCCACTGAAAGCAAGAGCGTAATCGGGATAAGTCTTTGTGAGGCTTCGTAGCTGCTCAAGGGCGGCGCGCAGCGTTTCAGGCGACTGCTGGTGAATCAGAAATCGAGCTCGCAAGTACCTTGTATATGCCTCAAGATCAGGCGGGGAGGGCCGTACTGGCCCTTGTACTTCAGGCATGTGGAGCCGGAGTAAATCCGCAACAGATTGTGCGATCTCTTCCTGGATCGCAAACACGTCCTGTAGCTCGCGACGGAACGTCTCCGACCAGACGTGATGACCCGATTCGGTCTGAATTGCCTGGGCCGTGATCCTCAGCTGTTCGCCGGCCTTCCTCACGCTTCCTTCGATGACGAGATTCGCGCCGAGGCGCTGCCCTACTTCCCGGATATCGATGTTGGCACCCTTGAAGTGAAAGGCCGATGTCCGCGCAATCACGTTCAAACCGGATACCCGCGTAAGCGAGTTCGTGATCTCTTCACTGATCCCGTCGCAAAAATAGTCCTGCTCCGGCTCCGGACTCATGTTCACGAACGGCAACACGGCAACGCACATACGGCCCGGACGCGGAGCTGCGCCAATCTCTTCGCGATGCTTTGCTGGCTGGGCATCAAGCCATCGGAAGACCGGGACATAACTGCCCGGCCGCAATCCAATCAGAACCGGATCAACCGTACCCTGCCCCTCGTAATAGGCCTTCAACTTCGCTCTGAGACGACGAGCCTCGACCCGAACAATTGCGTCGATGTTCGGATCGTACTCCGAGGTGCGGTCGAACACCTCCATTGCAATCGAGAACTCCTTGAGGCTATCGATATCTCCATCGATTGTCCGATTCACGATGTGTGTCAGAAACCGGCATAGCCGGACTGACGAAACGAAACCAGGGCTATTCACCACCCGCGCCAATTGGTCGCGAACCGCCGTCGCCGGCACGGGGTCGGCTGCAGAGTTGGTGAGAGATTTTCCGGACGATAATGGCGGCGTTGGCACTCGCTTCTTTTCCTCATTCATTATGCTCCACAAAGCTTCGCAATGTTACGGCGAGCTTACGGCGGATTACGGCCAATCGAAGGCCAGCGGGCATAACGTGGAATCAGGTAGGTATTAGAGATTCGATGCAGCCCCCCAAACGAGCAGGAACAGTGATTTTTGTGTCCCCCACGAGCCCCGAAGCCACGGTCGCCCAGGACATCGAAGCATACGGACTTGAGATGCAATGGGCGCCGAGTATCAGGGCAGCGGTCGATTTGCTCAACTCGACGCGCGAGAAGACGGTGATTGTCACGCAACTTGCCCTGCCGGACGGCAATTGGAGAGATCTCGTCGAATGGGTCAGGTGTCCTGAGATCCCCACTCCGATGGTGCTTGTGACTTCTGCCATCACGGCGGAACTTTGGTGGGACGCGCTTGAATGCGGCATCGATGACATTCTGCCCAGGCATCTCATTGCTTCTCGTTTGTGCCAACTTCTACAGGAGAATAGGTTTGATGAACGGAACGAATAGTTCGGCAAAGCATTACGACATGGTAGTAATCGGCTCCGGCGCTGCCGGACATCACGGCGCCGTTCAAGGCGCCAAATTCGGTAAGAAGATTGCGGTGGTCGAACGCTCTATAGCTCTAGGAGGGGCCAGTATTAACACCGGTACGTTTCCGAGCAAGACACTTCGGGAGGCTGTCATGCGTTCTACCCGATCAGTCCGCGAGCCTGTCGGGTCGCTTACACCAAGTTGAGAACACCCGTTCAAGTCGAGTCCGCGTACCGGGAAATGCGCTGTGTCTGGAAACCCAATACTTCAAGTTGATCGGCAGGCCGGTCATATCGTCGTGGGTGACCACCGTGGGTGATTTCATCCGCTTCTATTCAGTGACATCTTCCTAAGTCTTGTGGACTGAAGGCGTTCAGGTAACTCCTGCCAACAACATCAGGCTTTTCAGGGCTGCGCTCTACCAAACAATCTTGAAGAAATCACGGTCCGGGCTTAATCATCAGGGCAACCCAGGGGCAGGCAAGACTTCAGTTCGCCCTTCTTAAGGACAATCCGTTATTCTTTGTGCCGCGCATTGTCTTTAGATTCCGTTGATTGCACGCAATATAAAAGGCGCCTACTTTGCGGTAGTTGTGATGTTCGCACTACCACTTACCGAAAGGAGCGCCGTTATGAGTCAAGAGAAGCTGGCGCACAAAAACAGACTTGCCGGCGGCAGAGTAGAACAATCTCGTCCCGGACGGCTTTCGTGCATGGCCAGTTTTGCACTGACCACGCCTGCCGCTTTTGAGGGGATCACTGAGGGGCCCTCTGAATCGCACCGCTACCATCTTGTCAGTGCGAGGCCCGTCATACGCCTGCTATCAGCGACAAGTGCCATCGCGTTTCGGCTTTTCTAGCCCAATCACAGTTGAAAGATGAACGGCAGGTGCGGCCTGAAATCCAGATGCTCGCTTCGCCGCTTGTTGTCAAGTTCGATTTCGAGGAGAGATGTTGTTCCCGTTCGTGCTGAGAGAACTCCACTTTCAACTATTCTCTGTGCCACAGTAGAGCGAAGCGGCACAGGGGAGGTCAGATTTAAGCCAGTGATCTCACGAACACCAATGGGATGCTCGATAAACCACTGTTCGCGCTGAGTTCGTCGCATAAAGCTCAAATAAATCCACATCGGCTCCTCAATCCCCACGTCGCCGATATACATCAAAAGCGGATCTGACAAATACGCCGGCCGATACTCCCATGCCGGAAAATGTGGCCCTGTGTCTTGAGGGTCGGAAGGCCGCAGGCAAATTCCGAAAGGAGAGGCGTTGTGTTCCCGACCAGACCATCTCTCCCAAAGCAAGGTGTGCTTAGTACTTTCGCTTCGAGCTTCTCTTTCATCGCTGACCCAAAACAACTCAATCATGGCATTAGCAAAGGAAAAACGCCGACAAGCCGTACCTTGCCCTGGATGCTGATTTGGTGGTCCCTCATGAAAGCCAAGCTGGACAAGTTTTCCAGCTTCGGGGGCGCCTGGAGCGGTACAGACGAACAGATGGTCCAACTCGATCCCCATACGAGCAAGTCTATCTCAATCTGAACTGCCGCGACTGGACGAGACGTTCTGGGGAGTGTAGTTGGCAAACCGGAAAACTATGCTGATGATGGTTGACGTAATATCGCGAATGTGGCCTGCCGGCCGACAATACCTCGAAATAGGTAGAACGAAAAACCGATTCGCTGTGCGTCTCTCTCTCTCTCTCTCTCGGTAGAACTACACAGAAAACTGTATGGGATCCTCTTACTCGATATCGCCTGGGTTGCAACTCAAACACTGACGCAGATCCAAGTGGCTCACTTCGTCTTTGCTTTGTAACGACACACTACAACTCGTTCAACGGATTCGCGAGCAGAAGCGCCGCAACAGGTTTAAGGAAAGGGCCTTGGTGTGTCTTATTTCTCATCTCAATGCGTCACTATGCAAATTGTGCCCGGTGGAAAGAGTTTTACAAAAATGTGGCGTTGTCGGCTTGACTTGCACTTCGTTGTTTTTTAGGGTGAACAACTCAGTGCCCAACTAGGGACGAGGGAAAAAACAATGCCGATGCAAACTCAAACTCAAGAGCAAGCAACCCTCAACGTAAAACTCGTCCACTTTACCAAGCAAAACTCGCCAGATGAGCCGGTGCAGGTTGCCTTCTCCGTTACCGATGATCAGGGCAAAGAAGAGATCATCACCGGCGAGGTTCCCTACAGCTATGACCTTTTCCATCTCTTTCAGGAAAACGGTTGGCTGAACATCCGCCGGGGTGTTGCCTCGATCCGCGAGAATCGTGCGCAGCGTCGAGCGATGTCAGCGTAGGGATACTATCCTGACTAAACGTGCTGGAGCCCCAAGAATTACGGGGTTCCAGCTCTTCTCCGCTCGCGGTCGTCGGTCGCTAAAACCTTGGGTATTTAGATTCCCACGACACAACTGGAGGAGGTAAGACAATGGTGTATGATCTTCAACTCGCAATAGGTGATATCTGCCAAGACCCAGCGGGCTTGCTGGTCAGAGTAGAAGACATTGACGTCTACGATTACGTCCACTTCTCGGTCATTGAAAGTAGCACACGGGGATTCGATGAGACAGAATCAGGAGACATGTCCCATGTGGCTTTCGCTTATCGCTTCACTAAGCTTGGCAATATGTTGCTCAACAGGACAGCCGCTTAACAGGAACGATGGCCGCCCCTCATTCGGTGAGTCGGATTACTGATGTCATAACGACGTCGGCCCCACAACGGACCGAGTAGACTTTGCGGTATCCAACCAAAAAGGCTCGGGACGACAAGGCCGACGGTCGTTATGTGGTCAACTTCCCGGCTGACCCTAAGGCGGCGTCCCGAGGGGTCATTGGTGTAATTCATTCCATGACGATGTCGGCTCCAGTACCCGAGTAGAGTTGGCGGTGCTAAGCCAAGCAACGGGCTCGGAAGAAAGGAGCCAACACGATCACTGTAGATGTGATTGCCATCCGAGCTTTCAACAAATTGCTTTCTCGATATCGAAACCCGAGAGCTGAAGTAGCAGTGGGTTGGCGCACCGCGAGGGGACGGAGGAGTTCTACCGTGCTCTGGCGGCTACGGGTCGGCAGGTGCGCGTCGGTATGGAAGCCAGCGGACACGGACGCTGGTTCGAACGACTGCTAGCGGAATTGCAGTTCGAGTTGTGGATGGGAGATGCGTCCGAGATACGCCGCAAACGCGGCGTAAACAAAAGACGGATCGAAAAGATGCACAGCATATTCTGGGTTTGTTGCTAAAGGACGACTTTCCGCCCATCTGGGTGCCGAGCTGGGAGAATCGGGATCTGCGGCAACTGCTGTGGCACCGGCACCGCATGGTGCAAGCGCGCACCCGCATGAATCAACTGCAAGCGGTGGCACTGAACGAAGGCCTGCTATGCAAAAAGAGGTTGTGGCGAGAACGTGGACGCAGCAACTAGAAGCGTTCGGGTTGGCTCCGTGGCGTCGGCACGATCTGTTGGAGTTGCTGGATCGGTTGAACCCAACGATCGCGGAGTAAAGCTGAGGTAGGTCGAATGGCAAAAGCCTTGGCCGGGTTTTCTACCGTGAGTTTTCGAATCGTCGCCTCGCTGGCACCAACCTTACGGAAAGCCGGCAGGAATACGTCGCTGATGTAGTTGAAGTCCCGAACCGGGCCACCATTCTCTTGACCTACCTCATACCAGCCGTTGTCGTGGGAGAGCAGAAGGCTATTCGCATGCCGCTCCGCCATCGCACGCACCAGCCGGAGATGGAGTTCGAGCGGCTTTCTGCTGATGGCGTCGAACGAAACCCACGCGCCGAGCTCCGCCACCGTCTGGTTGACGGGCAGCCCGTGGCCGTCAGAATGCGCCACAACAAAGCGGCTCGGGTCGGCTTTTTCTCCGATGAAGACCTTCGCAGCCGCCAATCCAGCGAGTCCGCCCCCAGTGTGGCAGGTCACGGCCAAGCCCGTTCTTTTTGACGCACGGGCCGAGGCGCGTACAATCTTTTCATCGATCGGAGACAGCCGCGGGAAGTCGTTTTCGATTTCATCGATTCCAATTTTTATGAAGCCGGGCTTTACTCCGGTATCCTCAATACCATTTTCCCACTCGCGCACCCAGTGGTCGGCGACTTGATCTGCGGTTTCATCGTAGGCGTGCCTGGGCACAAACTTATCATTGGCACCGCCGTAGTAGCCGGTATTGGTCACAATATGCAACCCGGTTTCCTGGGCTAGACGTTTCAATACACGCGGATCGCGCCCGATAAATGCCGGCGTGCAATCGATGAATCCTGTCACTCCCCGCTCCTTCAATTGCGCGAGGAATGGCAGCATCCGTTTGACCACTGTTGCAACCTCCCAGCGGTGCCGGTCGGTATGCTCCGCGCCGATGAAATCGCACATCACGTGCTCGTGCGGGAGCGTGACGCCCAGCTTAGAAGCCGGAATAGTGCCAAGAACGGTCTGGACAAGTGGTTGCGCCAGCTCTTGAGCTGCGTGTGCCCGGACAGCCGCGGCCACCGCCAGCAGTGTGGTATCGCGAAGGAATCTCCTCCGCGTTAGGCAGGTAGAGACCTTAGATGACACTGATTTCACACTTTTATTGTAGTCCGTGAGAGGCGAGCAATGACATCCTCAGGATGAAGAGTGCTGTGCCAGCCCTGGCCCTTCACCTCTTCCATCTTGAGTCCGGTGAATTCCAACCACTGCTGATTGATGAAATCGAAAGAGCCGTCGGGCGTAGCGCGCTGGATCAGGCAGGGAATCGTATTGATGACCAACCGGAGACGGTCTTCCAGCGATCTCACCGGCGGGACAATCTCATTGTTAGGAAGCGCCCCCATAAATGACCCGCCCGGGTGGTCATGCGCTGAGGGGCGGTTAGGCAATTGTACCCGTGACGATGCTCGTTCACGAAAGCGAGTCCGCCGGACGGCACCGCGTACCACGTGTACGCCGGAATAGTGTTGAGAGTGTTTCGTAACTGTGCCGCAAATGATGGTTGTTGGCCAAAGGAAGCCCCGTTCGATCCATCGCCCCGGGCGGCCTCATATCGCGCATACGCAGACATGCGTGCACCACCCCAATGAACCCTTAAATCCTACTACTATTGCCCGTGATGCTATAAGCCGGCTGCTGATCGGCGATGCCGCCCGCCGGGCACGAAAAGCGATCTGGAAGTTGCGGCGCATTTCCGTTCCGGATTGCGTGGCAAGGCTCTATTCCCGAGCTTCCGCCGGGAACGAGTGCGATCCTATCTTCGGACTTGCCAGTGCGCTAAGATTCTTACAATTCGGAGTGTCCATTTCCAATGATGCCGTTCTTGATCTTTGTGATTTTAGGCTTGTTAGCTGGCCTGCTGAGTAGCTGGCGACGGAACCAAAACCTGCTCGCTGCACAACCTCATAGCGCCACGCAAGTTCGGGTGGATGAGCGAACGAACGAACTGGAAAGAGCCAATGAGGATTTGAAACGCGACCAGGCAGAGTTGCAAAGACGATGGCAGTACCTGGCAGAGGCTCAGCGGCTAAGTCATTCGGGAACTTTCGGATGGAAGGTCCGTAGTGGTGAGCTCGTTTGGTCGGACGAAACCTACAGAATTCTGGGCTTCACACGAGAAACGAATCCTACGCTCGATCTGGGGTTTGACAGAGTTCACCCTGAAGACCTGGACCGCGTGCAACAACTATCGGATCGTGCCGCGCAGAACGGCATGGACTTGGATGTCGAGCACCGAATTTTACTGCCCGATGGTGTCATCAAGTACGTACACGCAGTTGCGCATGCCGGAAGAGATGACCCCGCAATCTCGAGTACATGGGCGTAGTCACCGATATCACAGAACGCAAACGCGCCGAGGAAGAACGGCAGGCCTTGTTACGCAACTTACAAGAAAGCAAAGCAAGGCTTAAAGAAGCTCAACGTGTCGCTCACATAGGGCACTACGAATGGAACCTTATCGAGAGTCGCGTAATCTGGTCGGACGAAAGCTATCGCATTTTTGGGTTGACGCCACAGGAAGGCCCCGTTGACTTCGACAACGTACGCGAAATGATCCATCCTGACGATCGGGAGAGTATTTTCAGGGCAGTTGAGGAGGATATTCGTAGCGGAGTGCACACTAAGGTCTGCGAATCCCAGAAATTAAAACCGGCTCAAACGAATGGCGGTCGCTCCAACCGCTTTAGCTGTGCTGCTGGAAGTTTCTGATCGAGGGCGGAGGAGCAGTTCCGCCCTCTCTTCAGACTTGTCTAAGGCGTACCACAGTACAGCATGTTTTTTGCTCCGGCATCTAGATACGTGTTAGCTATCGATCAAGAAGTGGTTCCTTCTCCTCCTCCTGCTCCACGGCCGGCTCATGGTCTAGGACGGTCGAGAGCTGTTCTGAACCTGGGACAACGAGCACATCAAAGATCAGGCCGTGAGGCAGATCGCCCAATTTAATTCGCTTGAAATCCGAGAACTCAAAGACGTCCCGCTTTGGCCATTTCAACATTCTGAAAACCGCCTCGGCCTCGGTGCCGAGGTGGAGCGACGCCTGCTCACTTTCAGAGAACCGAAACAGGACCGTCGTCTGATCTATCAGGCAAACCGGACAAGGCCGTGGGGCATCGATCTCGCTTTCCCGAACTACCCAATTCGAATGCCAAGGCATTTGCTTGATTCCAAGGCGCTGTCCGGTCTTGGCCTCTTCTATCTGATTCGCATACTCAGTCGAAGACCAACACATACGTTTATCCTCCGATCTTGGAAATTGAGCCAGGCATCGAGTCTTCGAAAAAAAAGCTCGGATGGGCCAGGCTCTGTTTTGGGATTTCAGGCTTCTGCCTGCAGGTGGGAGAAGGATATCGCGCGTGTTCGGCGGATCTGGTGCCTACTTCGTGGCCCTTGAGGTCTGAGTCGGCGCTCGGGTCGGTCGGTCCATTCCCTCTCCTCCCAGACTCAGGGTCACGGTATCACCAGAGGCGCGCTGAAGCAAGGGGGTTCATCGTCCATTGGGTAGCGTCTAGAAAATAAACGATGTAGGGCAGCTGTAAACTTGTTCGTGGTGAGTTCTG
>Ga0134122_10002493_pt1 | contig 13560 bp, 14 predicted proteins | sample KB302_FD_96461 | JGI IMG/M metagenome (GOLD analysis project Ga0134122, IMG submission 96461) | Terrestrial soil microbial communities without Nitrogen fertilizer from Kellogg Biological Station, Michigan, USA - KB3-0-2 | ecosystem: Environmental > Terrestrial > Soil > Unclassified ... | reverse complement strand
CGTCCGTTCGGCGCGAATGTCGGTCCCTCGTTGTGGAATCCCTCGGTGAGCAGGCGTTCGCCAGAGCCGTCGGGCTTGAGAACGCCGATCGCAAAATTACCCCGCGCCTGTCCGGTAAACGCGATGTAGTCGCCGCGTGGCGACCACACCGGCGTCGAGTGATGTCCCTCGCCAAAGCTGATTCGTGCTGCCGGTCCGCCGGTTGCCGGCATGACGTAAACTTGCTGCGAGCCGCCGCGGTCACTCTCGAAGCAGATGCGACTACCATCGGGCGAATAACAGGGTGCGGTGTCAATCGCCGGCGTATCGGTGAGACGCGTGGTCTGCTTCGACCGCAGGTCCATCACAAACAGGTTGGCATTGCCACCCTGCTGCAGGCTCATGATGACGCGTTGGCCGTCGGGTGAGAATCTCGGGGCGAATGTCATGCCCGGGAAATTGCCGACGATCTCCCGCTGTCCGGTCTCGATGTTGAGCAGATAGACACGCGGATCGCCCTGTCCGTACGACATGTAGGTGATCTCTTGCGTCGACGGGTTGAAGCGCGGCGTCAGCACAAGATCATCGCCGCGCGTCAGATAGCGGACGCCGGCCCCGTCCTGATCCATGATGGCAAGGCGCTTCACGCGCCGCTCCTTCGGCCCGGTCTCGTCGACGAACACGATGCGGCTGTCGAAGTAACCTCTCTCGCCTGTCAGGCGCTCATAGATCGCATCCGAAATAATGTGCGCGATGCGCCGCCAGTTGTCGGGTGTCGTAAAATATTGTTTGCCGTCGAGCTGCTGGCCGGCAAACACATCCCAGAGACGGAACTCGGCCTTCAGCCGTCCGTCGCCCTGGCGCGTGATGCGGCCGGTGACCAGCGCCTGCGCATTGATCGCGCGCCAATCGGGAAAGCGCGGCACGTTATCGCTGTTGGTGATCTTTTCAATGAAGGCGGCCGGATTGACCGGCACGAACAGGCCGCTGCGCTGAAGGTTATTGGTGATAACGGCGGTGACGTTACGGCCGGTGTCTGCGTCGGAAATGAAGTCGGGCAGCGCGATCGGCATCGGCTGCACGTTGCCCTGTGTGATGTCGAGCTTGAGCACCGCATTCGCGGGGCCGGAACCGAGCATGGCGATCGCACCGGCCCCGGCGAGCAGCCGGCGGCGCGAGAGCGATAGCGGGAGGACAGGACGATGATTGGGGTGAATCATTTCAATGAGTGAATTTAATTGGACCGGAGCATGTCTTTGGGGTCGAAGGTCAACTCGATTTCTTTCCAGTTGTCATAGTGCTCGGGCTTGAGCATGTCGAACGGCTGGCCGGTCAGCACTGCGCGTACCGCGCTGTCACGCGACGCCATCGCGGCAACGCTCCGGCCATTGACGCGCGCAAACGGCGGCGCCGCCAGCCGGCCATCGCGGCGAAGCTTGACGGTGATGTTGACGATCAGCTCGTTCGGGTCCTGCACCCCGACCGGCGGGCTCCAGAGTGCCATTAACCGGGCGCGCAACGCATCGATTTCAGACTGCGACAATTGGGCTGCCATGCCTGCGGGCGCGCCCAGCGAAGCCACATTGTTGAGTTCCGCGCCCATCGCCGCATTGCGCTGTGGATCACGCTTGTCGAGCAGCGCTGCGATCTTGTCCGCGTCGAATTTCGGCTGCGGCTTCGGCGGCGGCGGCTTCTTCGGCGGCAGCGGCTGATCGACCTTGGTTTCCTGTTTCGGCTCGTCCTTCTGCTTGATCTTTTCCGCGATGGGATCGGGCTTGGGTGGCGCCGGATCGGGCGGCGGCGACGCTTCCTTGGCCACCTGCACTTCTTTCTTCTCGGTGACTTTCGGTTTCGAGTCCTCAAGCGGCTTTGGCGGCTCTTCTGCTTTCTTTTCGACAAGCGGCTTCGGCATATCGAGCTTCGGCGCGTCTTTTGCGCCCTTGGTCAGCTGCGAGAAATCCTTCTCGCTGATCATGTCGACCGGCAGCGATTCCGCCGGGGTGACTTCGAAAGTCTTTCCGGAAAACGATAGCGTCGCCCACAGCAGCACCGCCGCATGCAGACCGGTCGAGATCGCTGTCGCTTTTCTCATCACCGCGCTTTCGCGCCCTGCTCGAACTCAGTGACCAAGGCTACACGATGGAACCCGGCCGATGACAGCCGTCCCATCACCTGCATCATGGTCCCGTAATCGACCTTCCTGTCCCCACGCACGTAGACCCGAGCTTCGGTGCCGCCACGCGCCTGAGCTACTGCCTGCATCTTGGGGACCAGGTCCTCCACCGTAATCTCGCTATTCTGCAGAAAAACCTGACCCTTGTCGTTCACGGAAATAGTCAGCGGTTCCTTGTCCTGCTCGATGCTCTTGGCCTGGCTCTGCGGCAGATCAATCGGCACGCCGACCGTGAGCAGCGGCGCCGACACCATAAAGATGATCAGCAGCACGAGCATGACGTCGACCATCGGGGTGACGTTGATCTCGCTCATCACCCTGCGGCGGTGATGCTTGCGTCTCCCGATAACCGGCGTGCCGGCATTGGCAGCCATGAGGTGGTCCCCTACCCGCGCTCGTCAATCTGGCGCGACAGGATGGCGGCGAATTCGTCGGCGAACCCCTCCAGCCGCTGGGCCTGTCGGTTAACTTCGGCCGCGAACTTGTTATAGAAAATGGTCGCTGGTATGGCAGCGACAAGGCCGAGTGCGGTCGCAAAGAGCGCTTCCGCGATGCCCGGGGCAACGACCGCCAGGGACGTATTCTTGGAGGCGGCGATCGACTGGAAGCTCGTCATGATGCCCCAAACGGTCCCGAACAATCCGACAAATGGCCCCGCCGAACCAACCGTGGCAAGCACGAGGAGGCGTTTTTCAAGCCGCTCGACCTCGCGCGCAATCGTCACCTCCATGACCTTTTCGATGCGCATTTGCAGCCCGGCGAAGCTGCGTGTGCTGCTGCCTTCGAAACTGCGCTTCCATTCGCGCATTGCAGCCACGAACAATGCCGCCATCGAGTGTGCCGGACGCGACGATAACGCCCGATAAAGCTCGTCCAGCGACTGGCCCGACCAGAATGCCTGCTCGAAACGGTCCATTGCGCGGCGTGTACGCGTATAGAGCACGGTCTTGTCGATCGCGATCGCCCAAACCCAGACCGAACAGACCAATAGTCCAATCATGACTGTTTTGACGACCCAATGGGCGTTCCAGAACAGCGTGAACAGCGAAAGGTCGGAAGACGTCAGCGGCAGCACCGACTGTGCCACGTCGGCAGGATTCATGGGCACGTCCTTTCCGCTCAATCCGGTTCCGTCGGACGAACCGGCGCGGCGCAATATCCGAAATCAACGAGCGCGCGCGACGATGCCCCCCTACGCGCCAAGCCAAGACCGAATGTCTCGCGAAAATCGTTCGTCCCGTAACGGTGGCGTACGAAATCCCCGCGAAACTTGGCCAAACTTGGGCGCGGAAGCGGGCTTATCGACCCATACCAGCGTGATTGTGGTTAAGGAGTCGTTACCGGAAAAGGGCCGCGCCCAAACGCAAAGGCCGCCCTGTTCGGGCGGCCTTGCTTGGCGCGTAACAGAATTTAACCGTGCGACTGACCTGTGTCGGGCGAAGGCCGGTTGCGGCGCTCTGCCATGAACGCGTCGAACTCGGTTTTATCTTTGGCGACGCGCAGGCGGTCGAGGAACTCACGGAATTCCCGCTGCTCTTCTTCGAGACGGCGCAGCGTCTCAGTGCGGTATTCGTCGAATGCACGGTTTCCGCTGGACGGCGCATAATTCCAGGGACCGCCGCTCACGCGGGACCGCATCCAGTCCATCTTGCTCTGCATGCGATCCATTTTGTTCTGCCAGTGGCCTTGGTGTCCGCATCCCATTCTTCCGCTCCCAACAGTGAAAGCGAGGACGGAAAGCCCAAGGGGCCACCAGACCATAAAGCCAAGGACGATCAGCGCGATCCAGGCGGGTTTTCCAAGTGAGTCGAGTTGCGCGGTGATGGGCATTGTCGGCCTCGCGTGAATGTAAATAACATTTACATACCTAGGCCGGGGCAAGGCCTCTGTCAAGAAGCGCGAAGATTAAATTGGGAAGCCATGGGCGCCGCGCTAGTCCTGCGGCGGGATTTCTCTTGGCTTCAGCGACGGTTTGCCGCTGCCATGGTAAGGCCGAGTCCGCGCAGGTAAATCAGCACCGCAGCTTCCAGCAATTCCTCCGGCTGCATCGGCAAGGTGCGCCTTGCCGCGTCGCCGCGTCCGAACAAGGACGCAATGCCGTGCGTCATCGCCCAGACATGCAGCGCAACCATCAACGCCGGCGGACGTCCTTGCGGCGGCATAAGCATGACCAGTTTCTCGGCGGCGGCGCGCAACACTGCAAAGGCGTTCTCGCTCGCCTCGCGCAACTCGCGATCAGTATCAAGTGGAACGCCGGCCTCGAACATCGCCGAGTAGTAGGCCGGCTCGCGCTTGGCAAAGGCGAGATAGGTTTTGCCGAGGCGGTCGAATGCCGTCATCACATCCGGTCTGCCGTCGTCCCAGGCTTGCGCCAGCGCAGCTGCAAAGAGCTCGAAGCCACGCCGCGCCACATCGGCGAGCAGCGCGTCGCGGTCGCGGTAGTGCCGGTAGGGCGCAGCCGGACTCACGCCCGCCCAGCGCGCGGCATCGGCAAACGTGAAGCCGGCCGGCCCCTTCTCGGCGATCAGTTCGAGCGCGGCGCGCACCAGGGCTTCCTTCAGGTTGCCGTGGTGATAGCCGCGAGCCGCATGGCCACGCTTGCCCCATCTCATGTGAATCGCTTTTACATTAAGGCGGCGGCGGCGTCGATGCGGGCGTCACGAGCGCCGGCGGCGTTTCGCGACCAAAGGTAAATGATCGAAGAGCGTCGGCCCGTTGGGCTGCGCGCCTTCGATTGTGAGCAGCCGGAGCTTGCTGGCGACACCTCCGGGAGCCGAGAAACCACCGGTCTTGCCGCTGGCAGCCAGCACGCGATGACAGGGGACGATCAACGGGATCGGATTTTGCCCAAGCGCCTGACCCACGTCGCGCGCCAGCAGTTTATCGCCCAGCCGCTCGGCAATTTCGCCGTAAGTCAGCGTGGTACCCGGTGGGATCGCGCGCGTGATGTCATAAACCTTGCGATTAAAGGCCGGCAGGTCGTCGGCATCGATGGACACGTCGTTCAAGTCTCGCTGCTCGCCACGCAGCAACGCGACGATGCCATCGATTGCGTGCTGCACATCCACAGGAGGCGGCGCCTCCTGCGCGCCGGGGAAGCGGCGCAACATGCGTGCGCGGGTCGCATGCTCGCTCCCGTCATGGACCTGCACGCCGGCAACGCCGCGTTCGGTCCAGACGATGCCGCAGGCACCCAACGCCGTGTCGAATATGGAAAAGTTGCGGGTCGTCATGGCTTGAACGTTACCACGAGCCGTCAGGCACCGCCGCCCGATTCCTGGTCCGCCTTCATGGCCACCCGCAGCGGCTTCGGGATCGGCCGGGCGCGGCCGCCGGAAACGAAGGCGACCTGCACGTGCGCCTCGACCAGAAGATCCTCGCCGCGCATCACCTTCTGATTGAGGGTGACCGAGGCGCCCTTCACTTCTTCCGGCGTTGTGACGATCGAGAGCACGTCATCCATATAGGCCGGTTTCTTGAAATCGATACTCATGTGACGCACCACGAACGCAAATCCGGGCGCCTCCTTTTCGGCCTGCTCGAACAGCACGCGGTGATCGGCACCGATCAGCCGCAGATAGTTGGTGCGCCCACGCTCCATGAAGCGCAGATAACTCGCGTGATAGACGATGCCGGAAAAATCCGTGTCCTCGTAATAGACGCGCACGGCCTGATGATGCCGTCCTTCGCGAATTTCGCCGTCGAGGGCATTCATCGTCGATCCTTTCCATCGTCATGACCGGGGTTGGTCGGGCTTGTCCCGGCCATCCTCGCCTTACGGTGTCGAGATGATTCAAGACTTGGATGCCCGGCACAAAGGCGTGCCCAAGCACGCCGTCCCTGGACGGCTATGACCGGGCATGACGGAATACTATTCGCCTTCGATCTGTCCAAACAACTGCGCCTGACTTACTGCCAGCGGGAGAACATGGTCTCGCGTCAGCGGCGCGAATGGCAGGTCGGGTAACGCGACAGGATCGACCCAGACAACCTCGTCGATCTCGGCTTTCGGCTCTACCATCCCCTCGACATCGACCGCGTATACGGCGGCCTGCACCCGATATCCGGGTTCGTTCGCCGCTGCGCAATCGAACACCCCGAGCGGGCGCGCCGTCTCCGCAACAACCTGGCAGCCCAGCTCCTCAGCAATCTCGCGCGAGAGCGCAGCCACATCGCTTTCGTCGACATCGCGTTTGCCGCCAGGTTGCATGAAAGCCGACGTCCCGCGCTTGCGAACCAGCAGCACGCGACCGTCATTGTCGCGAATCAGCGCGGCGACGACACTGATTATTCTTTCACTCATTCTTCATCACCGGAAAACAGGCCGAACTGGCTGGGGTCGCGCGCAGGCTCGGGCAAGCCGAGATGTTGAAACGCGAGCACTGTGAGCAGACGTCCGCGCGGCGTCCTTTGCAGGAACCCTTTCTGGATCAGGAAAGGCTCGATGATATCCTCGATCGCATCGCGCGGCTCCGACAGCGCCGCCGCAAGCGTATCCACACCGACCGGACCGCCGGCATAACTCGACGCAATGGTCGAAAGATAGCGCCGGTCCATGGCGTCGAGACCGGCGGCATCGACCTCAAGCGCGGAGAGCGCGCGGTCGGCCGCCTTGCGGTCGATGGTTTTGGCGCCGTCAACGTGCGCGAAGTCACGCACACGGCGCAGCAGACGGCCGGCAATGCGCGGTGTGCCACGTGCGCGGCGCGCAATTTCGTTGGCGCCGTCGGGCGCAATGCCGATCCCGAGCACGCGCGCACCACGGTTGACGATCTCTTCGAGCTCTTTCTCGGTATAGAAATTAAGCCGCACCGGAATGCCAAAGCGGTCGCGCAGCGGATTTGTCAGCAGGCCCGCGCGCGTTGTCGCACCGACCAGCGTGAAAGGCGACAGATCGATCTTCACCGAACGCGCCGCCGGGCCCTCGCCAATAATCAAGTCGAGCTGGAAATCCTCCATCGCCGGATAGAGGATTTCCTCGACCGCCGGATTGAGCCGGTGAATCTCATCAATGAACAATACATCGCGCGGCTCGAGATTGGTGAGCAGCGCCGCAAGATCTCCCGCCTTCGCGATGACCGGGCCGGAGGTGGCTCGGAAGCTGACGCCCAGTTCACGGGCGACGATCTGTGCCAGCGTGGTCTTGCCGAGACCGGGCGGGCCAACGAACAGCACGTGGTCGAGCGCTTCCTTGCGCGCACGCGCCGCCTCGATGAACACGCTCAAGTTCGCGCGCGCCTGTTCCTGGCCGATGAATTCCGAGAGGCGTTGCGGACGCAGCGATGCGTCGACGTCATCGTCACGCTTGTCGGCGGCCACGAGGCGGCGCGGGCTGTTCATTTCGCCAATTCCTTCAGGCCCTGCCGGATCAGCGTCGCGGTATCGGCTCCTTCACCCGCGCTTCGCGCCGCGGCCGCGATGGCGGCAGCGGCCTGCGGATGTCCGTAACCAAGGTTGACCAGTGCAGAAACAGCGTCCGCCATCGGCTTTGGCGCGCGGTTCTCGTCGAGAGCACCGGCCAGATGCACCACGGCTGGATCGATATTGGCGAAGGCCGGCACCTTGTCCTTCAGTTCGGTGACGATGCGCTCGGCCACTTTTTGACCGACGCCGGGCGAGCGCGCCACCATGGCCTTGTCGCGCATGGCGACAGCTGACGCGAGCTCGGATGCCTTGAGCGTGCCGAGCACCGACATTGCGACCTTGGCGCCGACGCCCTGCACGGTCTGCAGCAGACGGAACCACTCGCGCTCGATATCGCTCGCGAAGCCGAACAGCTTGATCTGATCCTCGCGCACATAGGTTTCGATCGACAGCGTGGCGGCTTCGCCGGGCGACGCAAGCGCCTGCAGCGTGCGCGCCGAGCAATGCACCTGATAACCGACGCCACCGACATCCAGGATGATGTAGTCCTCGCCGTAACTGTCGATGATACCCTTGAGCTTGCCGATCATGACACCGCGACCCTGAGCACCGCGCTCGTCCGGTGATGCGCGTGGCAGACCGCGATCGCCAGCGCGTCGGCGGCATCTTCGCTTTGTGGATCGGCCTTCGGCAACAGCACGCCGATCATCATGCGAATCTGCGCCTTCTCGCCATGGCCGGCGCCAACAACCGTTTTCTTCACGACATTGGGCGCGTATTCGGCAATGGTCAGCCCGGCCCTGGCGGGCACCAGCATGGCGATACCGCGCGCCTGGCCGAGCTTGAGCGTTGCCGCCGCATTTGAATTGACGAAGGTCGCCTCGACCGCCGCTTCGTGGGGCTGATAGCGCTCGATCACCGCAATTAGTCCGTCATGGATTGCCAGCAGTCGGGTGCCGAGATCGGCACGGTCGCTGGTTTCCAGAGAGCCACAGGCGACGTGGATCAGCCGGTTGCCGTCGGATTCGATCAGGCCCCAGCCGGTGCGGCGGAGCCCCGGATCGATGCCGAGAATGCGAATCGGACGCCGGGTCATGGCTCGTTGATAACCCCGCAGCCCGCGCCCGCCTAGGTCGGTTTGACCGCCCTGCCCATGCAAGTGGGCCATCACAACCGTAGCGGACTCGGAATTCAACGCGGCTTTGCATTACAATTGCGGTGCAATGCCCGGGTCGTCTGCCTCCCCCGATCGTCGGAATCGCCGGGCCGTCATCATTGGCGGCTCGATGTCAGGCCTGTTCACCGCGGCGTTCCTGCGCCAGATCGGCTGGGACGTCGATGTTTACGAGCGATCGAGCGTCGAACTGGTCGGCCGCGGAGCCGGCATCACCGGTCACCCGGAGTTGCTGGAAGCGCTGGAAGCGAGCGGTGCCGGAACCAAGGACCTCGGCATCGAGGTACCGAAACGCATTGCCGTCAACCGCGAAGGGCGCGTTACCGATGAGCGGCCGCTCCGGCAAATCCTCACCTCATGGGATCGCCTGCAACGGCTCCTGCGCGCGACCATCGACGAGTCACGCTACCATCTTGGCTGGAATTTCGAGCGCGTCGACCAGGATGAGCGCGGTGTAAGGGTGCAATTTTCCGGCGGCCGCGTTGAGCATGCTGACATTCTTGTCGGAGGCGACGGCATCCGTTCCAGCGTGCGCGCGCAAATGGCGCCGGACGTGCAGCCCGTCTATGCCGGCTATTACATCTGGCGTGGCGCACCGAACGAAGCCGATCTCGCGCCGGAGACCCTCAACAGTATCTACCCGCTGTTCACGTTCTATTTGCCCAAACAGCAGCAGGTCATCACCTACCCGATCTCCGGCTTCGACAACGACCTGCGGCCGGGCAAACGCCGATTCAATTTCATCTGGTATCGTGTTGCCGACGCCGCAAAACTGCGCGACATGAATGTGGACGAGAACGGCGTGCAGCACGAATACTCCGTACCGCCGCCGCTGATCCGAAAGGATCTCATCGCGGGCATGTACAAGGATGCGCGTGAGACCCTGCCACCTGCCCTGCTCGACGCGCTGATGAAGATCAAGCAGCCCTTCATCACACCGATCTACGACTTTACCGCGCCCGCGATCGTATTCGGCCGTGTCGCCATGGTGGGCGACGCGGCCGCAAATGCACGGCCGCATATGGGCTTCGGCATGGCCAAGGCAGGCAACGATGCGCAAGCGCTCGCAAAGCATCTGCGCGACCATGACAACATCGACTCTGCGCTCAAGGCCTACAACGCCGAGCGTCAGCCGATCGGCAACAATATCGTGCTGCACGGGCGCAAGCTCGGCACCCATCTCGGCGTGAACTTGAAGACCGAGGAAGACCGACGAATGCACGGGTTGCTTCAGAGCGATGGCGCCATGCTGGACTGGATTGCCGTCCCGAATTTCCTCGACGCTTACAGATGACGTGGGCACTTCACTTCCGTTCGTCCCCGCGAAAGCGGGGACCCAGAACGGCCGAGGGGGTGGCCAAAGAACTGGGTTCCCGCTTACGCGGGAATGAGCGGATTTTGAGATGACCGAGCTGCCGAAGCCGGACTACGCGCGCAACATGCGCATCGTCGGTCACACCGACCAGGGCGGCCGGCCCGACGGCGTGCAGGTCATGGTGCATCGCGGCTTCGCCTATATCGGGCATATGTTCTCGAAGGGCTTTTCCGTCATCGACGTGCGCGACGCCAAAAATCCGCGCGCGGTGAACTATGTCGCCGCCCCGCCAAACACCTGGAACATCCACCTGCAGGTGCATGACGACCTGTTGCTGGTGATCCACGCCAAGGACATGTTCGCGGCTGCCGAATTTGCCGACGAGCGCGCCTATTACAGCGGCGCCCTCGGCAAGACCGTCGGTACGGCGGAAACCAGGCGAAAGCGCGACTGGAACGCGGGTCTTGCCGTCTACGACATCTCGAAGCCGGAGACGCCACGCCGCATCGGCTTCATGCCGGTTGAAGGCGGCGGTATCCACCGCGTCTGGTACACCGGCGGACGCTGGGCCTTTGCGTCGGTGCTGCTTGATGGATTTACCGATTACATCTTCATGACCGTCGACATGAGCGACCCCGCACAACCGCGAGAGGCGGGGCGCTGGTGGATCCCCGGCATGAATCTGGCAGCCGGCGAAACGCCATCATGGGCTCCCGCCCGACGATACGGACTGCATCACGCGATCATTCATGGCGATACTGCCTATGCCGCCTGGCGCGATGCCGGCATGGTGGTGCTCGATATCTCCGACCGCTCCAGACCGAAGCTGATCGTGCACAGAAACTGGTCACCGCCGTTCGGCGGAGGCACGCACAATTGTCTGCCGCTTCCGGATCGCGATCTTCTCGTTGTTCTCGACGAGGCCGTGCTCGATCACCAGGAAGACGGGCTCAAGGTCATCTGGGTGTTCGACAACCGCGTACCGCAAAATCCGGTGAGCATCTCGACATTCCCGACGCCGGCGGACGCTGACTATAAAAGCAAAGGTGGCCATTTCGGTCCGCACAATATCCACGAGAACAGGCCCGGCAGCTTCGTCAGCTCGCAGCTGATCTTCGCGACTTACCAGAACGCTGGCGTCCGCGTGTTCGATATGTCCGACGCGTTCATTCCGAAAGAAGTTGGCGCGCTGGTGCCACCGCAGCCATCGACTCTTGCCGACACACGACCGAACCGCGCGCGTGTGATTCAGTCAGCCGACGTGTTCGTGGATGCCAAGGGGCTGATCTACGCGACCGACTACAATGCGGGGCTTTATATTCTGGAGTTCAAGGGCTAAGCGACGTCATGCCCGGCCTTGTGCCGGCATGAGGGAAGAGGCGCTACGCGCTCATCTTCTGCATCAACGCGTCCGACACTTCGAAATTGGCATAGACATTCTGAACGTCGTCGCTGTCATCGAGCGACTCGATGAGCTTGAGAATTTTTTCGCCGGCTTCGTCATCGAGCGCGATGGTGTTCTGCGGTTTCCACAGCATCGATGATTTGCGCGGCTCCCCGAATTTGGCTTCGAGCGCCTTGGCCACGTCGTTCAATGTTTCCGAACTCGCGATAACCTGATGACCGTCGTCGTTTGACGTCACGTCGTCTGCGCCGGCTTCGATTGCCGCATCCAGCATGGCATCGGCGCTCGCAGCCTTGGCGTCGTATTCAACGACACCGACATGGTTGAACATGAACGACACCGCACCGGTGGTGGCCAGGTTGCCGCCGTTCTTGGCGAAAATCGCGCGCACTTCGCCGGCGGTGCGGTTGTGGTTGTCGGTCAAGGCCTCCACGATCACCGCCACCCCGCCGGGCCCATAGCCCTCGTAGCGGATCTCATCATAGCTCTCGGTATCCGAGCCTTGCGACTTCTTGATTGCGCGTTCGATATTGTCCTTCGGCATGTTCTCGGCGCGGGCCGCCAGGATCGCTGCGCGCAGGCGCGGATTGAACGCGGGATCCGGCATACCGAGCTTGGCCGAGACCGTGATTTCGCGAGCGAGCTTGCCGAACAGCTTGGAGCGCGCCTTATCCGCACGCCCCTTCTTGTGCATGATGTTCTTGAATTGGGAATGACCGGCCATAGGAAGTTTTGCGACGTCTGTTGATTCCGGCGGCTATATAGGCTGCCTGCGCGGGAAAATAAACATGCAAGCTCTGTTATTCCGGCGCCTTCGACGCGCCCCGGAATGATTGTGGAGGTCAGGCTGCCGCGACCGCAACGTTGCGCAGGATCGATTCGATCCGCGCGCCGACTTTGGCCACATTGCGATGGACGCGCGCCTTGTACCGGGTCACGGCGTCCCGGTCGATCAGGAAGAATTTCTGTTCCGGATAGGACCGGCCAAAAACATCGATCAACATGCTGCGAAATTGGCCGGCCGCGAGATCGGGTTGCCGCGCCGGCATTTCCGCGTAAGCCGCAAGTTCTGCCGAAGGCAGAGCGCAAAGCAGCGCCGTCGGTTCGGTCGAGTAGACTTGCTTGTGTTGCTGGATGGTATGAATAGCGCGGTCCAGCGCGAGCTCCTGGCCGAGTTCGTTGCTGATGACCAACGGCTCGTCATTGATTGCCCGCGTCAGGGGAAATTGGTCGATCAGCCAGTCACCGATGTGAACGACGTTGTTGCGCCCGCGTCCGTACATCAGCACGTCGTCCTCATAGCGCGCGAACCATGTATCGAGCCGGTCGATCAGACGATCGACGGCCGGACGCGAGATCAATTCCCGGCGCTGCGTGCCGAAAATTCCAATCGCCGCCCGGGAGCGCGAAACGACATCGAGCACTTCCTGTCCGAGAAGCGGCGGAAACAGCCCGCTGCCGACCCCGAGAACGACCAGGTCATAGTTGGCGCGCGCCTCGTTGAGTGTGTGGAAGGTCAGATGATGCACCTCCGCCTCGCCCGGCAGCAGCGAGTTGACCATGTGACAGCCGAGACGGGCCGCGAAATTTCCACCTGCGTCGTCGGAAATCACGGCAACGCTGCAGGATGCAGCCGGTGCAAGCCACTCCGTCGGCGTGAGCCGCATCAATACCTGAATATCGTCGATCGGAGTCGTGCACTCGATACGGAAGCCGTAGCGGTCGAACAGCAGCGCCAGATCACAGAAACTCAGGTGGTTGGCAAAGCCGAGCGCAGCGCGGTCGATATCCTTCGCGAGGTCGGTCGCGCAATAGCTCAGAACTATGTCGCGCTTGCAGAAACGCAGGTGGGTGAACAGGCTCTCCACATCGGCGATCCGCTCGAGCGCACCGAGCATCACGATGACATCACATTGTGATGCAGCCTCGGTCGGGAAATCGCCGCTGTTCAAATCGCAGACGGGCGTTGTGCGTTTCTTGCCGACGCGGTCGATACCGTGATAGCTGCAGCTGCCCGGCAACAGCCTTTGCATGGCCGCGCTGCCGCTCAGATCGAGCACACGGGCGCCTGCGGGAATGAACTGCGAGGCAAGCTCGGCGCGGGGATCTATTTTCTTTTTCGGCGCAGGCGATGGGACGGTATCCGGCGG
>Ga0134122_10002492_pt1 | contig 13562 bp, 12 predicted proteins | sample KB302_FD_96461 | JGI IMG/M metagenome (GOLD analysis project Ga0134122, IMG submission 96461) | Terrestrial soil microbial communities without Nitrogen fertilizer from Kellogg Biological Station, Michigan, USA - KB3-0-2 | ecosystem: Environmental > Terrestrial > Soil > Unclassified ... | reverse complement strand
GCGAAAAATGGTGAGGTTGGCGCGGTCGAAGAGCACCGCGGCGCCGCGGCGCAGGCGCACGTCACGAAGTTCGAGCATGGTCGGGTTCGGGCATGGGGGTGCGGATTCTAGCCGCAAACCCCCGGGAATTGACGACGCAGAGGCCGTTCCGGTATCTACCGCTCATGCGCGAACCCGGCGATGTCCCGGCCTGAGTTACGACTCGTGCTCTTGAAATGCATCCTGCTGCTGGCGCTGCTCGTTGTCCCCGCCTCGGCGGCCGCGCCGCCGCCCGCATCCATTCTGGATGCGCGCATCCCGGCGCTGATGAAGCGCGAGAAGGTGAACGGTCTCGCGCTCGCGGTCATCGACGGCGGCCAGGTGCGCCACCTGCGCGCCTTCGGCTGGCGCAACGTGGAGCGCCGGCTGCCCCTGACCACGGACACCGTCATGTACGCCGCCTCGATGACCAAGGCGGCGTTCGCGTATTACGTGCTGACGCTGGTCGACCAGGGGCTGCTGGATCTCGATGCGCCGCTCGCCAAACTACTGCCGCAGCCTTTGCCGGCGTACGAGGAATACTCCGCTCTCGATGAACGCTGGCGGCTGCTCACGCCGCGCATGCTGTTGAATCAATCCTCCGGGCTCGCCAATTTTCCGCAGCTCGAACCGGACGGAAAGCTCCGATTCCATTTCGATCCGGGCACGCGTTACGCCTATTCGGGTGCCGGCATCAACCTGTTGCAGTTTGTCATCGAGAAGGGCCTCGGCCTGCACGTGGGCGCCGAGATGCAGCGGCGGGTCTTCGAGCCACTCGGCATGCGGCGTACGTCGCTGAGCTGGCGCGAAGAATTTGCCGACAACCTCGCGGACGGCTATTCGCTCGATGGAAAATTCGAGCCCCACGATCGGCGCGACAACGTGCGCGCGGCGGGCTCCATGGACACCACCATCGCCGACCAGGCAAGACTGTGGTCGGCCGTGATCCGCGGCGACGGCCTTTCAGAGCGCTCGCGCCGGGAATTCTCGCGTCCGCAGTTGCCGATCGCCTCCGCCCACCAGTTCCCGCCATTCAGCACCGAGGTCGGGCCGGACAACGCGAAGATAGCCCTCGCCGCAGGACTTGGCCTGGTGACTTTCTACGACGCAAATGGCCCGACCTGGTTCAAGGGCGGTCACAACGACGTCACCGGCAACATGGTGATCTGCCAGGAGCGGCAGCGACGCTGCCTGGTGCTGCTGGCCAACGACGTGCGCGCCGAGCTGATCTATCCCGAAATCGCGGCGCTGGTGCTCGGCGAGACGCGTATGCCCTGGCGCTGGGACAACGATCCGATGCAGGTCGCGAAGTAAGCGCGGCCCCGCGGATGCCTTAACCCGCGGCTGCTTCATGGCGCGTTCATGAATGCGTACGCACACTCCGGTGCGCAGGAGAAATCACATGAGTCGCCTCGGGTACGCGCTCGCGCTGGGCGCGGGTTGTTTGTTTGCCGTCACGGCGGGCGCACACGCGCCTGCGGCGGTCGAGATCGAGATCGTCGGCCGCGACGGCGGCACATTTCGCGAGATACCGGTGGATTCGCGCGACGGCGCGTTGCGTTCGTACCTGCAGGCCGAAAAGGGCGCGCATTATGAGGTGCGCGTCCGCAACATCACCGGCGAACGTATTGGCCTCGTGATCGCGGTAGATGGACGCAACATCATCAGCGGCGGCAAGTCCGAACTCGGGCGCGACGAGCCGATGTACGTGCTCGATGCCTGGGACGCGCAGAACTACTCGGGCTGGCGCGCCAGCCTGGACGCCGTCAACGAGTTCTACTTCACCGACTGGCGGGATTCCTACGCCGAGGCCTTCGGCGACCGCAGCGCGCGCGGCGTGATCGCGGTGGCGGTATTTCGCGAGCTGTCGCCGCCGGCCGAAGACGCACGCTCCGAGAGCTCCGGGCCGCAGCCGGAACCGCCGCCGGTCGCGGCGCAATCGGCTCGCGGCGCCGCCAAATCGGCAGACGCCGCGCGGCGCGACGAGTCCGCCGGCACGGGTTACGGCGAGCGGCGTGTCGATCGCGCGGTGCGCGTCGAATTCGTCGCGCAGTCGCAGCCCGACAGCCGTCACTTCATCAAGTACGAATGGCGAGAGACCCTGTGTCGCAAACAGGTTCTCGAGTGCGGGGAGCAGAATCGCTTCTGGGATGAATCGAAGCTCGGCTTCGCGCCGCCGCCGCCGCGACACTAACTAACAAACGGAGCATGGAATCGTGAAAACAACGGGAATCTGCGCGCTCGTCCTGATGCTGGCCTGCGCCTCCGCCGCACCGGCGGCCGACGATCCGGCCACCGTGGGCGGCGCGAACCAGGCCACGCCCGGCGGTCCGAAAGTGGAGATCACCGACATCATCGCCCGCGTCGCCAAGCGCACCGGCAAGCAGTTCAACCTCGACCCGCACGTCGCGGGCTCCGTGCCGATCTCGGGCATGGACCTGCAACGTGTCGACTACCCGAGGCTGCTGGCGATCCTGCGCGCCAACTACATGGTGGCGTATGAGGCGAACGGCGTGGTCAATGTGCTGCCCGACTCCATCAGCCGGCAGCTGCCGATTCCCGTGACCACTGCGGTGAGCCCGCAGACGCTCGACGATGAACTGGTGACCGTGATCTGGACTGCGAAGAGCGCATGCACCGCCCATCTGGTGCCCATCCTTCGCCCCCTGATGCCCCAGGCGGCGCACCTGGCGGCATTTCCACAGTCAAATTCGCTGCTGCTCTCCGATCACGCCGACAATGCCCGCCGCATCCTGGATGTGGCAGACCGCCTGGACAAGCAGGCCGCCGCGCTCAAGCAGAACTGCACCGACACTTCGTACAAGTTGTCGAATTGAAACGCTCGATCCGGGCTCAGGCCGGACGCGGCTTGGAGACCTTGTCGTTGGTGAGGGCCTGGCCCACGAGGCCGGCGAACGCCGGGCCGTTCTCCTGCTGGCGCGCGAGCAGCAGGCGCAGTTCCTCGAGGGTCACGGGCTCGCCGAACAATTTGCCCTGGCCGAAGCCGCACTGGTGACGGCGCAGGAAATTCAGGTGGCCGACTGACTCGACACCTTCGGCGATCACGTTCATCTTCAGACTGCGGCCCATCTCGATGATGGTGCGCACGATGGTCGCGTCGCTCTCGTCGTCGTCGACGTCGCGCACGAAAGACTGGTCGATCTTCAGCGTGCCGATCGGGAACTGCTGCAGGGCCGACAGCGACGAGTAGCCGGTGCCGAAGTCATCGATGGAGAGATGCAGGCCCATGGCGTACAACTCGTCGAGCAGGTGCAGCGTGCGTTTGCTGTCCGCCATCAGCGTGGTCTCGGTGATTTCCAGTTCGAAACTGGTCGGCGAGACGCCGTGTTTGCGGAATACCGAACGGAACCGGAGGATGAAACTCGCCTGGCGAAGCTGCTTGAGCGAGAGATTCAGCGAGATGCGCCCCGGCGTGGTGACGGTCAGCTGCAGCTCGCGGTAGTCCTGGCAGACGCGGTTCAGCACCCATTCGCCGACTTCGAGGATGAGATTGGTCTCCTCGGCCAGCGGGATGAATTGCGACGGCGGAATGTCGCCATGGCCCGGCAACCGCCAGCGCAGCAGCGCCTCGGCGCCGACGATGCGGCCGTCGCGCAGGTCCACCTTCGGCTGGTAGTGCACCAGGAATTCGTCGCGCTCCAGTGAACGGCGCAGTTTGCTCTTGAGCATGAGCCGCTCGACGGCGGCGGCGTTCATCTCCGGCGAATAGAACGCGAAGGAATTCCCGCCGTTCTGCTTGGAGTGATACATGGCCGCGTCGGCATTGCGGATCAGGTCGATGACGTTCTCGGCATCGCGCGGACAGAAGGCGATGCCGATCGAGGCGGTGAGGAACACCTCGTGCTCCTGCAGCTGGAAGGCCCGCCCGATCTCCGCGAGCACGCTGCGCGCGAGCTGCGCCACGGTGCCCCGGTTGTCGGCGTCGCTGGCGAGATCGTCGACGAACATCGCGAACTCGTCGCCGGCGAGACGGCCGATCACGGTCTCCTGCGGCAGTGCGCGCATCAGGCGTTCGGTGAGGATCTCGAGCGTGCGATCGCCGGCCGAATGGCCGAAGGTGTCGTTGATCTCCTTGAAGCGATCCATGTCCAGGTACAGCAGCGCCAGCGAGGTCTTGTTGCGCAGCGCGCGCGCGATGGCCTGCTGCAGCAGGTGCTGGAACTGCATGCGGTTCGGCACCTTGGTCAACGCGTCGTAGCGCGCGAGATAACGAATGCGCCGCTCGGCGCGCTTGCGCTCGGTGACGTTGCGAACCACGAAGATCGTGCCCTGGTACTGCGGATCGTCGGTCGAGATCTGCGAACCGGTGATGGCGACCGGAATGGTCTGGCCATGACGCGTCTTGACCACGGTCTCGCGCGTGTCCGACGAGGCGCGCAGCATGTCGAATTCGCTGCGCTCGCGTTCGTCGAGGATCGACACAATGCCGCGGCCAACGAGTTCCTCCTCGCCCCAGGCGAGCAGCTTGCAGGCCGCGTGGTTCGCCATGCGGATGACGCCGTCGGGCGAGGTCACGAACACCGCGTCGGTCATGCTGCCGAGCACGTTGGTCAGGTAGTTCTTGTTGATCGTGGTCTGGCGCAGCTTCTGGCGCATGCGTTCGAGCGCCGCCTGCAGTTCGCCGAGCTCGTCGCGACGGCCGACTTCCAGCGGCCGCGAATAGTCGCCGTGCGCGATGCGATCCGCGCTCTTGATCAGCGAGTTGATCGGCTGGTGCATGCGGCGCCCGGCCCACCACGCCAGCGTCAAGCCGATCAACAGCGCGATGCCGCCCAGTGCCGCGGAGATGTACAGCGCGTGGCGCGTCTGGCTGTTTTCGACCTTGTCGAATTTGGCACGCGCGCCCGGCGCATCCGGCGACACCTCGAGTGAGCGGACTTCGATCTCGACTTCGCCGACCGTCTGCGGCGTTTCGATCCCGGGCCGCAACTCCACGCTGGCACGCACCGGTGTGACGATGCTGCGCGTGATGGTGCCGGCCTGGTCGCCGCCGCGGCGCCAGGTATACAACTCACGGCCGGCGATATCGCGGACCACGACGCCCAGCAGGGTGGGATCGCGCTTGAAAACTTCGAGCCGCGTGCTGAGCGCGGCGCGGTCACCGGTCAGAAGCGGGGCATCGACCTGTTCGGCGATGCGCTGGGCGGTGGCGACGGTACGAAGGTTCAGCTCGCCACTGACGCGTTCCCGAGCGTCGTTGGCGGCACTGTCGAGCAGCGCAGCATGCTGCGAACGATTCGCCAGGATGAGGACCGAACCGACGGCAAGCGCGATCACCACGGCGGCGACGACCGCTACCGCGATGTATTTGCTCTTGAAACTGACTATTGCCACGGAAAATCAGAATCCGCGGTCACGGTTATGGTTTGTTGCAGCCCTCATCATCCCACCGACGGTCTTTGTAGTTTGCGCTGCATCTTAACCGCGCAATTCCGGCCGGGGCCAGATTCGCCGCAGTGCGACAACGCTGTATATGTCGATTAGGTCCGCAAGTTTTCACCGGCCAGCCCTGGGCCGGGGGATCCTGCGGCCTGGGGTACCATCCGGGCCATGCCTGAAAACCCCCATTTCACGCTCGAACAGCTCACGGGAAAGGCCCGGGATCACCTGACGGAGCTCGCCGACCCCCGTTGCAGCCTGCACCGGGACGTCGCGGCTTCCTTCCTGGCCATGCGGGCCGCGGCCGCCGTCGACGGGCTGGAACTGGTGGCCTTCTCCAGTTTCCGGGACTTCGACCGTCAGCTGACCATCTGGAACGGCAAATTCAGGGGCGAGCGGGAGATGCAGGACCGGTCCGGCCGCAGGCTCGACGGTCTGGCCCTGTCTCCCGTCGAGCGGGTCGCCGCCATCCTGTGGTGGTCGGCCCTGCCGGGCGCCAGCCGCCATCACTGGGGCACGGATTTCGACGTCATGGACCTCGCGACGCTGCCCCCGGGTTACCGCGTGCAGGTGGTGCCCGCGGAATACGCCCGCGGCGGGCCGTTCCATCGACTAACTACCTGGCTGGACGCGAACATGCACGCGTACGGCTTCTATCGCCCGTACGCGACCGACCGCGGCGGCGTCTCGCCCGAGCCCTGGCACCTGTCGCACGCGCCCGTGGCGCAACGCGCGCAGCGCGCGCTGTCGCTCGACGGGCTGCGCGCGGTGCTCGCGGCCAGCGAGATCGAAGGCAGGGAAGCGGTGCTGGAGACGCTCGCGGAGAACTTCCGCCGCTACGTGCTCGACGTCGATGCGCCGCCCCAGGCGGCCCTCGTCAGCCCCAGACTTTCTTGATCGCACCCAGCATCAGGGTGCGCGTCGTGGTCATCGAGTCTTCGACGCCGGTGAAGATCGGCGGCTGGCGCCGCAGCAGGCGCCAGTTCTCGCTGCGCAGGATGCGCTGCAGGTATTCGAGATTGCGGTCGATGGACTCCATGTACGGGTTGCGGCCGCCGTACAGGATCTCGAGATAACGGTATGCGCGGTTGAATTCGCCGTCGAGCCGCTTGGTGCGCATGTCGAACACGAACTTCGGCGTCTGGCGCAGCAGGTCGAGACCGCTGGCGTAGCGCACCTTTACGTGCCCGTTCTCTCCTATCGGCAGCGCCACGCCGGCCAGCACGAATTCGGCGTACAGCCGGTCGCGGCATTTTTCCAGGTAACAGCGGTCCGCCATCTGCGCCATGAGATCGGCGGTGCCGACCAGGTGCCCGACCTTGTGATCGCGCGGATCCGGCGCGGCGATGTTCTTGAACGGCCGCTCGTAGCCGGTGTAATGGATGATCTCCGCCGCGATGTTGGCCCAGGCGCCCAGGTCGATCTTGGGTAGATAGTCCCGCAGGAAGGCGGCGCCGCGCGACACGTGCACGGTGGTGAACTCGGCGCCGTTGGGCACGTCGGCATCACGCGTGGTGCGCAGGTAGCCGACGTCGTGGAACAGCGCGATGACGATCCCGAGCATGGCGCGCTCCCAGCCGAAGCGCTGTGATTCGGGGACCTGCAATTCGTGGCCCACGATCAGGCGCGCGGTGGCGAGCGTGATGTCCAGCGTGTGCTGCTGGTCGTGGTAGACGGTGTCGACGCCGAAGTAGCCGGGCATGCGGCCGGAGAACATGCGTTCGAAGTCGGTGAAGACGTGCGGGAAGGCGGAGAATTTCTGCCCGGGCCAGACGCGGGCAAACAACTCTTCGACCGCATGGCGCACGTCGGCAGCCGAACTCACGAGCACCGTGTCGGTGACGTCGTAGTCGCTGCGGCGGGACTCCCCTATCACGTGACGTTCCACGCTAACAAGATGCGCGAGTCTAGGCAGCGGGGGTGGGAAAAACCAGCAGGCATAACCCGCCTCTGGGACGGACGTGATGCGCGTCACGTATGGGTGATGCCGCAATCGCCGCGTCCGGCGGCTTACGGTAAAGCGGCGCGCCGCCGGGTCAGAGCGCGAATTCCGCTATCACCGGGGTGTGGTCGGACGCCCGTTCCGCGCGCCGCAGTTCCACGTCGATTCGGACGCCGCGTAACGCCGGCAACAGCGCCTGGTGCACCAGGATGAGATCGATGCGCAAACCGTTGTTGCGGCGGAAGGCGCCCTGCCGGTAATCCCACCAGCTGAACGATTTTTCGGGCTGCTCGAAGTGCCGGAAGGCGTCGACCAGGCCGTGCGCCATGACACTCTTCAGGGCGGCGCGCTCTTCCGGGCTGACGTGCACGCAGCCCACCCATGCCGCCGGGTCGTGCACGTCGCGATCTTCCGGCGCGACGTTGAAGTCGCCTAATACCACGAGGCGTGGATGCCGCGCGGCCTCCTGCTGCAACCATCGGCTCAGCGCTTCCAGCCAGCGCAGCTTGTACGCGAATTTTTCCGAGCCCGGCGTCTGGCCGTTCGGTACGTACAGGTTGATGACGCGAAAGTCGCCGGCCGGTGTGGCAATCGTCGCGGCCAGCACGCGGCGCGGCGGATCGTCGAAGTCCGGGATGTCGCGCACGAAGGCCGTCATCGGCAGGCGCGACAGCAGCGCGACGCCGTTGTAGGTCTTCTGTCCGCTGAACACGCTGTGATAACCGGCCGCGGTGAACTCGGGATGCGGGAAATCCGGGTCCTGCATCTTGGTTTCCTGCAACGCAACCACATCGGGTCGCGCGCTGCGGAGCCATTCCATGAGCTGCTCGCCACGCACACGCAGGGAATTGACGTTCCACGTGGCGATCGACAGGGAGCCACCGCCGGCGGTGGCCGGGTTCACGGCACCAGTCCCTGCTGTCGCAGCAGTGCCGCGACGTCGGGCGGGCGGCCGCGGAATTCGACGAAGGCATCGAGCGCCTTGCGGCTGCCGCCCTGCGAGAGAATCGAGTCGAGAAAACGCTGCGCCACGCCGCGGTCGAACACGCCGCGCTCCTCGAATGCGGCGAACGCGTCCGCGGCGAGCACCTCGGCCCACTTGTAGCTGTAGTAACCCGCGGCGTAACCGCCCGCGAAGATGTGGGCGAAGTTGTGTGGAAAGCGGTTCCACTCCGGCGCCGCGAACACCGCCACCTCGGCGCGCACTTCTGCGAGCAGCGTGTCGATGCGCGGGCCGAGGGCAGGGTCATACTCGGCGTGCAGCCGGAAATCGAACAACGCGAACTCGAGCTGGCGCATGGTGGCGAGCCCGGCGTGGAAGGTGCGCGACCCGAGGAGTTTCGCCTGCTTGTCCGCGGGCAGCGGCGCGCCGGATTCGAAATGCCGCGCCATGTCGGCCAGCACCTCCGGACGCCACGCGAAGTTCTCCATGAACTGGCTCGGCAGCTCCACCGCATCCCAGGAAACGCCGTTGATGCCGGCGATCGACGGATAACCGACGCGCGTCAGCATGTGATGCAGCCCGTGGCCGAATTCGTGGAACATCGTCACGACGTCGTCGTGCGTCAGTAACGGCGGTTTGCCATTGCCCGCCGGCAGGAAATTGCAGACCAGGTAGGCGACCGGGAGGGTGTGCTCGGCGCCGATGTCCTTGCGGCCGACGCAGTCGTCCATCCACGCGCCGGCGCGCTTCTTGGGACGCGCGCAGGCGTCGAGATAGAAACCGGCGCGCGGCGCGCCGCTGCTGTCGCGGATCTCGAAGAAGCGCGCGTCGGCGTGCCATACCGGCACACCCTGACGCTCGACGATCTTCACGCCGAACAGCTTTTCGGCGACCGCGAACAGCCCCGCGAGCACGCGCGGCAGCGGGAAATACGGCCGCAGTTCCTCCTGCGAGATGGAGAACAGTTTGGCCTGCAGCTGCTCGGCGTAGTAACTCACGTCCCAGGCATTGAGCTTGCGGCCCGCGAAGGCTTCGAGTTCGGCGTACTCTTTTGCCGCGGCCGGACGCGCCACGCGCGCCAGCTGGCGCAGGAAGTCGAACACCGCGTCGGTGGACGGCGCCATGCGCGTGGCCAGTGCGTACGCGGCGAAGTTGGGGAAGTCGAGCAGCCGCGCCGCTTCATGGCGCAGCTTCAGGATCTCGGCCATCACGCCGGTATTGTCGTACTTGCCGGCCGACGGGCCGCGATCCGAGGCGCGTGTCGACCAGGCCTCGTAGAAATCACGCCGCAGCGATTCGGAAGCAGCATCCTGCATCACCGCGACGTAGGCGGGCTGCTCCAGCAGGAACAGCCAGCCGTCCTGGCCTTTTTCCGCGGCGCGCGCCCGCGCCTGTTCGACGATCACCGGATTGATGCCGGCGAGCTCGGCCGGGTCGGTCACGCGCCGCGACCAGGCATTCATCGCGTCGAGCACGTTCTCCTCGAACTTCGCGCCGAGCTGCGCCAGCTGCTGCTGCACTTCCTTGAAGCGCTGCTTGCGCTCCGGCGGCAGGCCCACGCCCGACAATCGAAAATCCTCGAGCGCCCGTTCCAGCACGCGGCGCTGCGCGCCGTCGAGCGTGCCCGACTCGTTGGCGGCGATCGCGCTGTACGCGCGATACAGCGGCTCGCTCTGCGAGAGGTCGGTCGAATAGTTAGAGAGCAGCGGCAGGCAGGCGTTGTAGCTGGCGCGCAGCTCGTCCGAGTTGAGCACGCCGTTCAGGTGGCTGATCGGCGACCAGCTGCACGACAGCCGGTGCGACAGCTGCTCGAGCGGCAGCACGATGTTCTGGAAGGTCGGGTGTGGCTGCGCCTCGAGCGTGGCCACCTCGTCGCGATTGCGGCGCAGCAGCTCGCGGATCGCGGGTTCCACCTCGCCGGCACGAATACGGTCGAAAGCGGGCAGCACCGTCCCGCTTATCTGCACGTCACTCATCTATTTCCCTATTTCATTCCCAGGGCGGCGAGCACCGGCTCGGTGTCCGGACGCACTCCGCGCCACAGCGTGAAGGATTCGGCCGCCTGTTCCACCAGCATGCCCCAGCCTTTATGAGCCCTGGCGCATCCATGTTCAACGGCCCAGGTCACGAAAGGCGTCGCCGACCGGCTGTAACTCATGTCGTAACAGACGCTGTGTGTCGCGACCACGCCGCCGTCGATGTTCGGCACCGAGCCGGAAAGCCCGGCGGCGGTGGCGTTGATGATGACGTCGAACGGCTCGTCGCCGACGTCATCGAAGCCACAGCCGCGCACCGCTCCCAGGTCGGCGAACAGCGAGGCGAGATTGACGGCACGCTCCGGGGTGCGGTTGGCGATCACCAGCTCCGTGGGTCCGAGCGCCAGCAGCGGTTCGACCACACCGCGCGTGGCCCCGCCGGCGCCGAGGATCAGCAGCCGTTCGTTGGTGATATCCAGGCCGAGATTCTTGCGCAGGTCGGTGACCAGTCCGTGACCGTCGGTGTTGTCGCCGAGCAGCACGTGGTCGGGGTTGAGGATCAGGGTATTGACCGCGCCGGCCCGGTCGGCGCGCTCGGTCAGCGAGTTGGCAAGCTCCGCCGCCGCTTCCTTGTGTGGTACGGTCACGTTCAAGCCGCGCCCGCCGCGCGTGAAGAACTCCAGCACCTGCGCGCGAAAGTTCTCGGGCGTGATGTCGTATAGCCGGTAATTGATGGACTGATCGGTCTGCTTGGCGAACAAACCGTGTATGAAAGGCGACCAGCTGTGACTGATCGGATGCCCGACCACTCCGTACTGATCCGGCGCGTTCATCGCGGATTAAATGCCTGAAATAAGCGTCCCATCCCGCGGGTCTTATACATGAACACAGCCCTGCGCGGAACGACGGGGTCAGGGACCTTTACGCGGCTGCTGGAGATGTTGCGGCCGGACCTGATGCGCTTCGCCTGGTGGCTGGCGCGCGACCGCAGCGTCGCGGAGGATGTGGTGCAGGAGACGCTCATCAGAGCCTGGAAATCACGCGACGAGCTCAAGGATCCCGCGGCCGCCCGGCCGTGGCTGTTCACGATCGCGCGTCGCGAACACGCGCGACTGTTCGAGCGCAAGCGCCTGCCGACTGTCGATGTCGAGGAAGTCGAGGCGCTCGGCGATCCGGCGCTGGCCACCGACGGTGACGCGTCGCTGCTCGACCTGCGCCGGGCCATCATGAAGCTGCCGGACGAATACCGCGAGCCGCTGGTGCTGCAGGTGTTGGGTGGCCTCACGACCGCCGAAATCGCCGCGGAGCTCAAGCTCACGCAGGCCGCGGTGCTGACGCGGCTGTTCAGGGCGCGCAACCGGTTGCGCACGCTTTACGGTCTCGAGCCGGCGGAGGACGTCGAATGAGCGACGCGAATCCCCACGGTTACGCGAGGCTGCACATTGGCGCCGACCCGCGCGCCTTGCCGGCGGACGTCGCCGCGCATGTCGATGGCTGCGCCGACTGCCGCCGCTTCCGCGACGAGATGCTGATGCTCGACGGCAAAGTGCATGCGGCGCTCGAGCTGCCGCTCTCGGAATTTCGCCGGCGCGCCCCGCCGGCGCGTCGTTACGCGCTCGCCGCCTCGGTGGTGCTGGCAGTGCTCGTCGCGGGCGGATTCTGGCTGTTCCGGCCGGCGACGGCGCTGGCCGGCGATGTGGTCGCGCACGTCGAAGGCGAGGCCGACAGCTGGAACAGTCACCAGCCGCTGCCGGCAGCGGAAATCGCCAAGATCCTGGACACGGCCAAAGCTCAATTCGATTCACCGTATCCGATCGTCTATGGATATCCGTGCCCGTTCCGCGGCCACCGCGTCGCGCATCTCGTGGTGCAGACCCCGAATGGCACGATGACCGTGATGTTGATCCGCCACGAACACGTGATGAGACGCACCGAGTTCTCGCAGGGCGGCATGCATGGCGTGCTGTTGCCGGCCGGGGCGGGCAGCGTTGCGCTGTTGACGCGCGACGGCGAAGTTCCGGACGCGCTGGCCGCGGACATCGTCAGCCGCGTCAGGTGGTGAGCGGCGTCACTTCGCAGCCGCCGGCGCCGGCGCCGCCGAGGATGCCGAGCAGTTCGGGCAGCCACGCGCGCATCTCCTGCTCGAGTAGATAGGGCGGATTCACCACCGCCAGCACCGAGCCATTGAGCGCGGCGCGCGAATCCGGCGGATGCATCCAGAGCAGCGAAGCGAACATCGGGCGCGTTACCGCGCGGCCGAGTGCCGCGAACCAGCGGTCGAAATCCTCGCGCAACTTGAGCGGCAACCACGCGAGCAGCACGCCGGTGGGAAATCTCTGCAGCGCGTCGACGATGGCGTCGTGCACGCGCGTGAAATCCTCGCGCTCCTCGTAGGGCGGATCGATGAGCACGCAGCCGCGCCGTTCGGGCGGCGGCAGCAGCGCGCGCAGTCCCGCGAAGCCGTCGCTGCTCTCGACGCGGGCACGCGCCGCGCCGTCGAGCGCCTTGCGCAACTGACCCGCCTCGTCGCGCTGTGTCTCGAAGTACACCGCACGGTCGGCAGCGCGCAGCACGCGTTGCGCCAGCGCCGGCGATCCGGGATAACGCAGGCTCGCGCCATGCGCTCCGGCCGCGATCGATTCACGATAGCGGGTGAGGGCGGCGTGCCGCGGCGTCGCAGCGAGCAACCGCGCCGCACCGGATTGCCACTCTGCCGGATGCGCGCTGTCGCCGGGATGCAGCTCGTACATGCCATGCCCGGCGTGCGTGTCGACGAACAGCAGGCCCTTGTCCTTGCGCGTCAGCGCGAGCAGGATTTCGAGCAGCAGTACGTGCTTGTGCACGTCGGCGAAATTGCCCGCGTGATATTGGTGACGGTATTTCATGAAACCTTTGGCGCGCGCCGCGGCGTTTATACACTGTCGCGCGGAGAACGGAGCGCATGTCGAGAATCCTCATACCGATGGCCGCACTCATGCTCGCCGGCGCCGCGGTGGCGGGCGGGGCCGCTGAACTGCGGGTCGCGAAATTCAATGATGCGCTCCCCGCGCAATCAATCGCGCCGCCGACGCGCATCCCCGCGCCACCACGCACGGATATCATCCCCGGCGCGCCGATATCCACCAGCGAGATCCCCCGCGACGTGCGCCGCGCCGTGGTCGCCGACGCCGCGCAGCGATTTCGCGTCGACAGAAACGCGGTGGTGCTCGCCCACGCCGAACGGGTCACCTGGCCGGACGGCGCGCTCGGTTGCCCGGACCCGGGTATCAACTACACACAGGCG
>Ga0134122_10002490_pt1 | contig 13567 bp, 10 predicted proteins | sample KB302_FD_96461 | JGI IMG/M metagenome (GOLD analysis project Ga0134122, IMG submission 96461) | Terrestrial soil microbial communities without Nitrogen fertilizer from Kellogg Biological Station, Michigan, USA - KB3-0-2 | ecosystem: Environmental > Terrestrial > Soil > Unclassified ... | reverse complement strand
CTGGGCGGCGATCAGCCCCAAGGCGAAGCGGGGCTACCAGTCGACGACGACCTATCAGCACCAGAGCACGCTGCGACTGATCCTCAAGGGGCTTGGCATCACCACGTTCCCGGGGGACGCGGCCACGGCGCCCGACATGAGCGAGTTCTTCAACCCGTAAAACGGATCGAAAGGGAGAGGACGACCCATGACGTTCAAGCACAAGCTGTCGGTCCGGCTGGCGATGCTGAAGGATCGCCGCGTCCTCTTCGTGGCGGCCACCCTGGCCGCCGCCGTGGTCGCGAGCTGCGAGCTCCCGGCGCGCACCACCGGTACGGGCGGCAGCCTCGCCCAGGTGGTCGTCCTCCCCAAGACCGTCAATCTGGTGCAGAATCAGTCTACCGACTTCGTCGCCTTCGGCGTGACCACCGCCAGCGATACGACGGCGGTCGCTGTCAACTGGAGTGTCACGGGTGGCAACATCACCGATTCGGTCACCAGCAAGGGCATGCATTACGGGCACTACAAGGCGGGCGGGTCGGGCCGCTACAAGGTGGTCGCCCAGGACCCGGCGACCGGCATGTCCGACTCGGCGACCGCCGTGGTGACGGCCACGGCGGTGCCGATCGCCTCGGTGGTCGTGCTGCCGGCCGCGGCGAGCGCGCCGGTGAGCGGCACGGTCCAGTTCGTCGCGGTCCCCCTGGACTCGACAGGCACCGCGCTGGGCGGCCGGGTCATCGTGTGGGCGAGTAGCAACACGGCGGTGGCCAGCGTGAACTCGAGCGGGATCGCGACGGGGGTGGCGGCCGGCTCGACGACGATTGCGGCGACGTCCGAAGGGAAGAGCGGCACGGCGGCCATGACGGTCACCACGGTGACGGTGCCGGTCGCGTCGGTGGCGGTGAGCCCCGCGCCCGCATCGGTCGCGGTGGGGCAGACGGTCCAGCTGACCGCCACGCCGAAGGACGCGAACGGCAATACGCTGTCCGGCCGCACGGTCACGTGGTCGAGCAACAATACTGCCGTCGGGACCGTCAACGCGAGCGGGCTGGTGACGGGTGTCGTGGCCGGCTCGACGACGATCACCGCGACGTCCGAAGGGCAGAGCGGCACGTCCGCCGTCACGGTCACCGCGGGGCCGCTGCCGGTGGCGTCGGTGACCGTGAGCCCGGCGCCTGCATCGGTGCCAGTCGGGCAGGCGGTCCAGCTGACCGCCACGACCAAAGACGCGAACGGCAATACCTTGACGGGCCGGACGGTTACCTGGGCGAGCAGCAACACCTCGGTGGGGACGGTCAACGGCAGCGGGCTGGTGACGGGTGTCGTGACCGGCTCGACGACCATCACGGCGACGTCCGAAGGGCAGAGCGGTACGTCGACGGTTACGGTCACGGCGATACCGGTCGCGTCGGTGACGGTGAGCCCGGCACCCGCATCGGTGTCGGCGGGGCAGACGGTCCAGCTGACCGCCACGACGAAGGACGCGAACGGCAATACGCTGACGGGCCGGACGGTCACGTGGGCGAGCAGCAATACCTCCGTGGGGACGGTCAACGGCAGCGGGCTGGTGACGGGCGTCGTGGCCGGCTCGACGACGATCACGGCGACGTCCGAAGGGAAGAACGGCACGTCGGCCGTCACGGTGACGGCCGCGCCGGTGCCCGTGGCGTCGGTGAGCGTGAGCCCGGCCTCGACGTCGGTATTCGTGGGGCAGACGTCCCAGCTCACCGCGACGCCGCGCGATGCCAACGGCAATCCGCTGACCGGCCGCACCATCACGTGGGCAAGCAGCCCGTCGTCGATCGCAGGTGTGAACGGGAGCGGGCTCGTGACGGGCGTCGCGGTCGGGTCAGCGACGATCACGGCGACCAGCGAAGGAAAGAGTGGCACGTCGGCCCTCACGGTCACCACGCCGCCGCCGCCGCCGACCGGCTCGTGCCTCTTGCAGGCGGGTTCGCTCGTCACCTTGAGCGGGCTGCGCAGCTCGACGTATGAGACGGGCAGTCTCTCAAGCAGCGCCAAGGTCGATGCGACCACGGCGCAGTTCCTGGTCGATCAGGCGACCAACGTCCCGGTGCGCGTGGGCGGTGGCAACGGCATCTGCTGGTCGGGCGGGGAGATCCTCGGCCAGTACGCGCCCTCGACCGACTGGAGTACGATGCACGACAAGTACGGCATGATTCCGGGCAGCGGCAGCAGCGCGAACGGGATCCAGATTCAGAACGTGACCATCTTCTCCTACGGCGACGGCATCAGCTTCGACGTCCAGAGCGACGCCGGCTGGAGCATCCGCAACGTGCACGTCAAGTACAGCCGGGATGACTGCATCGAGAACGACTTCCTCAACGCCGGCACGATCGACTCGACGTTCCTCGACGGGTGCTACGACGGGGTGAGCGCCCAGGAATACTCGGGTAGCCCCAACGGGACCAACAACATCATCACCATGAGCAACTCGCTGGTGCGGCTACAGTCGGTGGATGGCGTGTACGGCGGTGCCATACCGAATCACAACGCCTTCTGGAAGTGGAGCACCATCGGTCCCAGCCTGGCGCTCTACAACAACGTGTTCCGCGCCGACGGGCCCTCGAGGGAGGGGAACGGCGCCCAGATGTGGATGGCGCCGCCGCCCGGGAAGCTGGCGGACTGCCGCAACAACGTCATGGTGTGGCTCGGTTCCGGATCGTACCCGGAAACCCTCCCCACGACCTTCAATGGCCAGCCGTGCTTCACGCTGATGACGGGTGCGGCGGGCCTGCAGTACTGGAACAACGCGGTGGCGCAGTGGCAGGCGCTGCACCCGAACCCGCTGCCCGACGTGGCGCCGCCGATCGTGTCGCTGTTCTCGCCGGGCCTGGTCGGTAGCACGACGCTCACGGGCACCGTCACGCTCACCGCGACCGCCGTGGACGATCGCGCGGTGGCCGGTGTACAGTTCCAGATGAACGGCCAGAACATCGGCGCGGAAGTGGCGTCCGACGCGCCGAGCGGTGACGGCGCCAACGGCACCACCAAGTATCTGCTCACGTGGGACTCGCACGGCGTGCCGAACGGGACGTACACCCTCACGGCGACCGCGCGGGACCCCGCCGGCCACTCGACGACCTCGGCCGGAGTCACGGTGACCGTCAGCAACTGACGCCCGGGTGTAAGGAGCGAAAAACCCATCCCTGCCACTGCGGGGATGGGTTTTTTGCGCCCGGCCGTTCCGTGGTCCTAGGCGCTCGAGCCCTGGGTTTGGCGGCGCACGTAGTACCGGTACGGCCCGGGAAGCAGGACGCGCACCAGGTTCTTGAAGCGCCGGACGAGCAGCGCCCGCTCCCACCCGCGGAAGCCCGCGAGCTCGCGCACCCGGGAGGCGGACGTTGTGACCTTCGCGGAGAATCGCCCCAGGACCCAGCACCCGCCGACCAGCGCGGGGGCGAGCGTGGGCTCGCAGGTGAACAGATAGCGGAGCCCGGCGGTGCCTGCGGACCGGAGCACCAGGGGCGAGATGTCACCTCCTGGAACCGCCGCGACGGTGCACGGCTCGCCCAACAGGTCCGCCAGCCGCTCGCGGCTGGTGCGCCACTCCACGATCATCTGGTCCTCCGTCTGCTCCCGGAAGATGTTGGGGTGCGTGTGCGAGTGGCTGCCGACGACGTGCCCGCACGCTCGCAGGTGTCGGATCCCCGCGGCATCGAGGAAGTTGCGTTCGCCGATGCGGTCGGTGACGATGAAGAAGTGTCCCAGCCAACCACGACGGCACAGCTCATCGCCCACCTGCAGCGCACTGGTGCCGCCGTCGTCGAACGTCAGCAGGACACTCCGCCCTGGTGCCGTAAGATCGATTGCGCTAACGAGCTGCGGGTCGATCGAGGCTCCGGCCATGGCGTCGAGGTGCCGCCCGAAGGCCGACCGGCTGAGCTTGAACGGCAGGGCACCCGGGCCCCGGAACCCGGAGTCCAGGGGATCGTCTGTGACGTCGTGGTAGGCGAACGCCGCGACGGCGCGCTCAGGCATGGCGCTCAGCGCGACAGCGGCAGGCCGGCGTGCCAGGTCTTGTGGCGGGACCCGAGCGCGAGCTCCGCCACGCACCTGAGGAACCCCACTCCGTAGCTGAAGTGGACGACCGGGAAGACGAGCGCGAGCGCCGCCACGGTGGGCGGGCCCGCCTTGCGTCCGGCGCCGATCGAGAACCCCAACACGGCGAGCACGTAGGCCGTGGCCGTGGCGACGAACGCGATGCCGAGCGGGTGCACCCAGGGACTGAGGATAGCGGTGGCAGCCAGGGCGAGCAGGAAGGTGGGTGGGACGAGCTGCCGGAGCGTCATCACCCGGCCCAGCTTCCGCACCACGAGCGGCTTGGAGTAGCCGTACTGGTGGTACATCCGCGCCACCTGCCGCACCGTCTCGCGGGCGTAGTACCGGGCCACCACGTTGGGCACGAGCAGGACCCGCCCGCCGTGTCGGATGAGGCGGGCGTTGAATTCGCTGTCCTCATCGCGCTGCCGCTCGTCGAACAGTCCGACACGCTCGAACGTCTCTCGGCGACAACAGAAAAACGCGACCGTATCGACCCAGCGTTGCTGCCGGACCCCGATGCGGAAGTAGGCGTTGCCGACCCCGAAGGGCTGCGACAGCGCGATCGCGATCGCCCTCCCGATGGGCGTCTCGCGAGCGGGGGCCGTGACCAACACGCCGCCGACGTTATCGGCGCCGGTGGTCTGGAGTGCGGCGACGAGGTCGCTGATGTAATTCTTCGGGTAGAGCGCGTGGGCGTCCATCCGCATGAGGATTTCGCCCGTGGCGGCGCGAATCCCGATGTTGAGAGCGATCGGTTGAATGCACCCCGGATTGTCCAGCACCCGGATGATCGGATAGCGCGCGACGTACTCGCCGAGGATCGCCCGCGTACGATCCTCGCTCTCACCGTCCACCACCAGCACCTCCAGACGATCGGCGGGGTAGTCGGTGGCCATGATCGAATCCAGGCAGCGCGCAATGTAGCGCTCCTCGTTCCGGCACGGCACGATCACCGAGACCTTGGCGACGCGTCCGGCAGGCGTGGTCATCAGCGCGCCGCCTCGGCGGGCCGCGAGGCCGGGGGCCGGGGGAGGGGGGCAACCGACGGAGCCGCCGCTCGCGGTCCGGAGAGCCGGTGTGCCAGGCGCGACTGGAACACGCCGGCGAGCTCGCCGATGCCCTGAATCCATTCGCCGGCGGCGGGCCATGGGTCGTCCCCGCTCCACGTCTCGCTTGACGCGCCGGCCGGCTGTGGTCCGAGCACCTCGCGCAGGCCCTCGAAAAGGCTGGGGTACGGCTCGGGGCAACCCGGCGGTGGCCCGGCCACGATGTAGAGCAGGCGTTTGACGTCGCCCCACAGCCAGCGGCTCGTCACTCCCGTCGCGTAGCTCGCGGGGGGGTCGACTCGCTCACCGCGCAGCAGCCCGGCCCACAGATTCGGGAAGTCGACACCGGATGCCACGGCCAGCTCGAGCGAGCCCCAGAACCGCCCGTTGACCTCCATGAGGCAGGGCTCGCCGGTGCCGTCGTCACGGAACTCGACCATCGCCGGGCCGTGCCACGCCATGGCCGAGAGCAGCCGGCTGGCCGGCTGTTGCAGGCGCGGATCGACGGGGATCGAGCGCCGCAGACTGCTGCCCGATCCCGACGGCCGCACGTCGCGCAGGCGCTCGTGCGCGAACCACACGAGCGGCGCGCCGCGGTCATACAGCGCGAACACTCCCTTGCCCCGGCCCGGGACGATGCCCTGGATGACCGGCCAGCTCTCGCCTTGCCGACCGGCCAGCGCACTCGCCTCGAGCCCGGCGGCATCCCGCACGTATTGCGCGCCGTGCTCCGCCAGGAACCGGTTGCCATCCCAGAAGTCGCTGACGCGGGGCTTGACGATACAGGGGTACCCCACCGCCGCCGCGGCTGCGTGACATTCGGCGAGGGAAGACGGATAGTGGGTGGGGGGAATTCGCACGCCGCAGGCCTGGGCGAGCTCCAGCGTACGCGCCTTGTCGAAGGCGCGCAGCAGCATATCGGTCGGACCACAGCCCACCGCCATGCCCAGCGTCTCCCACGCGGCACGCTCGGTGTTGCACAGCAAGCAGGAACGCTCTCTGAGGGGGAGCACCACCTGCACACCGCGCGCCCGAGCCCATTCGCGCAGCGCCGCGAACGCGGCCACCGTCTCCCCCGCCTGGTGGAATCGGGCGCGGCAGTACCGTGACCATCCGGCCAGGGGCCAGCGCTGGGGGCTCGCCACGAAGACCGTCACCCCGGCCCGGCCGAGTGACCGCACGCAGGCGAGCGCCTGGGTGGTGTGCCCGTCCAGCACGAGGACTCGGTCAGGAAACGGCATCGGTCGCCTGTACGGCCTGGGGCGAGGGGTCGCGCTGCGCCAGGACCGAACGGTAGATGGCGAGCACCTCTTGTGTCAGCGTTCGCTCGTCCAGGTCCTGGACCGCCTCGCGGCCGGCGACCCGCTGGCCACGGCGGAGCACGCGCTCGAGCGCCGCCGCGATGGTTGCCGGGCGGTCATCGGTGCAGAGCTCACAGCCCGCGACGCCCCGGAGACGCATGGCGACGTCGCCGACCGGAACCGACACCACCGGGAGATTGCAGGCGAGCGCCTCCTTCACGACGTTGGGCGAGCCCTCTTGCATCGACGTGAAGACGAGCGCGTCGCACGCGTTCATGAAGTACGGAATTTCGGTGTGGGGTGCTCCCCAGGCGACGACCAGCTCGGTGGGGAGCGACTGATTGAGGATGTCGACCGCCGCCCGCGCCAGACTGTATCGCTTGCGCGCCAGGGCTGGGTCTCCGGCGAATAGCACCATGCGCGTGCCCTGCGTCGCGCCGAGGTGACGGCGTGCTTCGTCCTGGGGGATGAGGCGGAAGAGACTCAGGTCCAGGCCCGACGGGATGACATGTACTCGCACGGACGGATGGACGAAGGCCCGCATGTGCTCCGACACGACGATGGCCGCGTTGGCGCAGCGAGCGACCGCCTGAGATGCGAGCTTGAGCAACCGGCCGCCCAGCGTGAGGCGTCCGTTGGCATCCTCGATGCCTTGGAGGTCATCGCCCCGGAATGTCACTACCAGCGGCAACCGCTTCGGAAGCGCCAGCAGTCCGCTCTGCCCGAATTGGGCATGCACGAGATCGTAACCGCCGGCGGCCATGCGGCGCCGCGCGTGGACCCAGGCCTTGACGTAATTCCAGGGATTGCCGGCGCCCTTGAAGTGGAACACATCGACGTCCACCCCCGCCGCCTGGAGGAATTCCGCCTGGCGCTTGATGAAGAAGGTCGTACGCGGGCGGCCGTCCGGGACGGGCCATTCGCTCGTGATCATCAGCACTCGGATTGCGGCGCTCGTGGTCATCATCGTTCCCCCATCGCCCCCAGCCGATCGAGCACCACCTGGCGCAGGGCGGCCCGCGCAGCGCCGGGATCGTCGTTCCGAAGCCGGACGCCGGCGCGGACCCAGGGAAATACCTCTCGGTACGCCGCCCAGCGGTTTCGCAGGTATTCCACCGAGTACTCGCCCTTTCGCGCGTATGCTTCTTCGGGACCGGTTTCGACGAGCACCGGCAGTGTCGGGGTGGGGGTGATCAGTTTCAGCAGACGAATCCATCCCCACCGGTGCCCGCTCGAGACGTCTACGAGGATGTCGTAGAAATACCGGTCCATGATCAAAACCCGCCGCTGAATTCCCTCGATGTACGCCCGGTAGCACAGAAACACGAGCACGTCGACCGGGTAGATCAGTCGCCGGAGGATCTTGCTCCACACGACGGCATGTCTGATCCTGCGCGCGAGCATCGCCATGCCTCCCCGGCGTCCCGCGTTCGGCGCCGCTCCCCGTACGGCGGTTCCGTTGGAGCGCCCGCCCCGCACCAAGTGCTCGAGGCCGTCGCGCAGCCAGCGTGCGGACGCGTAAACGCCGAGGTCGTGTTCGAGGTGTAACACGACCACGCGCCGCTGCTGCTCCTCCAGAGTGGTGCGCAACCACTCGATCAGCGTCGATTTCCCGGCGCCATCCAGGCCCGAAAAGGTGATCAGCATGCTCGACGGCGTTCTCCTTTGGCCTGGCAGTCTCCTCAGCGTCGGTGCTGCAACCGCCCGAAACCGAGCAGGACGCGTGCGGGCGGGTCGCTGGCTGTAATCGCCTGCAGTGTCTGTACTTAGGCTGTGTTATACAGGTGGGCCTCCCCCCCCCTGTGGCAGCTCCGTTACAGCTGCGCGGGTGTCGCGATACGACCGGACGGAAGCGGGGGCGGGTGCGACGCGGGCCATGACGGGGCGGGCGACGCGGCCGCGAGCAGCGTGTGGCCTTCGCTCGCCACGGCGTAGGCGAGGACGAACCAGTACAGCGGGGTGATGAACCAGTCCCCGCTCATATTCGACGCCATCACCGTGACGGTAAGCGCGAGCGGCAAGCTGCCATCCGGCCCCTCCCGCGCCCGCCAGGCGGCCCAGAGACACAACCACGTCCCGATGAGGAAGGGGATCGCCGAGAAGACCCCGGTCGCGCTCAACACCTCGAGGATGGAATTGTGCGTCCCACGGCGTCGGCGCACCCGCTCATCGAGGCGCAGGCCCAGCTCGTACTTGTTGTTCGCGGGACCCCAGCCGAACAGGGGGCGGTCGCGGATCATCCCCACGACGGCGGGATAGATCAGCTCGCGGCCCGTCAGGGTGCCGGTCTCGATCGTATCCATGAACCGGTTGCGCATGACCTCCGACTGGAACGCGGCGACCCCGATGGCCGCGATCACGAACACCGTGAGCGCCAGGTTGCGAATGCGCTGGCCCAGCGTCCCGCCCTGGACCATGAACGCCATGGTTCCGAGGGCCAACGCGAGGATGCCGCCGCGGGATCCGGTGTCGGCGACGGCGACGGCGAGCAGTACCAGCAGCGGGGCGCCCGCGAGCCGGCGCCACCGCCCACGGTTGTAGCGACCGTACGTGAGGCCGACCAGCGCAATCAGTCCGGCACCCAGGATCATGGCGGCATGGTTCGAGTTCTGCCCCATGGCGGAGAGCCGCTGACCGCCGGTTTGGACGTGGTGCACGGTGGTGGCGATCCCGAGGAACGGCATGGCGGCGCGCACCACGCACGCCAGCGCGAGCGCGATCAGCGCACGCTCCGTGACGACGGGCGATCGCATCAGGTTGCGCGCTACCCAGAAGATCAGGATCAGCTCGGTGAGCTGGAAGAACATCTTCAAGACTTGCTGCCAATAGTCCGCGCCGTTCAGGATGGTGGCGAGGTGGTCCCGCCCGTTGACGGCTGCCGACATGAAAAACGCATACATGTACAGTGCGAACCACCACACCGGCCGCGCCGGCCGCCCGAAGCTGCCCTGGGGCTGCAGGATGGTGGTGAGCAGGAACAGGGCGCCTATGGCCGTCGGGATCTCGATCGGCAAGCTCTGCGCGTCCCGATCGGAGAATTCGAACGGGATAGAGCACACGAAGAGGTAAAACGCCCCCAGGATGATCCGGCTGGGCGTGGGCGACGGTGCGGCCTGCGCGCGCGCGATCATCGCCGCAAGCCCGGCAGGCTGCGCCGCGCCTCGCGCGCGCGCGCGAACATGGCCCGCCGCACGTCGGGCGGCAGGCCGGCGACCACGGCGATGCCGAGGATGAGCGCGAAGGTCGCGACCGCCCCGATCGCCCAGAACGCCCATTGCCGGACCAGCACGAGCCGGCTCAGATAGGCGCAGGCGGCGAACAACAGGGTCATCACGGCCAGGGGCCTCACGAACGTCGAGAGCGGTGGCGCGGGTTGAGCCCCGAGGCACGTGTGGGCGAGCGCCGGGTAGGCGATGCTCTGGGTCAGTCGACCGAGGAACACCCCGATGCAGAGTCCGAGCATCCCGAACTTCCACGTCAACAGCGTCGCCAGCGCGATGGTGATGGCGACGGTCGCTCCCGCAACGAAGACCCGGGCCCGCGGCTGCAGCGCGGAGTCGATCACGAAGGCATCGCTGCGGATGAGCGTCGTCTGCGTCATCACCAGGACGATCAGCAGGTCGATGACGGGGCCGGCGTAGTTCTCGCTCCCCACCCACAAGCCGAGGAACGAGCGATTCCAGAGCAGGATGGTCCCACCGACCGCGGTCGCGAACAGCCACGACACCGCGAGCAGCTCGTAGCGCAAGCCGGCGGCCTTGTCGTATTGCCGCCGGCCGATCACGCCCCCGATGCCCGGAATGGCGCCCCCCGCGGCGAGCACGTGGACGTTCACCGCCAGGCGGGCCGCGTAACCGGTGAGCACGTACGACGCGACGGCGGCGGGGGAGACGAGAATGCCCAGGATGATGACGTCGCTCGCGAGCAGCACCTTGGCGAGCGCCTCGCCGGCGGAGTACCAGGCGCTCAGGCCGAGCAGCGCGCGAACGTCGGCCCGGGTGGGGCGCGCGATCCCGAACCAGGGAACGTACTTTTTCACCACGATCCAGAAGGTGGCCCCGAGCAGCGCCGCGAACACGATCTGGGAGCCCGCGGCGCCGGCGATCCCGAGCCCCGCCGCGATGGCGCCCGCCGTCAGCGCGCCGCCCACGATCTCGAGCGCGGCCTGGAGACCCATGCGCTTGTAGCCGAGGTTCATCCCGCGCAGCACCGATTCGGGGAGCGAGGCGAGGTTGGCGAACAGCAACCCGGCTACGAGCAGGGCCACCCCGAGCCGCACGGCGGCTTGCAGGTCGGGCGGAACCTTGGTGATCGCCGGCGCGACCCACACCAGCACGGCCCCGGCCGCGAGGATGACCGGCAGGAACAGCATCCACACCACGAAGGCCGCGCCCACGTAGCGGCGCTTGGCGGCGTCGTCGTCGCTCGCCTGCAGGCTCGCGACCACGAGGCGCAGTGCCTGCGTGGGGCGACCATCTCCTGCGGTGAGATACCCCACCAGCCGCCCCAGCATCTCCCACACACCGTACAACGACTGTCCCAGGCCCGTGACGAGAATCGGAATGACCAGGAAGTTGACGGCGATCTTTGCCCCATAGTCGAGCAGCGACGCGGCGACGTTGAGCGAAGCTCGCTGCGTCAGGTTCCCGGCGGGTCGCGGCCGGGGGCGGGCGGGCGCCTGCTCCGGGATCGCTACGTCATGCGACATGGAGCTGCCCCTCGAGCAAATCCAGCAGACGCCCGGCGGTGCGGTCGATCACCTCGCCGTCGCTGTCGAGCGTCACCACCTGCACGTCGTTCTGGGCCGTCAACGCAGCGATGACGTCGTCGAAGGCGTCTCGGTACGCCGCGAGGAACGCGCCGATCTCGGCATCGGTGCGGTGCTTCACGCGGTGGGTCTTCTCCCGCCCGCGGATCCGTTCCACGAGCACCGCGTCGGGGGCGTTCACGAGCACCACGAGGTCCAACGCAGCCGCCCACTCTTCGAGCGCTCGCTGCCACCATGGGGCCAGCGCGTCGCCCCGGCGGCGCTGGTGCCCGAACAGGCGCAGCCACGCGAGCGCGAACACGGGTCCTTCGTCGAGCACCACCAGGGGCACGTGCTGCGTCGGCCGGCGCTCGAGCACCTGGCGCAGCGTGCGCAGGCGGATGAGCTGCCGCACGTCCTCCCAGGGGAATGGGCGCGCGCGGGCACACAGCGCCAGGGTCGGCAGCGACCGTACGGCGTTCAGCAGCCACCAGCCCCGGGGAAGATTCCAGACGCTCGCCCGCATCACGCCCGGGCGGCGGGCGAGGCACTGGCTCAGCGCGCTCTTCCCCGCGCCGGCGGGGCCGACCAGCTCTACGACCAGGGGGCGCCGCCCGGCGGGGTGCGGAGCGACCATGCGGCTACAGCTCCGCCCAGATGAGGGCTTTGAGGTCCTCGACGACCTCGGCCAGCGGCCGGCCGGCCTCCACGAAGTGCGCGCCGCTGCCGGACCAGTCTACGTCGCGGACCACGCGGTTGCGGTGGCGCACGTAGTCGGCGGGCTCCGTGGTCTTGCGCTGCACGGCGAGCTCGGGATCGACCCGCAGCACGATGAGGATGTCGGGGGCGAGAATGTGCTGGTAATAGCGCCGCTCCGCCGCGAGCATCAGCCGGCCCAGAACATTGCGCGACAGCCGCGGCGCGAACGGATCGAGACGCGGCCCCGCGAGCTCGTAGTTCTGGGGAACGGGGTAACGCTCGCACAGCGCGAGTCCACCGGCGAGCGCGAAGCGGCGCGCCTTGAGGTACAGCAGGTAGCGGTCGCGTGCGGTGCAGAGATCGCGCAGGCAGTAGAGATAGCCCGGGAAGGCCGTGGCGTCGTCCCCGCCCGGCTCCCCCACGATACGCCGCCGGATTCTCAGGAGCGCGCCCACACCGAGCGTGAGCCACGAGCGCGGCGGGCGGCCGAGATGGGCGGTCATCACGTCGAGGTCGCTGCCGAGCCAGCGCGCCAGCTCCTGGACGCAGGTGGACTTGCCGGCGCCGTCGCCTCCCACCAGGGCGATCACCGTGCCACCGTGAGCGAGCCGCTTTTTCATGGAGCCTCCCCCGAGCCGGCCTCCGAGCGTAACGATCGAGCGGACCATGCGCCACAGCCTCCTCCCCAAGGGCGCCCGCCGGGCATGTGCCCGCAGCCGGTCGTGCAGCTCGCGCCGCAGCACGAGACGGCTCCAGGGCGAGTAGCCAGGTCGCAGCGAGGCGAGACATTCGTCCACGAAGGCGAGATCCATCGTCGGGAGGTGTTGTGCCAGGACGTCTCCCAGGCGGTGCAATTCCGCCTCCTTGAGTAGGGCATCGAGCTCCCCTTGGATGGACTTGAGCCAGCCCGGCTGCCCGCGCAGCACGTCGCGCAGCCGGTAGCGTTGCACCATCCGGATCGCGAACACGAGCAGCTCGAACTCCGGCGCCGGCGTGCGGAACACGCTGCGGGCAATCGTGGAGTCGAGCACCGCCCGCTCGAACGGGAGACGGTAGATCGTGGTCCAAAACCCGCCGGTGAGCAGCTGATAGTGCACGTGCACGTGGATCAGGCGTCCCGTGACCCGATCGAGCCCGAAACAGCTCTCCATGCCCGCGACCCGAGCCTCCACGGGCGGACTCGCGCGGTGGAACCCGAGCTCCTCGAGCACGGCGGTGAACTGGGGCTCGGTCGCGCGCTCCACCAGGAGGTCGATGTCGCCTTCCCCCGCCATCCAGCGGCGCTTCTTCCAGCTGCCCTTCCACTGGCAGCAGTACATGACACCGCGCCGCTCCAAGGCTTCGCCCAGCTCGACGACGAGCGACCGCGCCTCGTCCTGGCGGCGACCGGTGGCAAGCTCAGGGGCGTGGGTATCAAGCATCGGGGGTTCGGCGAGTGGGTTGAGCGCTCGGCATCGGCGTTGGGCTGAGGCAGAAGGCGTGCCCGGAGAACAACACGTAACTTATTGTGACATCTCGACTTGACGATGCCACAGGTGGGGGGCGCGGTCGCGGTGTAGCAGCCTCCTTACAGCTACGTGGTCCGGACGTTGCGCCTCGTCAATGGCACGAGCCGGTGCCCGAATCGCCCGTCCCGCCGCCGGCCGGTATGAACTGCCACGAGTAGGAGCCGTCGGCGAGGGCCAACTTCAGCACGCCGAACTCCTGGCTCAGGTTCACCTCGCTGTTCG
>Ga0134122_10002489_pt1 | contig 13568 bp, 10 predicted proteins | sample KB302_FD_96461 | JGI IMG/M metagenome (GOLD analysis project Ga0134122, IMG submission 96461) | Terrestrial soil microbial communities without Nitrogen fertilizer from Kellogg Biological Station, Michigan, USA - KB3-0-2 | ecosystem: Environmental > Terrestrial > Soil > Unclassified ... | reverse complement strand
GGCTCCCACAGCACCTTGAGGCCGAACTCCAGCTTGTCCTGCATCTTCACCAGCACGTCGCGGAAGGCGTCGTAGGCGCTGCGCAGCAGCTCGACGATGTCCTCGGAGGTCTTGAACACCGTGCTGAAGGACATCGGGATGACGGTGAAGTCGCGCATGACGGCTTCGTTGACCCGCTCGTGCGCCAGCACGTTCTCCCGCGTCGGGTCGTAGACCTCGAGGGGGGTGTCGGAGACCACCGCGGCGATGTCCTGGTAGCTGACCGTGTGCACTTCGGCGGGCTCGCTGCCGATGCCGATGGCGCCGAAGCGGCAGGGCTCGGTCGTCTGGATGATGCAGTAGACGTACTTGCCGCTGCGGCCGGCCCTGGAGATCGACTCCGGAAAAGGCACCAGCTCCGAGAGGGCGGCGCGTGGCGTCTCCGGGCTCGCCGGCGCCGGGGGGGCTTTCGCCGGCCGCGCGGCCTTTCCGGCCGGCTTCGCCGGCGCCTTCTTCGCGGCTTTCTTTCCGGGGACCGGCTTGTCCGCTTTGCTCATGGCTGGGCTTTGCTCTCGTTCTTGGTGGCGGTTTCGAGCTGGCGCCGGACCTCCTGCTCGAGCTCCTGCGGCAGGCAGGGCTTGGTCACGACGGCGTTGCAGCCCACCTCGCGGGCCTTGTCGTGGGCGCTCGCCAGCGCGTGCGCGGTCAGGGCGATGACCGGGATGTCGCGGGTCCGCTCGTCCTGTTTCAGGCGGCGGGTGGCCTCCCAGCCGTCGATCCCCGGCAGCGAGAGGTCCATCAGGATGACATCGGGCAGCAGCTCGAAGGCCTTCTCCAGCGCCTCCAGGCCGTCGGCGGCGGTGGCCACGCGGAAGCCGCGGAACTCCAGGTACTCGGCGAAGATCTCGCGGCCGTGATCGACGTCGTCGACCACCAGCACGAGCGGTGCTTCCGTCGCCTTGCTGTCGTTCATGCTTTCCTCGGCGCGCAAGGCAGGAACAGGGTGAAGGTGGAGCCCTCGCCGAGCCGGCTGACCAGGGTGATGCGGCCGTCGAGGAGGTGGGCGAGGCGCCGGCAGATCGTCAGGCCCAGGCCTGTCCCGCCCTGGCGCCGGGAATAGGAGCTGTTGGCCTGCTCGAAAGCCTCGAAGATGGTGGTCTGATTCTCCTCCGCGATGCCGATGCCGGTGTCGGAGACGGCGATCGAGATCTCGCCGGCTTCGCCGGCGTTCCCGAGACGGATGGAGACCGAGCCCATGGGAGTGAACTTGAGGGCGTTCGAGAGCAGGTTCAGCACGATCTGCTTGACCTTCTGGCGGTCGGTCTCGATCTCGGGCACATCCGGAGAGAGGATGCGGATCACCTCCAGGCGCGTGCCGGCGATCACCGGCTCGACCTCGGTCATGACCTCGTCGATCAGCTCGGGGAGCAGGACGCGATCGGCCTGCAACGGCATCTTTCCCGATTCGATGCGGGCGATGTCCAGCAGGTCGTTGATGACGGCGAGCAGATGGCGGGAGTTGGCGTCGACCCGCGCCAGCTTCTCCCGTTGCGGCCGGGTCAATTCGCCGGAGACTCCCTCCAGCAGCAGGTGGGTGTAGCCCATGATGGCGTTGAGCGGGGTCCGCAGCTCGTGAGACACGTTGGCGAGGAACTGCGACTTCATCGCCGAGGCCTGCTCGAGCTGGAACGCCTGCCGGCGCAGCAGCTCGTTCTGCTCGGCGAGCTCCGCCGTGGCTTCGCGGACCCTCTCCCGGAGCTCTTCCGAGTGGTGCTTGACCTGCTCGTAGAGCTGCGCCTTCTCCACCGCTTCCGCCAGGTCGTGGAGGATGGTGACGGCCGCCGTCTGCTCGCCCTGCTTCGAGAGCACCTTGCCGGAGAAGGCCTCGAACGGAGCCGGCGCTCCCGTCTGGGAATCGATCAGATTGAGCTCGCCTCGCCACAGCAGGGACTGCCCGGCGTAGAGGTTGGAGACGAAGGAGGTGAAGACGGCGTCGTTGATGCGGACGCGCCGCTCGACCTCTTCCCCGCCCTTGCCCGTCGGGACGGTGAACATGCGCTCGGCGGGCGGATTCATGCGGACGATCTTGCCCTCGGGATCGGTGACCAGCACAGGGTCGAAGACCGAGTTGAGGATCAGGTCGAGCCGGTCGCGCTCGGCGCGCGTCGCGGCTTCGGCGACGCGCAGCCGGCGGTAGTTCTCCTCGATCTCCTCGCTGGCCCGGCGCAGGTCGGTGACGTTGCGCAGCACGGAGACGAGGCCCGGCTCTCCGGAGCGGACGCGCACCGGCGCCCGCAGGACCTCGAACAGCAGCTCCTGTCCCTCGGAAGGATCGACCAGCACCAGCTCCTGGCTCGTGCCGCCGCCGCCGCTGTTGAAGAGCGTGGCGGAGAACAGCATGTTGTTGAGCGCCACGGCGCGGCGGCGCCCCTCGCTGCGGTCCTCTTCGGTGGTCAGCAGCCTCTCGGCGCCGGTGTTGGCGATCAGGATGCGGCCGTCCGCGTCGGTCAGCAGGATGGGATCGGTGACAGAGTTGATGATCGAGAACAGCCAGGCCCGCTCCCGCTTGTGGCGGCGGTCGTCGATCTGGGCGCGGTTGTACTGCAGCGCCGACAAGCGGATGCCCAGCAGCTCGGCGGCCCACAGCACCTCTCCCAGGAGGGGACTGTCGCCGCCGCTGACGAGGAGCAGGCCGGACCCCGGAGCATTCCTGGCGCCGGCGAGCGGGATGGCGTGAAAGGAGGTGTTCCCCAGGGGGGTCGCGAAGGGCCGCGGCAGGAATTGTGACGAGTCGCGGAACGCCACGGGCTCGCCGCCGTCGAGAGCGATGATGAGCGGATGGGTGCGGTCCCCGAGGTCCAGGCTGAAGGCGTCCACCGCGGCCGGGGAAAGCCCCAAGCCGGTCAAGCCGGCCAGCCGGCCGTTCTCGCCGTCGACCATGGCGCACATGGCGCGCGCGATGCCGGCGTAGCGCGCCAGCCAGCGCAAGGTCAGCACCGCGCAGGACCTCGTCTCCTGCTCCGCGAGGAGGGCGTCGACGAACGCCAGCTTCGCCTTCGAGCCCATGCCGCCGCCCGAGCGGGGGAGCACTTCGAGGTGCGCGACGCTCGCCACGGACTAGACCTTCGGCGCCGAGCGGGTCCTGCGGACCGGTGCCTCCTCGCGCGTCGAGTAGGTGGCGAGCTGGGCGCGCAGGGAGGCGTTCTCGGCCAGCAGCTCCTCGGAACCGCGGCTCTCGAGCGCGGGGCGCGACACCGAGGGCACTTGGCCGACCGCTTCCGAGTATTTGATGTACGTATCGATCGAGGCCACCACGATACGGGCTTCGACGGTGAGCAGGTCGATGCCCACCAGCGAGACGCGGACCCAGGCATCGATCACGATCCCCTTGTCGAGGACCCTGTCGAGGACGTCGATGAGGCTGGTGCCTCCGGAAGCTCTTTCAACCGGCATGTTCCATCCCCCCTTAGGGTTTCTTCCTTGCAGGCCGCGGCATCCTGGCCCCCCTCGCCTGGCGTTCCTGCTCCAGGGCCAGCGCGGAGACTTTTTCTTCCAGCATGCGGACCTGCTCTTTGAGTGAATCGTTTTCAACCGATAGCCGGCGCGCGGCCATGGAGAGCTCGGGATCCTGACGCCACCAGTCCAGGCCGATCTGCTCCGCCTTGTCGATGGAACAGACGAGCAAACGGATCTTGATGGTGAGGAGCTCGACCTCGGCGAGGGAGACCCGGATGTCCCCGGCGATGACCAGACCCTTGTCCAGGACCCGGTCCAGGACGTCGACAAGGCCCGTGGAGCGACGGTAGGTCGGTTCGATCGAGGAGGTCATACTTGGATTGGCCGCGCTTCGATTGCTGATCCTAGCCGACAACGGTCGCTCGTACAATGCAAGAGCGCTGCCGCGAGGGCTGTTACCATAGGCGGCGAGATCCTGTCGGACCCGAGAAGGAGGGAACCATGGAGGCCCGGAGATCCCGGATGTGCGTCTCGATGCCGAGCCTGGCGCTCGCCGCGTTCGCCGCCCTGCTGCCGGCCGTTGCCGTGCCGCTCCGCGCGCAGGAGCGGGATGCCACGGCGACCGCGGCGGCCGACGTGGCCGCGGCGCGCGCTCTCTTCGAGAAAAACCTCCAGGCCATCCGCGACCAGAACAAGGACGCCTACCTCTCCTGCTACCTCGACTCGGAGCGGCTGGCGCGCACCGGACCCGAGGGCTTCCAGCTCGGCTACGCCGGCCTCGCCGCGACGGCGGGCCAGGGGTGGCCCGACCACATCGCGGCGGACGACATCCACCTGACGCCGGTCCGCCCGGGCCTGGTCTACGGCACCTACCGCTACCGCGTACGCTACGGCGGCCGCGAAGACTCGGGCCTCTCCGAGCGCTTCTTCGTCGCCACGCCGCAGGGCTGGAAGATCGCGGTGAGCACCGCCTTCTCGGCCGTCGCCGGCGTGCCGCCGCCGCCGCGGGCCCTGGTGGGCGCCACCCTGGTGGACGGCACCGGCGCGCCCCCTGTGCCCGACGCCGTCGTGGTGCTGCGCGAGGGCAAGATCGAGTGCGCCGGCGCGCGCGCCGCCTGCCCGGTGCCAGCCGGCGTGGATTCGACCGATCTCGCGGGCCTCTGGATCACCCCGGGGCTCGTCGACGCCCACGTCCATTTTTCCCAGACCGGCTGGGCGGATGGCCGCCCCGACTCGATCGACCTGCGGGATCGGCATCCCTATGAGAAGGTGGTGGCCGAGCTCTCCCGGCACCCCGAGCGATTCGGCCGCTCCTACCTGTGCTCCGGCGTGACGGCCGTCTTCGACGTCGGCGGCTACGCCTGGACGCTGGGCCTGCCGCAATGGGCCGAGCTGGACTCCGAGGTGCCGCGGGTGGCGGCGGCCGGGCCGCTGCTGTCGACGATCGACCATTGGCTGAACCTCCCCGGCGAGCGGCAGTTCATGGTCCTCACCAGCCCCGATGCGGCGCGGGAGGGCGTGCGGTATCTCGCCGCGCGCGGCTCGGCGGCCGTCAAGGTCTGGTACATCGTGACGCCCGAGCAGACGGTGGAGAAGTCCGCCCAAGCCGTCCGCGCCGCCGGCGAGGCGGCGCGGGAGCGCGGTCTGCCCTTGATCGTCCACGCCACCGGCCTGGCCGAGGCCAAGGAGGCGCTCCGGGCGGGCGCGAAGCTTCTGGTCCATAGTGTCTGGGATCTCCCGATCGACGAAGAGTTTCTGGACTTGGCCCGGAAGAACGGCGCCATCTATTGCCCGACCCTTACCGTCGTCCGTGGCTATCAGCGGATGTTCGAAGCCGCCGCCCGCCGGCAGGCCCCGGCGGTGGACGATCCGAATGGCTGCGTCGATCCCGAGACGCTTGCCCGGGTCGCCGAAACCGCGCAGTTGCAGACGCAGGAGGCGCCTCTCACCGCCGACCAGGTCAAGACCCGTGACGCCGGCAGGGCCGAGCGCGAGCGCATCGCCGCCGCCAACCTGAAGCGGGTCGCCGCGGCGGGGATCCCGGTCGCCATGGGCACCGACGCCGGCAATCCGCTGACCCTGCACGGTCCCGCCGTCTACGCCGAGATGGTGGCCATGCAGGCCGCCGGCCTCACCCCGATGCAGGTGCTGGTGGCCTCGACGCGCGGCGGCGCCGCGGCCATGGGCAGGGAGAAGGACCTCGGCACCGTCGAGAAAGGCAAGCAGGCCGACCTGCTGATCGTCGCCGGCGATCCCACCGCCGACGTGGCCAACCTCCGCCAGGTGCGCTGGGTGGTGCGCGGCGGCGTGGTCCGCTCCATCGCGGAGCTCCACGCCCTGGCCACGACGGCGGCGGAAGGTGGGGAGTGACGCCGCGCTGAGTGCGATTTTTTCGGCGGTCTGCCCTGCTTCGCAGGGCACGCCGGCGACATTTTCACGGACCCTCTGGGAGAGGAGGGTCGGGGTGGTGAGGGCTTCGGAGGGGAATTCGCCGCGCCAGGCCCGGCGTTCCCAAAAGTGGAGTATTTGCAGCATGACCGACGCACCCGTCACCGGCGACACCGTTCCCACGAAGTACTGGCACGCGCTCGACAACGGGCGCATCCAGTGCGACCTCTGTCCGCGCTTCTGCCGGCTGCTCGAAGGGCAGCGGGGTCTCTGCTTCGTGCGCGCCCGCCAGAACGATCAGATCGTCCTGACGACCTACGGCCGGTCGAGCGGCTTCTGCATCGATCCCATCGAGAAGAAGCCGCTCAACCACTTCCTGCCGGGGACGCCGATCCTCTCCTTCGGCACCGCCGGCTGCAACCTGGCCTGCAAGTTCTGCCAGAACTGGGATATCAGCAAGTCGCGCGAGGTCGACACCCTGGCCGACCAGGCGTCCCCCGAGGTGATCGCGCGGGCGGCCCGGCGGCTCGGCTGCTCGAGCGTCGCCTTCACCTACAACGATCCCGTCATCTTCATGGAGTACGCCGTCGACGTGGCCCAGGCCTGCCACGAGCTGGGGATCCAGGCGGTGGCGGTGACGGCCGGCGAGATCTGCCCCGAGCCGCGAGCGGAGCTCTACCGCCACATGGACGCGGCGAACGTTGACCTGAAGGCCTTCACCGAGCCGTTCTACCGCAAGGTCTGCGGCGGCTCGCTGGCGGCGGTGCTCGACACGCTCGTCTATCTAAAGCACGAGACCGACGTCTGGTTCGAGATCACCAACCTCCTCATCCCGGGGGAGAACGACTCGGAGCGGGAGATCGACGAGATGACGCGGTGGATCGCCGACAAGCTCGGCCCGGACGTGCCGGTCCACTTCACGGCCTTCCACCCCGACTGGAAGATGATGGACCATCCGCCGACCCCGCCCGCGACGCTCGCCCGCTCGCGCCGGATCGCGCTGGCCAACGGCATCCGCTATGCGTACACCGGCAACGTCCACGACGAGGACGGCGGCAGCACCTGGTGCCACGCCTGCGGCGAAAAGCTGATCGGCCGCGACTGGTTCGTGCTCACCGAGTGGAACCTCACGCCCGAGGGCAACTGCGCGTCGTGCGGCACCCCCTGCGCCGGCCGCTTTCAGGCCACCCCCGGCACCTGGGGCGCACGGCGTGTCCCGGTGCGCCTGCGGGACTTCGCGCTGGCGCCCGCTTGAAGGCCTAGGGGAAGATCCCCAGGTCCTCGTAGCAGACGGCGATCTTGTCGATCGCGTCGATGAAGGCGGCGGTGCGCAGGTCCGCCTTGCCGTCGTGCTGGTTGCGGATGTCGCGCAGTCGATGGTAGGCGTTGACCATGGTGTCCTCGAGGCCGGAGTGGACGAGATCGCTCTCCTCGGCGCCATGGGCGATGACGGATTTCTCCGATTCGCTGAACCGCCTGCCGGTGCGGACCTCGATGGCTTCCACGATGCGCTGGTAAGCCTGTTCCTCGAAACGGCGCTCCAGACGGCCGAAGCGCACGTGGGCGAGGTTCTTCAACCACTCGAAGTAGGAGACCAGCACGCCGCCCGCGTTGGCGTAATGGTCGGGGACGATCAGGACTCCGGCCTGGGCGAGCATCTGGCTGGCGCCGCTGGTGACCGGGCCGTTGGCGGCCTCGACGATGATCTTCGCCTTGATCCGCGGCGCGTTCTCGTCGGTGATCTGGTTCTCCAACGCCGCCGGGATCAGGATGTCGCAGTCGAGCTCCAATCCCTCCTTGGGGTTGCTGAGCCTGGTGACTCCGGCAGGCAAGACCAGCTTCTGCATCGACTTCTCGGTCCGGCCGATGGCGTTCCACTGCTCCACGATGGCCTTGGCGTCGAGCCCCCGGGAATCGTAGAGGACGCCGTCGAACTCGATGAGGCCGACGATCGTCGCTCCCATCTCCTGCAGAAACGAGGCGGTGTAGGAACCGACGTTGCCGAGCCCCTGGATGACGACTCGCTTGCCCGCGATGCCGGTGCTCAGGCCGAGCGGCGTCATGTCCTCCTGAATGGCGCAGACCTCGCGCGTCGTGATCGCCACGCCGCGGCCGGTGGCCTCGGTCCGGCCGCGGATGCCGCCCTGCGCGAGCGGCTTGCCGGTCACGCAGGCTGCCCCCTCCAGCTTGTCGGGGGCCAGCGCCGTGTAGGTGTCCACGATCCACGCCATCTCCCGCGGGCCGGTGCCGAAGTCCGGAGCCGGCACGTCGATGCCCGGGCCGATGAAGTTCTTCTTCACCAGCTCGAAGGTGTAGCGGCGGGTGATCCGCTCCAGCTCGTTCTTGTTGTATTTCCGGCTGTCGATCCGGATGGCGCCCTTGGCGCCGCCGAAAGGCACGTCGACCACGGCGCACTTGTAGGTCATCAGCGCGGCGAGCGCCATCACCTCGTCCTCGTTGACTTCGAGGCTGTACCGGATGCCGCCCTTGGTGGGCAGCTTGTGATGGCTGTGCTCCGCGCGCCAGGCGTGAATGACTTCGACGGTGCCGTCTTCCCGTTCCAGAGGGAAGGTGAAGTGGTAGATGCTGTTACAGTTCTTGATCGTCGCGAGGAGCCCGGGGGGATGTTTGGTGAGCGCGCCCGCCCGGTCGAAGTTGCGGTTGACCTGCTCGAAGAAGCTGACGTGATCGTTCGCCATTGGGTTGGTCTCCTCGCAGGGATGGAGTTGGCCCGAAGTCCCGGTTCCGGAGGTTCGAGGCGACGGGGAGTGATAGCATTCTTGTCCGGCCGCCGCAACCCCCGGCGGATCTGATCTTAACCTCTCTGCGCCGCTTTTCTTGATCCAATCCGGATGCGCTGGCTCGAGACCACCACCCTGCTGGGCGACCGGCTGCTCGACTGGCTGACGGCGCTCGGCATCGCCGTCCTCGCCCTGCTGATCCTCCTCGTCCTCAAGCGGCTGGCCGTCCGCCGCCTGGGGCGGATCGCCGAGCGGACGGCCACCCAGCTCGACGACCTCGCCATCGCGCTGGCGCGGCGCACCCGGACGCTGCTGGTGGCCGTGCCGGCGCTCTACCTCGGCAGCCTCTACCTCCACCTGCCCGCGAAAGCCGGCCGCGTCCTCGAGGGCGCGGCGGCCCTCGCCGTGTTCCTTCAGGTCGCGCTCTGGGCCTCGGTGGGCATCGACTTCTGGATGGCCCACCGGGAGCGCCGGCGTCTGGAGCAGGACGCCACCTCGGCCGCCCTGCTCGGCGTGCTCCGCTTCGCCGCCAAGGTCGTCCTCTGGTCGGTCATCCTGCTGCTGGCGCTGGACAACCTGGGGGTGGACGTCACCACCCTGGTGGCCGGCCTGGGGATCGGCGGCGTGGCGGTCGCCCTGGCCTTGCAGAACGTGCTCGGCGATCTCTTCGCCTCGCTCTCCATCGTCTTCGACAAACCCTTCGTGATCGGCGACTCGATCACGGTGGACGACTTGACGGGTACGGTCGAGAGCATCGGCATGAAGACCACCCGGCTGCGCAGCGCCTCGGGCGAGCAGCTCGTGCTCGCCAACGGCGAGCTGCTCAAGAGCCGCATCCACAATTGGAAGCGCATGGCCGAGCGCCGGGTCCTCCTCGCCTTCGGCGTCCCTTACCAGACGCCGGCCGACGCGATCGAGCGCATCCCGGGCATGGTGCGCTCGCTCGTCGAGCGGCAGGACCTCACCCGCTTCGAGCGCGCCCACTTCAAGGGCTTCGGCGCCTCTTCTCTCGACTTCGAAGCGGTCTATTGGATTCTCACGCCCGACTACACCGCCTTCATGGACCGGCAGCAGGCGGTCAACCTCGATCTGCTGCGGGCTTTCGAGAAGGAGGGGATCGGCTTCGCCTATCCCACGCGGACGGTGATTCTGGCCCGCGGCGGCAGGCCCTCCGACCACCTCACTCCCTAGGCCCCGGTACTGGTTCAGTTTGGCCGCGGGCTGCGAGGTGCCTGCCCTTCGAAACCTCACCCCCTGGCCCCCTCTCGACGTTCACAGGCAAACTGAACCACTCCCTAGGCCCCGGCCGGCTAGACTTGCCGCCCCTCCTGCACTACAATGTCATACGTGCAGAAGACCGAGGTTTACAGCTGGCGTCTTTCTCCTCGCCTGAAGAGCGACTTGGAAGAGGCCGCCCACGCCGAGCAGAAGAGCATGGCGGAGCTCCTCGAGCAGATCGCCCGGGAATGGCTCGAACGCTTCAGGGACTCAAGCGGTAACGGTGACGACGACGAGCGCCAGCGGATCCTTCATGAAGCCGGCATGAAGTTCGTCGGTTCGATCCAAGGAAACGATCTCGTTCACGCAGAAAACGCCCGTTCCGAGGTTCGGAAGCGCATCGCACAACGGCATGGTCGATAGACCCCGCGGCCTTATCGACACCGGCGCGATGTTGGCTCTCCTCAACGCTCGCGATCCTTGGCATCGGCGCTGCTCGGAGACCTACCGGACGCTCCGGCTACCACTAGCGACTTCCGCTGCTGTCCTGACCGAGCTCTTCCACCTCTTGGGAAGCCCTCACGAATTCGCCAAGGCCTGGAGTTTTCTCCGTTCGGGTTCCGTGACCGTACTCCCCATCGGCGATGAGGATCTGCCCGATCTCGAAGCTCTGATGGTCCGTTACTCCGACCGGCCCATGGACTTCGCCGATGCCACGCTCGTCCACTTGGCACGGAGAGAGAATTTGGTGACGATCTTCACCGTGGACCACGATGACTTCGAGACCTACCGCATTGAAGGGAAGCGCCGGTTTCGGATCGTCCCCGGCCGCTGAGCGAGGCCGGGTGCGCCCCGGTACCGCCAAGGAAACTCAGGGCTCGATTCCGCGTAAACCCTCACCGGGGAGACTCTGTCTCGGAAAGGAGATTCTGTGCGTAAATCGATCTGGATGGCGGCCTTCCTGCTGCTCCTGCCGGCCCTCGCCGCGGCGCAGGCGGCAGGGGAGACCCGCCTGCTGCGATATCCCGACATCTACAAGGACACGATCGCCTTCGTCTACGCGGGCGACATCTGGCTGGCCGACGCCAAGGGTGGAGCGGCCCGCCGCCTGACCTCCGACCCCGGGCAGGAGCTGTTCCCGAAGTTCTCGCCGGACGGCCGCTGGATCGCCTTCACCGGCCAGTACAACGGCACCCGCCAGGTCTACGTCATCGGCGTCGAGGGCGGCATGCCCCGCCAGCTCACCTTCCACAACGACGTCGGCGCGCTGCCGCCCCGCGGCGGTTTCGACAACCAGGTGATCGACTGGACGCCCGACGGCAAGCAGGTCCTCTTCCTCGCCCACCGGGTGCCGTGGAGCGACCGTATCGCGCGCCCCTACCTGGTGCCGGCCGCCGGCGGCATGGAGACGCCGCTGCCGCTCAAGGAGAGCTCGGCCGGCAGCCTGTCCGCGGACGGCACCCGCTTCGCCTTCGCGCCGGTGATGAACGAGTGGCGCGAGTGGAAGCGCTACTACGGCGGCCGCGCTTCGGACATCTGGATCTACGACCTCGCGAGCGGCGCGGCGCAGCAGATCACCGACAATCCCGCTGTCGACCAGCAGCCCGTCTGGATCGGCAACACGATCTACTTCGCCTCCAACCGCGACCGCGTCATCAACCTCTTCGCCTACGACCTGGCCACCAGGGCCACCCGCAAGGCGACGAATCACGACGTCTTCGACGTCCTCTGGCCGAGCGGCGACGGCAGCCGCATCGTCTACGAGAACGGCGGCTGGATCTATCTCTTCGATCCGGCCACGGGCCAGAGCGGCAAGGTGTCGATCCGGGTCGAAGGCGACCTGCCCCACACCCTGCCCTACTTCAAGAACGTCACCGAGGACATCGACACCGCCTCTCTCTCGCCCACGGGCAAGCGGGCGCTGCTGACGGCGCACGGCGAGGTCTTCAGCGTGCCGGCGGAGAAAGGGGAGATCCGCAACCTCACGGAGTCGTCCGGCGTGCGGGAGATGAATGCCACCTGGTCGCCCGACGGCCGCTGGGCCGCCTATCTTTCCGACCGCACCGGCGAGTACGAGATCTGGGTCCGTCCGGCCGATGGCTCGGGGCAGGAAAGGCGAGTCACCACCGACGGCAAGATCTGGCGCTTCCCGCCGCAGTGGTCTCCCGACTCGAAGAAGCTCGCCTTCGGCGACAAGAACCGCAAGCTGCAATGGGTGGACGTCGCCTCCGGCCAGGTGAAGGAGGCCGACCATTCCGACCGGGGCGTCATCACGGACTACAAGTGGTCGCCCGATAGCCGCTGGCTCGCCTATACCAAGGTCGGCGAGAACCAGTTTCCTTCGATCTGGCTCTACGCCCTGGACGAGGGGAAGGCGCGGCAGCTCACGAGCGACCTCACGGCCGAGGCGGAACCGACCTTTGACCCGACCGGCCGCTATCTCTACTTCCTCTCCAACCGGGACTACAACCTGACCCTGAGCGCCTTCGAGTTCGACTACGTCTACACCAACCCCACCCGCGTCTACGTCGGCGTGCTCGCCGAGGCGGGGCCGGCCCTGTTCCTGCCGGAGAGCGACGAAGAGGAGCCGCGCAAGGAAGCGCCGCCTTCCTCCCGTATCGCCGACGCCGAGGGCAAGCCCGCCAAGGCGCGCGTCACGGCGGAAGGCGAGGAGCCGCCCGACGCCGCCAAGAAGGCACCGGTGCGCGTGAAGGTGGATTTCGAAGGCTTCGAGCAGCGGGTGCGCGCCATCCCGGGACCTTCCGGCAACTACCAGAGCCTCACCGCCAGCGGCGACGCCGTCTTCTACCTGTTCAACAACGGCGACGGTCCGCTGGCGCTCAAGACGTTCAGTCTCAAGGAGCGCAAGGAAGACACCGTCCTGGAACGGGTGGGAGGCTATGACCTTTCAGCGGACGGCAAGAAGATCCTCTACCGCCAGGGGCAGGAGACCTTCGGCATCGTCGACGCCAGGGGCGGCCAGAAGCCGGGGGACGGCAGGCTGGCGCTCGACAACCTGCAAGTGCGGATCGAGCCGCGCGCCGACTGGAACCAGATATACACCGACGCCTGGCGTATCACCCGCGACTGGTTCTACGACCCGGCGATGCACGGGCTCGACTGGCAGGCGGTGCGCGACCGCTACGGCGAGCTCCTTCCCTTCGTCGCCACCCGCGCCGATCTCGACTTCCTGCTCGGCCAGCTCGGTGGCGAGCTCTCCGCCGGGCACGCCTATGTGCAGCCGGGCAACGATCCCGGACCCCAGCGCGTCGAAGGCGGCCTGCTGGGAGCGGAGATCGAAGCCGATCCTTCGGGCTACTTCCGCGTCGCCCACGTCTTCCCGGGTGAGAACTGGCATCCCGACTTCCGCTCGCCGCTCACCGAGCCGGGGGTCCACGTCGAGGAAGGCGAGCTCATCCTGGCGGTGGACGGCCAGCCCACCGACAAGGTGGACAACTTCTACCGCCTGCTGGAGAACAAGGCCGACCGGGTGGTCACCCTCCTGGTCAACGGCAAGCCTTCCCGCGACGGGGCGCGCGAAGAGCGCGTACGGCCGGTCACCAGCGAGCAGAACCTGCGTTACCTGGACTGGGTGCTGGCCACCCGCGCCAAGGTCGACAAGGCCTCCGGCGGCCGCATCGGCTACATCCACCTGCCGAACACCGGCGCCGAGGGCAACCGCGAGCTGTTCAAGTACTTCTACCCCATGTCGCACAAGGACGCGCTGATCCTCGACGACCGCTACAACGGCGGCGGCTTCATCCCCGACCGCATGATCGCGCTGCT
>Ga0134122_10002488_pt1 | contig 13568 bp, 11 predicted proteins | sample KB302_FD_96461 | JGI IMG/M metagenome (GOLD analysis project Ga0134122, IMG submission 96461) | Terrestrial soil microbial communities without Nitrogen fertilizer from Kellogg Biological Station, Michigan, USA - KB3-0-2 | ecosystem: Environmental > Terrestrial > Soil > Unclassified ... | reverse complement strand
CACGCCGCCGCAGCCCATCCGGACGGCCTCGCGCGTCATCTTCACGGAATCGGGGAGGGCGCAATGGCCGGTGCCGGGCATCAGGGATGCGGCCGGCACCCCGCCCTTGATGAGCGCCTCCAGCAGCTCGAGCTTCTCCTCCACCGACATGGAGTTGGCTTCGCTGTTGGTGCCGAATACGGCCAGGCCGGCGCAGCCGCTCTTCATGAGCCAGCGGCAGTGCTTGACGAAGCGATCTGCGTCGGGGGACAAGTCGCGCTTGAACGGGGTGATGACCGGGGAGAGGACCCCTTCGATACGTTTCAGGGCAGTGGCTGGCTTCATTCCTCTTTCTCCAAATACAATCAATTATATGAGAGACGCCAACCAGGAGACGAAGAATGGAAATGCTTAAGGGCAAGGTCGCCATCATCACGGGCGCCACCAGCGGCATCGGCCGGCGCACGGTAGAGCGCTTCGTGGAAGAGGGCGCCCGGGTGCTGTTCTGCGGCCGGCGCGCGGAGCTGGGAAAGTCGCTCGAAACCGCGCTCGGCGCGGAACGCGCCAGGTTCCTGCAAGCCGATGTCACGCAGGAGGCTGACATGGAAAAACTGATCGCGGCCTGCGTGAAAGCCTGGGGCCGGATCGACTGCCTGTTCAACAACGCGGGCGGCCCCTCGCCGCAGGGCGGGATTGAAATGACGCCGGTCGCCGGCTTCGACGCGGCGATGGCCACGCTGGTGCGCAGCGTGATGCTCGGCATGAAGCACGCCGCGCCGGTGATGATCAAGCAGCGCTCGGGCAGCATCATCAACAACGGCAGCGTCGCGGCGGTGCGCGCGGGACTGTCCAGCTCGATGACCTACAGCGCGGCGAAAGCGGCGGTGGTGCACCTGTCCAATTGCGTCGCGATGCAGCTGGGCGAACAGAACGTGCGCGTCAACTGCATCTCGCCGGGCGGCATCGCCACCGGCATCTTCGGCAAAGCCTTCGGCCTGTCGTCCGAAGCGGCGGAAAAATCCGTCGAAGCGATAAAGGCGGGCCTCGCCAAGCTGCAGCCGGTACCGCGCGCCGGGCTCACCGACGACATCGCCAACGCCGCGGTGTTCCTCGCCTCGGATCAATCCAGCTTCGTCAACGGCCACAACCTGGTGGTGGACGGCGGCCTGGTGGGCGGGCGCATGTGGGCCGCGCAGCAGGCCGGGCTGGCGGGAATGAAGCAGGCGTTCGGAATCGATGCCTGATGGCCTTGGCGTTTAAAAAACTTCATCCGCACTTTGCCGCCGAGGCGGGCGCGGTCGACCTGCGCGCGGTCGCCGACCAGGCGACGCTCGACGAGATCCGCGCCGGGATGGACGAGTACGCGGTGCTCGTGTTCCGCGACCAGCCGTTCGCCGACGAAGAGCAGCTCGCGTTCGCGAAGCGGCTGGATGGCGTCCTGCACTCGAAGACGGGCGCCGCCGTCGTGAAGAAGAATCGTTTTGGAAACGAAGCGCTGACCGACATCTCGAACGTGGACGAAAGCGGCGCGCTGCTCAAGGCCGACGACCGCCGCCGCGCCTATGCGCTCGGCAACCGCCTGTGGCATACGGATGCCTCGTTCCAGGATCCGGCGGGACGCTACTCGATGCTCTCGGCGAAGGTGGTGCCGCCGGTCGCCGCCGATACCGAGTTCGCCGACATGCGCGCCGCCTACGACGCGCTCGACGCCGAAACGCGGACGAGGATCGACGGGCTGCGCGCGCACCACTCGATCGCGTACTCGAGGGAAATCCTCGGCTTCAAGTTCTCGGCGGAAGAGCAGGAAAGGCTCAAGGGCGCGGTGCATCCGCTGGTGCGCACCAACCCGCATACGCGCCGCAGGTCGCTGTACCTCGCCTCGCACGCCTCGCGGATCGTCGACTGGCCGGTGCCGGAAGGGCGGCTCCTCCTGCGCGACCTGATCGAACACGCGACCCAGCCGCAGTTCGTCTACCGCCACTCGTGGCGCGCAGGCGACCTCGTGATCTGGGACAACCGGGCGACCATGCATCGCGGCCGGCCGTTCGACGACGCGGTGCATCGCCGGGAACTGCGCCGCGTGACGACGCTCGACATTGCCGAAAGGACAGGCTGATGGAATTTCCACTGGACCGCGCCACGCCCGCGAAGCTGGGACTGAATCAAGAGTCGCTCGATCGCCTGGATGCCCTCATACGAGTCCATATCAAGGAAGGCCGGTACCCCGGCGCGCAGGTCGCGCTCGCGCGACACGGAAAACTGGCCTGGTTCGCGTCGTATGGGGCGTCCCGGACGAAACCGTCACGTACGCCGGCAAAGAGCGACACGCTCTGGCTGCTCTATTCCAATACGAAAGTCATCACCGCCTGCGCGATCTGGATCCTGGTGGAGCAGGGCGCGCTGCGCTTCACCGACCGGGTCGCGCTGCACCTGCCCGCCTTCGAGGCCAACGGCAAGCGGGATGTTTCCGTGCTGCAGGTGCTGACCCACCAGGGAGGATTTCCCAACGCCGAAGTTCCGCCCGCGGCCTGGAAGGACCACGACCTCCTGCGGCGCGCGGTCTGCGACTTCTCGCTCGAGTGGACGCCCGGATCGAAGCTCTCGTATCACCCGCTCGCGGCGCATTGGGTCGCCGCGGTGCTGATCGAGAAGCTTGCGAAGGTCGACTACCGGGTTTTCATCCGCAAGAACGTGATCGAGCCGCTCGGGCTCGAACGCGAGCTGTTCATCGGGCTGCCCGATCGCGAGCAGCGCCGCGCCGCGGACATGCACGAGCCGGCGAAAGGCGGCACCCGCCAGACGCAGCGGGCGGAGAACAACTCGGCCGAGTTCCGGCGCGCGGGCGTGCCGGGCGGCGGCGGCTACGGCACGGCGCGCGCCATGGCGGCCTTCTACCAGATGATGGCCAACCAGGGAACGCTGAACGGCGTGCGCCTGCTCTCGCCGCGGATGGTGGCCTACGTGACGCGCAATTTCACGGGCGACCGGGTCGACGAGTACATGGGGATGCCGATGCACCGCGGGATCGGGCCGCACTCACGCGGCACCACGGCGACGATCCGCGGCCTGGGCTCGCTCGCCTCGCCGCGCACCTTCGGCCACGGCGGCGTCGGCTCGTCCTACTGCTGGGCCGATCCCGATTCGGGCGTGTCCTTCGCCTACCTCACCAACAGCCGCGTGCCCGACCCCTGGCACTCGGAACGCATGGACCGGGTCAGCAACTTCATCCACTCCGCCATCGACTAGCGGGCGCGCCGGTTTCAGCTTTCGAGCTGGTAGATCGTGCGGTTGGCGCGCCGCAGGCGGCCCGAGAGTTCGCGCCCGAGGTTGACGAGCAGGTTGATCGCGATCCCCGGATGCTGCTGCGTCAGGCGTTCGAAGCTCGCATGCGAGAGCAGGTAGCAGACCAGGTCCTCGTCGGCCGCGATCGTCGCCGAGCGCGCCTGGAGATCGAGCAGCGCGAATTCGCCGAACACGGTGCCCGCGGAGAACGTGATGAGCCGCGTTTCGCGGTTGCCGCCGGGAAGCCGCATGCGCACGCTGGCGCTGCCTTTGGCGATGACGTAGAGGTCGCGCCCATCGTCGCCCTCCCGGAAAATCACCTCTCCCTTGCCGTAGACGCGGCGCAACAGCATGGAGCCGATGACCGCCAGGTCCTCCTCCTGCAGGCGCGCAAATACATCGAGCCGGCCAAGCGAGTACTCCTGCGCGACGCCGGCACCCTCCGGCCGGCTCTGCAGCAGCTGGTCTTCCGCCCACTCGATGGCGCGGTCGGTATCCTGAAACAGCCGCGCGGGCGTGAGCGCCGCGAGGACGCCCGTGTCCTCGAGAACACCGGCAAGCCGCGCCTGCTCCCGGAACGCGCTCAGCAAGAGCGTCCTGCCGTCCTTCTTCAGGCGATCGTGCGTCTGCAGCAGGATTCTCGCGCCGGTGCTGTCGATTTCATTGACTCGTTTCAGGTCGACCACCACGCAGGAGGTGTCCTGGCGCAGCACCGAGTCGATATGGCTGCCGAGGTTTTCCGCGGTGCCGAAGAAAATCGGACCCTCAAGCTCGATCACCGCGATCTTGGCGCCATGCGCTCCAAGATATTCCATCTCCTTCGGATCGCGCGTCTTGCGCGAGCGCACGCCGTCGCAGCGGTAGCCGCGGCGCACCACCGACTTGCTCATGCGGAACAGGAACAGCAGGATCGTGATCACGATGCCGAGCGCGACCGCGACCACGATGTTCGCGGCCACCGCCGCGACCGTGACAGAGACGATCACCAGCAGATCCAGCAGCATGCTCCGGCTGCCGGCAAGGCCGCGCTTCAGCAGTTTGGCGAGAATCTGCAGCGTCCAGCGGTCGAACAGCTGGATCGCCACCATCGCCAACATACCGGCGACGACCACGCGCGGCAGGTAGCTGATCAGCGGCGAGAGCAGGAGTATCGCGGACAGGATCACCAGCGCGTGCACCAGCACCGACAGGCGCGTGCGCGCGCCGCTGCGATGGTTGGCGAAGCTCGAACCCAGGTTGATGCCGTTGGCGATGCCGCCGAAGCCGGCGGCGACCATGTTGCCGGCGCCGAGCCGGATCAGCTCGAGGTTGCCCTGGACGCGGTTGCCCGAGTCGCTTTCGATGAGGCGCGCGCAGACGATGCCGTCCAGCGAAGCGATGATGGCGAGGCTCAGGGCGCCGGTGACCAGCGGCGGAACGACCTGCCGGAACCTGGGATCCGCGACAAATCCGAGGAAATCGGCGAAGAAATGGGGGTCCGGCCAGGCGAACGGTATGCTGCCGACCAGCGCGCCCAGCCCGCTGCCCAGCCCGCAATACGCCAGGGCATAGTAGGCGGCGATGCCGCCGGCAAGGCCGATGAGGGTCGGCGGGATACGCTTCGTGAGGCGCGCGCCCTTGAGGATCAGCAGGCAGGTGAATACGCCGATCAGGAGCGTCAGTGGCTGCGCCTCGCCCAGGTGGGCAGGGATCGCAAGCGGCGCGACATGCCGGCGGAAGCCGAGCAGGCTGTCGACCTGCGACAGGAAGATCAGGATTGCCGCCGCATTCTGGAATCCCGCGAATACCGGGGCGGCGATGTATTTGACCAGCGTGCCGAGCCGCAGCAATCCGAAAATCAGCTGGAAAAATCCGGCGAGAAATACCAGCAGCATCGGCAGCACCAGCAGGCTCACGCCCGGGGCGTTCGCCAGGTACGGCACGTGCGTATGCGTGAAATTCTGCAGCACAATGCTGCCGATCAGGAACGTCACGATGCTGCGCGGCGAGTAGATCATGGCCGTATTCGCGCCCAGCAGCAGCGCGACGAAGCAGCCGAAAACCGGCGCCCAGAGCCCTGCCAGGATCGCCTGCGGGATGTAGGCGTCTCCCAGCCCTGACAGCGCGAGCATGCCGTAGCCCATGCTGACCGGAATCGTCAGGACGGCGGCGGCCACGCCGCCGGTCAGGTCTCCTCGCAGGTGGTGCAGCCATTGGCCGCGCGGCGGGGGCGCATCCGGAGAAGGTGCGGGTTGCTGCTGTGCCTGGTCAGGCAGCCCGTAGCCCAGCTGCTGCCGCGTAGAGGACAAGGCGTTATTCCCGCCCGGTGCGCTCGACGATCATGCCGTAGGTCTCGACGCGGCGGTGCTTGCCGAAGTTGAACGTCGTTTCGCGGTACGAGCGGCCGAGATCGAGGTCGCAGCGCGCGACGATCAGTTCATCCTCGACGCTGCTGCAGCGCGCGACGATCTCGCCGGTCGGCGCGAAAATCGCGCTGCCGCCGATCATGTCCACGCCTTCCTCGACGCCGGCCTTGGCCACGCCGATGACCCAGCAGCTGTTCTGGTAGGCGCCCGATTGCATGCATAGCTCGTTGTGGAACTGCCCCAGCCGGTCGTGGTCGGGCGCCGCCGGGTGGTGCACCGGCGTGTTGTAGCCGCAGAAAATCATTTCCACGCCCTGCAGGCCGAGCACGCGGTAGGCCTCGGGCCAGCGCCGGTCGTTGCAGATCATCATGCCGGCCACGCCGCCGTAGGCGCGCCAGACGGGAAACCCCAGGTCGCCGACTTCGAAATAGCGCTTCTCCAGGTTCTGGAACGGCGTCTCCGGCCGGTGGTCGGAATGGCCGGGCAGGTGGATCTTGCGGTATTTGCCGATGATGGCGCCTGCCTTGTCTACGAGGATCGAGCTATTGAAACGGCGCTTCCTGCCCGACGACAGGTCGAGCTCGCAGTAGCCAAGATGGAATCCGACGCCGAGGCGCCGGGCCTCATCGAACAGCGCGACGGTATCCTTGCCCGGCATCTCGCGCTCGAACCACGCGTCGACTTCGGCTTCGTCCTCGGTCCACCAGTGCGGGAAGAAAGCCGTCAGCGCCGCTTCGGGATAGGCCACGACTTCCGCGCCCATCGCCTTGGCCTCGCGCATCAGGGCGATCATGCGTTTGACCACGCTGGCGCGGTTCTCGGACCGGGCGATCGGGCCCAGCTGCGCGGCGGCGAGGGTGACGTTGCGGCTCATGGCTTCTTCGCGCCGGAGTCTGCCACGCCGTCGCTCCACCAGCGGCCTTCCAGCACCAGGCCGCGCGCCACCAGGCGGCGCTCGCCGACGATCAATTCGCCGAGCACGTCGCGGTATTCGGTGGGCGCATTGACGACTTCGAAGATGCTCGCGTCTCCGGCGGCGCCCGTCTTGAGCGTGCCGAGGGCGTTGCGGCGGATCGCGCGTGCCGCGTTCACCGTGGTGCAGGCCACGATCTCGGGCAGCGCCATGCCGAGCGCGAGGAATTTCCCCATGGTGTGCAGCAGGTCGAACGCCGGGCCGTTGATGGACAGGATGTGCACGTCCGAGGAAATCACGTCGGGCTTGAAGCCCGCGGCCAGCATCGCGCGGCCGGTGGCATAGCCGAAGGAGCCGCCGCCGTGGCCGATGTCGAAGATCACGCCGCGCTCGCGCGCCGCCTTGATTTCCGGCCGCACGCCGCCATCCGGAGCGGAGGGCGCGTTGGGGAACGGCCGGAAGCAATGGGTCAGGATGTCGCCCGGCCGCAGGCGCGACATGACTTCCAGCCGCGAAGGCGGCGGATGGTCGAGGTGCGCCATCAGCGGCAGGCCCAGCTCTTCGGCCACTTCCAGCGCCATGTCCATGGGCCCGATGCCCGAGGCGCCGCCGGCGCCGCGGCCCACGCGCACCTTGATGCCGACGATCAGGTCGGCGTTTTCGCGCGCCACGCGAACGCACTCTCTGAGGTCCAGCAACCGCAGGTCGGAGCATTCGCCGACCATCACGGTGCTGGAAAAGGCGAAGATTCCCGGGTAGGACACATTGAGGAAAGGCAGGATGCGCACCGGCATCGACGGTTCGATGACGTGCTTGCGAAAGCCCGGGAAATTTCCCGGGCCCGCCGTCCCCGCATCGACGAACACCGCGGTGGCGCTCGAGTGCGCCAGCGCTTCGGCGTCGACGCCGATCGCCGTGCCGCCCCAGTAGACGTGCGTGTGCAGGTCGATGAGTCCGGGCGTGACCACTTTGCCGCGCACGTCGCGCACCATGGTGTCCGGCCCGCCTGCCAGCTTGTCGCCGATGCCGGCGACCACGCCGCTGGTGAAGCGCACATCCGTCACGCGGTCGATGCCCTGCGACGGATCGATAACGCGGCCGCCGCGCAGGATCAAATCATTCATCATGAAAGTCCTTGAGAATTCGTTTCGCGCGTGCGCAGGTGGCAGGCGACGACGTGGCCGGGCGCCACCTCCTGCAGCGGCGGATCCTCGGTCCTGCAGCGCGCGATCGCGTAGGGGCAGCGCGTATGGAAGTGGCAGCCCCGCGGCGGATTCATCGGGCTGGGAACGTCTCCCTCGATCACCAGGCGTTCGCGGCGGGCGCGCGGATCCGCGATCGGCGCGGCCGCCATCAAGGCCTCCGTATACGGATGCAGCGGCCGGCTGAAGATGCGCTCCCGGGTCGACAGTTCCACGATGCGCCCAAGGTACATCACGGCGATGCGGTGCGCGACATGTTCCACCACCGCCAGGTCGTGCGACACGAAGAGGTAGGCGAGGCCGAACTCCTCCTGCAGGTCCATCAGCAGGTTCAATACCTGGGCCTGCACCGAGACGTCGAGCGCGGACACCGGCTCGTCGGCGACGATCAGCCGGGGATTCAGCGCCAGGGCGCGCGCGATGCCGAGGCGCTGGCGCTGGCCGCCGGAGAACTCGAAGGGGTAGCGCTGCATCGCGTCGGCGCGCAGGCCGACTTTCTCGAGCAGCGCCGCGACTTTCGCTTCCTTTTCCGCGCCTTCGGCCAGCGCGTAGTTTTCCAGAGGCTCGGCGATGATCTGGCCGGCGCGCATGCGCGGATTGAGCGAGGAGTAGGGATCCTGGAAAACCATCTGCGCCTCGCGCCGATGGCCGCGCAAATCGCCCTCGCGCAGGTGGGTGACCTCGGTGCCGCCGAGCCAGATCTGGCCCGCCGTGGGTTCGAGCAGGCGCAGGACCGTCTTGCCCACCGTGGATTTGCCGCAGCCGGACTCGCCGACCAGGCACAGCGTCTCGCCGGCCTGGATCGAGAACGACACGCCGTCGACCGCCTTCACGTGCCCGGCCACGCGCTGGAGAATGCCGCGGCGCACTGGAAAGAGCTTCTTCAGTCCTTCTACGCGCAGGACAGTGGTCATGATGCGAGCACGCGGTCAACTTCCCAGCACGCAGCCAAATGACCTTCGTTGTAGGGTAAAAGAGGAGGCGCCTGTTCGTGGCACCGGGGCCTGGCGAAACCGCAGCGCGGCGCAAACGCGCAGCCGGGGAAGGGCGCCTGTCCCGGCGTGGTTTCGCGCAGCGACGGCACCATGCCGGGAATTTCACTCAGCCGCCGGGTCCGGGCGCCCTGCCGGCCCCTCGGAATGGACGCCATGAGGCCGCGCGTATAGGGATGGACAGGCAGGTCGAACAATTCATTGACGCCCGCTTCCTCGACCTTGCGGCCGGCGTACATGACGGCCACGCGATGCGCGGTTTCCGCGATGACGCCCAGGTCGTGTGTGATGAGCATGATGGCGGCGCCGACGCGGCCGTTCAGCTCCACCATCAGCTTGAGGATCTGCGCCTGGATCGTGACATCGAGCGCGGTCGTCGGCTCGTCGGCGATCAGCAGCTTGGGATTGCAGGACAGCGCCATCGCGATCATCACGCGCTGGCGCATGCCGCCCGAGAATTCGTGCGGATAGTCGTGCACGCGGCGCGGCGCGTCCGGAATGCGCACCAACGCCAGCATTTCCACGGCGCGCGCGAGCGCCGCGGCGCCGGGCAGGCCCTGGTGGATGCGGACCGCCTCGGCGATCTGCGCGCCGACGGTGTGCACCGGGTTGAGCGAGGTCATCGGCTCCTGGAACACCATCGCGATCTGGTTGCCGCGGATCGCGCGCATCTGCTCGTCGTCGAGCGTGGCGAGGTCTCGGCCCTCGAAGCGCACCGAGCCCTGCACGATGCGGCCGGACCGCGGCGGGATCAGGCGCATGATCGAAAGCGCGGTGACCGACTTGCCGCAGCCGCTCTCGCCGACGATGCCGAGCACCTCTCCGGCCTGCACCGTCAGGCTCAGGCTGTCGATGGCGCGCACCACGCCATCCCGCGTGAAGAAGTGGGTGTGAAGGTTATCTACGGAAAGAATCGGAACCGTCACATGCGCCTTGCGATGCGCGGATCGAGCCTGTCGCGCAGGCCGTCGCCCAGCAGGTTGACCGCCAGCACCACCAGCGCGAGGCAGACGCCCGGCGCAAAAATCGTCCAGGGCGCGATCTGCAGGTAGAGCCGGCTCGAGGCGATCATGTTGCCCCAGGTCGGGAACTCGGGCGGCGTGCCGGCGCCGAGGAAGCTCAGGCCGGCTTCGGTGAGGATGGCGGAGGCGCAGATGTAGGTGGCCTGCACGATGAGCGGCGCCACGGTGCTGGGCAGGATGTGACGGCGCAGGAGCTTGGCGATCCGGGTGCCGTTGGAGCGCGCCGCCTCGACGAAGGGCAGCGCGCGCACCGTCAGCACCACCGCGCGCACCAGGCGGGTGACGCGCGGGATTTCCGGAATCGCGATGGCGATGATCACCACCTTGACGCTCGCGCCCAGCAGCGCGACCAGCGCGATCGCCAGCAGGATGGCCGGAATCGCCATGATGCCGTCCATCAGGCGCATCACTATTGCATCGACCTTCTCGAAATATCCCGCCAGCAGCCCGACCACGGAGCCGCTGAGAATGGAGATGAACGCCACCGACAGGCCGACCAGCAGCGAGATGCGCGCCCCATAGACCATGCGTGCGTAGACATCGCGCCCGAGGCTGTCGGTGCCGAGCCAGAATTTTTCCGAGGGCCCGAGCAGCCGGTTGATCGGCTCGAAGGCGAGCGGATCGCCCGCGATGTACGGCGCGAAAACCGCCGCCAGCGCGATCAGCAGCAGCAGCGCCGCCCCCGCCACGATGGTGGGGTGGCGCCTGATGAAATCGGCGTGACCGGATTCGACCATCAGCCGTAGCGGATGCGCGGGTCGATGAAGCTGTAGAGGATGTCGATCACCAGGTTGATCAGCACGTAGACGGCGGCGAAGAGGATCATCACGCCCTGGATGATCGGGTAGTCGCGCCGCGAGATGGCATCCACCACCAGGCGGCCGACGCCCGGGATGTTGAACACGCTCTCGGTGATCACGACGCCCGACATGAGCAGCGCCACGCCGATGCCGATCACCGTGATGATCGGCACGGCGGCGTTCTTGAGCGCGTGGCGCAGCAGCATCGGCAGCGTGGCCACGCCCTTGGCGCTGGCGGTGCGGATGTAGTCTTCGGCCAGCACCTCCAGCATGCTCGCGCGCGTGATGCGCGCGATGAGCGCCACGTAGGCCATGCCCAGCGCGATCGCCGGCAGGACCAGGTGGCGCGCCCAGGGCCAGAACCCCTCGGATAACGGCAGGTAGCCCTGCACCGGCAGCCAGTGCCATTGCAGCGCGAAGAAGTAGACCAGGATGTAGCCGACGACGAACACCGGCACCGAAAATCCGGTCACCGCGAGCGCCATCACCGCGCGATCGAGCAGCGAGCCGGCTTTCCAGGCGGCGAGCACGCCCAGAGTGATCGCGATGCTGATCGCCACCAGCATTGTCGCCAGCGCGAGCGAAACGGTCGGGCCGACGCGCTGTTCCACCATCGTGGTCACCGCGATGCCGGAGAACATCGACACCCCTAGATCGCCGCGAACGGTGGCCCAGGCCCAGCTCGCGAACTGCTCCAGCAACGGGCGGTCCAGGCCCAGGCTGGCGCGGATCCGCGCTACGTTGGCTTCAGTCGCGTTGTCGCCGGCGATGATCGCCGCGGGGTCGCCGGGCGCCAGGTGCAGGAGCGAAAAAACAAAGATCCCGACCACCAGCATGACCGGGATCACGCCGAGCAAACGACGGACGATGTAAGACAGCACGGCTCAGGCGTAGCGCTCCACGTTCCACCACGGGATGATCTCGGGAATCGCGAGCAGCCCGCGCAGGCGGTCGCCGCGGTAGGCGTGCGGCTGCACCCACTGGCCGGTCTTGATGTCGTGCACGTAGTCCATCATGGTCTTGTTCATGCGCTGCGCGACCGCCCTGCGCGCCTGCAGGTTGGGCGCCAGCGCCCATTCGGTGCGCATGTCCTCGATGGACGCATTTTCCGGCCAGCCGAACCAGGCCTTGCGCCCGGTCGCGGCGTGCGCGAACAGGCTGATCGGGCTCGCCGCGGAATTGCCGCCGCTCCAGGTGTAGAACACGTTCCAGCCGCCCTGGTCGGGCGGGTTCTGCACCGAGCGGCGCGTCACCACGCCACCCCAGTCGCTGGATGCCAGCTGCACGTTGAAGCCGACCTGGCGCAGCTGCTGCGCGACCACCAGGATGGTCTGGTTCATGACGTGGATGTTGGTGGCGTGCAGCACCACGATCGGCCGCCCGTCATAGCCGGATTCCTTGAGCAGCTCGCGCGCGCGCGCCTGGCGCTGCGCCATCGGCGCCTTCATCATCAGGACTTCGGAGCCGTCTTCCACGCCCATCGCCGAGTCGCAGGCGAAGTGCGAGCCGCAGGTGCGATAGTAGGCCGGGTTCCCCACCGCCGCGCGCTGGATGTCTTCCTGGTTGATGGCGAGCTGCGCCGCCCTGCGCGCCGAGAGATTGTTGAACGGCGGGTGCAGGTGGTTGAGGCGCACCTGGCCGACGTTGCCCAGCTTGTTGAACACTTCCACCTTGACTCCGGGCGAGGCGCTCAGGGCGGGGAGGATGTCGATCGGCGGCACTTCGTAGAAGTCCACTTCGCCCGCCATCAGGGCCGAGGCGGCGGTCTGCGCGTCCGGAATGATGTCCCAGATGACGCGATCGAGCAGCACGCGCTTGCCGCCGGCAATGCCGGAGGCGGGCTCGCTGCGCGGCACGTAGTCGGGATTGCGCTCGTAGACCACGCGGCTGCCGGGCCGGTATTCGGCTTCGATGAACTTGAACGGGCCCGAACCAATGTGCTTGGTGATCTGCGTATTCGGGTCGGTGGCCGCGATCTCGGCCTTCATCATCAGGCACAGCGGCGTGCTGGTCTTGGCCAGGGCGTCGAGCAGCAGGCCGTAAGGCTCGCGCAGCACGATGCGGAACGTCTTCTCGTCCACCACCGGCGTGTCGGTGACGCGCGCGAACAGGTGCTGCCCGGCGCCGTCCTTCACCTGCCAGCGCCGCAGCGAGGCGACGCAGTCGCGCGCGGTGACGGGCGTGCCGTCGTGCCACTTGAGCCCCGGGCGCAATTCGAACGTGTAGGTTTTCCGGTCTGTCGAGATGTCGGTGCGGCCGACCATCTGCGGTTGCGGCTGGAACTTGGCGTCGATGCCGAACAGCGTGTCGTACATCATGGCGCCGTGGTAGGCCGCCATGTTCTGCGTCGTCCAGATCGGATCGAGCACGCTCAGGTCGCCCTGCGGCACCATGCGCGCCTGGCGCGGCGGCCTTTGCTGGGCGCGCGTGATGAACGGCGCGCCGACCCCGGCCAGCGCGGCCGTCGCAAGTCCGGCAGACAATACTTTCCTTCTGGATGTCTTCACTGATACCTCCCCTTTAACGGCCACCGATGAATTTTTTCAGGCTAGCGAGCACGGGCAGATTGGTCAAGTGGTAAGGCCGATTTTTTCAGTCGGCCTTGATGTTCGCTTCCTTGATCACGCGCCCCCACTTGGCGATGTCGGTCTTGATGCGCTCCACCGTCGCCGCGGGAGACTGGATGTTCACGTCGCAGCCGGTGGCGTTGATGGCGTCCATGCCGGCCTTGTCGCCGGCGGCTTTCGCGAGCGCCTGCGTCCAGCGCGCCACCACTTCCTGGGGCAGGCCGGCGGGCCCGAGCAGGCCGTACCAGGCCGTCGAGTCGAAACCCTTCAGGCCGAGTTCGTCCATCGTCGGCACGTCGGGAAACGCGGCAGAGCGCGTGAGCGAGGTCACGGCCAGCGCGCGGATCTTGCCGCCCTTGACCGCGCCCACGGCCGGCCCGAGGGACGAGAACAGCATCGGTACCTGGCCGCCCATGAGATCGGTCATCGCCGGGCCGCCACCCTTGTAAGGCACGTGGAGCAGCTT
>Ga0134122_10002486_pt1 | contig 13577 bp, 12 predicted proteins | sample KB302_FD_96461 | JGI IMG/M metagenome (GOLD analysis project Ga0134122, IMG submission 96461) | Terrestrial soil microbial communities without Nitrogen fertilizer from Kellogg Biological Station, Michigan, USA - KB3-0-2 | ecosystem: Environmental > Terrestrial > Soil > Unclassified ... | reverse complement strand
GGCCGTCCACGCTGAGGGCCGCTTTCAGCGTGACGTGCGGCCGCTTCACGCGCATCGCGGTCAGGAAGACCGCGTTCTGCCGCTCCGCGCGTTCGCGCTCGACGCCGATCACGACGTCGATGCCGCGATCGCGCAGGTGCGCCAGCCCGCGCCCCTGGACCAGCGGGTTTGGATCTTCGATGGCGATGACCGCGCGCGTGATCCCTGCGCTGGTCACGAGCGGCGCGCACGGGCCCGTCCGTCCCGTGTGCGAGCACGGTTCGAGCGTGCAGTACAGCGTCGCCCCCCGCGCGCGCGCACCGGCATCGTCGAGCGCAATCACCTCGGCGTGCGGCCCGCCGGCCACGCGGTGCGCGCCGCGGCCGACGATCACGCCGTCGGCATCGACGACCAGCGCGCCGACCATCGGGTTCGGGCTGGTCGTGCCGCGCCCGCGCTCAGCGAGCGCGATCGCCTTTCGCATGAATCGCGCGTCGTCCAAGGCCCTATCCCTCTGCCCTCGTCCTCTGCCCGACAGCGTCGGCGGCCTCACCACTTCTCTTCGAAGAGCGCGTTCACGTACTCGTCGGGTGAGAAGGGAATCAGGTCGTCGATGGCTTCCCCGACGCCGACGTAGCGGATCGGGAGCTTGAGATCGTGCGCGATGGCGACGGCGATGCCCCCCTTGGCCGTTCCATCGAGTTTGGTGAGGACGATGCCGTTGACGCCGGCGACGCCCATGAACTCGCGCGCCTGCGCCAGGCCGTTCTGCCCCACCGTCGCGTCGAGGACGAGCAGGACCTCGTGCGGCGCCCCTTCGACTTCGCGCGCGGCGATGCGGCGGATCTTTTCCAGCTCGGCCATCAGGTTCACGCGCGTGTGCAGGCGGCCGGCAGTGTCGACCAGGATCACGTCGCGGCCGCGCGCCTTGCCGGCGGCGATCGCGTCGAAGACGACGGCCGCGGGATCGGCCCCGCCCTGCGCCCTGATGAAGTCCACGCCCGCGCGCGTCGCCCAGACCTGCAGTTGCTCCACCGCGGCGGCGCGGAACGTATCGGCGGCGCAGATGAGCGGCGTCCGCCCCGAGTCTTTGATCAGGCGCGCCAGCTTGCCGACGGTGGTCGTCTTGCCGGTGCCGTTGACGCCGACGATCAACACGACGTGGGGCTTGGTGCCATTCCCCGCCGGCGTGTCGGCGCTGCGGAGGATCGACAGGATTTCCCCCTTCACCAGATCGCGCAGCGACTCGCCGCGGCTGCGGCGCTGCTTCACCGAGCTGACGATCTGATCGGTGGCGGCGACGCCGACGTCCGCGGAGATGAGCGCTTCCTCGAGCGCGTCGACGGTGTCGACGTCGATCGGACGCGTGCGCTGCGACGGCTCGTCGGCGCGGCGGACGATCTCGTCGAAGCGCTCGACGAACTGTTCTTTCGTGCGGGCGAGGGACGCCTTGATTTTGTCGAAGAAACCCATATCAGGATGGCCGATCCGCCTCCGGGCGCTGCGGCCGCAGCATCAACGTTTCGACCGCCTCGCGGGCGGTGGTGCGGCCCTCGAGGACCGCGGACATCTGGGCCGCCAGCGGCAGTTCGACGCCGTGACGCGCGCCGAGCGCGAGCGCGGCACCGGTCGTCCGCACCCCCTCGGCGACCATGCGCATGTGCGAGAGGATGTCGCTGAGCGATCGGCCCTTGCCGAGCTCGATGCCGACGCGCCGGTTGCGGCTGAGGTCGCCGGTGCAGGTCAGCACCAGATCGCCGAGGCCGCTCAACCCTGCCAGCGTGTCGCGCCGGCTGCCTTCGGCGCAGGCGAGCCGCGACATCTCGACCAGGCCGCGCGTGATCAGCGCCGCCATCGCATTGTGGCCGATGGCCAGGCCTTCGACGACGCCGGCGGCGATGGCGATGACGTTCTTCAGCGCGCCGCCAAACTCCACGCCGGCCACGTCGTCGCTGCCATAAAGACGCAAGGCGGGGCCTTTCAGGTTCTCCTGCACGCGGGCCGCGGCCGAGCCGTCGGTGGAGGCGACGACCACGGCCGTCGGCAGGCCGCGGGCCACCTCGAGCGCGAAGCTGGGTCCGGAGAGGACCGCGATCGGCCGTCCGCCGGCTTCGTCCGCGATCACCTGCGACATCCGGGCGAGTGATCTCGTTTCGAGTCCCTTCGTCGCGCTGACGATGACCGCGTCGCGCCGGATCGACGGCGCCGCCGCGCGCAGCACGTCGCGCATGCCGTGCGACGGCACCGCGGCGATCACGAGCGGCACGCCGTCGAGCGCCGTCTCGAGCGACGCGGTCGGCGTCACGCCGTCGAGACCGACGTCCGGCATGTAACTCGCGTTCTGCTTCGTGCGCGCGATGTCGTCCATCAGCGACGGGTCGCGTCCCCACAGCCGCACCGCGTGCCCCACGCGGGCGCAGTGCACCGCCAGCGCGGTGCCCCAGCTCCCCGCGCCGAGGACGGCGATGGTGTCTTTCATCGCGGCGCTCCGAACCGCCGCTCGGTGCCGCCGAGGATGCGCCGCATGTTGGCGCGGTGGCGGAACAGGATCAGCGCCGCGCTGCCGAACGCGGCGGAAACGACCGCCGGCGGCGCGCCGGTCAGCCACGCGGCGGACGGCAGCGTCACGGTCGCCGCCATCGACCCGAGTGAGATCAGCCGCGACAGGCCGGCCGTGGCGAAGAACACCGCGGACGCGGCGATCGTCGCCGCCGGCGCGAGGACCGCGAACACGCCGGCCGCGACCGCGACGCCTTTGCCGCCATGGAAGCGCAGCCAGACGGGATAGATGTGGCCGACGATCGCCGCCGCGCCCGCCGCCGCCGCCGACACGGTGCCCGCCGCCGCGTACGCGGTCAGCACGCTGGCCGCGCCCTTGCCGATGTCGAGCATCATCACGGTCACGCCCAGCGGCAGCCCCGTCGTCCGCAGCACGTTCGCCGCGCCGACGTTGCCGCTGCCGGCGACACGGACGTCGATCCCGGCGCGCCGCGCGAGCAGGAACGCGAACGGGACGGAGCCCATGGCGTAGCCGAGGAGGATCGAGCCGACCATCACCCGTCAGAGTACATCACGCCGTCGGGCAGGGGGCAGAGGCAGAGGCTGAGGGCCGGGAGCGAGGGCAGAGGGCCAAGAGCGAGGGCAGAGGGCGGAGGGCAGAGGGCGGAGGGCAGAGAGCAGGGGCAGAGGGCAGAGGGCCTGGGGATAGGGCCTGGGGATAGGGCCTGGGGATAGGGCCTGGGGATAGGGCTTGGGGATAGGGCCTTGGGCGCAGCTGCGTTGGGTTCGCTAGCGACGACAGGGTACCTGGAGCAGCGCCTCGTATCGAGGCCCCTTTGGTGACAGGTGGCTCTGGAACACGGTCGTGTTGCTGACGTGCGCGCGGGCGCCGGACGGCTGGATGTGCCGCAGCGCCTCGCGCAGCGGCGTGCCGGCGCCTTTCGGTGCGTCCTTGATGCGCGCGAGCGTGAGGTGCGCGCTGAACGGGCGATCCTCGGGCTCGAAGCCGAACGGCCGCAGCCGGCGGTTGAACTCCTCGTGCATCGCCGCGAGCGACGGCAGCCCCTGCGCCAACCCGATGTAGATCACGCGCGGCGGCCCGGACGGCGGGAACACGCCGCAGCCGCCGAGTTCGACGTCGAACGGCGCAAGGTCGAGCGGCGGCGCCAGCGCCTCGAGCATCGCCGGCGCGCGCCCGTCGTCGATATGGCCGATGAACCGCACCGTCAGGTGCATGTTCGCCGCCGACACCCATGCGGCCCGGATCTTCGGATCCACGACGCGCCCGAGGACCGCCGCGGTCTCCGTCGCCACGCGAATGCAATCGCCGTTGAGTTCAACTGCTACAAAGAGCCGCATAGTCGCGAGGCGCGGGTGCGAGGCGCGAGGTGCGCAAACCACGAACCGGGAACCCAGAACTCCGAACCGTAGAACCTCAGAACCCCTAGAACCCTAGAACCCCCTCTGCGTCAGCGTGAGCATCCGCCGGACGCGATCCATCGCCGCCTGCGTCGCCTGGAATTTCACCATGGCGCGGCCGCCCAGGAACGTATACGTGCGGACGTAGGCCGGCTGGCCGGGGACGATCGCGGCGATCACGACCGTGCCGACGGGCTTGTCGGGCGTACCGCCGCCAGGCCCCGCGATCCCGGTGATGCCGATCGTCACGTCCGCGCCGGTGCGTGCGCGGATCCCTTCGGCCATCGCGACGGCGACGGGCTCGCTCACGGCGCCGTGGGCGTTCAGCATCTCCGTGGGCACCCCGAGCAGCGCCGTCTTGTCTTCGTAGGCGTAGGCGACGACGCTGGCGCGGACGTAGGTCGAGCTGCCGGGCACGTCGGTGAGCCGCGACGTGAACAATCCGCCGGTGCACGACTCGGCGGCGGCGATCGTGTAGCCGCGCTCCTTCAGCAGGTCGCCGAGGATCTCCTCCATCACCCGGCCGTCGGTGCTGTAGACGTCGTCGCCCACCACGGCCAGCAGTTCCTCCTTCGCGCGGGCAAGCGTCGCCTTCGCCCGCGCCTCGTCGGTATCGCGCACGCTCAGGTGCAGCTCGATCTGTCCCATCGCGGCGAGGATCGTCGTCGCGATCGGCGGCGTCCTGTCGCGCCAGCGCGAGTAGACCGGCTGCGCCTTCTGCTCGACGTGGGACTCGCCGCGCCCCGTGATGAACAGCGACGTGCGATACGTGCGTTCTGTTCCGGCGCGCTCCCGCAGCGGGCCCGCGCAGACGCCGTCGAACATCGGCTGCAGCTCACGCGGCGGGCCGGGAAGCAGGATCACGATCCGCCGTCCCCGCCCCTGCCACTGGTGATCGATAAAGAGACCGGGCGCGGTACCGTTCGGGTTGTCAAGCACGATCGCGCCGCGCGGCACCATCGCCTGGCGCCGGTTGACCTCCGGCATCGTCAGCCCGCGCCGCTCGAAGCGGGCGCGGATCTTCTCGACGATTGCCGGGTCCTCCGACATCGGCAGTTCCATCACCTCCGACACGACGTCGCGCGTCAGGTCGTCGTCGGTCGGGCCGAGGCCGCCGGTGAGCACGACCACGTCGGTACGCTCCAGCGCCTGCCGCAGCACCGTCGCGAGATCGGCGCGCTCGTCGCCGACGACCGACTTGATGCGCAGGTCGATCCCGAGCGCTGAGAGCCGCTCCGACAGGAACAGCGAATTGGTGTCGGTGCGCGTCGACCCGAGCAGCTCGGACCCGACGGCGATGACTTCGGCGCTGCGCATCTCAGCGAATCCAGGCGGGAAGGAGCCACATCAGCAGACGAAGGACCAGGTTCGCATAGACGCCAGCCATCGCATCGTCGGCCATGATCCCGAACCCGCCGTGCAGCTTTTCGAGGCGGTTGGCGGGCCATGGCTTGATCACGTCGAAGATGCGGAAGATGACGAAGCCGGTGAGCGCGGCCGACCATCCCGCCGGAATGAAGGCCAGCGTCACCAGCATGCCGAGCACTTCGTCGATCACGACGGGGCCCGGGTCGATCCCGCCGAAGAACCGCTCGGCGTGGGTGGCGGCCCACGCGCCGGCGGCCATCGTGGCGGCGATCAGCGCGACTTCGACGATCGGCGATCGCGTCCACCAGACGAGCAGGTAGACCACCAGCCCGGCCGCCGATCCGACGGTGCCGGGGGCGATCGGGAAATAGCCGCAGTAGGCGACCGTCGCCAGGAACACCGCGAAACGAGTCACGCTTTCACGACCCGCGTGTCGGCGAGCCGGTCGTGCAGCGCCCGGCGATCCTCTCCGACAAACGCGGGAACGAAGCCGAGCCCGGCCGGCAGCGCCGACAGGACGTAGGCCACCGCACGCACCGCCGCGTGCCCGAACGTGACCCGCTCGGTGGCGCGGGCCGCCGGGTCCGCGGGGATCACGCGGATCCCGGTGGCCATCTTGCCAATCGTCTGCCCGCCCGCGGCGACGAAGGTCGCGGCGTAGCCGAGATTCAGCAGCGCGAGGAACGACAGCATCGGCGCGGCCGGCAGCATCAGCACCTGCGCGAACCCGAGCTCGCAGATCTTCAGCGTGAAGTAGATGACGACGAGATCGATGCCGGCGGCGAGGCCGAGATCGACGAGACCCGCCACCAGCCGGGCGCCGGCAGGCGCGGCGCCGGCGCCGATCGCCGGAGCGGCCGTTGTCGAACCCTCTTCCGCCACGGACTCAGACGCGGGATCGAATGCCGGTGCGGGACGAGGCTGTGGCGGCGCGACGACGGGAAACTCCGCGGTGTCGAGCGCGAGGCGCGGCTCGGCCTCGCGCTCCGGGCGCGCATGGTCGCGGCGGCCCCGCGCCCGCGGCGCGGTGGGCGCCGTGCGCCGCACCGCCAGCGGCGCGCGCGGCGTCGCCGACGGCGTCACCAGCGGCGCGTCGGGGTCGTCGCGGCCGAACAGCGGCAGGTTCGGCGTTGCCGACGGTTCGTTCAGCGAGAGATCGCCGAGCGGCCCGAGCGGCTCGCTGCCGTTCTGAATGGGAAGATCGTCGAGGGCGAGATCGGGAGAGAGAGAGAATTCGTAGCCGCAGTTGCGGCAACGATCCCCGCTATCGAAACTAATGTACTGACACTTCGGACATTTCATTTGGTGGGCGGAGGGGTCGTCGTCGCACGGGCGGCGTCCAGCAGCTGCTGCTGGATCCTGGCGCGCAGCTCGTCGGCCTGGGCGCGCAGCGGATCGCCGCGCCGGATCGCGTCGAGCGCGGCAAGCGCGTCGCGCAGGCGCCCGCTGCTGCTCAGCGTGTGGGCGCGGGCCAGCGACACCTCCGACGCCGTGGGCACCGGCAGCGGATCCGGCGCGATGTAGCCAGGGGTCGGGGTGCTCGCGGGCGGCGGTCCCCAGGGCAGCAGGCCCGAGCTCCAGGCGTTCATCATCAGCACGCCCGACGCCAGCCCGATCGCGAGCACCAGCAGCAGCGTCGCGGCGCGGATGCCATGCCGCTCGCTGGCGCCGTCGACGCGCCCGATCAACCCGCGCCGGCGCTGGCGCGACGGCAGATCGGGCTCGGCCTCGAGCGTTTCGGCCGGCGCGAGCCGGTCGAGCCGCTCCAGCATCGCCAGCGCTTCTTCGGGGCGCGCGCCGCGCTCGACCGCCGACGTCAGCAGCCGGCGGGCATCCTCGGCATCGCCGCGGCTGAAGGCGGCGGCGCCGCTCTGCAGCAGCTCTTCCCCTTCACGATGCCGTTCGGCGACGGCGCCGCGGGCGCGTTCGATATAGGCACGGGCGCGTGCGTGGCTGCGATCGAGGAACAGGACGCGCGTCCAGACACTGATGGCGAGCTCGTGCTGACCGTTGAAATAATGGTCGAGGCCCGCGAGAAGCAGCTCCTCGATCCGCGACTCGCGTTCCGGCGCGCTCGCCGTTGTCGAATCGTGATCGCGAAGCGAATCCGGCATGACAGAATGTGCGGGATTATACAGCCTTCCATGCCAATCATCGAGAGCATTCCCAACGTCAGCGAAGGTCGCCGCCCGGAAGTCGTCGAGGCGATCGCGTCAGCCATCCGCGCGGTACCCGGCGTGCGCCTGCTCGACTATTCGTCGGACGCGTCGCACAACCGCTCAGTATTCACCCTCGCGGGCGACGGCGCGCCGCTGAAGGCCGCCATCCTCGCGATGTACGAGCAGGCGCTCGCGCACATCGACCTCCGCACGCACCAGGGCGAGCACCCGCGCCTCGGCGCGGTGGACGTCGTCCCGTTCGTCCCCATCGACGGGGTGACGATGGCGCAGTGCGTGGAACTGGCCAGGGACGTCGCCGGCGAAGTGGCGTCGCGGTTCGGCGTGCCGATCTACCTCTACGAGGACGCGTCGTACGACCCCGCGCGCAAGAACCTCGAGGACATCCGGCGCGGCGAGTTCGAGGGGCTGGCCGCCAAGATGGCGTCAAAGGGCTGGGCGCCCGATTTCGGCCCGTCCGCGCCGCACGCCTCAGCCGGCGCGTCGGTCGTCGGCGCGCGCATGCCGCTCATCGCCTACAACATCAACCTGAACACCGATCGCCTCGACGTGGCGAAGAAGATCGCCGCGGCGATCCGTCACAGCAGCGGCGGCTACCGCTTCGTCAAGGCCGCCGGTTTCGAGCTCAAGGACCGCGGCATCGTCCAGGTCTCGATGAACCTCACCAACTACGAGAAGACCCCGATCTTCCGCGTCTTCGAGACCGTCAGGCGCGAGGCGGAGCGTTACGGCGTGTCGATCCTGGAAAGCGAGATCGTGGGGCTGGTCCCCGCCGCGGCGCTGAATGCGGCGGCGGAGTTCTACCTGCAGATCGCCGGCTTCAAGCCGGACCAGGTGCTCGAGAACAAGCTGCGGGCTACGTAGCCGCTTCTTCCTCGCGGCGCGCCGGCGCGATGCCGAACGCCTTCATCTTGCGATAGAGGTTGCTGCGCTCGACGCCCAGCGCGTCGGCGGTGCGCGAGATGTTGCCGTGCTGCGCGGCCAGCGCGCGCAGGATGTACTCCCGCTCGAACTTCTCGCGCGCGTCGTGGAGCGTCAGCGCCGGCGCCCCCGGCTGATCGGCGGCGGCGATCGCGCCCCCTTCCAGGAACGCCAGGTCGCCGAGCGAGATCACCTCGCCGGGCACCATGATCATCAGCCGCTCGATGACGTTGCGCAGCTCGCGCACGTTGCCCGGCCAGCGGTAACTGCGCAGCCCGGCGGCGGCGCCCGGGTCGAGGCGCTTCGGGCGGCGGCCGTACTCGCGCGCGAGCTCCGCCATGAAGTGCTCGGCCAGCAGCGGGATGTCCTGGTCGCGATCGCGCAGCGGCGGGACGAAGATGGGAATCACGTTGAGGCGGAAGTAGAGGTCCTCGCGGAAGCGCCCGGCCCGGATCTCGGTCGGCAGGTCCTTGTTGGTCGCGGCGATGACGCGCACGTCCACGCGCACGCTCGACGTGCCGCCGACCGGCTCGACCACCTGCTCCTGCAGCGCGCGCAGCACCTTGGCCTGCGTCTTCACGCTCATGTCGCCGATCTCGTCGAGGAAGAGCGTGCCGCCGTCGGCCAGCTCGAACTTGCCGCGCCGATCGGAGGTGGCGCCGGTGAACGCCCCCTTCATGTGCCCGAACAGCTCGCTCTCGATCAGCTCCTCGGGGATCGCGGCGCAGTTGACCTCGATGAAGGGGCCGCGGCTGCGGCGGCTGCGCATGTGAATCGTGCGCGCGACGAGCTCCTTGCCGGTGCCGTTCTCGCCGTAGATCAGGACGCGCCCGTTCGAGGGGGCGGCCATCGCCACCTGCTCGAGCAGCTGCCGCACGACGTGGCTCTCGCCCACCATCGTCAGCCGCTTGTCCACCGTCGCGCGCAGCTCGCGGTTCTCCGCCTCGAGCCGGCGCTGCCGCACGGCGTTGCCGACCACGGCCACGGTCTTGTCGAGCGACAGCGGCTTCTCGACGAAGTCGAACGCGCCCATCTTGATCGCGCGCACCGCCGACTCGATGTTGCCGTGCCCGGAAATCATGATCACCGGCGATTCCACGCGGCGCTCCTGCAGGCGCTCGAGCGTGGCCAGGCCGTCGAGGCCGGGCAGCCAGATGTCGAGCACGATCGCGTCGTAGGATCCGCGCGTGACGCGCTCGAGACACGCCTCCCCCGACTCCACGGCGTCGACCGTGTAGCCCTCGTCCCGCAGCACGCCGCTCAGCGCGCTGCGCACGCCCGCTTCGTCGTCGACGATTAGAACCGAATGCCGCATGAAGCCGTCGCCAGTTTCCCGTTACCCGTTTCCCGTTTCCCGTTACCCGTTTCCTGTTTCCTGTTTCCCGTTTTCGGGCCCTATCCCCAGGCCCTTTGTCCTATGCCCTTTCCCACGGCCCTATCCCGAGGCCCTCTGCCCTTAGCCCTTAGCAGGGAAGCTCGATGACAAACCGGGATCCCCGAGGACTATTGTCCCCCACTTCGATCGATCCGCCATGTTCGGCGACGATGCGCCGCACGATGGCCAGCCCCAGGCCGCTGCCCCGACCCTTGGTCGAGTAATACGGCATGAACAGCTTCTCGCGGTCGGCCGGCGGCACGCCGGGGCCGTTGTCGGCGATGACGACGCGCGCCACGGCGTTGGCCGCGTCGTGGTGGGTCTCGATCAGGATTTCCGGCGTTTCGCTTCCCGGGCGCGGTCCGGCGTGCATGCCGCCCAGCGCCTCGATCGCGTTGTCGACGAGATTGATCACGACGCGGCGAATCTGCTCGACGTCGAGCCGTACCGGCGGCAGCGCGGCGGCGAAGCGGCGCTCGAGGTGAATCTGCGTGAAGAGCCCGTTGTAGAGCGCCAGCGTCTCGGTCAGCACGGCGTTCAGGTTGGCGGGGACGGCGCGCGGCGCCGGCATGCGCGCGAACTGCGCGAACTCGTCGACCAGCGACTTCAGCGACTCGACCTCGCCGACGATCGTCGCCGTGCACTCGTCGACGAGCGCGCGCGTCGCCTCCGGCGCTCCGCCGAAATGCCGCCGCATGCGCTCGGCGCACAGCTGGATCGGCGTCAGCGGGTTCTTGATCTCGTGCGCCAGGCGCCGCGCCACGTCGCGCCACGCGGCCACGCGCTGCGTCCTGACCAGGGGCGTCACGTCGTCGAAGACGAGAACCGCGCCGGCGTCGCCGTGCAGCGCCGTCGCGGCCGCGGCGAGATGGACCTCCCGCCCCTCGCGCGCCAGCGCCACTTCCTGTGCCGCCGGCTTGCCCGGGCCCGCGGTCGCCGAGCGCAGCAGCGCCGACAGCGGCCGCAGGTCTTCGCGGTCGAGCACGACGTCCACCGGAGCCCCGGCGCTCGCCGCATCGACGTCGAGGAGGCGTACCGCCGCGGCGTTGATCGTGCTGACGCGTCCGTCGGGGCCGATCGAGATCACCCCCGACGCGATCCGTTCGAGCACGGTCTCGATGTAACGACGGCGCTCGTCGAGCTCGGAGTTCTTCCGCTCCATCTCGACGCGAGACCGCTCGAGGCGGCGCTGGCTCGTCGCCAGCTCGCCGGCCATCGAGTTGAACGCCTCGACCAGCGAGCCGAACTCGTCGCGCGTTTCCGGCTCGATGCGGTGATCCAGGTGCCCCGCGCCGATCTCCTTCGCGCCCGCGGCCAGCATGCCGACGGGACGGGTGATGCGCTTGGCGAGATACAGCCCCAGCCACGTCGCGCTGACGAGAATCATCAGCGTCATCATCAGGAACAACGACAGGTAGACGCCTTCGAGCGGGTTCTTCAGGACGCGGAGCTGGTTGTAGTCCTCGTAGGCCTCGGCGATCCGCCGCGCGTGGCTGGCCAGATCGCCCGACAGGAAGTCGCTGGCGATCACGACCCCGATCAGCGCGCCATTGCCGTCGCGCACCTGGATGCCGGCGCGCACCAGCTCGCCGCCGCCGTCGAGCGGCTCGTGCGCCTGCGTATCGGTGCTGCCGGCGGCAATCTTCGCCGCCATGCGGTCCGACGAGGCGCGCAGGTGCCCGGGCGGCAGCGTCGGCGACTGCAGCGCGACGATCGGCATCACCTCGGGCCGCCCTTCCGCGGACGGCTGCAGGCGATAGATCTCCACCATGCCCACGCCGCCGTCGGTGATCGGGCCGACGACCGCCGCCTTGATGTCGTCGATGCTGCCCGACGCGAGCGTCTGCGGCGGGATCGCCGCCGCCAGCCGCGCCGCCTGCGCCGCGGCGGCGTTCTCGCGATCCCGGTAGTAGGTGGCGGCGATGGCGTTGGCCGACGTGAGCACGTCGGACACCGGCTGGCTGAACCAGCGCGCCGTGGTCTGGCGAATCAGCTCGCTGCCGGCCAGCAGCACCAGCACCGACGGGACGATGGTCAGGCCGAGCAGCGCGGCGACCAGCTTCAGGCGGAAGCGCGAGAACGGCAGGCCGCGGCGCCGCTCCACGACCAGCTTGATGACGTTGCGCGCGAGCACGAAGCCGAGCGCGAGCAGCATCGTCACGTCGGCGATCGAGAGCGAGTAGAGCAGCACCTCGCTCATGAAGTCGGGATTGAGGCGCGTCGTGCGGGCCGAGAGCTGGATGATCGCGATCAGGCTGAGCAGCAGCAGGACGATGCCGGCGAGAATCAGGCGCGGGTTGTCGCGAAACGGGCGGCGCTCCGGCACGACCGGCCGCGCCGGCCGGCGCGGCGGCAGCTTCGGACGATCCGGCGGGCGTGCGGTGTTCACTTCGGCTTGCTTTTCTGCAGCTCGTCGATCTCGCGCTGGAACTCTCCGACGTCGCGGAACTGGCGGTAGACCGACGCGAAGCGGACGTAGGCGACCTGGTCGATGCGCCGCAGCTCTTCCATGATCCGCGCGCCGATGTCGGTCGTGCGCATCTCGCGATCCGGACGATCCTGCAGCTCCGACTCGATGCGATCCGCGATCCCTTCGAGCTGCTGCACGCTCACCGGGCGCTTCTCGCACGCGCGCACCAGGCCGCCAATCAGCTTCTGCCGCTGGAACGGCTCGGTCCGGCCGTCCTTCTTGATCACGCGGTACTCGATCTCCTCGATGTGCTCGCGGCTGGTATAGCGCTTGCCGCAATTGAGGCACTCGCGGCGGCGGCGGATGCTGTGGCCCTCCTTGCTCTCGCGCGAGTCGACCACCTTGTCGCCGAGATGGCCGCAGAACGGACACTTCATTGTTCGATGGCTCCGGCCTGAGAGTCTTTCGCCAACTCGCGCATGCGCCCGAAGCTCAGGCCCTCGCGGGCCATGAAATAGAGACCGAGCAGCGTGACCGGCACGAACGAGATGGCGTGCAGCACGATCGCCGCGCCGACCGCGGTCGTCGTCGGGACGCCGAGGAACTGCACCACGGCCACCTTGTACATCGCGTGAAAACCCCCGACCTGCCCCGGCGTCGGCATCGCGACGCCCACGACGAGCAGTGTCATCACGAGGAACGAACCCAGGAACCCGAACGTCATATGGAATGCCCGCGATGTGACCCAGATTCCCGCCGCGATTGACAGCCAGAGCGGAACCGAGAGCACGAACGACACCAGCAGGCGTGCCGGCTGCCGCATCACCGCGAGTCCCTGCGCGAAGGCCTCCACCAGCCGGGCGACGAGGCCGGCAATCCTGGCCGGCAGCACCCGTTCGAACTTCAGCGCCCACTGCCCCAGGCGCTCGGGATGGCCGGCGAGAAAGAAGAAGACGACCAGGCCGGCCACGGCGCCGGAGGCCGCCACGAGGCCGCCGGTCTTGACCCGGCCGTACAGCGCCGGGTCGCCCGACAGGGTCGCCGGATCGACGACAAGGACGAAGACGCCGAACAGAACGAGTACCGTCACCAGATCGAGCAGGCGTTCGAGGATGATGGTGGCAAAGGCCGCCGTCGGCGGAAGGTTCTCCCGCCGGGCGAGCAGGTACGGCCGCAGCACTTCGCCCGGCCGGGCGGGCAGCAGAAAACTCGCGGCAAACCCGATCACCGTCGTCTGGAACGCGATCGAGAACCGCGTCGGTCCGATCGACGCCAGGAGGTACTGCCAGCGGAACGCGCGGAGCGCATACGTCGTCATGTTGAGGCACACCGCCAGAGCGAGCAACCTCCCGTCTGCATGCCGTGTTTCGGCCCAGACGGCCCCGAGGTCCACACCGCGCAGGAAGAACGCCAGCAGCCCGGCCGTCAG
>Ga0134122_10002481_pt1 | contig 13590 bp, 12 predicted proteins | sample KB302_FD_96461 | JGI IMG/M metagenome (GOLD analysis project Ga0134122, IMG submission 96461) | Terrestrial soil microbial communities without Nitrogen fertilizer from Kellogg Biological Station, Michigan, USA - KB3-0-2 | ecosystem: Environmental > Terrestrial > Soil > Unclassified ... | reverse complement strand
CGGCTGCCGACCACCTGCTCGCCGTTCTTGATCGCGCCGATGCGGCGGATGTCCAGCCGCTGCGAGGCGTAGAACTTGAGCGCGTTGCCGCCGGTGGTGGTCTCCGGATTGCCGAACATCACGCCGATCTTCATGCGGATCTGGTTGATGAAGATGACGCAGGTCTGGCTCTTGGCGATGGTGCCGGTGAGCTTGCGCAGCGCCTGGCTCATCAGCCGGGCCTGCACGCCCATGTGCGCGTCCCCCATCTCGCCCTCCAGCTCCGCCTTGGGGACGAGGGCGGCCACCGAGTCGATCACCAGCACGTCGATGGCGCCGGAGCGGACCAGCATCTCGGCGATCTCCAGGCCCTGCTCGCCGGTGTCCGGCTGCGAGAGGAGCAGGTCATCCGTGCGCACGCCCAGCTTGCGCGAGTACCCCACGTCCAGCGCGTGCTCCGCGTCGATGTAGCCGCAGATGCCGCCCTTCTTCTGCGCCTCCGCCACGATGTGGAGGCACAGGGTGGTCTTGCCGGAGGACTCCGGTCCGTAGATCTCCACGATGCGGCCGCGCGGGACGCCGCCCACCCCGAGCGCGATGTCCAGGGAGATGGAACCCGTGGGGATCACCTGTATGTCGCGGATCAGCGGCTCCTCGTTGCCGAGCCGCATGATGGAGCCCTTCCCGAACTGCCGCTCCACCGCGCTCATCGCCAGCTCGATCGCCTTCTCCTTCTCCTCATTCGCCATCTGTCGATCCCCTCGTCCGTCGCGTCCGCAGCACTGAACCGCCGTTTAGTATAACGGCTGCGGAAGGTAGTCCAGGGGTCTGACATTCAACGGGTCAGGGGCTCACTGGCCGACGGTGGTGATGAGCGGGTAGCTGTCCTTGAAGAAGTGCCGGAGCTCGTCCCGGGTCATGGTGACGGCGCCCCCGGTCCACATGGGGTCGGAGACGATGTACTTGCCGTCGGGCGTCTTCCCCACGACGGCGACGAAGTGGCCGGGGGGGCCCTCGCTGGAGTCGAAGCTGCCGTAGGTTCCCCGGTCCGGGAACTGGGACGTCCAGGCGTTGGTGATGATGCCGGCGGCGACGGCGGGGTGGCCGTTGGCGAGCGAATTGTCCAGCGCCGCCCACCCGTTGGTGTACGTCATGGGGTAGTTGGCCTGCGGCGCCGCGCCCGCGATGCTCCCGTAGCCGAGCCGCTCCTTGTCGTTGTCGTAGATGGGGATGTCCGTCCCCGCGACGGTCACGTGCCCGTTGTCCTTGTTGTCGATGAGGTGGCGGGCGTAGTCGATCTGCTGCTCGGCGTTGAGGCCGGCCGGCATCTGGCCGGCGATCCGCAGCGCGATCGCCAGGCTCGCCGGGCCGCAGTTGTTGGACCCTTTGCCCGTCCCTGGGAACGACGTGTTGTACGGCGTGCCGTACTTGGTGGTGTTGTACTCCACCAGGTGGAAGACGTTGGCCTGGGCGATGTCGCCCGGCAGCGTCCCCTGGGGCGGCGGACGCACCACGGCGACGTCGGAGAGGTTGGCGGTGCGGAACAGCTGGACCATGTCGGGGTCCAGGCCCGCCTGCTCGATGGTGTTGTTGTAGCCGTTGGGTTCCTTGGAGTCGCGCGCCAGCTCGATCAGGTCCTGGACGGTGTGGATGTCCTTGTTGGCCGGATCGGACAAGAAATCGCGCAGCTTCGGGTTGGCGACGAACACGGTGTTGCTCGCCACGTAGCTCGACCACGCCTTGGTGCGCTCCGCTGGCGTCATCTCCTGCCACTCGCGGATGTTGACGTTGCTGTCTGGCGGCCTCCCCGCCTGCTGGGCGGCGGGGGACGGAAGCGTGGGGACCTCGACATGCGGGGTGCCGTTCCACTCCTTGGCGCGCTCCTCCGGGGTCATGTCGTGCCACTCGTGGAGGGAGAGGCCGCTCCCGGGCGGCGGGTGGGCCTGCTGCTGGTTGTTGGGCGGGAGCGTGAGGAGGTCCGGGTTCTTCGGGGGCGTCCAGGCGGCGATCCGCTCCTCGGGAGACATGTCGCGCCACTCGCTCGGCAGGATGTCCAGGTCGGGTGGCCGGTGCGTCGTCATGTACTGCGTCGTCGGCGGCGTGTTCAGCTGCACCGTCGGCGGCTGCGGCGGCATGTACGGGTGCGGCTGGATCTGCTGCTGCACCGAGGGCGGGAGCGCGTTCCACGCGTCCGACGGCATGCCGGCCGGCGGCGCGGAGGTCGTGGAGTGCGCGGCCGGAGTGGACGAGGGGCTGGTGGACGGGTGCGTCACCGGCGGCGTCGCCGCCGCGGGCAGCGTCGGGTGCGCGTGGATCTGCTGCTGCACCGAGGGCGGGAGGGAATGCCACGCGTCCGACGGGATGCCCGCCGGCGGCCCGGAGGGCGCCGTCGTCGGGTGGCTGGTGACCGCAGGCGTGGGCGTCACGGTCACGACCGGGGTCGAGGTCCGCGGGGGCTCGAAGTGGTCGACGTGGCGCCCGCCGGTGCTCCCGCCGCCCGTGGATCCGGACGACGATGAGGTGGTGGTGGCGGGCCTCGTCGTCGGGGTGGACGTCGCGGGCCTGGGCAGGGCTGGACGCGAGCCGCCGCCTCCTCCGTCGTTGATCATCATGGGGAATCCTCCGAGTTGGGGTTCTCGGTGGTGGGGGATTGATTCTATTATCGATCAACTCGGCGTGCGGGTGCTCCCACAATGTGCGACACCATCGTGGCCACCCCGCCCGCGACCGCGGACGGGGCGGTGTGGTTCGGGAAGAACAGCGACCGGGAGCCGGGCGAGGCCCAGGTGGTGGAGCACCTTCCCGAGGCGCGCCACGCGTCGCCGCGCGTGCGCTGCACGCACGTGGAGGTGCCGCAGGTCGAGCGCACGCACGAGGTGGTGCTCTCGCGGCCGTTCTGGATGTGGGGCTGCGAGATGGGCGCCAACGCGCGCGGGGTGGCGATCGGGAACGAGGCGGTATTCACGAAGGTGGAGGTGGCGCGGACAGGGCTGCTGGGCATGGACCTGCAGCGGCTGGCGCTGGAGCGGGCGAACAGCGCGGACGAGGCGCTGGAGCTGATCGTCGAGCTGCTGGGGCGCCACGGGCAGGGCGGCGTGGCGGGGTACCGGAATCGGAGCTTCCGGTACCACAACTCGTTCCTCATCGCGGACGCGTCGGGCGCGTGGGTGCTGGAGACGGCGGGGCCCTTCTGGGCGGCGGAGCGCGTGCGCGGCGTGCGTACCATCTCCAACGTGCTGACCGTCGGCGCTCGGGCGGATCGCGTGCATCCAGGAGCGGCGGATGAGGCGCGCCGGCGCGGGTGGCTGAAGCAGGGGCGGGAATTCGACTTCGCGGCGTGCTTCGGGAGCGCGCTGTACCGGTCGCTCACGGGCGGGGAGCAGCGGCGCGCGTGCACGCGAGGCATCCTGGAGGCGCGGCCGGTGGATCGGTCGGTGATGTTCGCGGCGCTCCGGGACCACGCGGGGCAGTCGCCGAGGGGGCGGTGGGTGATGGAGATGCCCTGCGCGCACGCGTCGTGGCAGCCGACGCGGAGTGGTGGGCAGACCACGGGATCGATGGTGAGCCGGCTGGGGGCGGAGGGGGCGAGGCACTGGATGACGGGGACGTCGTCGCCCTGTCTGTCCGTGTTCAAGCCGGTGCCGCTGGGTGGAGCGGCGGTCGATACCGGTCCGGCGCCGGGGCGCGGCTCGGACGGGGAGAGCCTCTTCTGGCGCCACGAGCGGCTCCACCGCGCCGCGCTCCACGCCTACGAAGCGGTGCGCGGGTCCATCGAGGGGGAGCGTCAGGCGCTGGAGTCGCGGGATGCGTCGAGTGCCTGGGCCGAGCACCGGGACGCGGTGAAGGGGTGGGCGGCGAGCGCGGAGGCGATCTCCAAGCGCTCGGGTGGGCCGTTCGGGTGGTACTGGGCGCGCCAGCGCGCGGCGGATGGTGTCTAGCCCGGCGCCTCCGCTCAGCCCTTCGGCCGCGGCCACCCCATCGCGAACGCCGCCATCGCCCCCAGCGCGGGCGCGAGCAGCGCCGTCGTCCCCCCCAGCGCCAGCGACATCGCCACCAGCCCCGACACCAGCAGCGCGATCGCCGCCCACCGCCGCCTCCGCCCGCTGGAGAGCATCACCACCACCGCCGCCATCATCGCCACCAGCAACCCCACCGCGTTCCCCACCCCCTGCACGCCCGGCTCCGTCGCCAGCTGCACCACCGCGATCAGCGACGTCACCACCATCATCATCAACGCCCCCACCGCCCCACCCGGCCCCCGCACCGCCGCGCTCCGCGCCCGCAGGTGATCGAGATCATCCGGCGAGATCTCCAGCGCGTACGGATACCCCATCGACAGCACCGCCGCCGTCGCCGCCGCCCGCGCCGTCAACCCCTCCGCGTCCTGCAAATCCTTCAACGCCCCCTGGTCCAGCCACCGCAGCAGCAGGTCCGCCGCCGGCCGGGACGGGTACCTCGCCATCTGCCCCAGCACCGCGTTCAGCTCCGCCGTGGCCGCCCGCCGCGCATCCCCGGCCGCCGCCGCGTCGGCCCGCTGGAGCAACACGGGCAGCCGCTCCAGGGGCGGGGTGAACCCGCGCTCCGGCTCCACGGGAGCCAGCCGGTCAGGCGCTGAGGAGGTGACGGCCATGGCGGATTCGGGCACGCTCCATTGTAACCGCCCGGAACCGCTGCGCTTGCGCATTGCTCCCGGCCAGTGTCAGCGCCCGCAACTTTCCGTCTCGGAAGGGGTTTTTCCACTCGTGGAAGCGGATCCGGACGCCGAGCTCATGCTCCAGGTGGCTTCCGGCGACCAGGCGGCCTTCGCCGCCCTGTTCGACCGGCACGCCCAGAGCGTGGCGCGGTTCGCCTACCGCTTCGTGGGGGACAGCGCCCGGGCCGAAGAGCTGGCCCAGGACATCTTCGTGAAGGTCTACCGCAACGCCCGCGCCTACAAGCCGAGCGCGAAGTTCAAGACCTTCCTCTTCAAGGTGGCGGCCAACCACTGCCTCAACGAGGTGCGCCGCGGGGAGTACCGGGTGAAGCACACGACCCACGAGGCCGAGGCGGAGGCCACCGGCAAGGAGCTCCCCGAGCCTCAGGGCAGCTCCCCGGACGAGGCGCTCCACGGCAAGGAGCTGGAGAAGGCGGTGGGCGAGGCGATGACGCAGATGACCGAGCGCGAGCGCGCCGCCTTCACCATGTGCCGCTTCGAGGGGATGGCATACCGGGAGATCGCCGACGCGCTCGCCGCCAGCGAGGCCGCGGTGAAGAGCCTCATCCACCGGGCCACCATGGCGGTGGCGCGGAAGCTTTCGAGTCTGGAGGCGGGCGCGGTTCCCGCCAGGAGTCAGGCATGAGCTGCACGTTCGAAGAAGACCTCACCGCCTACGTCGACCGGGAGCTGCCGTCCCTCGAGGCCCATCGACTGGAAGCCCACCTGCCCACCTGCCAGTCCTGCGCCTCGACCCTGGCGCTGCTGCGCCGGACGGTGAGCGCGCTGGAGGCGATGCCGGCGTTCGCGCCCTCGCCCGCGCTGCGCCGCGCGGTGCTCACCCGCATCTCCGAGGAGCCGCCGTCGCTGCTGGACCGCCTCCGCGGCCTCCTCCGCCCCTCGCTGCTGGTCCCCGCGCTCTCCGCCGCCGCGCTCCTGGCCGTGGGGGTGGCGGTGGTCCAGCTCTCCCGAAAGGGCGAAGGGCCGGCCGCCGACGCGCCGCTGATGGTGGCGGACGCCACCGAGTACGAGCTGGCCAAGAACCTGGACCTGGTCGAGGACCTGGACGTGGTGGGGCTGGAGTCGCCGGAGGACCTGGAAGTGGTCGAGCACCTGGACGAGCTGGAGGGCCAGCCATGACGCGGAGGATGGCGGCGGCGGCGGCGGTGGCGGTGCTCCTGGCGCCGCTCGCCGCCCGCGCGCAGGACGTGGGCGGGACGCCACCGCAGGAGTCGGCGGCGGAGCGGTTCAACCGGCTCCCGGAGGCGGAGAAGCAGGCGCTGCGCGAACGGCTGCGCGAGCTGAAGGCGATGCCGCCCGAGCAGCGGGAGCAGGTGCGCCAGAACCTCCAGCGGTGGCGGGCGCTGCCGCCGGAGGAGCGGGCGCGGGTGCAGGAGAACCTCCGCCTCTTCCAGAGCCTCTCCCCCGAGGAGCGCGCCATGCTGCGGCAGCGCTTCGCCGAGTTCCGGCAGATGGACGAGAGCCGCCGGCTGGAGCTGCGCCGCGCCATGCGCCGCTTCCTCCGCGCCAACCCGGAGCGCCGGCGCCAGATGCTGGAGAACATGCGCCGCTGGCGCGAGCTCTCCCCCGAGCGCCGCCAGGAGCTGCGCGAGCGCCTCCGCGAGAGGCTGCGCCGGTGACCCGCGCCCTGGTGACCGGGGCGCTCCTGTGCGTGCTGTGGCCGGCCTCCGCGCTCGCGGGGCCGCCGGACCACCGCGCCGCTCCGGACGGGGGCCGCGCCGCCCCTCAATCCCAGACCACCGCTCCGACCACCTCCGACGAGGACCGCGAGGTGATCGAGAACCTGGACCTGCTCCAGGCCATGGAGGGGGCCAAGGACCTCGACCTCCTGCTGGAGCTGAACAAGGACCGCGACGGGGACGGCGAGTAGCGAACGCGCGCTACGGCAGCCGCATCCGCATCCCGGCCTGGATGGTGACCTGCACCTCGGGCCCGGGGAGGAAGAAGTTCCGGGCGCCGATCTCCGCGAAGGCCGAAAGCCACTTGATGAAGAAGAACTCGGCGCCGCCGCAGCCGCCCAGCCCCAGCGCCAGCGCCGTGGTCCCCTGCGGGAAGTAGACGGGCAGCTCCAGCTCCACGAAGGCGCGGACCTGGTCCACCACGGGCACCCAGAGGCCGCCGCGGGGGACGATGCCGAACCCGGGCAGGAACTGCAGGTGGACGCTGGCGCGGATGTACGGCCACTCCGCCCCGAAGCCGACCTCGGCGTGCGGGACGTTGACGATGTCCAGCGGGTTGACGCCCAGGCGCAGGTCCGCCAGCGGGCGCCCGCCGTAGATGCTGAAGGAGGAGCCGGCGCCGCGCGGCTCGCCGCTCCCGTCCCGCCCCCCATCGCCCCCGCGCCCGCCCGGGCCGACCGGCGGGGTGTCCTCCTCCCGCCGGTTCTCCGCCAGCTCCACCTCCACGGTGGTGGTCTTGTGCGCGGCGATCACCACCGAGCTGGACGCGGAGTACTTCCCGTCGCCGGTGTGCGCCTCCAGCTTGTGCCGGCCGATGGCCACGGACGCCTTCACCGGCGACAGGCCGATGGGCTTGCCGTCCAGGTGCACCTTCGCAGGGCGATCGGTGCGGACCTCCAGCTCGCCCTGCATCCGGTCCCGCAGCCCCTCCAGCAGCGACACCAGCGAGGGATCCACCCGCTGCGGGTCCAGCTTCGCCTCCGGGTCGCTCTCCAGGGCCTTCTCGAAGGCCTCCTCCGCCTTCACCAGGTCTCGCTGGGCGCCGTAGCACTGGCCGCGCAGGAGGTGGATCTTGGAGAGGGTGGGGTCGTCGCCCGTCTCGGAGACGGCGGCGTCGAGATCCCGCAGCGCCGCGGCGAAGTCCCCCCGGCTGAACTCCGCCTGGGCGGCGGTGAGCCGGCCGGAAGGCTTTCTGGGCGTGGCGGAAAAGGCGAGGAGGGCGGAGAGAAGGAGCGCCTGCGTCATGGAATCAGTTCGATTCGCACCACAGCCGACCGGCCCGACGCAACCTTTATCTGCTTTTCGATCGTCCTGAAACCTGGACGCTGGACCTTGATCTGGTGCTTCCCGACGGGGAGCTCGAGCAGCACCGGGGTGGTCCCCTTGTTCTCTCCGTTCACCTGGATGCTGGCCCAGTAGGGTCCACCCTTGAACGTGGTGACCACGTTCACCTTCCCGAAGCCGGCCGTGACGGGCGGCGCCGTCGACACCGGGCGGCGAATGGTCTTCGGGCCGGTCGCCGTCTCGGTCCCGGTGGTCCCCGTCGTGGACGTCCCCGTGGTCGGCGGATTGGCCGTCGTCGCCGCCGGCTCCTCGGTCGCCTCGTCGGGGTTGGCTCCCGTCGAATCCGGCTCGACCGGGTCGTTGGAGGCGGTGGGGTCGGAGGCCGCCGTCTGGGTCGGCGTGCCGTCCGGCGTCCCCGTCTCCAGCGTGATGGCGGGCGGCGGCGGCAACGGGGCCGAGGCCACGGGCGTCTCCATCGACGGCGGCGGCCCGCTGGCGGCCGGGGCGAGCCTCGGGCGCACCGCGAAGTAGGCCACGCCGGCGCCCAGCACCGCGAGCACGGCGGCGACCGCCACCATCGGCCGGCGGCGGCGGCGCACCGCCAGGGCGAACTCGTTGGTGCTGGGGCTGGGCGGGTACAGCTTCAGACCGGGCGCGTCCTGCGCGGGCGAGGCCTGGGGCGGCGGGACCGCGGCGGGCGCGGAGGAGATCTGCGCCAGCAAGTTGGCGTCGGAGGCCACCACCACGTTGCCTCCGGGGGCGGAGACGGGCGTCAGCCGCAGCGGCACGGTGGCGGTGGGAGCCATCTTCGGCCCGCTCATCCGCGCCGACGGCGTGGTCCGCGGCGAGCCGTCCGGCTTGAACGCCTGCCCCAGCGCCGCCGCCGGGAGGGGCTCCAGCGTGGCCGGGAGGTTGATGGAGGCGGCGCTGCTCTCCTGGAACATGTCCTGGAGCGCCACCGCTGCCTCGAACGCGGAGGCCAGCTCGCCGGCGGACTGGTAGCGGTCCTGGGCGCGCTTGGCCAGGGCGCGCATCACCAGGTCGCCCACCGGCCGGCTGATCCACGCCGCGCGCTGGCAGATGTCGGGCGCCGGGGCGTGCGCCTGCATCTGGATGATGGAGAGGTCGCTGTCCGAGTCGAACGGGAGCGCCCCGGCCAGGCACTCGTAGATCACCACCGCCAGCGCGTAGAGGTCGGAGCGGTGGTCGATCTCCTTCTCGCCCAGCGCCTGCTCCGGCGACATGTACTGCGGCGTGCCCATCACCATGCCGGTGCGGGTGAGCGACTCCGCGTTGCGCTTGGGGCGGAGGATGCCGAAGTCGAGGATGGTGGCCAGCCCGGCCGGGCTGACGAAGATGTTGCCGGCCTTGATGTCGCGGTGGACGTAGCCCTTGGAGTGGATGTACTCCAGGCCGCCGCAGACCTGGCGGGTGAGCGCCAGCACCTGGTCCAGCGGCATCACGTTCTGGGCGCGGAGGATGGCCGAGAGCGGCTGGCCCTCCAGGTACTTCATCACCATGAACGGCCGGGCCTTGAAGCGGCCGACGGCGTAGATGGGGACGATGTTGGGGTGCTCGAGGCTGGCGGTGAAGCGGGCCTCGCGCTCGAAGCGCGCCACCAGCTCCGCGTCGTGGGCGAGAGAGGAGGCGAGGATCTTGATCGCCACCTTGCGGTCGAGCTGGAGGTCGTGCGCCAGGTAGACGGACCCCATCCCGCCCTCGCCGATCTTCTTCTCCAGCTTCCACTTCCCGTCGAGGACCTCGGACCCCTTCACCGGGATGAGGGTGGGCTCCACCACCTCGCCCAGGGCCGTGCCCATGCCGGTGGGCGTGCCGCACCGGCTGCAGAAGGCGCTCCCGCCCGTCAGGGCTTGTCCGCACTTGGTGCAATTCATGGGACTGGATCCAGGCCGCGGCAGGATACCGCCTTCCCCCCTCGTCGGCGCGTGCCTGCTCGCTCCTCGGGCGTGTCGTCCGGCGGCGCACAGGCGGCAATGGGTGAAATTCCCTACCGGGGGTCGTCGGATGGCGCGGTTCCCACCACCGCGCCTGCCGCCAGCCTCGGGTGCCGTATCATGGCGTTTCTCCCTCGCCAGCGACCCCGCTTCTCCCCGTGGAGACCGCCACCACCTCCATCGAGATCCCCTCTCGCCGGTACGGCAAGTACCAGGTGCGCTCGCGGCTGGGCGTGGGCGGGATGGCGGAGGTGTTCCTCGCGGACGTGGTGAACGAGCTGGGCGAGGAGCAGCAGGTGGCGCTGAAGATCATGCGCGACGGCCAGAGCCACGAGGCGTTCGTGAACGAGGCGGACCTGATGGGGATGCTCTCGCACCCCAACCTCGTCCGCCGCCTGGAGCTGGGCGAGGCCGGCGGCCGCCTCTTCATCGCCATGGAGTACTGCATGGGCGGCGACCTCCAGGGCCTGATGAACGTGCTCCGCAAGCACATGAAGGACTTCCCCACCTGGATGGGCGTGCACGTCTGCCTGGAGGTGCTCAAGGGCCTCTCCTACTTCCACCAGGCGAAGACGCGCGCCGGGGACGCGCTCCACCTCGTCCACGGCGACGTGAACCCCTCCAACGTCTTCTTCGCCGCCACCGGCGACGTGAAGCTGGGCGACTTCGGCGTGGCCAAGAGCACGCGCAGGAACCTGGGGCCGCAGGACGGGCTCACCGTCGGCAAGGTGCCGTACCTCTCCCCGGAGCAGTCGCGCGGCGACCCGCTCACCTCCGCCTCGGACCTGTTCGCCCTGGGGGTGATGCTCCACGAGCTGACCGTGGGCTTCCACCCGTTCGCCGGCCCCGGCGCGAACGTGCACGACGTGCTGGCGGCGATCCGCGCGGCGCGCGTCATCATCCCCGACTACGTCGACAAGCCGCTGGCGCAGATCCTCCGCCGCGCGCTGGCCGCGGACCTGGCCGCCCGCTACCCCACGGCCGGGGAGATGGCCGGCGACCTGCTCCACTACGCGCTGGACCACGGGCAGTGGGTGGGCCGGGAGCAGGTGCAGGCGTGGCTGGGGACGGAGCTGGGGCTTCTGTGCTGAAGTCCTGAAGGACGCGAGGAGGGCGCGATGTCCATCACCTACGAGCGGTCGGGCGGCTTCGTCGGCAAGCAGGAGAGGCTGACCTTCGACCCGGAGCTGAAGGCGGTCACCGCCTCCGAGCGCGGGAAGGCGTGCCCGCCCCGCATCCTCACCGCCGCCGAATCCGCCCAGCTCCGCGCCTGGTACGACCAGCTCAAGGGCCAGCCGGCGCCGCAGGAGCCGCCCGCCACCCGCCCCATCCCGGACTCGTTCACGATGCGGCTGGCGCTCGACGGCGGGCCCACGATCACCACGCCCACGCTGGGCTTCCCGGTGGGCGGCAAGGGCGCCTTCGACCCGCTGCTGGCGTGGCTGGACCGCACCCTCACCGAGGAGCTGCGCCGCCACCACCCCGAGCGGCCGGTCCTCCTGTCGCCGGACGAGCTCTAGGGATCTGGTTCAGCCCGGCGCGCGCCTTCTTCTCCGCCTTCTGGCGGTAGAGCGCCTCGTCCGCGCGCTCCACCAGTTGCTCCCACGTCTCCGTCCAGGCCACCTCGCCGGCCACCGCCAACCCGAACGAGGCGGTCAGCCGCAGCCGCCCCTCCGCCAGCTCCAGCGGCTGGTCGTCCAGGTCCGCCTGCACGCGCGCGGCGAGCTTCTCCGCGCCCGCCCGGTCCGCGCCCGGCATCACCACCACGAACTCGTCGCCGCCCAGCCGCGCCGCGAAGTCCGAGCCGCGCTTGCACCGCTGGAGCGCGCCGGCCACCGCGCGGATCGCCAGGTCGCCGGCCGGGTGCCCGTAGCGGTCGTTGATCTGCTTCAACCCGTCCTGGTCCACCATCGCCACCGCCAGCGGCTGGCCGGTGCGCGTCTCCCGCAGCGCGGCGGCGAGGAACGCCCGCAGCGAGCGCCGGTTGGGCAGCCCGGTGAGGTCGTCCGTCTCCTGCAGCCGCCGCTCGCGCCGCAGCGCCTGGGCGTTGTCCAGCGCCTTGCGCAGGCGCATCACCAGCTCGGCCGGAGGGGCGGGCTTGGTGACGTAGTCGAACGCGCCCGCCTCGAACGCCTGCACCTTGGTCTCCGAATCCGAGGTGGCGGAGAGCACCAGGAAGGGCACCTGGGCCATCTCCTCGGTGGCGCGGGCGGCCTCCAGGAGCCCCAGCCCGCCCACGCGCGGCATGCTGAGGTCCGTCACCACCGCGTCCGGGTGGTGCTTGTGCATCAGCTCCAGCGCCTCCTGGCCGTCTCCGGCGGTGAGGACGTCGTGGAAGCGGCTGAGCAGCTCCCGCGCGGACTCCAGCCACACCGGGTCGTCGTCCACCACCAGCACGGTGGCGCGCTGGACGCTGAGGGGTTCGTTCGCCAGCTCCGGCACCAGCGCCGGCGGCGGCGGCGAGGTGGGCGTGGAGAGCACCAGCACCTCCGCGCGCCGGGCCATGCCCTCCGCGTCCGCCATCATCCCCGCCACCAGCGTGCGCTGGCCGGCGCTGAGTGGCTCGTTGGAGATCCGGACCAGCGCCGCCATCAGGGCGATGATCGGATCCCACAGCGGCTCGGCGTAGCCCGCCAGCATGTACACCGGCTCGTGCGGGCGTGGCTGAGCGTCGTCGGCGTCAGACATGGTCCCTGGCCCAGGAGCGGGGCCCGACTCCAGGATAGGAACCCCTTCTCGGGGCGGGGAGTCCGGGTGCGGTGGGACCGCTCGCCATTCGTTGCGCCCAGGACGTTTCACATCCCGTGCACCGGGCCGGGCGAGCGCTGCCTCACTCCACGGTGACGCTCTTGGCCAGGTTGCGCGGCTGATCCACGTCGGTCCCGCGGAGATCGGCCACGTGGTAGGCCAGCAGCTGCAGCGGGATGGTGGCCACCAGCGGCGCCAGCAGCGCGGGGGCGGGCGGGATGCGGAGCACGTGGTCGGCCAGCGACGCGGCGCGGTCGTCGCCGTGGTCCACCACCGCGATGACCTTGCCGCCGCGGGCGCGGACCTCCTCGATGTTGCCGAGGATCTTGTCGTAGGTGATCTCCGGCGCGCGGGGGGCCATCACCAGCACCGGCATCACCTCGTCGATGAGGGCGATGGGGCCGTGCTTCATCTCGCCGCCGGCGTAGCCCTCGGCGTGGACGTAGCTGATCTCCTTCAGCTTGAGCGCGCCCTCCAGGGCCACCGCGTGCATCGTCCCGCGGCCGAGGAAGAGGAAGTCGCGCGCGCCCACGAAGAGCTTGGCCAGCCGCTTCACCTCGCGCTCGCCCTGGAGCGCGTCCTCCAGCAGCTTGGGCACCTCGGTCAGGTGGGTGAGGTGCTCCTGGGCCGCGCGGGCGGTGAGGTGCTCGCGCATCCGGCCCAGCTTGACCGCCAGCAGGTAGAGGACGACGAGCTGGGTGGTGAACGCCTTGGTGGAGGCGACGCCGATCTCCGGGCCGGCGTTGGTGAGGATGCTGAAGCCCGCCTCGCGCGTCATGGCGGAGCCCATCACGTTGCAGATGGTGAGGGTGCGGGCGCCGCGCGCCTTGGCCTCCTTGAGCGCGCACAGGGTGTCCAGCGTCTCGCCGGACTGGGAGACGGCGATGGCCAGCTGCCCCGGCTCCACGATGGGGTCGCGGTAGCGGTACTCGGAGGCCAGCTCCACGTCCACCGGGATGCGGGCCAGCGTCTCGATCATCAGCTTCCCGGCCAGGCCCGAGTGCCACGAGGTGCCGCAGGCCAGGATGGTGATGCGGGGGATGGACTTCACCTCCTCGGGGGTGAGCGTCCAGCCCTCGAAGTGCACGTCGCCCTCGGAGAGGAGGAGGCGCCCGCGCATGGTGTCCGCCACCGCGCGCGGCTGCTCCCAGATCTCCTTGTGCATGAAGTGCTTGTGGCCGCCCTTCTCCGCCATCATCGGCGTCCAGTCGATGCGGCGGGCGGGGCGGTT